>ENA-UOYA01000351-UOYA01000351.1-activated-sludge-metagenome-genome-assembly--contig:-NODE-351-length-62756-cov-41.826095_pt1 | contig 62756 bp, 55 predicted proteins | sample MGYA00238163_ERZ764804 | MGnify/ENA primary metagenome ERZ764804 (study PRJEB28919, sample SAMN05720223) | activated sludge metagenome | isolation source: Anaerobic digester | place: Hong Kong...
ATTTGACGGATCCTTCGGAAATATCACCGGTACGCTACGACGGGAGCAGGTCAATACAACGCTATGTACTACTTGCTCCTCGTTGTACGCAGGAACGACAATCCAAACACCAAAGTCGCTACTCTGTTCCATTCGATTTCCGATGACTCAAAGGCATTGCTAACGCTTTGCTAATAGGTCAAATTGACACTAGACATTGCTCATGTCAGACGCTGCTACTGTACTAACAACGTGCCTAGTCATATTAGACAAGGCGCACGCAAATAGTAACGTGGTGATGATCGCGGCGGGCACTACGGGTATTAGGTATCTCCACACGTCAAGCGTATGACTGGTCGCTATCACTAGAGCTTGCGACCACCAGACCAGGGCGGCGATGGCAGCGCCGCTTGCAGCGTTTCCAGCCGAGTTCCTGTACGCTGGCCAAAGCATTGCAGCTATGCTCAAGACAAGGGCAATACCGCTCACAAGTGAAATTGCGCGCAGTACGTAGTTGCCTACGGGTTCAACCCGGGCCAGCATGCCCGCTTGAATTTCAGAAGGATTTTGCGCAAGCTCCTTTGAATGGGCGCGACCCGTCAACATTCGCGCAGCAATGTCGCGTCGTTCCTGCACCCCAATCCACTGCTGTCCCAGGCCGTGAGGCGGGACGGACATTTTGAGGCCGTACACTAATTGTCGCAAGACTTTCTCCGCATATTGTGTTGGGTGTTCATCCACTGCTGCGCGAAATGTGTCCAAGTACCACGCGCGGACTCCGTCTGTACCGTAATTTTGGGCGGACACAACCAAATCGTCGAACGCTGGATTATGTTGACACTCGTCTGCGTTGAATCCGAGAGTGGGAAACGGGCTCGCGGCTGCACGCCGCATACTGCGCATCATTTCCAAAATTTTGTTTGCGGATGCTCCAAATGTGTTTTTGGTGAGTTGCTCTGCCGCTGACGACCCCTCCACGATGTCCAAGTGAGCACAGAACAGTGTCTTAGCGCCGAACAACCGAGAAGTCCGATCAAGGGCAGTGTCGCGCACCAAGTACGCTCCGGCAACAACAGAAAGTGACAGCATCGCCACAGAGCATGCTGCGAGAAAGCGCCATCGGCCGGTGTCAATCACCGAAGCTATCCCAGTAACCGCAACTAGAAGCAGCAGGCTAGCGCCTTGGGCCTTAGTGACAGCCGCTAGCATCGCGAACATGATTGCTCCACATGAGCCAGTCAGCCTCCAGTTTGGAGAGGTAGCTCGTCGTGCCAACAGTAAGAGGCAAGTTGCGTTGGTCACACAACACACAAAAGTGGATTCAGACATGATCACGTTGCCGTACATCTGAATACCCGGATAACCACCAAGGCTTGCCATAGGAAAAGCGAGCCAGGGTCGTTTCGAAATCTTTACAACTGTAAGCGTCCCTAAACCAACGGAGATAGCCCAAATTACCTGCTGAAATGCGACCAGCGTGTTCAAGCCCGCCCCCATCGCCAATACGACACTGATCACCAAGACATATCCAGCATTCACACCGGAAAAGAGGACAAGGCTACCTTGACGTACCGTTTCGATTGCGGACAAGATGAATGCGGTTGAATCGTTCCAAACTAGCGCGACGGTTGAGAGAGAGCCGGATAAAAGCGTGAAAGCTATTCCAATCAGCGCTGCTTTCGTTGCAGTAAGCGAACTACTCATCTCATCGCGCTAGTTGGATTGGCGTCCAGACAATTTGATTGATGCCCAGCGCCACGCGTCGGCGCACATGTCCTCGACAGTACGAACTGCCTGCCATCCAAGGAGATTTTTCGCTCGCTCGACATCGGCGTAACACGCTGCGACATCGCCTGCACGGCGGGGAACGATACGCGTCTGAATATCGACACGACTTGCTCGCTCTAGGGCGGTCACCATCTGCAGCACGCTGATTCCACGACCAGTGCCGAGATTTACAGTTACCGTATCCGGCACACGTGTAAGGTATCTCAACGCGGCTAAGTGACCCTCTGCTAAGTCCATGACATGAATGTAGTCGCGAACCCCGGTTCCGTCATCTGTCGGATAGTCGTCGCCGTAAATCAGCAGCTCACTGCGTCGCTGCAGCGCCACCTCTAGAGCCACCGGCAACAAGTTGCTAACCTCATGCGTGGGTTCTTCTCCAAGCAAACCCGATTCGTGAGCGCCTACGGGGTTGAAGTAGCGTAGCGCAGCAAATCTCCATGTTGGGTCAGCTGCATGCAACGATGTCATAACGTTCTCGACGATGCACTTGGTTTGAGCGTATGGATTAGTGGGTGCAATGCGAGCGTCCTCATGCACCGGACACGAAGTTGGACTTCCATAGACAGATGCCGATGACGAAAAAACGAATATCCGCGTGGACGTTACTTTTATCGCATCAAGTAGATTGAGTGTCCCTATGACGTTTGTTCGGTAGTAAGCAAGGGGATCAGTCAGTGATTCCCCAATGGATTTCAATCCCGCGAAATGCACGACTGCGTCATACGAGCCACAGCGCAGGACGTTCAAAAGCAGGTCAGAATCCAGTACATCGCCAACAATTACTTTGACCGTCCTGCCGGAAGCAGTCTCGATTCGATCGGCGGTTTCTGGTGCACTCTTCGAAAAATTGTCAAAAATGGTTACGTCTAAGCCGTGACGCGCGAATACCGCGCAAGTGTGCGAACCAATATATCCGGCCCCGCCGGTCACCAGAACCTTCATATCGTTCGTCCTTGATAGTCTTACCACTAACCAAAATTGGAACCGCGCCCGCTAAACCTCAACGTTTGTATGGCACGTGCAGAAAGCTATTGGAGTGCCACCTGTTGACTCCCTCTGCCTACAGACCGATGTTGGGTGGCATGCAAATGCGCGATACGGATCAACGGATAATCAATATTTTGCAGCAATTGCGACTACGGACAATGTTTATCAAGGGCGGCTGGCAGTCGCATTTCTTCTTCTTCTTCGCCAATTGCGGCAATTCGCTTAAAGCTCCAAACGTAGTGTGGCAAGAGAAATTGGGGTTTAGGTGTAAAGCCATGCGAGGAAGTTGTCTATCAACGCAAGCGCGCCGCCGAACATCGAACAGTCAGCGATTTTCTAGAACCGATCCATGTGCGGAATAACCGGCTGGACTTATCCACCCACCCATAACCCGGCGCATGAATCGCTCGTACAAATGGCTAACGCGATTCGGCATCGAGGCCCTGACGACGAGGGCTTCTTTCGTGACCCGGAGGCAGGAATCGCGCTCGCGCACCGCCGGCTGAGCATCATTGACCTGTCTGATGCCAGTCATCAGCCAATGGTGGATGTCGAGAGCGGGGTTGTGCTCGCCTATAACGGCGAGATCTACAACTTCCGGACATTGCGTCGTGAGTTGGAGGGCTTAGGTCATCGCTTTCGCTCTCCGGGTGATACGGAGGTCTTGCTACGGAGTTACTTGCAGTGGGGAATGGACTGCCTGCCGCGTCTGGCTGGAATGTTTGCGCTGGCCCTATGGGACCCGCGTAGCGCGACGCTGCATCTGGCGCGCGATGCGATGGGCATGAAGCCGCTTTACTTCACGCAAGTGGGTCGCGGCGTGGCGTTTGCATCCGAAGTAAAGGCGTTTTTGCAGCTCCCGGGGTTTAACGGAAAGCTGGACGCTTGTGGCTTGCAACAGTTTTTGGAGTTCGGCTACGTGTTCGACGGCACGGGCACGAGCCTGCAGGGTGTGAACAAGGTGCTGCCCGGACAGCGGCTGGAATTGCGTCTGGGGCGAATTGTCGCGACCCGCACCTGGTTTACACCGCCGGCTCCAGACGTCAAGGATGGTCGGGACGAGGCTGCTCGCCTGGCGGAGCTGACCGAGACGTTGGGACAGGTGGTGTCGGAGCATCTGATCGCTGATGTACCCGTGGGCCTATTGCTTTCGGGGGGGCTTGATTCAAGCGTCGTGGCCGCGCTGGCCGCCCAAGGCGGGCCGCTGACGACGATTTGCATGGGCTTCGGTGATTCGAATGTCGATGAAAGGGCGCACGCGCGGCAGGTCGCCCATCATATTGGGTCGAGGCACACAGATGTATTGATCAGTCCGCAGCAGGTGAAGGAAGAGGTGCAGTCTGAGGCATGGGTGTTTGATGACCTGTTTGCCGACTGGGGAACGGTAAGCACTCGGATTCTGTATCGCCGCTGTCGCGAGATGGGCATCAAGGCGGTGCTCGTTGGCGAGGGCGCGGATGAGTTGTTTGGTGGCTACGAGGTCTTCAGGCAACCGCCGCGTTTGGGGTTGTGGTCATTGTTTCGCCTTTATCAGCGCTATGCGGGGCGCCGGCATGGTCGCTTGTTTGGGGCGTTCCGTGCAGCAATGAAAGACTATCTCGCGGTCGGGCAGGGCGATGTCTTTCACGCGGTGCGACTGTTTGAGTCACGACGGCAATTGCCGAACCAATATGTGATGAAGGTGGACAAGGCGAGCATGGCCGAGAGCGTTGAGGCTCGGGCGCCATATCTCGATCGACGAGTCGCGGAGCTGGCGTACCGGACCCCCGGGGCGTGGCTATTGCGGGACGGTGAAAACAAGCATTTGTTGCGTGCGCTCGGCAGACAGAATGGGCTGCTGCCGCCCGTCATCAGCAATCGCGCCAAATTTGGTGCACCGCTGGCGGCGAGCTGGATGGACGATGACCCGGCCTTCCGCGCGTTTGCGCGCGGGTTGATCCTGGCGCGTGCCAGTCAGACCGAACAGGCGGGGCTGACTGAACCCATGCGGGCGTACTTCGACAGTAGCCGCGATGGTTATGCGTTTCCCGCTGCGCTTTCGATATTTCGCAATCTGGCTTGGCGGCTCCTTTTACTTGAGTTGTGGGCACCGCACTACCTGCGATGAGTAGGCTCGGTCGTGAGGTTTCGCGGCTATTGGACGACCTGGCAAGCGACATTTTTCGCAAGCGATACGACCAGGGGTCACCTGACCAAGAGCTGAACTTGGCGCAGGCCGAACTGCGCGGGTTTTGAAGGCCCGTTGGCTCAACTCAATTATCTATACTGACGACCTTACCGCTAGGCTGCGGAGTACCGGTGCGGTTTGATCGTGAACTCACTGCCTGCAACAATAAACACGTAAAAGACCGGGCCAGAGCAACGGACTATGCTGATCGTCGTGGGCAATTTCGGGCGGCTGGGTAACCAGCTGTGGACCCATGCCAACAGCATTGCGTTTGCAATCGAAAACAAGCTGCGATTGCTTGATACCTGCTTTGTGCATTCCGACCTGTTTCGTGGAAAAGAGGGTTTGGCACCAGAACTTCGGCGTACGGTCGTCCCGCCCGATGGTGCCAAGGGGTTGATGGCCTCAGTCGGTTATCGACTGAACCTCAGAGCGAGGGCATGTCCAAGCGTCCATCTGGGAGAGGGTGGCCGTCTGCGGTTGGAGGCTGACAGGAATCGTGAGGTGCTGGTGACATCCCGATTTGCATTTTTGTCGGGACTTTTCGTGTCGGCACCGGGCGCAGTCGAACGGAACTTCGGAGCACTGAAGAGTTATTTTGATGTCAAGCATGAAAACCGGAGAAAAGCCGAATCCCTCATCTCCCTGATGCGGTCCCGTTGCGATCTGATCGTCGGGGTGCACATCCGGCACGGCGACTATCGGACGTATAACAAGGGGTTGATGTTCTATTCGGCCGCTGAAATGGCGGTGGTGATGCGCGGAATCGTTCAGCAAGTTCCTGATCAGCGAGTCGGATTTATCGTGTGCTCGGACGAAACTCAAGACCCATCGGTATTCGCGGGATTGTCCGTGCAAATTTCGGATGGTGATGCGGCCAACGACATTTACCTGCTTTCGTGTTGTGACTACATCATTGGGCCCTACAGTTCGTTTAGTCAGTGGGCGTCATTTGTTGGGCAAGTGCCGTTGCATGTCGTCGACTACAAGAACGCCTTTCTGGAAGGGCGGGAGGTTCGCAATGTACCGTCGCTCAAGAACGATTTTTCTGTGTTTGCGCCCTCGCGGTTTGGGGAATTTGCCACACACGACGTAAATTTCTGATCATTGGCTGCGGCAGTCACTTTTGTCTCAGCTGGTCCGATGCCGGCGCGCATGGGCTGCTCCCGGTTTCTATGCACTGCGGTCCTTCGGAAGGTACCAATGCCCGGAGTTTACGCTGATTACCCGACAGATGTTGCGCGCGCGTCATGGCGCTTTCACGCGTGAATTTTTCGTACGAAGGCGTGTTGAAGAGTAACTTGTTAGCGGCAAGCGCATGCGGCGTGGTAGCTGCAATTCTTACGTTCCTCATGCTCGGTATCGGCATCACGGTACCTCCAGACGGCTGGGCTTACTGGGAAGGATCAGTGTCCCTGTTGAACGGGCAGGGCTACGTCCGTTTTGGAGGCGGGCCGATCGACGCGTTCCCACCGCTCTACTCGATCATTCTGGCTGGCGCACAGTTCGTATTTGGTGTGTCAGGCGCAACACTGATTCTGACCACGTCGTTCTTGGCGGGTCTGACGGTTGCGATTTGGAGCTTTGCGCGCTTCGATCTGCAAACAGGCACAAAGCCGGATCGATTGCTCGCCTGGGTGTTCGCGCTATTTGCCGCCTTCTTCGTTCCCTCCTATTTCACAGGGTTGCTGTCCGAGACCCTCTTTCTGCCGATGTATGGTTTGCTCGTCGTGCTGATCAATCGGGCGATTGTGCGGCCCGTGGAACGATTCGCCCCCACAGTGATCGCCGGTACGACCTTGTTGCTGGCGATGCTACTCACGCGAAATTCCTCAGTAGCGTTGGTCGCCCCGTTGGTATTTCTCGGGTTCGTCTATGGCCGCCGTTTCTCTACATGCAAGGCATTGATCGCGAGCATGGCGTTCGTGTGCACCATAGTTGTCTGGTACGTGATCAGAACGATGATGGGGCAGGCGCAAAGTCACGGTATTGATGCCGTCGGCAATTATTCGATGCGCGAGTACGCACAACAGCTGTGTACGGATTTTGCACTTCGCGTTGCACCGCTCCGCTTCGGCGGCGGCTTCGTCGTCGCAGGCTTCATGCTGATTTCGGGAGCGTGGGCCTACCGTTCGTACGCGCGTCGAGGTGTCTATGGCAACCTTGTCTTGGTCAACGCAAGTTGGTCCGTTGCGAGTTTGTTGATTTTGTTTGCTATGTTTAACGTTACACGCGTTACCGACGAGCTAGCCGGCCGATTCCTTTGGCAGTACGTGCTTCACTTCATCCTTGTCTTTTCTGTAGTGGTAGCGTTCGTGCCTGTGCCGGGGGGGCGCGTTCTGACTGCGGTAATGATTGCTGTACTTTCGATTCAGTGCGCACGTACTGTTTCCCATCTGAGCATGCGCATGTCTGGTCGTGCAACTGCAAATGTTCAATCCTTTCATACTATCCGCTCCGACTTCGTGGATCGTCTTCCGGAACCAGGCGGGATTCGAACGGTGATCTCGCCACGCGATTTTGGTAACGTCAAATGACTGCGATGCGACGCTATATTGGCTCGTGGGACGCCGACGCGGTGTTGGTCATCACGCGTGGAGGACAGTAGATGGCAAGCAGTGCCTGCGGTGCGAATACGGTCGCCACATCGCGCCAAGTCGTCGATGGATGTATGAGACGTGAAAGTCGAAGACTGCGCGAGGCTGATTGATGGCAATAGTGCAAGGGCTGGTATCGACGATCATTCCGGTGTTCAACCGCCCGGATCAACTGCCTGAAGCGGTTTCGAGCGCATTGCAGCAGAACTATCGGCCGATTGAAATCATCATTGTTGATGACGGATCAACAGATGGCTTGACGTCGGAGATTGCTCAAAGGCTCGCTGAGGCCAATCCGGGCATCATTCGCTTCGCGACCCAGAAAAACGGCGGGCCCGGCGTTGCGCGTGAACACGGTCGCCAGCTCGCGAAAGGAGAGTTTGTTCAGTACCTTGATAGCGACGACATACTGCTACCTCAAAAATTTGAAAGACAAGTTGGGGCGCTTAACGAGTCAACTGATGCAGATGTGGCGTACGGCAAGACTCGTTATCGTCACGCGGACGGAAGAGTCGAGCCGGATGCATGGAAAGGTTCAGGAACGCGTCGTGCGACGATGTTTCCAGAGTTTTTGAACGAACGCTGGTGGGACACACCGAATCCGCTGTACCGCACAAGTATCTGTCTGAAGGCCGGGCCCTGGAGCGAATTGCGCCTTGAAGAGGATTGGGAGTATGACTGTCGCGTTGCCGCGCGAGGTGGAAAACTAGTTTGGGTTCCGGACTTTGTCTGTGAAGTGCGCGCTCACGGTGGCGAACGCCTGTCTGCTGGATCTAATGACGATCCGCAGCGCATGCGGACACGTGCAAGAAGCCATACGCTGATTTGGCAACACGCGCTGGAAGCAGGATTGCCGTACAGCGCCCCGCAGTCGGTCGGCAACTTCGCGCGATCACTATTCCTGCTTTCACGCCAATGCGGGGCCGCAGGATTGCCCCAAGAGTCAAAAGAATTACTGGCTTTGGCTACAACAGCGGCGGCCGGAGGCCGGGCCCGTAAAATTGATATTAAGTTATATGAAATTTTGGCCCTCTGCATAGGCTGGCGTGCGGCCGGGCGCTTTGCAGCTTGGCTGGATCAAACAAGAGGTAATCGGTGACGGGGACCATTATTCCGACGGCGTCCGTCGTGATGGGTGTTTATAACGGGGCCGAGACACTGGCGCAGTCGGTTCGGAGTATCCTTGATCAGGATAACTGTGATCTCGAACTCATTGTTGTTGATGATGGCTCAACAGACGATTCCGGTCGCATTCTTGACGCGTTGTCAGCGCAGGATACGCGGCTTCGCGTCATGCATCAGGACAATGCAGGCCTCACCAAGGCGCTGATGCGTGGTTGTGCGGTTGCCGCCGGGGAATTCATCGCTCGACAAGATTGCGGAGATGTATCGGCGCCGGGAAGGTTAGCTACTCAAGTGAAGTGCCTGCGGTCGCGCAAGGACGCAGTCGCGGTGACGTGCCACACCCAGTTTCTGGGGCCCCGCGGTGAACCTCTCTATGTTTCGATGCTGTCGGAAGACCAACTGAACATCGGCTTGGTCGTTCAAGAAGGGCGGACGTGCCGCGGTCCGTCGCATCATGGCAGCGTGATGATGCGGCGCAGCGCGTACGAGGCCGCGGGTGGCTACCGACCGGAATTCTATTTTGCTCAGGATATCGATCTCTGGGCAAGGATGGCGGAGCTTGGGCGGTTCGCGGTTCTCGACGAGGTGCTGTATCAAGCGCGTCTGGAGCCGCAGTCGCTGAGTGGAATGCAGTCAAATGAGCAGCGAGCGCTTGCGGAACTCATAACTCGGGCTGGCCTGGCCCGTCGTGCGGGTCAGTCGGAAGCTTCAGTTCTGGGCTTGGCGTCAACGATTAGACCGGTTGCGCGAAGCGGCAGAGCAAAAAGAATTGCCGCTGGAAACTACTTCATTGGGTGCTGTCTCCGTCGGTCCGATCCGGGTGCAGCAGTGGAATATTTTCGGCAAGCCGTAAACCAGGATCCATGGCACTGGAAAGCCCGCGCGAGATGGGTGCAGGCTCGACTGGCGGCGCCGTGGTGAACAAGCCCTTGAGCGCCGATATTTCGGTGGTGATTCCAACGTATCGGCGGGAGTCAGTGCTGCTTGATACTGTGAACTTCTTGCTGGCACTCAGCCCGGCCCCGCGCGAAATCCTGCTTATGGATCAAACCGAAGCTCATGAGCCTGACACGGAAAACATGCTGCAGACGTTAAGTGCGGCGGGACGGGTTCGATGGGTGCGCCTCCAGGAACCGTCAATTCCCAAGGCTATGAATCAGGGGCTGTTGCTGGCGACTTCAGACCTGGTGCTTTTTCTTGATGACGACATCCGACCCGACGAGAGCCTGTTTGCTGCACACATTCGTACACATAGCGAGCGAGACGATGTGATCGTGGCGGGCAGGGTCATTCAGCCGTGGCACGCCGGAATGACGTTTCCTGACGAGGAGAGTTTTCATTTCGCATGCTCCAAGGCGCAGTGGGTCAATGAATTCATGGGTGGCAACTTTTCGATCCACCGGCAAACGGCGTTGTCACTCGGGGGATTTGACGAAAATTTTGTGCGGGTAGCTTATCGGTTCGAGGCCGAATTTGCGTATCGGTTTCGTGCGTCCGGACGCAAGATTTGGTATGAACCGCGCGCCTTGATCAACCACTTGAAGGCGGCAGGTGGTGGAACGCGGGCGTACGGCCTGCTACTCAAAACGATGAAGCCCGATCATTCCGTTGGTGTCTACTATCATTGTCTCCGCACCCGCGGGGTACGTGAGTTTGTTTGGCGCTTTGTTCGCGCTGCTACGACCAGATTCCACCTGAAGCACCCGTGGTACATCCCGTTGACGATGATCGGCGAGATACGGGGCATCCTCTGGGCCCTGAAATTGTTGTGGCGCGGTCCACGCTACGTTGTTGTGCCACCAAGCCCGGGAGTTCAACAGCCATGATGACGATTTCGCTCGCATTGCTCGCGCTCGCATGTCTGACGGCCGTTTTCAATTGGCGAGCAGGGATGATAATCTGCGTCATCGTTGCATTGCTGCAGGATCCCGCGCGGAAACTAGTGCCGGGCCAACCTGTCGTCTTCGTTATCTATGTTGGCGTTGTCTTTGTGGCCGCGTGGCTTGGTGCGTGGCTCAATCGCGTCAGTCTGTCGCCATCGGCAATCTACGGCTGGAAACAAAATCTGCACACACCGGCGATCATCTTTGTGGGTTTGCTCATTGCTCAAGCGATTCACAGTGTGGCTAGATGGGGTAACCCCATTCTCCCAGCGATCGGCACGATCTTTTACATCGCCCCGGTACTTGCGGTGGTATTTGCGCATCAGTGTGCTGTGCGCTTCGGTACTGCTGGGATTCGGCGATTACTCTGGGTTTATGTCGGACTTTCACTGCCCTGGATGATGGGAATCGTGGCTGAGGCCAGCGGCGTATCCTGGGCCGCGCTGGGAGAGGTCGGGAAAGGGCAAATCATTTACAGCTTCGGTTTGAATCAGAAGGCGAAGTCAGGGTTCTATCGGGCTGCCGAAGTTGCGGCCTGGCACGTTGGCATGGTCTCTTGTTGTCTCTTCATCCTGCTCAACGGCAAGAAACTATCCGCTTTCAAGTCGATTGCAGTGGCGATCGCGGTGATCTTCCTGCTGTATGTAGGCGTTGTAACCGGGAGACGGAAGATGCTGGTCTACGTGATGGTTTTCGGGTCCGTCTACTTGGCGCTGTTTGCCTGGTTTCTGCGCGGCAAGGCCAGGCTTGCGGTGTTTGGAATCATCGCCTGTGTCATTGGCTATTTGGCGCTGCTGGGAGTCGGTCCTGACCCCGGTGAAAGCAGCTTTGACAAACAGGACTGGACGCTCGCCAGTCGGGATGCAGGCGCCGCCTGGCAGGCTCGCGCTATGACCGTGTTTTCCGACATTCCTGATCGGTTTCAAATGATGGCTTACTGGCCCGTCGAGTGGGCTGTGCGAGAGTTCGGCTGGATGGGTGGAGGCTTGGGCGCTGGAGCACAGGGTGCGCAATACTTCGGTGGCGGCATGAGCAAGTTCGGTGGTGCTGGTGAAGGTGGACTTGGAAAAATTACACTTGACTTGGGCTTGCCCGGCATTCCAATTTTCTTCTGGATTCTCTATGCGGTGTGCAAACAGGTGTGGGTGCGGCTCGATGCACTCGCGCGCAGCAGCAAGCCGCACGCCACCATGGCGTTTGGCTTTATGGCCCTTATGGCGGCGAATGCGGCTACTTTCGCAGTTGCAACGCAAGTGTTTGGCGATATCTTTGTGTTGCTCATGTTGGGTTGGTCACTCGGTTTTCTGCTGGCGCTTCCGGCTGTCGCCTACGCTGAAACACAGGGGGCGAATCGGCGCGTGACACAGCCCGCGCATGCAGGCTCATACCCTGCTTTCGGGGGCGCCGAGCGATTGGACAATCTCGGTCGGCCGGGAGACCACTGTGGCGTGCCATCGCACTAACGGTAATAGCGGGATTTTCCATTCTCAGAGGTTATTCCGCGAAATTTTCAAGTCATATTTGCGTGCTCTTGTGCGGGCGACCGCCCATCCGCTTCGGGGCCAGCTTCGGGCATGAGAGTGCTTCAAGTCATCCCGTCCGTTTCTCAGGTGCATGGCGGGCCGTCGGTAGCCATTTGGGAAATCGCTCACGGATTGCAGCAACATGGCGCGTCCACGTTGGTTCTGACAACTGATCACAACGGCAGGGGGCAGCGACTGAGCCTTGACCAAGCGAAAGAGTTAGCAGGCGGTATCCCGATTGTTGTCAAACCTGTAACTACCGAGTTTTATACGGCATCGTGGCAGGGCGCGATCTGGCTGTTGCGCAATGTGCGCAACTTTGATGTCGTGCAGGCGCATGCCCTGTTTTCTTTCATGCCGGTTTTTGCCGCACTGGTTGCGCGTGTGTATCGCGTACCGTTTGTGCTTCGACCTCTGGGCACGCTTGCAGCGTACGGTTTGACCGAGCGTCGTCCGTGGTTGAAGCAAGCATCAGTCGCACTGATTGAGCGGCGACTTTTGCGGGCGGCGAAGGCGGTGCATTGCACGAGCCTCGCAGAAGCTGTTGAGGTTAAGGCGGTATGTCCAGAGGCTCGCACTGCTGTTGTTCCGCTGTCAATTCGTAGCGCCGAGGTTGTCTCATCGGCTGCCATCGCTTCGCTGCGCGTCGAGCTCGGCGACGGTCCGGTCGTACTCTTCTTGTCTCGCCTTGATCCCAAAAAGAATGTAGAGACGCTGTTGCGATCAATCGAGCACGTTGTCGAAGTGAAAAGCCGGACACTATTTGTAATCGCCGGATCGGGCGACGCAGCATATTCAAAGTCACTGCACATGCTTGCATCGGAGCTAGGCGTTGCGCGGCATGTCAGATGGCTGGGGCATGTGGAGGGTGATCGCAAGGCGGCACTGCTCGCCACTGCGTGCGTTTTCGTGCTTCCGTCATTTGCCGAAAATTTCGGAATTGCGGTCGGCGAAGCGCTTGCTGCAGGTCTGCCTTGCGTGGTGACGCCGGGCGTCGCGATAGCGGACGATATCGTGGCCGCCGGCGCCGGCGTTGTGGTGGAGACGAATGCCAAGGCCGTCGCAGCGGGAATATTGCGTTTCTTGCAATCGGATGCGGCGTGCGAAAGTGCGTCGCAGGCCGCTAGGGCGCTTGCAGCGCGAGAATATTCAAGGGAGCGGCTGGGGCAGCGGCTCATGCACATCTACGAAAATCCGGACCCAATGTGCAACAGCCCTTTGCAGGGTACCGATGTGGGCAGCGATTCCAAATAGCTTGCTGCCAAAGAGTCACACTTTCATCGATCAGCGCTCGCCGTTCGGACGCGCGTACATTAGTCGGCTATAAATCTCTGAAATGAAGCATGTACTGGTCACAGGCGGCGCTGGATATATCGGCAGTCATACCTGCAAAGCGCTCGCCGCCGCCGGTTGCATACCCGTTACTTTCGACGATTTTTCAACTGGCCACCGCTCTCTTGTGAAGTGGGGGCCGTCAATACAGGGCGATATTCGCGATACGGCCGCGATCAAAGCTGCACTTCTGCAATTTCGGCCATTCGCGGTGATTCACTTCGCGGGGCGCATCGCTGTGGGCGAATCCGTGACTCAGCCTGCGGTGCACTACGATATTAATGTAGGCGGAACCTTGAGTCTCTTGACTGCCATGCAGCAGACCAGGGTTGACCGAATTGTTTTTTCCAGTTCTGCTGCGGTGTATGGATTGCCGCAGACGGACTTGATCGCCGAAAGTCATGTGCTCGCGCCGATAAATCCGTACGGTCGGACCAAGGCGATAGTCGAAACAATTCTTGCGGATTATCGATCCGCGTACGGCTTACGTTCTATCGCACTGCGCTACTTCAACGCTTCCGGGGCAGATCCGGATGGGCAGACGGGGGAGTCGCACGATCCCGAAACGCACTTGATTCCGCTAGCTATAGCCGCTACTGACGGTGTACAGGCGGTATTGAGTGTGTTTGGCGATGATTATCCTACGCTGGATGGAACATGCATGCGGGACTACATCCACGTTTGCGATCTGGCAGACGCCCATGTCGTTGCGCTTTCACTTCTTGATCGGACTGAATGTCCACCGGCCGTTAACGTCGGAACCGGGCGCGGCTATTCCGTTGCGCAAGTTATCGAGGCTGTTGAACGCGTGACTGGGCGAGGCGTAAATCGCGTCGTCGCACCGCGCCGCCCAGGAGACCCTGCGTCGCTGGTGGCGGACTGCACACTGTTGCGCCAGATATCAACATGGCGGCCCGGCCGATCAGACATCTCGGGTATTGTGTCTACCGCGTGGAAATGGCACCGGCACGCAAAGCGTAAAGTGATAGAAGGTGCGCCCAGTTGACGAAGATCGCGTCAGTTATCCTGTGCTTCAACGAGGCGTTGAATATTCGATACTGCCTTGATAGCGTACGCGGCTGGTCAGACATATATGTGATTGACTCCGGAAGTACCGACGGGACACAGAGTATCTGCCGCGAGTACACAGAGCACTTGTTGGAGCATCCTTATGAAAGCCACGCGGCGCAGTGGATGTGGGCGCTTGACAGTCTACCCATAACGGCTGAATGGATACTCGCGCTTGATGCAGATTTCGTCGTGACTGCGGAGTTGCGGCACCAGATAGAGAATGATTTGGGCAAACTCGATCCCCGAATCGGCGGGGTCTACGTCAGACACAGGTACAAGTTTGGCGGCGACGAGATCCGATTTGGCGGAACCAAACAGCAGTGGCTGCGCATCGTGCGGCGAGGCAAAGCTCGTCCGGACCTGAGTGATCTTGTCGACTTTCGATTCAATGTCGATGGATCCACGGCGCAGTTCCATGGAGCAGTCGTCGAATACAACCGGCACGACGACGACATATCGGTGTGGACCCGGAAACAGGACAAGTTCGCACTTCGCCTTGCAGTTGAGGAAGAGTTGCGTCAACGCGGCATGATGGCGTGGCAGGGTAACCCCAGACTGCTTGGTAATCCGGATCAACGATTCATGCGCCTGCGTGATCTGTGGCTGAAATTGCCACTTTTCTTGCGTCCCTGCATGTATTTTGTTTACAGGTATTTCCTGATGCTCGGATTTCTCGACGGCCGGGCTGGTTTTTTGTATCACTTCCTGCAGGGTTTCTGGCTGCGAGTCATGGTGGACTGGAAAATTCGGCAAATAAGGCTTGAAAAACTGAACGATTCGGAGCTTTCAGAATTGCAGCGAGCGATGTTTTTGACGCGAGACGGCGGCGTTAGCGATCTGGTCGCGAATCTTCGCCGCAACCACTTTGTAGCGCCTCAAAAGTGAATACTATCCTTGGAATAAACGCATTCCACGGCGATTCCGCCGCCTGTCTTGTTCGCGATGGCGTGCTGGTCAACGCTGCTGAAGAAGAGCGCTTTCGTCGCGTCAAGCACTGGGCGGGGTTTCCGTCGCAGGCGATCGCGTGGTGCCTCGCTGATGCCGGGTTGACCTTGGTGGACGTGGATTGCGTTGCAGTCAATCAGGATTCCAGCGCCAACATCGGCAAGAAGGTGGCGTACACGTTGCTTAAGCGGCCCGACCTGAGTCTGGTGCTGGACCGCATTCGCAACAAGCGTGAACGCGATGGCATCGACGCGCATCTTGCACGGGCGTTTCCCGATCAGGTGTTTCGCGGGCAAGTCCGCGCCGTGGAACATCACGTCGCCCACCTCTCATCCGCCTTCCATGTGTCGCCATTTGCGGAGGCGGTGGTGGTGTCGGTCGACGGGTTCGGTGACTTTGCCAGCGCCGCGTGGGGTTTTGGCAAGGGCACGCAGATCACGGTGGATGACCGCGTGTACTTCCCGCATTCGCTGGGCATGTTCTACCAGGCGCTGACGCAGTACCTCGGCTTCCCGAACTTCGGTGACGAGTACAAGGTGATGGGCCTGGCGCCCTACGGCGAGCCGACTTGCCTCGACGCCATGCGCAAGATCGTGCGTCTGCATGACGACGGCAGCTTCTCGCTCAACCTTGACTACTTCCGGCACGCGCGGGAAAAGGTCGAATACGAATGGGAGCAGGGCTCGCCTAGCGTGGGAACACTGTTTACCCCGGCGCTGGGGTCACTGCTCGGCCCCGCGCGCAAGGCTCGCGATCCGCTGGAACAGAAGCACAAGGACATCGCAAGGTCCGTACAGGCGATGTATGAGGAAGCGTTCTTTCACTTGCTCAACGCACTGCATCGCCGCTATCCGGTGCCAGCGGTGTGCGTCGCCGGTGGCTGCGGCATGAACTCAGTGGCCAACGGCAAGATCACGCTCAGGACGCCGTTTACCCAAGTCTATGTGCAGTCTGCGGCGGGTGACGCCGGCGGCGCCATCGGCGCTGCGATGGCGGTCTGGCATGGCGACGGCGGGGCCCGATCAGCCCCGATGTTGCACGCCTATCTCGGCCCTGGTTGTGACGGATCCGACGTCGCATCGCTGCTTGACGCGCGGGCAGCCGAGATCAGCGCCGCTGGATGTCTGCGGCAGACGATTGCTGATGAGCACGATTTGTGTGCCAGCACTGCGCGTGCGGTGGCCGATGGCAAGGTGGTGGGCTGGTTCCAGGGGCGCATGGAATGGGGCCCGCGCGCATTGGGCAATCGGTCGATCATCGGCGATCCGCGTCGCGCCGACATGAAGGACATCCTGAACCTCAAGATCAAGCGGCGTGAGTCGTTTCGCCCGTTCGCCCCGTCCATACTGCGTGAAGCGGTGCCTGAATGGTTCGAGCTGGATGGTGACGTGCCGTTCATGATGCAGGTGTATCCCATTCGCGCTGACAGGCGGGCACAGATCCCCGCTGTCACCCACGTCGACGGCTCTGGGCGCTTGCAGACGGTGCAACAGTCAGCCAACCCCCGCTACTACCAATTGATCTCGGCGTTTCGCGAGCTCACCGGTGTCCCGATGGTGCTTAACACCTCGTTCAACGAGAATGAACCGGTTGTCTGCCGCCCTGCCGAGGCGCTGGACTGCTTCCTGCGAACGAAGATGGACGTGCTGGTGCTGGGCGATGAGTTCATCGAACGCGTGAACTAGCTTCCGCTCGCGGCCGTGAAAATCTCCGTCATCACCGCCGTTTACAACCGTGCAGCGACTGTCGGTGAATCGTTGCGCTCCAGTTGTGACCAGCGACACGCAGACATCGAGCGAGTGGTGATTGATGGCGGCTCCACGGATGGCACTATTGACGTGCTGCAGTCATTTGGTGATCGTATTGACACCCTTGTTTCGGAGGCGGACCAAGGTATCTATGACGCGCTGAACAAGGGCATCGCCGTCGCCCGCGGCGATGTGATTGGGTTTCTGCATGCTGACGACCTGTTCAGCGACGATGCAGCCTTGAGCCGCGTTGCCGCCACCATGACCGATCCGTCGGTGGCTGCGGTGTACGGTGATCTCATCTACGTCAGCAAGGACCAGCCCGATCGCGTGGTGCGCGATTGGCGGGCCGGCGAGTTTTCCCCGGCCCAACTACGCCGGGGCTGGATGCCGCCCCACCCGACGCTCTACGTGCGCCGTAGCGTGTTTGAGTCGGTGGGGAGATTCGATACGACGCTGCGCATCGCAGCGGACTACGACTGGATGCTGCGCCTGCTGCTTGCCGGGCACCGGTTGGCTTACATACCGCAGGTTCAGGTGCGCATGCGCACCGGCGGCGCCAGCAACCGGAGCGTCGGCAACATCATGCGCAAGTCCGGGGAAGACTTTGCTGCGCTTCGTCGCAACGGCTTCTCCGTCGCCGGGGCGACGACGACGCTGATGGCGAAGAACTTGCGAAAGTTGCCGCAGCTGGTCCGGCGCCGCTAGGGCGGCCTTCTACAATGTGTCTATGAAAACCGTCATCGCAGGCGCGACCGGACAGGATGGCGCCTATCTCGCTGCGCATCTGCTCGCGCTTGGCCATGAGGTGGTTGGCACGACACGCGACGCTGGTTCTGCCGACACCGACCGATTGCGTGCGCTTGGTGTCGACGGCAGGCTGAAGCTGGTGTCGATGCTGCCCTCGGACTATCGCAGTGTGTTGCGCACGCTGGCCCAGCATCGACCGGATCAGATTTACTTCCTGGCGGGACAGACGTCGGTAGGGCTGTCGTTCGATCAGCCAGTCGAGGCCATCGAAAGTATTGCGACCGGCACGTTGAACGTGCTGGAGGCCATCCGCTTCGTGGACCCGGAAATCCGGCTTTTCAACGCTGGGTCCAGCGAGTGCTTTGGCGACACCGGAACGACTCACGCCAGCGAGCAGACGCCTTTTCGTCCGCTGAGCCCCTATGCAGTAGCCAAGGTGACTGCGCAGAACCTGGTGACTAACTACCGGATTGCCTACGGTCTCCACGCCTGCACTGGCATTCTCTTCAATCATGAGTCTCCGCTGCGGCCGGACCGCTTTGTGACGCAGAAAATTGTTCGTGGTGCCCACGCAGTCGCAACCGGCAAGGCGAAGCAACTGGCGCTGGGCAATCTCGATATTTCGCGCGACTGGGGCTGGGCGCCCGAGTACGTAACAGTAATGGCAAAGATGCTGACGCGGGACACCCCCACTGATCTGGTGATTGCGACGGGTCGCTCGGTGTCGTTGTCGCACTTCGTGGAACGCGCATTCAGCAACTTTGGCCTTAACTGGCGTGAGTTTGTGCAGGTTGATGATGCATTGCGGCGCCCGTCCGATATCCGTTACGGTGCTGGCGATCCAGCGCTCGCGGCGCAGGTGCTCGGCTGGCGCGCGCATTACGACGTGGACTATGTCGTGGACCAGATGTGCGAGGCTGTGGCGCGATCAGCGACAGCGAGCTGATCGTACGGGCCCGGGTTTGCCGGAACAGCCGGAACGGCGGCAACAAGTAACAGGTACTGAACAGGCAGGGGAACAGATTGAAACGGGCACTGATTACCGGCATTACCGGACAGGATGGGGCATACCTCGCGGAATTTTTGCTCGGCAAAGGGTATGAAGTTCATGGCATCAAGCGCCGGGCTTCGTCGTTCAATACTGAACGCATTGACCACGTATACCAGGATCCGCACGACAGCAATCGGCGGCTGTTCCTGCACTACGGTGATCTGACCGATTCAGGCAATCTCACCCGGATACTGCAACAGGTAAAGCCGGATGAGGTGTACAACCTGGGAGCACAAAGCCACGTTCAGGTTTCGTTCGAAACACCCGAGTACACGGCGGATGTGGATGCGATGGGCTCGGTGCGGTTGCTGGAGGCAATCCGCTTGCTCGGCCTGGCGAAGACGACGCGCTTTTACCAGGCGTCTACCTCTGAGCTTTACGGCAAGGTCGTGGAGATTCCGCAAACCGAGCGTACGCCGTTCTACCCGCGTTCGCCCTATGGCGTGGCGAAGCTCTATGCCTACTGGATCACGGTGAATTACCGGGAGTCCTACGGCATGTACGCGTGCAACGGGATCCTGTTCAATCATGAATCACCGTTGCGCGGCGAGACCTTTGTGACGCGCAAGATCACGCGGGCGATCGCACGTGCCCACGTGGGACTCGATAAGCGCCTGTATCTCGGCAACCTTGACTCCCTGCGCGACTGGGGGCACGCGAAGGACTATGTGCGCATGCAGTGGATGATGCTGCAGCAGGAGCAGGCGGAGGACTTCGTCATTGCCACCGGCAAACAGCACTCGGTGCGGCAGTTTGTTGAGCGCACAGCCGCTGAGCTCGGCATCACCCTCGAATGGCGAGGTACCGGCGTGGAAGAGAAGGGCATTGTGGCTGCGGCGCCGACCGAAAGCGCGGTGAAAGCGGGGCAAACGCTCGTTGCTGTGGATCCGCGTTACTTCCGCCCTGCCGAGGTCGAGACCCTGCTCGGTGACCCGACCAAGGCGCGTGAAAAACTCGGCTGGACGCCAGCGATCACTTTCGAAGAGATGGTCAGCGAGATGGTTCGCGCTGACCTGAAGACAGCGCAGCGCGACGCACTGGTAAAGGGCGCGGGCTACGCCACGCCTTCCTTCCGGGAGTAGGGCGTGGACTTGTCGGCCCGCATCTTTGTGGCTGGCCATCGCGGGCTGGTGGGCTCGGCGCTAGTGCGATGCCTGGAGCGGGCCGGTGCCGGCAATCTGCTGCTGCGAAGCCGTACAGAGCTGGATCTGACCGATCAGGCCAGTGTCGCATCGTTCTTTGCAACCGAACAACCCCACTACGTATTTCTCGCGGCGGCGAAGGTGGGCGGCATCAAGGCCAACGACACTTATCCCGCCGAGTTTCTGCGCGATAACCTGGCCATCCAGACCAATGTGATTCACTCGGCGTGGCAGTCCGGCGTCCGCAAACTCTGCTTTCTGGGGTCGTCGTGCATTTATCCGAAGCTCGCGCCCCAGCCGATGCCGGAAGAGGCGCTGCTGACCGGGCCGCTGGAGCCGACCAATGAGTGGTACGCGATCGCCAAGATCGCCGGCATCAAGATGTGCCAGGCGTATCGACGGCAGTACGGTTTCGACGCAATCAGCGTGATGCCGACCAATCTGTACGGCCCCGGCGATAACTTCGACCTTGAAAACTCGCACGTATTGCCGGCTATGATTCGCCGGTTTCACGAAGCAAAACTCGCCGGTGTACCCAACGTGACCATTTGGGGCACCGGCACGCCGCGCCGGGAATTTCTGCATGTCGATGACATGGCGGAGGCCTGTGTATTCCTCATGCAACACTATTCGGACGCAATGCATGTCAACGTTGGCGTCGGTGAGGACCTGACCATCCTTGAGTTGGCACAACTGGTGGCTGGAACCGTTGGCTACACCGGAGAAATTCTGACTGATACCAGCAAACCCGATGGCACGCCGCGCAAGCTGATGGACGTGTCGCGCATCCACGCGATGGGCTGGAAGGCAAGGGTTGGCCTCGGCGATGGTGTTGCGGATACCTACCGCTGGTATCTCGACCACCCGGTCGCAGTACATCGCTGAGCACGCTGGCGCGGCACGATCCGGGGCGACGGAAAAGCATGCTTCACTACTTGTCCAAAATCACCGCGATGCTGTGGCAGCCGCTTGCGTGGGTGGCAGCAATTTTGGCGGTTGGTGTGTTGCTTCTGTTTATACGGTCAGAGCGTGTGCATCGATGGGGGCGACGCCTGTGTGCATGCGCAACGTTGCTGCTGTTGATTCTGGGCTGGTATCCCCTGCCCGATGCGTTGGTGCGCTCGCTGGAAGACCGATACGAAGCGCCAGCCGGTGACCTCAGTGGATACTCCGGGTTGGTGGTTCTGGGCGGCGCATTTCGTCGCGATGACGGACGCGGACACGGGCAAATCGCGCTTGGCTGTGCGGGTGAACGGGTCGTGGTCCCGGTGCCCATCATGAATCAGTACCCGCACATGAAGCTGCTGTTTACTGGCGGTGACGCATCGATTTTCCGCAGCCGACAGCAGCCGGAGGCGGATGTCGCGCGCGCATACTTCGAACGCATGGGTACCGACATGGCTCGCGTGTTGACGGAGTCGAAGTCGCGCAATACCTACGAGAATGCGACTTTGAGTCGTGACGTGCCTGGTGTGGATCCAGGCAAACCGTGGCTGCTAGTCACCTCGGCCGTACACATGCCCCGGGCCTACGCAACCTTCCGAAAGGCAGGCTGGAATGTCACTCCCTATCCAGTTGACTATGACACGACAGTTGGCCAGTCCTGGCTGGGCTACGGTTTGTATGACGGTGTCACCGCATGGCAAACCGCACTTCGCGAATACTTGGGGCTTGCGTTCTATCGTCTTGCCGGTCGGCTGTAGGGGCTGGGACTCATTTCGGATCGACCGCTTTGGCGTCGAGTTGATGGGGCGACGAGCCAGGATGCTGTGATGGTGTTCTGCGAACACCCATGTAGGCGACCGCGAATGCTGCGACAAGTAGCCCGCACAATGTGACCAGCAACGCGGTCTGCTGATGGAGCCATATCGCGAGACCGGCGGCAGTTGCTGACACCACGACAATGATTGCACTGGCAATATTGCGGCCACTGCCACCCAGCCGTTCGGTCAGACGCTGCGCCAGTAACGTATGCAGGTGATCGGCGTCCGGCTCCATGATGGGGCGCCCGGCGACCAGCCGACGCACGATCGCTGCAGTGGTGTCGACAAATGGATAGAGCACCAGCGCAAAAGCAAACCAGGGGCTCACATCGGCATGGCGGTGGACGAGCAGGATCGCGAACAGACTGATGGCTGTCCCGAGTAGATAGGCACCGCCATCTCCAGCGAAAAGTCGCGCGCGCGGAAAGTTGAATAGTGCGAATCCCGCAACTGCAGCCGCGAGCGACAGTGTCGACACGGTGAGAAACTGATCGCCATGCTGCCATGCGACCCAGCCCATTGCCGCACAGGCCGACACCGACAAACCGGCGAGCAGACCATTCAGGCCATCGGCCAGGTTATATGCGTTTGCGATCGCTCCCACACAAAACAGCGTCAGCACAAATTGCGCGACCGGCGAGATTGCGAGCAGTGCGTCAAGCGGCGGAACGGCGAAACGGCTGAGCGATGCGTCGCAGAAGGAATACGCGATAGCCGCGCCAACAAAGGTTGCCAGGAGCCTCGCGAGGGCACCGAGGGTCTTGGTGATGTCTTCAATCATGCCGGCGGCGAACGGCACAAACAGTGCGAGTACCAGCCATCCGGTCAGCCAGGGCGGCGCATTGGCGCCGGTATCGACAGTCAATTGCACACGGGCCACAACTACCGCCAGCGCAAATCCGACCATCACCGCCAGGCCGCCGACGCGCGGCGTTGCGCGATCGTGCAATTTCTGCGGTCCACTACCTGGCGTGTCAGACGTCAGATGGCGGTGCCAGCGTGAGGTCAAGACCAGAAACAGTGCTGTCGAAAACGACGTCAGAAAAGCAACCAGCAGCGTGACCAACAATGTCTACACCCCCAAGATAAATTGCGCATTTCGGTCAACCAGCCTCCCACTGGCTACGACAACCTTCACTACCTCTTCACGCGGGAAATGGAACCCTCGCCGTCATGGCGCAAGCTGACTTGGTGGCAGAGCCGTTGAAGCCCGGCCACTCTGTTGACGGCGCCGGTACGACCACCGCCAGTCTGTAGCTAGCCTAGTCCGTTTGCGGTGTGACCACAAGCAAGGCACACGAGTTATAGTCGTCGCTGCGCGCAATGTTGCAAATTTCACCGCTACGGCCGTCGGCAAGAGTGACTTCGCTACCAGCGGATGCGTCGGTAACCGACAGTGTCACGACTTCTACGTGACGTTTCACCGCACCGCGATAGTGGGCGCGGGCGACCACCTCCTGCCCTGGGTAGCAGCCCTTGCCGAAGCTGACGCCGCCGCCGGGGGCAACGGTGTCCCAGCCTATCATCTGCGGAACGAAGTGTTCGCTGGTGGCGGCGGTGATCTCCGGCTGCATGGCCGTGATGCCCACCAGCGCCCAGCGCTGCATGAAATCGGCGGCATCCGCTGCCGACGAGATTGAGGCAGCCTCGTCGCGAATGGGCTCGATGGTGATCCAGCGGCCGTCGCCGAGCGCCAAAGTGGCCACTGCCCCCGCTTCGGTCGCTGGTTCGGCGAGGTGCAGGCGCACGGCGAGATTGTCGGGCTGCGTGATATCCAGTTTTGAGCGCAAGCGATACATGGACAGTCGCTTCGCGGTCGTTGTTGCCAGCGAGCGGTGGACGATGGCCAGATACTCCGTTGCACCGGTCCGGGCCAGCGCGAAGGTCGCAAGCAGGCGCCCCTTTGCCGTACAGTACCCCTGCCACTGCCAGGCTCCAGGTTCCAACGCGTCAACGTCGTTGGTCAGTTGCGATTGCAGGAACGCTTGGGCATCGGGGCCGGAAAAGCGAAGAACTTGATGTTCGGGTGAGAGTAGGTGCATGGTCGATATCGCTGAACTGCCAAGTGAATTTAGCCGATTTGGGGGCGTTGCGATGTCGCCGCAAAGGGTTTACATCTTTTTGACGAAATGCTTATGGGAAGCGGGCTGGAAGGCGTGTTTTATAAAAACTCGACTTTGAAAATAAATAAGGCTCCAGCGCAATGGGCATCGCGGTCTCGACAAAAAGTTGATATCCGTGCGGTTTGTTTGAATGGATGCCAAGCGGCTTCCGCAAGTCTGTCCCGGGGCAATGGCCGTTGATTCGGGCTATAATCTCCGGCTGCCCTAATTTCAGGACAAATCCACACACTCGCACCGATCTGATGGGTGTTTGCCCGGTTCCCCCGGAACCCGAGGCAAACGCAGCGAGTGGAGGTTAAACCCACCAGGAGACAATTCATGTCCGCAACCATGCGCCAGATGCTGGAGGCCGGAGTTCATTTCGGCCACCAAACGCGTTTCTGGAACCCGAAGATGGCTCAGTACATCTTCGGCGCCCGCAACAAGATTCACATCGTCAACCTCGAGAAGACGATGGAGAAGTACAACGAAGCCATGACCTACGTTCGCCGCCTGGCAGCGAACCGTGGCACCATCCTGTTCGTCGCCACCAAGCGTCAAGCCCGCGAAATCATTGCCGAAGAGGCGAAGCGCGCCGGCATGCCGTACGTCGACAACCGCTGGCTCGGCGGCATGATGTCGAACTTCAAGACCATCAAGGGCTCGCTCAAGCGCCTGAAAGAGCTTGAGACGATGCAGAACGACGGCACGTTTGATCGCATGTCGAAGCGCGAGGCGCTGACGCTCAAGCGTGAGTTCGACAAGCTGATGACCTCGATGGGCGGCATCAAGGATATGGTCTCGCTGCCGGATGCGCTGTTCATCATCGACGTTGGCTACCAGAAGATCGCCGTGCAGGAAGCCAATAAGCTGGGCATTCCAGTGGTCGGCGTGGTTGACACCAACCACACGCCGGATGGCGTGGATTATGTGATCCCGGGCAATGACGACTCGAGCAAGGCGATCCGCCTGTACGCCCGCGGCGTCGCCGATGCGATTCTCGAAGGCAAGTCGCAGGCTGTGCAGGAAATCGTGAAGACGCAGACGGAAGAATTCGTCGAAGTCGATCCGGCTGACCTCGAAGCCAAACAGTAATCCTGGCCGCGCGTCCGTAGCGACTGCTGCGGACGGCCACCCAGTGTGATTGCGGCGGTGACTGGCGTCCAGTTGCCGTTTCAGCCCCCCAAATTCCGCGTACCCGGCCCGCCGGGTGCGTTCATTCGGAGAAGCACATGGCAGAAATCTCTGCATCGCTCGTCAAAGAGCTTCGTGAAATGACTGGTCTCGGCATGATGGAGTGCAAAAAAGCGCTCACCGAAACCGAAGGCGACATCAAAAAAGCCGAAGAGCTGCTGCGTATCAAGTCTGGCGCCAAGGCATCGAAAGCCGCGTCGCGTCAGGCCGCTGAAGGCACGATCGGTGTCTACGTGGCGCCGGACGCCTCGGTCGGCGCGCTGGTTGAATTCAACTGTGAAACCGACTTCGCCGCCCGCAACGTGGATTTGCTGGCGATGGCAGCTGCGCTCGCCAAGAGCGTCGCCGAGAACAATCCCGCTGATGTTGCCGCGTTGATGGCGACCACCCTCGATGGCGAGCCGGCTGAAACTCGCCGCGCAGCGCTGGTGCAGAAGGTCGGCGAAAACATGAACGCGCGTCGTTTTGTGCGCGTCGCCGGTGGCAAGGTTGCCAGCTACATGCACGGCGGTGGTCGTATTGGTGTACTCGTGGCTTACGAAGGCAACGCCGATATCGCACGCGACGTGGCCATGCATCTGGCCGCATCGGTCGCATCGACGCGCGCCGTTTGCGTGTCCAAGGACGAGGTTCCGGCCGAGCTGATCGAAAACGAGCGCAAGATTTTCGCCGCCCAGGCAGCGGAATCAGGCAAGCCAGTCGACATCATCGCCAAGATGGTCGAAGGTCGAATCAACAAATACCTCGCCGAAGTCACCCTGCTGGGCCAGCCCTTCGTGAAAGACCCGGAACAGACGGTTGAGAAAGTGCTCAAGGCCGCCAACACGACGATCAAGGGCTTCCAGCTCTATGTTGTGGGCGAAGGCATCGAGAAGAAAGTCGTCGATTACGCAGCGGAAGTGGCAGCCGCCGCCAAGGGGCTGTAAGCCTCTGCCGCTCGACGTTGTGGAGAACGGCCCTTCGGGGCCGTTTTTCTTGGCTATTAGAACTACGATGATCGTAGCGTCCACGCGATAAACTTACGAGTTATGCCCGACGCCAAGCCAGCCTTCCAACGCATCCTTCTGAAACTCTCCGGCGAAGCCCTGATGGGCGACGATGCCTATGGCATCAATCCGGAGGTGATCGACCGAATTGTCGGCGAGATCAAGGAGGTGTCCCGAATGGGGGTGCAGATCGGTGTCGTCATCGGCGGCGGCAATATCTTCCGCGGCATTGCCCCCAGCGCTGTGGGCATGGACCGTGCCACTGCCGACTATATGGGCATGCTGGCCACCATCATGAACGCGCTGGCGCTTGGTGATGCCCTGCGCCGCGCTGGCGTGGAGGCGCGTGTGCAATCCGCCTTGCGCGTGGATGCCGTAGCCGAGCCTTATATCCGGGGGCGCGCGCTACGCCACCTGGAAGAGGGCAAAGTGGTGATTTTTGCGGCAGGCACCGGCAACCCGTTCTTCACCACTGATACGGGAGCAGCGCTTCGCGGGCGCGAGATCAATGCCGATCTCGTACTGAAGGCCACCAAGGTTGACGGCGTATACACCGCCGATCCGATGAAGGACCCCACCGCAACGCGCTACAGCTCGCTGACCTTTGACGAGGCGATCGTGAAGAACCTGAAGGTGATGGACGCGACCGCGCTCGCGCTTTGCCGCGACCAGCAGTTACGCCTGAACGTGTTCAGTATCTTCAAGCCCGGTGCGTTGAAGCGCGTGATTCTCGGTGAGGACGAAGGTACCACCGTAGTTTGCTGAGAGAGAACCAGAAATGATTGCAGACACCAAGAAGACGGCCGAGCAGAAGATGGCCAAGGCGCTGGAAGCGCTGAAGAACAATTTCGCCAAAGTACGCACCGGGCGTGCCCATGCCGGCATGCTCGATACCGTGCACGTGGACTACTACGGTGCGATGACCCCGATCAACAGCGTCGCCAGCGTGACGCTGCTGGACGCCCGCACCATCGGTGTCCAGCCTTACGAAAAGAAGATGATCCAGGTCATCGAGAAGGCGATCCGCGAGGCGGACCTTGGCCTCAATCCTTCGGTCAACAGCGACATCATCCGGGTACCGATGCCGATGATGAGTGAAGAGCGCCGCAAGGAGCTGGTCAAGCTGGTCAAAGGCGAAGCTGAGGACGCCCGCGTGGCGATCCGCAGCGTTCGCCGCGACGCCAATAACGCGCTCAAGGACGCCCTGAAAGCGAAGACGATCTCGGAGGACGAGGAGCGTCGCGCGCAGGATGACGTGCAGAAGCTTACCGACAAGACGATCGCGGAAGTCGACAAGCAGTTCACTGCGAAGGAAGCCGAGCTGATGTCGGTGTGACCTCAGGCGGTTGAAGCATCATTTTTCGTTCGAAGTCGCAGAACATGTCGGCCGCACCCGTGCCCCGCCACATCGCCGTGGTCATGGACGGCAATGGGCGCTGGGCGCAGAAGCGATTTCTGCCCCGCGTTGCCGGTCATAAACAGGGCGTGGAAGCGGTACGCACGCTCATCCGTGCTGGCAGCGAGCGCGGGGTCGATGTATTGACTGTGTTCGCGTTCAGCAGCGAGAACTGGCAACGACCAGCGGACGAGGTCTCCTTTCTGATGGATCTGTTTCTTCGCGCCTTGCGTGAAGAGGTGCAAAAACTGCACAGCAATGGTGTCCGCTTCCGCGTGGTTGGCGATGTGTCTGTTCTGGGCGCAGAGACACGGTCGCTGATCGAAGAGGCCGAGGCGCTGACCGCAGCAAACTCCCGGCTTTGCCTGAACGTGGCAGTCAACTATGGTGGGCGGTGGGATATCGAGCAGGCGGTCGCCAAAGCCACGGCTGCCGGTGAGTCGGCAGCATTCGCGCAGTGGCTGTCGTTTGCCGGCCAGCCGGATCCTGACCTGTTCATTCGCACTGGCGGTGAGCGGCGAGTCAGCAACTTCATGCTGTGGCAGTTGGCCTACACCGAGCTCTATTTCTCGGACATCCTGTGGCCGGACTTTGACGAAGCGGAACTTGCGAGCGCGCTGGCGTGGTTTGCGGGTCGCGAGCGCCGTTACGGCAAGACGGGAGAGCAGGTTCGTGTGCTCTCGACAACTCCTGTCTGACGGATCAGGCCGATGAGCAATTTGCAGACCCGGGTGATAACTGCGCTGGTGCTGGGAGTGGTGGTGATCGGCACACTGCTGACGGGAACGTCGTTGCTGTGGGCCGCTTTAATGTTGGCTTTCTGCCTAGCAGCCGTGTGGGAGGGGCAGCGGTTGTGTGGCCAGACCTCTTTCGCCGCACGCGCGGTTGGTTGGACTGCTTCGGTATCGCTGTTGGGCGTGCTGTGGCTGGCGGTTTTCTCGAACCACGCTGAGTTGGGCCTCTTGCCTGTCGCACTGCTGGTTGTGGTCACCGCCTTCTGGGTCATCGTGGCGCCGGTGCAGTTGAGCCGGCATGCGCTACCTCCCGCCTCCGTATTTACTCGCACTGTTCTGCTGTTACTGATTGGCGCTGCCTGGCTATCCGCCGTGCTGTTGCAGCGTTTGGGCATGGCGTATCTGGTCGCAGTCGTAGTGCTTACTGTTGTTGCCGATGTGGCTGGTTACTTTGTAGGGCGAGCGTTTGGCCGGCACAAGCTGGCGCCAGCAATCAGCCCTGGCAAGACCCGTGAGGGGGCCGTCGGTGGCATCACCGCCGCTGCGCTGTGGTCGGCCGCCGCCGCGTCTTACCTTGGTCTGGCGCAGTCATGGGTAGGAGTTGCGATGGCGCTGTTTGCCGGAGCGGCGCTTGGATGCTGCGCGGTGATGGGCGACCTCTGGGAGTCACTGCTGAAGCGGCAGGCGGGTGTGAAGGACTCGAGCCAGTTACTTCCAGGTCATGGCGGCGTGCTTGACCGGATTGATGCGCAACTCGCGGTGTTGCCAACTGCAACTCTGCTGATTTCGTTGGTCAAACCGATATGGTGATCAGATGATCGGTGTTGCCCTGCTCGGGGCGACCGGCTCTATCGGTGCGAGTACGCTGGCGGTTTTGCGTCAGCATCGCGATCGCTTCCGGCTGGTTGCCGTGGCGGTGCGTTCGAACTGGGAGGCGCTACTCCCCATCATCGCCGAGTTTGGGCCGCAAGTCTGCGCGATTGAGGATGAACAGGCGGCGCTTTCGCTTTCTGCGGCGAAGTCCCGTCATCATCCGCAGGTAGAAGTGGTTGCCGGACGGGACGCTGCAAGCATCGCTGCGACTGGCGCTGGTGCGCAAGTAGTCGTGGCTGGCATATCAGGCTTCGCGGGCCTTCCCTCAACGTGGGCGGCCGTCGCTGCTGGCAAGCAAGTGCTGCTGGCGAACAAGGAGGCGTTGGTCGCTTCCGGTAATCTGCTGCTGAACATGGCGCGGCAATCGGGAGCGAATGTCTTGCCCATTGACAGCGAACACAACGCCGCCTATCAGTGCGCCAATGGCCTGCAATGTGACAAGTCGCGTGTTCGGGCAATTACGCTGACGGCGTCGGGTGGCCCCTTCCGACAGCGCTCGCTGGAGTCATTTGCTTCGATCACGCCGGAGGAGGCGTGCAAGCACCCGACGTGGTCCATGGGGCGCAAGATTTCGGTGGACTCGGCAACGCTGATGAACAAGGGCCTTGAGGTGATCGAGGCGTCGCTGTTGTTTGATCGCCCTGCGTCCGATGTTCACGTGTTGATCCATCCGACCAGCACCGTGCACGCGCTGGTGGAATTCGTAGACGGATCGATTCTGGCTCACCTTGGGCCGGCCGACATGCAGGTGCCGATTGCGCATGCCCTTGCGCAGGCGGCATCCAATCTCGGCACGCAGATTGAGCGACTGCCACTGGACGTTCCGCCGCTGTCACTGAGCGCGCTCGGCGCCCTCCAGTTCTTCGACGTCGAGCCGCAACGCTTTCCTGCGCTGGGGCTTGCCTATGCGGCGCTGCGGCAAGGGCAAGGGGCATGTCTGGCATTGAACGCTGCCAACGAAGTTGCAGTGGCCGCATTTCTGTCGGGCGAGTTGCGTTATACGGACATCGTGCCAGTGGTGGCAGACAGCATGGCGCGCGCTGATCTAACCAATCCGGGCGACATCAATGAGGTATTCGCCCGAGATGTCGGTGTCAGGGCGATTGCCGGCGATCTGGTGGCGGCGCGGAGGACGGCCTGATGGCGCTGTTTGGCAGTTCGATTGCGGGTTTTCTGCTGGCGGTCGCCATTCTGGTCACCATCCACGAACTGGGGCACTACCTCGCGGCGCGGTGGTGCGGTGTGCGGGTACTGAGATTTTCCGTTGGCTTCGGCCCGGTCTTGCTGAAGTGGACTGGACGGCGCAGTATTTTTGCGGGGACCGAGTTTGCCGTGTCCGCAATTCCGCTCGGGGGGTATGTGCGCATGCTTGATACCCGCGATCCGGAGGCCACGGCCATGGTATCGAACTTCGTGGACGCCTTTGACCGACAGCCTATCTGGAAGCGATCATTCATCGTTGCTGCTGGCCCGTTGGCTAACTTCCTGCTCGCCTTCGTCCTTTACACAGCGGCATTGTCAGCGCCTGATCGGGACTTGCAGGCAGTCGTTGCTGCGCCCGATGCAGGCACACCAGCTTACACAGCGGGCGTGAGGGGTGGTATGCGCATCACCCGCGTCAACGATCGCGAAGTGGCGCATTGGGGAGACATCCGCTGGCAACTGCTGACGCACGTTTTCGACGACCAGCTCGCGCTGGTGGTTGACGACAATGGTATCGAACGCACGCTATCACTGCAGCGTTCACACGATCAGCCGTTGACGCCAGAAAGCATCGGCAACCGGCTGGCAGGCTGGGGGCTGAGCTTTGACCAGCCGGCGATGATCGGGCGCGTTGTCGCTGGCGGGCCAGCAGAGCGCGCCGGTTTGCTGGTCGGCGATGTGGTTGTCGCAGCGGATGGTGCGGCCATTCGGCAGTGGAATCAGCTGACTCGGGCGGTTCAGGCGCGCCCGGACACACCGGTCGTGCTCACGATCGAACGTCGGGGCTATCGTCAGGATTTCACCGTGACGCCGCGCGGCGAAGCAGTCGCCGGCAAGCGCATCGGACGAATCGATGTGGCAGGCGCGCCGCCGGAGATGCTCGGGCAGGAATCGGTGGTGCTGCGGCAGCGCAGCCTCGCCGCCGCAGTAACCGATGGATTGCAGCGCAGCATTGACGCAACCGTACTAACGGTGCGCGTGCTTTGGGGAATGCTGGTGGGCGACATATCGCTGCGCCAGATTTCGGGGCCGCTCACCATGGCCGAGGGGGCAGGGGTGACGCTGAAGCAGGGGGCCGTGTCATTTGCCCTCTTTCTGGCGATTGTCAGCGTGTCAATCGGGGTCCTGAACCTGCTCCCTGTGCCCATGCTGGATGGTGGACAGTTGCTATATCATCTCTTTGAAGCCATCAAGGGAGCGCCCCTTTCGGAGCGTGCTGAAGCACTCGGACAGCGCGTTGGCATCGGTTTTGTGATTGCCCTCACCGCGCTCGCGCTCTACAACGACTTTTTGCGAATCATCTCGTGACCCGTATCTCCCGCAGCATTCCGTTCTCACCGCGCCGCGTCGCTCTTGGCTTGTTCTCTGCAGGAATGCTCGGCCTGTCGGTCGCGTCGCATGCTATCGATCCGATCACGGTACGTGACATTCGGGTCGAAGGCTTGCAGCGTACGGATGCAGGCACAGTATTCAACTACCTCGGCATCAAGGTCGGTGATCGTTTCGACGACGCTGCGGCATCGGCGGCGATCAAGGCCCTGTTTGCGACCGGCTTCTTTCGTGATGTGCGAATTGAGGTTCAGGATAACGTCGTTATCGTCTCGGTCGTCGAGCGACCGACCATCGCCTCGATCGATATTACGGGCGCGAAGGAATTCGACAAGGATACGCTGAAAAAGGCGCTGCGCGATGCAGGGCTCTCGGAAGGCCGCATTTTTGATCGTACGACGCTGGACAAGGCGGAGCAGGAGATCAAGAAGCAGTACCTGTCTCGCGGCCGCTATGACGTGGAAGTCACTACCACGCTGACGCCCCTGGAGCGCAATCGCACGGGCGTGTCGATCGTGGTGAAGGAAGGCGAAGTCGCCCGCATCGAGTCGATCAATATTGTCGGCGCCAGTGCAATCCCCGAGAAGACATTGTTGTCCGAGATCCAGCTCACCACTGGCGGCTGGCTCTCCTGGTATACCAAAGACGATCAGTACTCGAAGCAAAAACTGCAAGCCGATCTCGAGACTATCCGCAGCTACTACACCAACCGCGGCTACCTTGAATTCAACGTCGAGTCGACGCAGGTGTCGCTGTCTCCGGACAAGACGCGGGTCTTCATCACCGTCAATATCACCGAAGGCGCGCAGTACACGGTATCGTCAATCGGCATGAGCGGCGAACTGCTGCTTTCTGAGGCCGAATTGCGGCCGCTCATTCGTGTGCAACCGGGTGAAATATTCTCCCGGACGCGGCTTGCAGACAGCGCCAAGGCGATCAGCGACCGCCTCGGCCGGGAGGGTTACGCCTTCGCCTCGGTCAACGCTGTGCCGGAACTCGATCGCGAGAAGAGAACCGTTGCCTTCAACTTTGTCGTTGATCCCGGCCGCCGTGTTTACGTTCGTCGCATCAATGTCTCCGGCAATGCGCAGACCCGTGACGAAGTGATTCGCCGAGAGCTGCGGCAACTCGAAGCGTCCTGGTACGACCAGAGCAAGATTCAGCGATCCAAGGTCAGACTGGATCGTCTTGGCTTCTTCTCCGAGGTGACGCTTGACAATCAGCCGGTGCCTGGCGCGAGCGATCAGGTTGATATTGACGTCGCAGTGACGGAAAAGAACACCGGTAGCCTTAACGCTGGCGCCGGATATTCGAGCGCTGACAAGCTGGTGCTGACGGCCTCCATTTCCCAGAACAACGTACTGGGCACCGGGAATTCGCTTGCGCTGCAGGTGAACACCAGCCGCACGTCGAAGACCGCTGTGATGTCTTACACCAATCCATACTGGACTCCGGATGGTGTGAGTCGTGGCATTGATTTGTATCGCCGCACCTATGACCCGACTACCACCGGTGTAGGCAGCTACGTGCTCGGTACCTATGGCGCCGGTCTGCGCTTTGGTATTCCGATCAGCGAGACCGATAGCATCAGTGCTGGTGTAACGGCTGAGAACTCCAATCTCAAGCTTTATCCGGGCCTGAGTCCGCAACGATTCTTCGATTTCGCCAATGAGTTTGGCTACAACAACAACACCTACAAAGTCTCGTCCGGCTGGGCGCGCGATACCCGGGATAGCCTGACCTACCCCACTCGTGGATGGCTGCAGAGTGTGGGCGTTGAAGCCACGCTGCCGGTTACCAACCTCAAGTTCTACAAACTGAGCTATCAGGGCCAGGCATTCCTCCCGATCTATGCTGACTTTGTTTACGGTCTGAACGTTGAACTCGGTTTTGCCAACGGTTACGGCGGCCGTTCGCTGCCGTTCTTCCAGAACTACTACGGCGGTGGCGTCGGTTCGGTGCGGGGTTATGAAACGAATTCGCTGGGCCCGCGTGAGGCGGTGACGTCCTCTGTGACGACCAATCCCGACGGTACTACCTCATCAACGACGTCGTACACCGGAAACGCGACTGGTGGCCGGCGCAAGTTCACGATGAACAACGAGATACTGTTCCCGTTCCCCGGTACCAAGAACGACAAATCGGTGCGCGGTTCGTTCTTCTTCGATGCGGGTCAGATCTACGACAAGGGCGATCCGCTGCAAAAGGACAACGAGCGGGTGCACTTCTCGGCGGGTTTTGCGGTGGCGTGGCAGTCGCCCATCGGCGCGCTGAAATTCAGCTACGCGATTCCTTTGGCAAGCAAACCGGGCGACAAGACGCAACGGTTCCAGTTCCAGGTCGGCACGCTGTTCTAGGAGTTGAAGGCGATGCAGAAAAAATCCATGTTGAAACGACTGCTCGCAGCTTTTACGTCGCTGGCTGTTATCGGGCTGTCGACGGCAGTTGCGACGGCTCAGACGGGGGCCGTACGTACGCCTGATATCAAGATCGGCGTGGTCAATACCGAAAAGCTGCTCAAGGAGTCGGCGCCGGCGCAACGTGCCTTCAAGAAGCTTGAGCGTGAGTTTGCAACGCGGCAGGCGGACGTTGAACGCACCGCGAAGAAGTTTCGCGATCTGTCGACGGCTTTTGAAAAGGATCAGTTGACCTTGTCCGACGCTGATCGTCGTAACCGCCAGCGTGAGCTGGAGGTTCTGAGTCGCGATCTGCAGCGCGCCCAGCGCGAGCTGCGCGAGGACGAGAACCTGCGACGCAATGAAGAGCTCGCCGCCCTGCAGGATCGTCTGCAGAAGGCCATTCAGCAAATCGCCGAAGCGGAGAAGTTTGATCTGATCCTGCAGGAGGCGGTCTACATCAGCGCCCGAATCGACATCACAGATCGTGTGCTGAAAGCCCTCGCCGATAAGTAGGTATCGCATGGGCCGTGCAGTCGCTCAGCCTCTGGCGACCGGACAGATTGCTGAAAAACTTGATTGCACGCTGCGCGGTGACGCTACGGTAATGGTGCGCTCTGTTGCCGCGCTGGATAGTGCGGTCGACGGTGATCTTGCATTTTTCTCTGACAACAAGCACCGCCGTGCTGCGCATGCGTGTGCGGCATCAATCCTGATTGCGCGCAGTGCGGATGCGGATGAACTGGCCAGCGGCCCGCTTGGTCCCCGGGTGCTACTGCTGCATCCAGCGCCGCACCTTGCATTCGCCAGGGCGCTTGAGCTTCTGTTTCCCGCGATCACGTTGGTGCCAGGCGTTGCAGCCTCCGCCGTCGTCCATGCCACGGCGGAGGTCCGTGGCGCCAAGATTGGTGATATGGCGACATTGGGCGCCGGATCACGGGTTGGTGTCGGTACCTCCGTCGCCAGCCACTGCAGCATTGGCGACAATGTTGTCATCGGTACTGATTGCGTCATCCATGCAGGTGTGCGCATTGGTTCCGGGACCAAAATTGGTGATCGCTGCGTTATCCAGAGTGGAGCGGTCGTCGGTTCCGACGGTTTTGGCTTTCAACCGACGCGGCGGGGCTGGCAGAAGGTACAGCAGGTGGGGTGTGTCGTCATCGGCAACGACGTGGAAATCGGTGCCAACACGACCATTGACCGGGGCGCGATCGACGACACGGTCATTGGCAATGGGGTCAAGATAGACAATCTCGTACAGATTGGACACAACTGCCGCATCGGCGATCACACCGCGATTGCCGGTTGCGTTGGCATTGCTGGCAGCGCAATCATCGGCGCTCGCTGCATGCTGGGTGGCGCGGCGATGGTGAATGGCCACCTGAGCATTTGCGATGATGTCGTCGTGTCGGGCGGCACCCTGGTGGCGGCGTCGATCAACACGCCCGGCCGCTACACCGGTGTTTTCCCGTCGACTGAGCACCGCACCTGGACAAAAATCGCGGCCGGACTGCGGCGTAGCGCCCGTTAGGGTGTAACAGTCGCCGCCTCGCTGGGCAGATTTGCGAAAATTCAGCGCATGACTGAATCCGCCACCCCAAATACGCCGCTGTTCGAAGTCACCCAGATCCGGGAGCTGCTTCCGCATCGCTACCCGTTCCTGCTGGTAGATCGCGTTTTGTCACTGGTCCCCGGCAAGTCAGTGCGGGCGATCAAGAACGTGACGATCAACGAGCCGTTCTTTCAGGGCCACTTTCCGGGCAAGCCGGTCATGCCGGGTGTTCTGATCATCGAAGCGATGGCTCAGGCAGCTGGTGTGCTGGCGTTCAAGTCAGTGCCACCTGCACCGGACAATCGCCAGCAGATCGTCTATCTGGCCGGCATCGACGGTGCACGTTTCAAGCGCATGGTCATTCCCGGCGATCAACTGGTGCTGGAAGCCGACGTTGATCGCATCGTTCGCAACATCGGCAAGTTCCGCTGCCGCGCGCTCGTTGATGGCCAGCTCGCTGCCGAGGCGCTGCTGATGGCCGCTTTGCAGGTGGCCTGATGGCGCACGTTCATGCGCTCTCGGTGGTCCATCCGGATGCGAAACTCGCGCCTGATGTTGAGGTAGGCCCGTTCTGCACGATTGGCGCCGGCGTGACGATCGGTGCCGGCTCGAAGCTCGTCTCCCACGTTGTGATCGATGGCCACACTACCATCGGTGGCGGCAATGTCTTCTATCCGTTTTGCTCGATTGGTCTGGCCTCACAGGACAAGAAGTACGCCAACGAACCGACTCGGGTCGTCATCGGCGACAGCAACGTCTTTCGTGAGAACTGCACGGTGCACCGTGGAACGGTGCAGGACAAGGGGCTCACCAGCATCGGCTCGCGTGGTCTGTTCATGGCCTCGGCGCACGTGGCTCACGATTGCGTGGTGGGGGATGACGTGATTCTCGCCAACGCCGCGACCCTCGGCGGTCATGTACGGGTTGGTAACTGGGCCATTCTTGGCGGACTCGCTGGCGTCCACCAGTTCTGCCGCGTGGGGGAACATGCGATGGTTGGTGGTGCCTCCTGCGTGCTGCAGGATGTCGCTCCCTATGTACTTGGGCAGGGCAATCCGTTCAGCCTCAGCACGGTCAATGCCGAGGGGCTGAAGCGGCGCGGCTTTTCGCCGGAAGCGATTGCTGCCGTGCGCAATGCCTACAAGACTGTCTTCCGCAATAACCTCACCTTGAAGGAAGCCATTGCGGTGCTGGAGGCGGAGCAGGGCACGGCAAGCGACGAAATCCGTGCCGCGCTGCATCCGTTGTTGAGCTTTCTGCAAACACCCGGCCGGGGGCTTGCGCGCTAGTCGATGACGGACGTTGTAATCGTCGCCGGGGAAACCTCGGGCGACCAGCTGGCTGCCGATCTCGTCGAACGTGTCCGGCGCGTTGATCCTTCGGTGCAGTTTCATGGCATCGCCGGGCCGCGCATGCGCGCTGCCGGTGTCAATACCTGGATAGATTCGGAAACGCTTGCCGTCCGCGGCTACGCCGAAGTGCTCGCTGCATTGCCACGCATTCTCAGAGCCAAACGCGAATTGTTGCAGCGTACGCTGGACAAGCGACCTGCGTTGTACATCGGCGTCGATGCGCCGGACTTCAATTTGCGAATCGAACGTGAACTGAAGGCCCAGGGTATCCGCACGCTGCACTTCGTCTGCCCGTCGTTCTGGGCATGGCGACCGGAGCGCGCCGCGCGCTTCCGCGACTCTGCAGATCATGTCTTGTGCCTGTTCCCCTTCGAGCCAACCCTGCTGGCGCAGCATCAGGTGCCAGCGACTTTTGTCGGGCATCCGCTCGCAACGGCGCCGCTGCGCCATGCTGATCGTGAGCGCCTTAGACGCAAACTGGGACACCATGACGCACCCGCCGGCGCGCCACTGATCGCCGTTCTGCCTGGCTCACGCGTCGATGAGATTGACCGCCACGCCGCGCTGTTTGTAGCCGTCATGAAGCGCCTATCGAACCGTTTTGCCGGAGCGCGATTCGTGGTTCCGCTGGTCACGCGGGAGACTCGGGAACGCTTCGAGAACGTTCTCTGGCGGGATGCAGAGGCGCTGGTGCCGCAGGTGCAACTGCTGTTTGGCCATGCCGATTTCGCGCTGCGGGCGGCTGACGTTGCGCTGGTTGCATCCGGCACCGCGACGCTGGAGGCGGCGATGCTGGGGGTGCCGCAGGTGGTCAGCTACCGCGTCAGCGCGCTGACGGCGATGATCGTGCGCCGCAAGCTGAAGAGTCCGTATGTGTCATTACCCAACATACTTGCCAACGACTGGTGTGTGCCGGAGCTGTTGCAGGAGGCAGCCACCGAAGATGCACTGGAGAGTGCGCTGAGCAGCCTGCTTGTGCAACCGAGGCTCGCTCACGCCATGCGGCATGCATACGCACTCATGGGCGATGCCTTGCGGCCGCCGGTTTCGCCTGACTCGGACCCGCTCGCCAACGCGGTTCTTGCCGAAATTCGTTGGTCCCGCCGATGACGCTGCTTTGCGGTGTTGACGAGGCCGGGCGCGGTCCGCTGGCGGGTCCGGTGTTCGCGGCGGCGGTTGTGCTCGGGCCGACCGCAGAGATAAACGGCATCGCCGACTCGAAGAAGCTTTCTGCCGCGCGACGAGATGCGCTGGCGCCCCTGATTCGCGAGCAGGCGCAGGCTTGGGCGATTGCATCAGCCAGTGTGGCTGAAATCGACAGCATGAACATCCTGCAAGCCACCATGCTGGCGATGTTTCGGGCGGTGTCGCAGTTGCCGCAGGCTTGCCTGCAGCGCATCGTTATCGATGGCACCACCGTGCCGCGCGATTTACGGCCGTGGGCGCAGCAACGCGGAATCGTGGTCGTGGCGCAAGCGCGCGCAGATGCCGACGTGCGTGAGGTCGGTGCGGCGTCGATTCTGGCCAAGACGGCGCGTGACGCCTACATGCTGGACGTACACGCCCGCTATCCGCAGTACGCCTTCGACCAGCACAAGGGCTATGGGACGACGGCACATATGGCGGCGCTGGGCGCGCACGGCCCCTGCCCCGAGCACCGGCGCAGCTTCGCACCGGTCGCGCAGTGGCAACTGCTCTAGTCAGCTCAGACTGACAAACTTGCTGTTGTGAAAGACTAGCGGCTGACCGTCATGCGTCGTGGCCCGTAGCACCTCGCCGACGAACAGCTCGTGGTCACCGACGCGATAGTCGTTGACCTTGCGGCAAACGAAATGCGCCAATGCGTGGCGGATCAGCGGCGGCGTGTTGGCCGCCTCAATCAGCTCGACACCTTCAAAGCGGTCCGGCACCCGGCTGGCAAAGCGTCGCGCGATGGCCTCCTGATCAGCAGCCAGCACGCTGACGCAGAATGTCTGGGCGTCAACAAAAGCGCGGTGCAGGCCCGAGTTGACGCGCAGGCTCCACTGCACCAGCGGCGGGTCGAGCGACACCGAACCGAACGAATTGGCGGTCATGCCAACCGGGTTGCCGGATTCGTCAAGCGTAGTGATGACAGTGACGCCGGTCGCAAAGCTGGCAAAAGCATGACGCAGCGCAAGGGGATCGAGATGGGGGGACGTGTGAGGCATGCAAGGCTGAACAGGCTCACATACACTAGGACGCATTCCTCTTCGTGTGTCGAACCCAAGCCTTAATTATGAAGCCTTCGATTCCCCTACTTGCCGTAATGTCGCTAGCTGCAGGGCTGGCATCGACCCATGCGACCGCACAGATCAAAATTGGCGCGATGGTATCGGCGACGGGACCGACGTCTGCCATCGGCATTCCGCAACGCAACACGGTTTCCCTGCTGCCCTCCAGCGTGGCTGGTCAGACCATTGAATACATCACGCTTGATGATGGCGGTGACACCACCCGCGCCGTGCAGAACGCCAAGCAGTTGATCCAGCAGCACAAGGTCGATGCGATTATTGGCCCATCGACCACGCCCAACGCGCTGGCGATCCTCCCGATCATTGCCGAGGCCAAGGTGCCGCTGGTCAGTACCGTTGGCTCGCAGGCGGTGGTCGAGCCGCAGGATGCCACCAAGCGCTGGGTATTCAAAACAACGCAGAACGACGACCTGATTGCCGAGGCGCTGGTCTCGCACATGGTTCGCGCCAAGGTCAAGCGGGTCGGCTATATCGGCTTCAATGACCCGTTTGGCGAAGGCTTCCTCAAGCTGCTCCCCGGACTTTTGACGAAGAACAAGATTGAGCTCGTTGCTACGGAGAAGTACGCCCGCACCGATCAGTCGGTCACAGGGCAGGCGCTCAAGCTCATTGCCGCCAAGCCTGACGCCGTTTTCATCGCGGCCGTCGGTGGCCCGGCGGTGCTTCCCCAGGCCACTTTGCGCGATCAGGGCTTTAAGGGATTCATCTATCAGACGCACGCAATTGCGACGCAGGATTTCATCAAGATCGGTGGCACCAAGGTAGAGGGCACGGTGCTCGCTGCCGGCGGCATGCTGGTGTTCGACGAGATGAGCGACGCCAATCCGATCAAGAATGTCACCGCCCGCTACATCCGAGCCTATGAAAAGGTCTACGGCAGTCGCCCCGCGACTTTTGGCGCCAATACTTACGACTCCGGCATCCTGTTGCAGTACGCCATCCCCGACGCGCTGAAGAAGGGCGCGCCTGGCACGGAGGCATTCCGCACGGCGCTGCGCGACTCACTGGAAGCGCAGAAGGAAATCGTCGGCTGCCAGGGTATCTTCAACATCACACCTGCCAATCACAACGGCATGGACAAGCGCGCCCGTGACCTGATCACCATCAAGGACGGCAAGTTCCGTCTGCTGGGCGAGAGCAAGGTCGCACTCTAGAAGTCTGCCGGACGCTGGGTCGCGCAATGGTGTCAGCGCCCGGCAACGCCCACCGGGTGCGAAGATTTGTTTCAATGGAGCACGCATGAAGTACAACCGTCTCGGCCAGAGCAATCTTCGCGTATCGGCGCTGTGCCTTGGCACCATGATGTTCGGCGATCAGACCGATGCCATGGAGTCGATGCGCATCGTCGATTTCGCGCGCGAGAAGGGCGTCAATTTCATCGACACGGCCGATGTTTATTCGCTCGGACGCAGCGAGGAGTTCACCGGCAGTGCGATTCGTGGCGACCGCGACTGGTGGGTGCTCGCCACCAAGGTCGGCAACCGTATGAACACCGACGCCAGCCTGCCCAACCAGGATCGCTACTCGCGCAAATGGTTGCTGCGCGAGTGCGATGCCTCGCTCAAGCGGCTTGGTACCGATTACATCGATATCTACTACCTGCACCGCGACTTTGAAGAAGACAACCTCGCCGAAGTTGTTTCGGGTCTGGGTGACCTGATCCGCAGCGGCCGGATTCGCTACTTTGGTGTATCCAACTTCCGCGCCTGGCGCATCGCGGAAGTGGTGGCCGAGTGCAAGCGGCAGGGCGTGCCACTGCCTGCCGTTTGCCAGCCGTATTACAACCTGCTCAACCGTTTGCCGGAGGTGGAGATCCTGCCCGCCTGCGGCTTCCACGGCCTTGGTGTGGCGCCGTACAGCCCGATCGCCCGCGGTGTGCTCACCGGTAAATACAAGCCGGGCGACGAGCCGCCCGCAGACAGTCGCGCCGCGCGCGCCGATCGCCGCTTCATGCAGACAGAATGGCGGCCGGAGTCGCTGGTGATCGCGCAAAAGCTTGAGTGGCACGCCAAGGCCAAGGGTTTCTCGCTGGTGCAGTTCGCCACCGCCTGGGTGCTGGCGAACCGCTTCGTCACCAGCGTGATTACCGGCCCCAAATCGCAGGCCCAGTTTGAGCCTTATTTCGGCGCACTGGATTACCCATGGGGTGAGGAGGACGAAGAAATCGTCGATTCACTGGTGCCGAAAGGGCATCCGTCAACCCCCGGCTACCATGATCCTGCGTATCCGTTTATCGGACGCTAGTCCTGCAGGCCCGTCACACCGCATTGCGTTGCTAGGTACTGTCGCACGTCTGTCCAGGTACGTCGCGGTGCGTTGGCAGGGAAGTTCAAACCGGCAACTACGCGGCTGTCGCGTAGACCGGCAGCGATTCGCAGGTGAATCGCGGCGTCGGTCAGCGCGGTATTGAGGCCGTCGCCGTCAATATCCAGCGTGCAATGCGGTGATGCTGGCGCGCATAGCGAACGCAGGTAGGTGTCGATAGCGCTCCAGTTGTTGCGTGTGGCGCTGGCCGGAAAAGTGATACCCGTCGTTTTTGCGGTGTCCGGTACGTCCAACGCGATGCGCAGATGCAACAGCGCGTCGGTAGTCGCCAACACTTGCCCATCGCCGTCAAGGTCGAGCGTGCAAATCACCGGTGGCGACGGTTCACCTTCGAAGCGTGCGAAGCAGAACACGGCTCCATTCGGATTGGTGTCACCCACTGCGCCGACGGCGCACGATGCGGTGAACAGTATTTTGCCGTCCGGCAACAGGGTGACGTTGGCGGGATATGCGTAATTGCTGTAGCGTCCAAGCGCAAAATAGCTGATGCCGCCGGTGGCGAATGATGTGTCCAGCGCGCCGGCCGCCGTCAGCCGCATGAGCAGGAACTTGCCAGCGCCGAACGTGGCATTGCAGCCGCTCGTTGCGTTGAGATGACGACAGGCACCCGCCACCAGGATGCGCCCATCGGCGTAGAAGTCAATGCCGCCATAGCGGAACTCGGGGGCAGGTGAAATGGTGACTTTGCCGCCGATGCCGAACGTAGTGTCGAGGGCGCCGTTTGCCTGATAGCGCACGGCACAAAACGAATCCTTGAGACCGGTGCCGGCGTCGTCCGGAACGCGACATTGTCCGGCAGCCAGCAGTCTGCCATCGGACAACCGTTTCAGCGTATGCGGCTGGTCCCACTCGGTGCCGACCGGGGTGATCACGATGCCCGCTGTCCCGAACGTCGTGTCAAGTGTGCCGTTGGCGAGGTATCTGGTCAGGCAGAAGTCATAGGCGGTGAATGGCGAACCCGGTGTTGTGCGGCAGAACCCGGCGATCACCAGTCTGCCGTCCGGCAGCAGAGTTCCCGCCTGAGCCAGATCGAGGTCGTTGGCGACGATATCGGTCGCGACGAGACCGGTCCCGCCCCAGGTCGAATCGAGCTGCCCGTTGCCGGTCAGGCGGGCGATGCAAAAGGTGCTCTGGCCGTTGCAGAAGCCGATCAGGACGATACGGCCGTCGCCCTGGACGACCAGCGCGGTCAGGGTATCGCTGTTGTTGCTGTTGCCGAAATCAAGCAGGCGCTTGCCGGCGTCACCAAACGTGGTGTCGAGCGTGCCGTTTGTGTTGTAGCGGACGACGCAGAAGTCGCGACTGCTGCTGTCGCACCATCCGGCCAGCAACGCCTTGCCGTCGGCCTGCAGCGCCAGTGCGAGCGCGGTGTCACTGGTGAAACCGGTGGCAACCTGCGTGAGCGCGGATCCGGTGCCGTTGAAGCTGGCGTCCGGCGAGCCGTCGGCGTTGCGTGATGACAGACAGAATGCCCGCGACAGGCTCGCCGAGTTGCAGTACCCACCAACGAGGAAGCGGCCGTCGCTTCGACGCACCGTGGCGCTGAGTGTGTCGTACACGGCGACCGGCGCGGCAAATACGGCCCCGGTGCCACCGCCATAGGTCAGATCCAGATCGCCAGGCAACGCTGACGCTGGCCGAATCATCAGCAGCAGCGAGAGGCAGGCAAACCATCGCGCCAGTTGCGCGGTCCGGTGTTCAATCACATCTTGCTCCAGTAAATCAATGACTGCGCTGGCAACGGTGGTTGCTACTGCGCGCGGGTCAGACATTGCGGACGGCGGTGCCGACTGTGGCGCCACTCGTGCCCGTGCGCCTGTTCTGCACGCGCCTCAACCTTTGTTCGGCTGGTGCAATCGTCAGCAAATGGCAAATTTATGCCGTTGTCATTGTTTTGGCAAGCAAGATGGCGGTTCCAACTCCAACAAGTGAGTCGGCAAGTAGTGTGCATGACGTCAAAAGCGGCACGCACGCATCAACAACCTGACGCCGAAATGACCTTTGCACAAGGCTCAGAGCCAGTAATCTGCAATAAGTCGACTTAAGATAAAAATGCACATATAGCCCATATAAAATGGGCGTTTCGACAGAAAGCTGATAGTGCCGGCGCAATCTCGCAGGCAATTGGCTCCTGCAGGGCGTGCAGGCGTGCGAGGGTGGTTCGCTGGATGCGTCGGGGCACCGATGTCCGGCGCGCGGGCGCGGCATAAGGCAAGGCGTGCCGGAGGCTGTCCGCCGCTATCTGCCTGTCCTATACTGCGCTGAACACAGTCTGAATGGGGCAAAGTGCGATGTTCACGATTCTTGTTGCCAATCCGAAGGGCGGCGCGGGGAAGACGACCATCGCGACCAATCTGGCGGGCTATCTCGCGGGCAAACATCAGCGCGTGGTGATCCTCGACATGGATCGGCAACGATCGTCGGCGCGCTGGCTGGCGCGACGACCGCGCGGGTTTCCGGAGATTCGCGGCGCGTTGCCGGACACCGACCCGAAAATCATTCGCGACTACGCGCCGCAGTGGCTGATCGTGGACGCGCCGGCTGGTGTTCACGGCGCCCAGCTTGCTGAGCTGGTGAAGTCGGCCGATGCGGTGCTGGTCCCGGTCTCAACATCGACGTTCGACTTTGAGGCAACGGCCGACTTTCTCGCCGAACTCTCGGCGCTGAAGCCCGTGCGTGACGGCAAACGCTCGCTGGCAATCATTGGCTCCAAGGTTGACGGACGCACGGTTGCGGCGGCCGATCTTGACGCCTTTCTCGCGCCACTTTCGCTGGATGTACTGACTCATGTTCGCGATTCGCAGCTGTACGTTCATGCTGCGCGGGACGGCCTGTCAATCTTCGATCAGCCGCGATCGCGAGCGGAAGAGGCCTGGGCAGATTGGCCGCCGATATTGCACTGGCTGCAGTCGATTGTTTCCGGCAAGGCAGCGAAGTAGTCGCGACAGTCAGCGCAGTTGACCGCAGGCACCGGAACGGCGTGGCGCTGACGGCGCGCGATACACTCAGACGATGTACACCATCCTCGTAGCCAATCCCAAAGGGGGCGCCGGCAAATCCACGCTGGCGACCAATGTGGCTGGAATGCTGGCGCAGACCAAGCAACGTGTGGTGATCATGGATCTCGACAAGCAGCAGTCGGCGACCAACTGGCTGGCGCGACGGCCGGCGATGCTGCCGCGCATCATGTCGTGGACCGAAGATACTGACATGGAAGAGCTGCGCGCTTTCGCTCCGCAGTGGATGGTGGTCGACACCCACGCGCGGCTGCGTCGCGCCGACCGCACCTATCTGCTGTCGCGTGCCAACTTTGTGCTGGTGCCGGTGAACCCTTCGGTTTTCGATATCGAAGCGACGGCCAAGTTTCTGCTCAAACTGCACCAGGACCCGAACGTGCAGTCGGGCAAGGTCGCCATCGGCCTGGTCGGCAGTCGTACGGACTCCCGCACGCGGATGGCGCAGGAACTGAACAGCTTCTTCAAGCGCAGCGGTTTGCCGGTAGTGATGTTCGTGCCGGACAGCGTGGTGTATCCGCAATGCGCGCGGGACGGCGTGTCAATCTACGATTTGCCCAAGGCGCGCACCGAACAGCAGCTTGACGCCTGGCAGCCGCTGGTGGACTGGCTGCGGTCGCAGCTGACCCGCATGCGCGCAGCCGAGGCAGCCGGCGCCGCCAGGCCCACGGTGGAGCCCGGCGTCGTTCAGATCGCGTAACGCCCGTCGCGTCACCCGGACAGACAGCCACCGCCGCTGGCGGTGGCAGCTATCCCAAGACGCTTTCCTGTTCTATTTGAGCAGTCCCATCTGCCTGGCCAGCGGCATCGTCTCGGCGGCGCGCTTTTTCATGAAATCACCGACCTGGTCGTAGGTGATGTCAATCTGCTCGTAGCCGCCATCCTGCATCTGCTTGCGATGTTCCGGGTCGCTGTTGATCTTCAGGAAGAGATCGGAAATCTGTTTGCGCACCGCCTCCGGCGTTGACTTCGGCACCGCAATGCCGCGATAGGCACCATCGACCCAATCGAAACCCAATTCCCTGAAGGTCGGTGTATTGGGGAACTGCGGCAACCGGTTTGGCGTTGCCACGGCAAGCACGCGGGTCTTTTCCTTGTTGGATACGGCAAAGGTCGGATAGGTCATCGCCGCATCGACGTGTTTGCCGAGCAGGGCGGTCGTGAGGTCGCCAGTGCCTTTGAACGGCACGTAGGTCATCTTGAGTTTGCCCTGCACTTCGAGGCGCTGAAACGCCATGTGGTTGGCCGAGTTGGTACCGCTGCCAGCAATGGTGAGCTTGCCTGGACTGGCCTTGGCCGCCGCTGCAAGATCGGCGAAAGTCTTGTACGGCGAATCGGCGGCGACCACCAGCGCATCCGGTGTGTAATGAAAGAAGAACACGTTGACGATGTCGTCGGTCTTGTACTGCACCTGGCCTTCAAGGGGCTGCAGGATGATGTGGGGCAGGTTGCTGCCGACGACGGTGTAGCCATCGCCGGGCAGGCTGTTCAATTGCCCCCAGGCCAGCGCGCCGCCGGCCCCGGCCTTGTTCTGCACCACGAAATCCTTGCCGGTGAGCTTGGACGCGACCTTGCCCTGCAGGCGTGCCGCGATGTCGCTCTCGCCACCGGGGACGAAGGGGATGATGTAGTTGATCGGCTTGTCCGGGAACGTGCCCTGGGCGAATACGGCGGCGGGCGCAATGGCGAGCGCGGTCAGCGCCATCCGCAAGAACGGTGTCTTCACGATAGACCTCCTTGTTACAACCAGCGCAGTGTATTGCCCGAGTCGGCGCGGCGACGGTTTGTGTATCGAAGATTTTCTGCGCCTGATTTCACAAATTGTGAGTTGTGCTGCGGGGCGGATTGCAGGCGATTTGCTGCACCGCTGTCACGCCATAGCGAATGTCGTTCGTGGTTCACGCCGGTCACGCGGCACGCCGGGCCTGCCCTTTGCCAGCCCGCTTGGCTTCGTACATCGCCGCATCAGCGCGACGAAGCAGGTCGGACGCCGTTCCCGGCCCGGCTGCATGCTGTGCGATACCGATTGAGGCGCCAACAGCCGTCGTGCTGTCCCCGACATCGACCGGGAGTTGCAACGCCTGAAACAGGCGATCAACGACTGCGTCAGGTTCACTGGTGTTGCCATCCGGGTGCAGCAGGACGACGAATTCGTCACCGCCCAGCCGGGCCACCGTATCGGCCGCGCGTACGCAGCCCTTGATGCGCGTGGCCACTTCCGACAGCACGCGGTCACCCGCCGCATGACCGTGCGCATCGTTGATTGACTTGAAGCCGTCGAGATCGACGAAGATCAGCGTCACTGTAGCGCCGTTGCGTTCGCCCAGGGCCAGTGCGGCCGCGACACACTCTTCCAGCGACGCCCGGTTATGCAGGCCGGTGAGCTGGTCGTGCATTGCCAACCGGCGCAATTGCGCCTCAGCCGTCACGCGCGCGCTGACGTCCTCGACCAGCGACATGATCGATGTCACCTGACCGTTCGCATCGGTCAGTGCTGAATTGAACCATTCGCAGTGGAGCAGCGTTCCGTCCGGGCGCACATGCGTCGAGGCAACGTGGTTGCGCGATTCCTCGCCGCGCTGCAGACGCTCGAAGCTGACACGCAACGAATCAGAATGCGGGCCACCGAGTTGCGCAAGCACGTTGCAGCCCACGAGATCGTCGGGCAGCTGGCCAAACACCTGCTGCGACCGGATCGAGCAGTGGGTGATGTTGAGACTGGCATCAAGATCAATCACCAGTAGCGGACTGTTGTCCATGTGCGAAGACAGCCGTTCATTGGCAACGCGCAGTTTCTCCGCAGCAATTTTGAGCTCCTGCACTGTCATCGCCACCCCGATGACGCCGGCGATCTGACCGTCAGCGTCGCGCCAGGGGCGTAACGCGACAGTTCGCCACAGGCCGTCTTTCTGTGCCATCCGTCCGAAACGCTCGTAGTTGAGCGATTCGCCTGCCAGCGCACGTTGCAGGTACGCGGTCAGCACGTCAATATGGGCCGGGCCATAGGCGTCGAGGATGGTCATTCCGACCATTTGCTCCGGGGCGAAGCCGAGCCCCTTCGCGAATGGCTCGTTGACGTACAGAAAACGCAGGTCGGCACCGACAATGCAGATCGAAGCGCCAGCGTCCTGTGTGACGACGCGACTTAGCTCCGACATCGGAATGGCCGACGGATAGTCTGGGATGGGCGGGCGAAACCGGAGGGTTGCCATGATCGATCGGATGTTACTTCGGAACCCGCCGTGACAAGTCGGTACTCGACGGCGGCGTGGCTTCCGTCTACGATCAGCACTCACACTTGTGATCCACCAAACCCGAGGGGAGATACGGATGCCGCACAACTACAACAGCAAACGCCTGCGCGATCGCGCACTGTTCTCGCAGTGGGACAAGCGCGACGAGGGGGCGTTCTCGCGCTACGGCGTCAGTCGGGATGCGGTGAAGCAGGCGCAAAGCGGGCTGCAGGGCACCATCGTGCTGCCCGGCGATCCGCAGTACAACGCCGACCGCGTGCTGTTCAATCCGGTGTTCGACCCGTATCCGGCGATGATCATCTATTGCAAGACCGAGAGCGATGTTGCTATCGCACTCAGCCTTGCCAACCTGGCGCGGCTGCAGGGCGGGGCGCCATTTGCCGTCCGCTCCGGCGGCCATTGCACTGCAGGCTTCTCGGCCAGCTACGGTGTATTGATCGACATGAGCGAGATGGACAGCTACACCATCGACACCAGTGGCATGACCGCGACCGCGCAAAGCGGCGTCACCTTTGGTGCCTTCCGCTCGGCGCTGACGACCTATGGCGTGCATGTGCCCGGCGGCGAATGTGACGACGTCTGCATCGGCGGCTACGTGCAGGGCGGTGGTTACGGCTTCACCTCGGTGTCGTTCGGAATGAACTGCGACTGCGTGCTGAGCCTGAAGGTGATGCTGTTCGATGGCTCCATCGTGGTGGCCACAGCCACCACCAACTACGACCTGTTCTGGGCAATGCGCGGCGGCACCGGCGGCACCATGGGCGTGTTGCTGGAAGTAACCTATCAACTGGTGACGCTGGGCAATGTGTTCGGCTGGGCGATCGGCTGGCCGCTGACGACCGCCACGGATTTTCAAAATGCCACCGCGGCAATGCTGTTCCTGCAGCAGAACTACATGGGTGCCGCGACCGATCCGCGGCAGAACATCCAGGTGACGCTCTGCTGGCAGCCCAGCCTGCAGCCGGGGCTGCCAACCAACCCGATGTCGCCCTATCTGCTGGTGCGCGGCTGCTGGACTGGCGATTCGACTTCCGGCGCGACTGCCATCCAGCCGCTCATCAATCAGCCCGGCGCCTATCTGCAGTGGACCGATACCGATACCTTCGAGGTGATGAACGACAAGCTGCTGAACTATCCGTATGGCCTGCCGGACATCAACATTCCGCCGATGCCCAACGAGGACAAGGCGTCGCGCTATGTGTCGCGCTACATGACTAGCGACGAGTGGAATACCTTCTTCAACTACTTCGTCGGCTCGCCAAACCAGTACTCCTACTTCTACATGGAGTTCTACGGCGGTGCGATCAACAGCCAGGCGACTGACTACAACGCCTTTGTGCATCGCACGGCGCTGTACAACGCGGTGCTTGATGTGTTCTGGTACACCAGCGACCAGCGCAATGCGGTGGAGACGTTCCTCGACGGCTGGGTGACCTTCATGGAGCCCATCTACAACGGCGAGGTCTACCAGAACTACCCACGCATGAACGACGTCAATTACAACCGTATGTACTGGGGTGACAATCAGGCGGGTGTGTATGCGGTCAAGTGCAAGTACGACCCGTTCGGGGCTTTCACTTTCCCTCAGGTGGTGCAGCCGCTGATGCCGCCGATCTTCGGGCCGGGGCCGGTGATCATCCTGCCGGCGGCGTTGCAGGCGGCCCTCTCGCAGCCCATCGTGTACGCATCTACGGCCGAACAGTTCGCGGTGAAGCCGAAAGTGCCGGCTCACGCGGCTACTTAAACATCAGCGAACGGCTACGGCCCGCGCCAGCGGCGCGGGCCGTGCCCCGGCTACAGGATCTCGGCGGCGTAATCAGCCAAACGCGAGCGTTCGCCGCGCTGCAGTGTGACGTGACCGGCATGGGCCCAGCCCTTGAAGCGATCAACGACATAGGTGAGACCGGACGAACCCTCGGTGAGGTAGGGCGTATCGATCTGTGCGATGTTGCCGAGGCAGACCACCTTGGTTCCAGGGCCGGCACGGGTGACCAGCGTCTTCATCTGCTTTGGCGTGAGGTTCTGCGCCTCGTCGATGATCAAGAGCTTGTTCAGGAAGGTGCGGCCGCGCATGAAGTTGAGGCTTTTCACTTTCACCCGTGAGCGGATCAACTCGTTGCTGGCGGCGCGGCCCCAGTCGCCGCCCTCATGGTTGTCAGCGCCCATCAGCACGTCAAGGTTGTCCTCCAGTGCGCCCATCCACGGCGTCATTTTTTCTTCCTCGGTGCCGGGCAGGAAGCCGATGTCTTCGCCCACTGGCACCGTGACGCGGGTCATGATGATCTCGTTGTAGATCTTCTGGTCGAGCGTTAGCTGCAGCCCGGCAGCGAGCGTCAGCAGGGTCTTGCCGGTGCCGGCCTGGCCGAGCAGGGTGACGAAATCGACATCCGGATTCATCAGCAGGTTCATCGCGAAGTTCTGCTCGCGATTGCGTGCCGTGATGCCCCACACCGCGTTCTTGTGGTGGCCAAAGTCGCGCAGCGTCTGCAATGTCGCGCTCTTGCCTTCGATGGCGATCACCCGCGCGTAGAACGGCGTATCAATCTCCGTGTAGACGAATTCGTTGACCAGCAGTTTCGGCACGATGGGGCCAGTGATCTTGTAGAAGGTGGCGCCGCCCTGTTGCCAGCTTTCCACACCCTTGCCGTGCTTCTCCCAGAAGTCGGCGGGCAGTTCGGTCATGCCGGTGTAGAGGAGGTCGCTGTCCTCCAGCACCTTGTCGTTGAAGTAGTCCTCGGCGTCAACGTTCAGCGCGCGGGCCTTGATGCGCATGTTGATGTCTTTCGACACCAGCACGATGTGGCGCTTGGGCAGTTTCTTCTGCAGGTGCAGGCAGACCGCGATGATCTCGTTGTCCGCCTTGCCCGGCGCAAATGACGACGGCAACTGCACGCTGATCGGCTCGGTCTGCAGGAATAGCCGGCCGGTAGCCCCCCCCTGTGACGCCTTGTTCAGCGGAATGCCTTCGGCGATGCCGTTTTCAAAGCCACCGACCAGACCGTCGAGAAAGCGCGAGGCCTGACGCGCATTGCGGTTGACTTCGAGCGTGCCTTTCTTGTGGTTGTCGAGCTCTTCCAGCGTGCAGATGGGCAGGAAGATGTCATGTTCTTCAAAGCGGTACAGCGAGGTCGGATCGTGCATCAGGACGTTGGTATCAAGCACGAACAGCTTGGCGGGCGTGGCGCGCGCTTTTGGCGTGCGCGACGAAATGGACACGACACGCGACTTGGATTGCGTCATGAATTTCCTTGTGGGGAGAAAGGCGGTAGCAGGAGGGGAGAAACAGGCAGCCCGGAGTGCAGCACGGTCAGAGGGGCAGCCACGCAGAGGGTGGCGCCGGAGGTGGGAGCAGCATGGCGCTGCGGTCGGAGGAAGTAACCAATTGCATTCAGCGGGAGCCTTGGACTAAATGTAGCGATGTTTGGCGACGCGGCAAGCGTTCGACCCGCCATGACTTTGACCAGCCAGCTGGCCGTTGGGTTTTCGCGACAGCCCTGAACAACAGCTTTTTTGCAAGAAGCCCATTGGAGCTGGGCTCAGGCATCGATTTTGGCAAAAGTCGAGCGAAAATTCGCTCATTGGGCCTGATTTGCTGTTTTTTTTTGCAATGTCCTGGAGCGTTTCAGGCGGGAAGGCCGTGACGGATCACGTCGCCGTCACGGTCCACGCCGAGCCAGGCGACCTGCTGACTGGCAAGAAAGGCCGGTGCAGTGTCCTCGTGCAGCAGTGCGATGGTGCTCATCGCACCGGCGGCGACGCAGAGCGGCGCCACCACACTGATTGACTGCCAGCCTTGCACCGGCCAGCCGGTGGCCGGGTTCAGGATGTGGCAATATCGTTTGCCGTTGACTTCGAAGAACCGCTCGTAGTCGCCGCTGGTGGCGAGTGCCCCGCGAGCGAGCCGAATGCTCGCGATGGTGCGCTCCGGTGCGCGCGGATGCTGAATGCCGATCGACCACGCGCTGCCGTCCGGTCGTGGGCCCAGCACGCGCAGATCGCCGCCAAGATTGACGATACCGCTGGTGGCGCCGTCGCGCTCAAGCAGCGCCGCTGCGCGGTCGGCGGCGTACTCCTTGCCGAAGCCGCCGAAATCGATCTCCATGCCTGCGTCCGGCAACACCACCGTCTCCGGCGTTCGCTGCACGCGGGGCCAGCCGATCTGCGCCACGGCCTCCGCCAGCGCGTATGGCGTCGGGATGCGTGCGCTGCGGAAGTCCCACGCCCGGCGCAGCACCCCGGAGGTGATATCGAACCGGCCCTCGCTCAGTGCGTGGAGCTGCGCGGCGAAGTCGAGCAGTTGCGAGGTTTCGGCGTCAACCTCGACCGCTTCACCGCTACCGGCAGCCGCGTTGATGCGCGAGACGATGCTGTCTGGCCGGTAGCGCGAATATTTGTGCTCAACGCGACGTACTTCGGCAATCGCGATCTCAGCGTGCGCAGTCGCCAGCGCGCGCGGCAGGCCGGCGAGGCGCACTTCGCAGGGGCTGGCCATCGCGGTGAAGCGGAAGCGGTGGTCCTCCGCATCGTCTCCCGCCGCGTACTCGACGTCCAACGCTGCCGGAGCAGCAGAACGTTCAGAACCGGCGGCTGAAGCCAATTTGCAGGATGTCGGCGCTCAGGCGAGCCAGGCCGGGTGAGCCGTTGCCACCCAGCCGCCAGTTGCTGCGCTGCTCGTAGCGTTCGTACTTGAAATCGGCGCTCCAGCGCGAATCGATGCGCCACTCGATCTTGGCACCCACCGTGATTGCACCGAACGCCGACAGCCGATGGTCCGACGATGACAGGCGCGGGCGGCCCGGCGGGTAGGGCTCGCCAATCACCGGGTCATACACCGGGTCGTAATAGAAATCCGCCTTGCCCTGCGTGTAGTAGCGCAATGACGGCGTCAGCGTGAAACGCTCGCCCAGCGGGTGCACGCCCTCGACGGTGGCCGTGTGAGCCCGGATGCCGAAGGTATCTCGATAGAAGCGATAGCTGGAGCGGATGGTGACGCCAAGCGGCTCGATGTGGTGGTTCCAGCGGGCGAGCACGGTGGTCTGGTCGCGCTCGCGTGGGCGCTTGTCCACCAGCTTGTAGGGATCGTTGAAGTAGCCGCTGGCAGCGACATGGCCGACGTTGAGCTGGACGAGATCGTTCTTCGTCCACGCCTGAGTGACGCCGATCATGAATTCGTTGCTGCGCTTGTGCTCGTTCTCGACGACGCCGTTGACCGGGTTGATGTCGTCGCGCGTGAGCCCGGCGCCCAGGTACAGCGTGGTGTTGTTGTCAGGTGTGGACCAGCGCACATCAAGCGACGCCGCGCGGGAGCGGTAATCGCGCTCTTCCGAGAAGGCGCCGCCCACGCCAACGCTGACGCGATCAAAGTATCGTGTGACCCGCGCCGTGCCGGCAGTGCGGTGGTCGCTCATGTGCGACGCGCCAGAGATGGCCGAATGCCACCGTGGTGACGCGCCGGAGATGTCGTCGTGGACCAGGCTCGCCTCCAGCGCCCAGTTCGACGCCACGGGTGCCAGCACGTATAGCGACGGTGCGATGACGCGAATGCGGTCGAGGCCGGGCTGCCGGTCGTCGTAGCTTTGCAGCTTGACGCTAATGACGCCATCGGTCGGCGCCGATTCGGCGTGCGCCACATTCAGCAGGCCGGGGAGCGCCAGTGCCGCGAGCGTGATCGAACCGAGGCGCGGGCGAGCGTCGGCGGGCTGGATGTCGTCGTGGTCAGTTGCAGCCACAGCCGCCTCCACCAACGCCAGTGCCGCCTGAGGCCGCTTCCTTGCTGAAATAGACGTGCTGGCTGAAGGCGTCTTCCAGCGGGTCGGCGCCGAAGGTCATCTCCCGTTTGGCGAGATTGCCCTTCTCGAACGCTTGCGGTGGCTGCAACGCACAGCCGGTGAGGCTGGACAGGGCGAGCACGGCAAGCAGGAGGGCGGCGCGCGGTGGCGTTATCGGTATCTTCAGTGCAATCACTTGGCAGTCCTCGACAGGGCGTTCCTGATGGCGTCTTCCAGTGCGGCGCGGTCTTCTGTCTTGAACCCGGCATGAACCAGCACCACGCGACCTGCCGGATCAATCAGCAGCGACGTCGGCATTGCCTTGACAGCGTAGCGGCGCGGCGTATCGCCACTCGTATCGTAAGCGATGGTGAAGCTCGCCGGGTTGCTGGCGAGAAACTTCTCAGCGTCCGGGGTTCGTGTGTCAACGCTCACGGCGATGATGCGCAGCCCCTTGCCGCCGTACGTGGCGTGCATCTCGTTCATCCACGGAAATGACTGTTTGCATGGGCCGCACCATGATGCCCAGAAGTCGAGATACGTCCATTCCCCACGAGCGCGGATGGCGTCAAGCGAGACAGCGCCCTGCGGGCCGGACAGTGCAAACGACGGCGCAGCGTCACCGATAACTGCCGCCTGAGTTGTGGAAACGGCGCTGCTAACCGCTATTGCAACCGCCACCGCTCGGGCCGCATTCGCTACGACTCGCAAGATCCGATAGCTGCCAGATGGCGCAGCCTGCATCATGGCGCAGGAACGCAGAACTTCACGCCTTCACCGTCCCAGCCGAGCCCGACGAACTGGTTGTAAATCGCCAGACTGGTGGTGAAGCGATGGTTCGGGTCATCAGGGAACTTAGCATTGCCGCGGAATAGGCGGTACACGGGGGCCAAACCGTCAGGACAGCTACCGCCGACGCCTTCGACCAGCGGTGCGAAAGCGTAAGAGTCGATGCCTTCGTTGTAGGGCAGGCGCGGCACCGCCAGATTGTTGGGATTCAGGCTGGCGAGCAGGCGCTTCTCGCTCTCGACCAGCGTGTAGAAGTGGCTACCGCGCTGGCCGTTGCGGGCCACCTGATCGTAGTAGTAGCGCGAGATTCCCAGGCGGTCAGCCGCCTCGGTGATCAGCACGCTGAAGCTGAACCCGGTGCGGGTCCAGCCATTCAATGCGTCGAGCAGCGCTTTGTCGCCATCTCGCGAGGTCATGAAGTAGTAGTCGAGTGGCGTGTACCGGTATTCGGTCATGGTCCGCGTTTGCGCGGCACTGCTGACACCCAGTCCACCAAGTGCCACGCTGCTGCTGCCTCCGGCCGCGTTGTGCGCAATCAGCAGTTGTCCTTGCGACGTGCCGCTGTCGGCTGGTACGAAGCGCATGGCGACGGTGCACAACGCCGCCGGCGCCACGGTGCCGCCGTCGGCGCAGTCGCCACCGGTGCGCTGGAACGGGCCGCCCGCAGGCGTCACGGCAATGCTGCCCAGCCGCACCGGAACGCCCCCGGTGTTGCGCACCTCGACGACCTGCACGCTGCTTGCGCTGCCGATCTCGGTGGGTGGAAACACGACAGCGGCCAGCACCCCGATCGACGCTGTTGCCCCGGTTCCGCTGGCGCTAACGGTACTGGCACCACCAGGCGCGTTGTGCAGGATGGTGATGGTGGCGTTGCGGGCGCCCGTCGCCGATGGTGTGAAGATGACGTTGACGGTGCAACTGGCGTTGATGGCGACCACGTTGCAGTTCGAGTTGACAGCGAAATCCGGATCACTGGACGAGACGCCGGACACGGCCAGCGGCAAGGTGCCGGTGTTGGTGACGGTGATCTGCTGCGCCGGGGCGGCAGTGCCGGGAGCGACGGCTCCGAAGTTCAACGACGGCGGCGACACCTGCGCCACGGGCTGGCCGGTGGCCGACGTAGGGTCCGCGATGTAGGCCGCGAGATCGATCAGCTGCGGTGTGGTGACGTGACCGCGCAGGAAGGCCATCTGCACCACCAGATTGTTGATGGCGTTGGCGATATTGCCGGCGTTCTCACCCAGTTGAATTCGGTTTTGCCGGTCCAGCGGGTCGGGGCCGTGACAGGCGCCATTGCTGCAGCTGCGTTCACCGGCGACCAGCGGGGTGTTGTAGAGCACCTTGCCGTTGTTGACGTCCTGGGCCAGCACCGTGCTGCCGAGCAGACTGACCAGGCCAATCGCAGCGAACGCCGCCAGGCGCGAGAGCATGGCCGTTGCCCAGGTTGTAACTGGCCGGCCGCCCGATTCTGTGTTCTGCATCGACAACATTCTCACTATCGTTTGCGTCCCCCGATCACTCCCGCCATTATGCCAATGGGATTGCTGTCAAAGCGCATCGGTGCGAACCTTCATTCAATGCGTGACACGATCAGTGTTGACCAGATCAGCTTTTCTGCCAAAGTACCATTTGATAAGGGCTTGGTGGTCATAATTGCAGAAATCGACATTGAGTAAAATTGGCCGTTAAGCCCAATAATAATGGGCTTTTATGTAAAAAGTTGATTACTGCGAAGGCCCCATTCTTTCCTTGCACTGCCAATGACGATGTCATATGGTTGCGTACATGAATCGAATCACCCGCTCTCTGTTCCGTTTTTTCGCCCGCTGTCTGGTGCTGTCGGCGTTGCCGGGCATGGTCGCCGCGCAAACACTGCCATCGGGTTTCGTCGATGAAGCGGTGGTGAACGTCGGTGCGCCGACGGCACTGGCATTTACGCCGGATGGGCGAATGCTGATCACCACGCAGGGTGGCACCTTGCGGGTGGTCAAGAATGGCGCGCTGCTCGCCACCGCCGCAATCACCTTCAACACGGCGGCCGCTGGCGCCGATCCGCGCATCTGCACCGGCAGCGAGCGCGGGCTGCTGGGCGTGGCCGTCGATCCGCAGTTCGCCAGCAACGGCTATGTGTATCTGTTCTACACGGCTCGCAATGGTTCGTCGTGCGCCACTGGCGCCATCTATGGAACGGGAACGCTTTACGACGCAACCGGACGCGCCGTCAATCGGGTGTCGCGCTTTGTGCTCGGCGGCAATGATCTGATCAATCCGGCGACCGAGACCATCATCGTCAACAACATGCCATCGCCCGGCGGCAACCACAACGCGGGCGACCTGCACTTCGGCAAGGACGGCTATCTCTACGTCAGCATCGGCGATGGTGGCACCGACTATGCGGGCGATTCCGGCTCCGGCGGTGGCAACGATGCGGCGCGCGACAAACACGTGCTGACCGGCAAGATTTTGCGTGTCACCAGTACCGGTGGTATCCCGCCAGACAATCCGTTTGTCGGTGCTGGCTCCGGCGTCTGCGCGTTGACCGGTGCCACGACTGCCGGCAACCACTGCCGGGAGACCTTTGCCTGGGGCCTGCGCAATCCGTTCCGCATCGCGCCCGATCCGAACGCTGCCGGCACCCGTTTTTATCTGAACGATGTCGGGCAGGGGGTATGGGAGGAGGTCGACGAGTTGCAGGCCGGCGCCGATTTCGGCTGGTACTGCCGCGAGGGCGCCCATGACAACAGCACCAGCGGCAAATGCAACCCGCGCCCGGCCAACATGATCGACCCGGTGTTCGAATACCAACACGGTGGCACCAGCGTGCCGGGCACGACGGTTAGCGGCTGCAACTCGATTACTGGTGGTGCCTTCGTGCCCAATGGTGTGTGGCCGTCGGCCTACAACGGCACTTACCTGCTGGCAGACTACATCTGTGGCGCGATGTTCCGTATCCCGACCACCGGCACCCCGGCAGCGCCAATCACCTCGGCATTCGCCTTCGCCACCAGCCTCGGCGGTAGTAGCGCGACTTCCCTGACGTTCGGGCCTTATCTGGCCACGCAGGCGTTGTACTACACGTCCTACGCGGGCGGCGGGCAGATCCGTCGTGTCCGCTACGGGCAGACGCGCGACGTAACACTGCAAACCTCGCCACCGGGACTGCGTCTCACGGTCAACGGCGTTACCCGCGCGACACCGTTCACCATCAACGCTGCGGAAGGCGCTGCCTTCACCATTGGCGCGCGCGACCAGAATGCGGGGGCGAGCGGCTTTCGCTTTGCATCGTGGTCCGATGCCGGAGCGCGCAGCCATACCTACACCGTACCTGCCAGCACCGGCACCATCACGGCTACCTTCACCGCAGGTGCCTATGTGCCCAGCCTTGATGTCGACAACGATGACCGCTTTGACGCGGCGACCGACGGGCTGCTGATTCTTCGCTATCTGCTGGGCTATCGCGGCACTGCGCTGGTGGCCGACGCTGTTGCTGCAGCCGGGGCCGAGCGCGCCTCGGCCGCTGCCATCGAAGGCTATCTTGCGGCCATACTGCCGGATCTCGACATCGAGGGCGACAACCTGCGACTGGCGACGACCGATGGCCTGCTGATCATTCGCCACCTGCTCGGTCTGACCGACGATACTGCGCTGACCAGCGGCGCTGCCCGCCCAGGCAGCAGGAACGTGGCGCAGATGAAGAGCTATCTCGCAACTACGCTGCAACCCTGAGCGGCACCCATTGCAAAAAAATACAAACTCGGGCAAGAGTGACGCGCGCTGCGCGGATACGAAGGAGGATATGAAAAGAAAAAGGCGCGAATTTCGCGCCTTTTCCCTTTTGACCAGGCTGCCAACGCAGCCGGTGGTCAGGCCAGAAATCCCATGTCAAAGCCGTTCGGGTGGGCCGCCCGCACAGTTGGGAACATGGCGTCAATCTCGGCGTTGGTGGTGAGCGGCACGCCAAACCATTTGGCAATGGTCGCCATCACGGCATCGCCCGACGTGGTCGCCAGCAATTCGCCACGGTCGAGCGCGTGGTTGAGGCCATTGCACTTGGCGCCGGGCGCGGTCAACGAGCTGTTGTAGCGGTCTGGCGGAATGCCGACGCGCGGCACGGCGCCACAAGTGGTATCCGGGCTCACCCAGACCTTGCTGGTGGTGGTGAGGGAGTCGATATACGCCTGCGACACGTTGTGGTTCATGCCGTAGATCTTGCCGCCCTGCACCGCGCCGCCAAGCACGAAGTGGTGGCTGCCCCAGCCGTGATCGGAGCCAGCGCCGTTGGAATCAAGCGTGCGGCCAAAGTCGGTCATGGTCAGCAGGGTTACCCGATCCTGCGCGCTGCCGGGCAGATAGCCGGTGCCCGCCGCGTCACGGATGCGCACATTGCCCATTGCTGTCCAGAAGGCGTTGATGGCCTTGCTGATGCGGCCATTGAGCCTCGGGTTGTTGTCCCAGAACTCGGTGCCGTGAGTGTCGAAACCACCGATGGACACAAAGAAGATCTGCCGCTTGACCGGGGTGGCTGCCGTGGCGCCCAGCTGGTTACTGGCGCGGATCATGGCGGCGACCATGCGCAACTGTTTGGCCAGATCGTTGCCGCTGTCGACGCTGAGTACGGTCTGGAATGGCGCGACGATTTCCTCAGTAGGCGGGCTGTTGAGGAAAGCCGAGCTGACGTCAATTTCCGTCTGGATCGACTGGTTCATCGTTTGCCGCCACTGGTCGTGATAGACCGACACGTTCTCGGCGGTGGCATTGATGCGGCCGCGGAACGCGTTGTACAGCGACGTATTTCGGCTATAGCCGTTGCTGACCGGGATTGGCCCCCCCCTTCACGCAATACGGCAACGCCGTGTTGCTCGAGCTAGTGTTGCAGACGTAACTTCCCGGGCTTCCCTCCAGGCGCCCGATGGAGCCTGTACCGACCTGATAGGCGATAGCGGTAGTCGGCGAGCCGACGTCGGTCAGCATGAAAGTGTTCACGCCATCGATCGAAATCTGCGTGGATACCTTGGCGCCAACGTTCAACGCAGCGATCGCCGGGTTGGCTGCAATCCTGCCGCCGATGCCAACGGCTGGATTGGCCACGTTGGCGGTGCCGCTCATCCAGCCTTTCTGCTGGTCGTCGTGCGAGTACAGGTTGACTGGCAGGGGCGGTCGCGTAGCTGACGAGCCGTACCATTGCGCGCGCGTCAACGGTGCCACCAGCGGGCCAACGTTGGCGATCACGGCGAGCTTGCCGCTGTTGTACAGCGAGCGCAACTCGGCGTAGCTCGGGTGTAGCGCAAACTGGCGACCGTAGGTGTGGGTGGTGAACACCGAGTTGGTGCCGGGATCGGTACCTGTCGACCAGATCGACGTTGCCGCCAGCTGTGCGTTGGTGTAGGACAGGTCACCGGTGGACGTCGTCTGATTTTGCGGATCGCTGCCGTTGGCACGACCCTGACGATAGCGGTCGTACTCGGTGGTTCCGGTGCCATTGCTGTCGCGATAAGGGATCAGTACGTTGGAAGCGTCCTGGCCGCCATAGAGGAAGACGCAAACGATGGCCTTGTAGTCAGCGCCGACTTCGGTGGCGCCGACGCCGCCAGCAGCATGCGCGACTTTGGTCAGCGATTCCAGCGTGGGCAGCCCGCTCGCGAGCGCGAGGGCGGTGGCCTGCTTGAGGAAGCTGCGGCGTTCCTGAAAATTTTTGGGTGTCATGGTGGTGCCGCCTATCGTTGAATCTGGAATTCGGGGGTGTGCACGGCAAGCCACAGCGCGCCTTTCACACGGTCGCGCTTTCGTCCCTGCCAGTTTCCATAAGGATCCGATACCGTGCCCGCGCAACTTCCGGTCGGCGTTGCACAAAATGGGTACGCGGTATCCAGCGCACTGGTCAGCGCGGCCTTGTTGGTGGGGCTCAGCGTGCCGCCCAGCAACACCAGGTTGATGTAGTCGAACAGGCTGCTGCTGCTGGCCTGAATCGCGTACAGATCGGACAGATTCGAGAAGATGCAGTCTTGCGTGTTGGTGGAATCACAGGTCCCCGAGAAGTCGCCCTGCCCGTTTTGCTTGTAAAGATTGTTGCCGTTGCTTGAGGTGATGACGCTGCCGAGGAAGTTCTGCGTGCTCGCGACCGCAGTCGTCGTCGTGATTTCAAACTCTGGCGCGATCGCCCCATTGGTCGACACCGGCCCAGGCGGGGCGAACTCGGGGTGGAAGTAATTGAACACCGTCGGCGATTGCAGCGGTCCCTGGCTGATGCCGTATTCGACGTCGTTGATGTAGTGCAGCTGGTAGCGACCGGAGGCGCTGGTGCCATTGAAGGCGCGCAGGATCGCAGAGAGGCGCAGCATCGGCTCTTTCAGCTTGCCGAACTTTGCGTATTCAGTCGCTGTCAGCGTGGTCGCTGGCGACACGGCCTCGTCATCCAGCAGAATCACGCGGATCACCGCCTTCATGTCGCCGCGAACACCACTGCCGTTGTCATTGAACACGGCGGCCACGCGCTGCACGTAGGCAGGTGTCGGCGTGGACGTGACCAGGAACTTGATCAGGTGCCGGCTGATGAACGGGCCGACGTTCGGATGGCAGAACACGTTGTCGATTGCCGAGTTGAGCGTCGCATACGCCTGAGTCGCGTTGACGCGGGTGCCGGTGGTCACCCCTGAGCCGGTGGTGTTGATGGCCGCCAGCAGACCGTCGGCGCCGCCGGCAGCTGCAGGCTTGGCCAGATTGACGGCGGCAGTACAGGCGCTGACCGGTGAGGCGTAGTTGTACTTCAGCATCTGCTTGGCCAGCGCGCTGTGCTTGCCGGGGTAGGCGATCATGGGCTTCGCCCAGCCGGCCAGCACTGGCGGGAAAGCCTCGCCGGTGGTGGTGTTGTTGGGCGGATTGTCATAGGGACTCCAGTACCACGACGGATGCAGGGTCGAGTAGCCGTCGCGGCAATTGGTACGGGAAATTCCGTAGCCGGGGTCACCAGTCTTGCAGTAGGGGTCGTCGAAGGTAAAGCCGGTGAACACCTTGGCGAAACCCTTGACGGTGTCTTCGTCGTAGCTCGGGGTCGCGGTGGCGGTGCCGTCCGCGTTCAGCATGAACAGACCAACCGCAAACAGCTGCAGGATTTCACGCGCGAAATTTTCGTTCGGTGTGGCCGCGCCGCCATCATTGCGCAGATGGCTCAGGTAGCGTCCCATCGCCGGGGATAGCGACACCTTATAGAGGATGTCGCGAAAGTTGCCGAAGCTGTTGTCTGCCAGCAGATCGAGATAGGCGGCCAATTCGAATGGATCGTTGGAGCCGCCGTTCTCGGACACCACCACCACTTCCGACAGCGCAAACGCGACCCGCTGGCGCAACTGGTCTGGGCTCTTCAGCGCCTGTCCCCAGAACGTTTCGCGGCTCATCTCGCTGTAGAAAGTCTGACCGGCAGCGTCGTATTCAACCTTGCGGGCGAGCAGGTAGTCAAAATGCTTCTGGCTGCGCGCCATGTTGAGCTGGTTGTTGAGCCAGGTTGAGCGCTGCTTTTTGTGATTGCTGCCGGACACGGCAGCATCCGGCGTCAACGCGACGAACGACTGGATATCGTTGAGGCTGGGCCCGAATGTGGACTGAATCAGGAAGCGCGAGGCGTCAACCTGATCGCTGCTGGGCGCTGCAAAAGTAATGTTGCAACCACCGGCAACAAACGCCTGCATGACCGCAGCGTTGGTCCGCGTGCCGTAGTTGACGTTGGCGGTGCCGGCGCCCTGTTTGCTATTGGCGATGCCAAGCAGGGCCCGGTTGATCACCAGCGCGTCCTGCACATCAAGGAAGCCATCGCCATTGATGTCGAGCTGCGCCAGATTGTTGGCGATATTGCTTTCGACCGTGGCCGCAGTGGTGCCGGTGCCGGCCACCAGCGCCGCACCACGCATGCCTTGCGCGTACCGGGTAATCAGCACGCCATCGCGCAACAGATCAAAGCTGGCCGGGTCGGTCAGGGTACCGACGCCGGAGACGTTGAATGGACAGGCAGCGTGCGCGCCTGCAGACACAAGCAGAAGCGCGCCAAGCACGCGTGCAGCGAAGAGTGGTTTCAAGGTTCGACCCCTTTGTCAGCGGACGCCGGCATGTTATGACATCGGCATTATCGTCACAAGTATCTTGACGCATTGACGCGCAAATTCAGTCGCTTTTCAGCGGCTGTTGCTAGCCATTGGACGGATTTACTTTTACGTCTGTAATTGCGTCGGCAGTCACGCGGACCCGGCGCCGACGCGAATGCAACGTCAGTTGCTCTCCGATGGATATCGGCGAGTGATCGGTGACCAGCGCGCCGCTTCTGTCGTAGACCAGCACATAGCCGCGGTCAAGTACGTTCTCGGGATTGAGATGTGCG
>ENA-UOYA01000353-UOYA01000353.1-activated-sludge-metagenome-genome-assembly--contig:-NODE-353-length-62614-cov-7.393996_pt1 | contig 62614 bp, 53 predicted proteins | sample MGYA00238163_ERZ764804 | MGnify/ENA primary metagenome ERZ764804 (study PRJEB28919, sample SAMN05720223) | activated sludge metagenome | isolation source: Anaerobic digester | place: Hong Kong...
TGATCACGCCGTGCACACCCGCTTCGCGGAACGCGGTCAAATAGCGGATCAAGTACCGGGTGACTTTTTCAAGCAGCGCTTTCAATACTTCAGGTTCGGTTAACGAAACCTCAAGCGATTCACTCACGCCAAAAATTCGTCCTGCCAGTGAGAAAGGCCCGATCACCCCGCCCAATACCGGGATACCCTTCACGGATGAGAGCAACATCCGCGCTGTCTCCAGGGATACAACGGAACGGGCACTGCCGATCACCGGGTCTGGCAGTCGATCGATTTCAGCGAGACTGGTTACTTTTCTTCCGATGACCGTTGGAATTTCATCCTCGGTCATCCTGATCTCACAGCCAAATTCCTCGGCTTCAACGCTCAGGTCCATGGCTGTCAGCATTACGGGAGTGTTGAACCGCTCATGCAAAGCCTGTACGGCTTCAGACTGTGCATGTGCATCCATCACAGACTGCCGCACTGAAGCGCCTGTGATTTCCAGCCCGGCGTAAATGCCAATGGGCATGGGTACCAGATTGGGAGAATTCAAGATGAAATTGCCGAATCGGGTGCGCATCAGGAACCTATGCCTTTCCCATCAAACGCTTGGCGAGTGCCGCTGCCTGGCTGGCGTCGGGAGCGAAACCATCCGCACCGATTTTATCTGCATAGGCTTGCGTGATCGGTGCACCCCCAACAATGATCTTTACGTCATTCCTGACGCCTTTCTCTTCAAAGAAACGGATTGTGGCTTCGATATTGCTCATTGTCGTTGTCAGCAGAGCTGACATTCCCAAAATATCAGGCTTGTGCTCGGCAACTGCTTCGAGGAATTTTTCCGGGGCAACGTCTGTGCCGAGATCGACGATCTGGAACCCGGCACCTTCCAGCATCATGCTGACCAGGTTCTTGCCGATATCATGCAAATCACCCCTGACTGTTCCAATCACCACCTTGCCGCTGGGCTTGATATCCTGTTCGATCAGAACCGGCCGCAGGATGTTCATTCCCGCCTGCATGGCCCTGGCTGAAATCAGCATCTCGGGAACGAAATACTCACCTTCTTCAAATAAACGGCCCACCTCTTTCATCGAGGCGACCAGCCCCTCATTAAGGATCACTTCTGCATCAAGCCCGTCATCCAATGCGGATTGAACGTACTGTTTTGCTGATGCAGCCTCTCCGTTGACAATGGCATCGAAGATTTCACTGATTTTGGCGTCCATTCATTTTCTCCTGAAAGTTCTGATTCGATAATGTTTCAAAAAAAGTAATCAAGCGCCTGGGGAAGGTCATTGCGCCAGGTCGTGTAATTGTGATCACCATTCACCTCTTGATATTTTACATCGTAACTCTTGTCAACGAATCATTGATGCATCCTTTGATTAATGGATTATAGAAAATCATACCTGCCAATATCCATCCAGATCTTGATTGGAGGGACTTGTGGTCGGTCAACCTGTATTGACACGTATTCCAATTATGGCTCGTTTTGAACATCCCTGGAGACACTCAATGATACATAAAATAATTTGTATCATTAAAAGGCATTCATAGGAAGAAGAAAGAAAGCAAGTTTTTTCCTTTAGGTCAATTTGACACATAGACCGATCGCGGTTGGCGCAGCAGAGTGATGATACTTTTCGGAGATTGGTTCTGGGGGACTCACCTTTTGACTGAGTCGTTAAACCATGAGCATGGTGCCGCTTGAAGCCCGGCGTGATGCCATTCCAGTAAACGGCAAAGATCACTAATATCTCCGTCGAGCTCAATGCTGTACCTCAATAATCCCTGCTCCGGCGTGAAAATTCCACCCATGCTATAATTTTTTCTATCATAGCAAAGGAAGGAAACATGAAAGCAAAACTTTTATTGCACCTGTCCTTGATCCTGATCTTAACCCTGTGTATCAGCCTGTTTCCTCAACAACCTGCTTACGCTCAACCCCGCACATCCGGGGGTGTGGCCATTTTTTCAGTGCTCCCCAACCGCATCTGCGTGGGCGACACCCTCACCCTAAACGGCGGCGCCTCCTTCACTTATCTGGACGAACCGCCGGAAAACCTTGCCTGGCTGCCGGTAACAAAAGTCCAGATCAGTGCTGCGCTGGGCGAGGTCTCTCCTGACCAGATCATCCAGGCAAACGACGGCTTTTATTTCAATTTTACTTATAAGGCTACTGCCCCCGGTTCTGAAACGATCACCATCGTTCTAAATGACGGCGTGTCCACTACCGTGGAGCATTTTGAAGTGAAAGAGAAATGCGACTATGATGTCTACCTTCTGGAAACCATGAACTTCTCAATGGATGCAGATGGCGAACAATTCCGCAGCCTTGCGCACGTCACGGGAACCGGATTGTTGAAAAGAAATCGCGACGGTTCCCAGACCTTCGAAGGAGACGGAACCTGGCATCTTGAAGAAATCGTCCTTAGCAAACCATCGCATTGCGTGGAGTATTACATGCCGCCGTTGATCCTGAGCGGGCCCTTTACACTGGAGGGTAAACTTTCAGACGCCGGAGATACTCTGGGGGTAAAACTCAACTTCCTGCCCAGGCAGGGTGAGCCGGTATACCACGGCGAATCCGTCTGCGTCGAAGCGGACGGGTCAACCGGTTACGGCTGGGGATTCATCCAGGGAGGTGATCCCGCCATGGCAGCCAGGATCGAAGCCGCTTTCCTGCCAGGAGGCGGAAGCCAGTACGTGGAGATGGAAGGTGCCGGCCTGGATCTGGTTCAATCAGTCGGCCATGTGGATTACGTTGCACGAATGACATTGATACCCAGGTGAGCCATGAAAAAGATTCAACACCTTTCCAGCCGTATCACATTAATCCTCTGCTGCTCCGCCTTTGCCTTGCTGCTGGGTGCCTGTCACCCTGCTGAAGGAACACAGACGGCGCCCACCGATCAGCCTGCTGTTCAATCCGCAGGGAATTTTGACCTGCCAGACCCCGCCGCCGGGTTGAACAGCCTTACCGGGTACAGGCAAACCCTGACGATTTCCACAAGCGGAACGCTTGACGGCAAAGCATACGAATCGATCCAAACGCTCGAACGAACGTCCATCGGCGACAATGAGCTGGTGAACATCAGCGAAACGACCACAGGCAGCACACCTGTTAATTTGCTATACGCAATCGTTGACGGCTACCGCTACTCGCTTGAAAACAAAGAACCTCTCTGCCGGGCAGCCCCGCAGGAGGCCGAGACCAATCTCCTCCCCAACCCTGCCAGCCAACTGCCCTCAATCTCAGGTGCTGCGGATGACGGTACAGACACAATCAACGATATCGCAGCCCTCCGCTACACATTTGATGAAACGAATGTCAGCCGTCGGTCGGGTAAGAACGATCACGCCAACGGTGACCTATGGGTGGCGGAAGAAGGCGGTTACCTGGTTAAATACCTTCTGACCGCGGATTTATCCTCGGAGAATTTCACCGGAACCCGCAGCTGGTCGTATGAACTGCTCCCCTTGACGGCAAATGATTCCATCCAACTTCCTGATCCATGCCAGCCAATGTATTTTGATCTGCCGGCACTACAGGATGCTGCAGAAATGATCCTGCAGCCTGGTTTTCAGCAGTACACTACCCGGGCAAGTCGAACTGAGGTTGTGGAATTCTATAACGAAGCTCTTCCCGCTCAAGGTTGGCAGGCACTTCCCGGCTCCAGGCCAGGGGAGATGGACCTCGCTGCCAGCGTGCAGACCCTGGCATACACCCATGACGCACCCGATGGTTCAACGCTGCTGGTCATCCTGGTGGATGAAAAGGACGGCAGCCTGCGGATCACAGTCCAAAGCCTGACGGTCACACAGGAACCTCAACCGAACTTCACTGAACCAGCAGACACCCCTGAAACACCGGATACCGCAACGGACGAACCCCAGGCCTCCCTCCCGGAAGACTTGCCTGTGTATCCCGGTGCCGCTGTGATCAACCGCACGGAATCATTTTTGATGCTGGAAACCTCCGATTCAATTGAGGAAGTCGTTTTGTTCTATAAAGATGAAATGACCGGCCTGGAATGGACGCTTGATAATGAAATGGATCAAGCGGGAATCATCGTGCAATCCTGGACGAAAAATGATGCTTCACTTGTGATCACCCTGACCGAAAGTCAGGGTAAAGTGCAGATCATGATCACCCCTACAGATTAATCCTCCGGGTGTTGAATAACACTTATCGGAAAATATCCTGATTGACGCCGGGGGCTCAGGAAGCGCCTGGGATTTGTACTGACCGTCATGAAAAGCATTTGCAGCATCTATTAATTAAATTAATACAATATAGGAATGATCAATGACCACCAACACAACCGCAACGCTTGAAAGACTGAATGCCGGAAAAATCCTCGATGTAGCCACCGGCGCCGGTAATTTCTTAAAATTCCTCACCGATACCGCAATGACCTTTACCGAAGCAATCGGGATTGACTTTAAAGAAGGCGCTGCTGCCCCCTTTAACGAGACGTTCAAGGATGACCCGCGCGTCCGTTTTCAAGTCATGCAGGCCGAAAAAATGGATTACCCGGATGCCGCCTTCGATACCGTGTGCATCTCCAATTCCCTGCATCACCTGGAAGAACCCGAATTGGTTCTGAGAGAAATGCTGCGCGTTGTGAGACCTGGCGGAACCTTCATCATCAGCGAGATGTATCGCGACGGTGATCAAACCCCGTCCCAGCAAACACACATCCAACTGCATCACTGGTGGGCTGATATCGACAGCACCCAGGGCATCATCCACAAAAAGACCTATACCCGCCAGGAGCTGATTGATTTTGCACAGAACCTGGGTCTCGAACAGATCGAAACCGAGGATATCGCTGACCTATCCGATGATCCCCTCGCAGCTGAAGTCTTCACCGAAATCGATCCGATCATCGAGCGCTACATCGAACGCGCTGCTGGAAATGAAGCCCTGCAAAAACAGGGAGAGCAGATCCGCGAACATCTGCATATAGTCGGTTTTCACAACGCGACATCGCTGCTTTTGCTCGCCAAAAAGAAGGATCCGTTATCCGATTGATCAGGTAAGTATCCTTCTGACCGGGCTTTTTCAAACAGGTCTTTTCTGTTCGTTCCAGCCCTCCGTTCCACCTATTTGAGCAAGAAACGAGTGTCCATGCCCCACCGGCATGGACATATCTTTACTCATCAGCAACTTCAAAAAACTGAGAGGGTTGCTTTTTCTATCCGATCAGCCTGTCAAGCTCTTTCCAGGAAATCTCACGCACACGTTCATGCAGGCTGACACCGTGCGCATCCATGGTCACGATCAAAGGCAGGTGCTCCACCCTGATCACCCACATGGCTTCAGGAACACCCCACTCCAACTTGTAGACACCTAACACTTCTTTCACTGTTTTGGCGATCAGCACCGCCGCCCCGCCTGTCGCATGGAAATAGACAGCCGGTGATTGACTGCAATAGGACAGCGTGTTTTGTCCCATGCCGCCTTTTCCGATCACTCCCTTGAGGTTAAAAAGGCGCATGACATCCGCCTGGTAAGATTCCTGGCGGATACTCGTGGTCGGTCCCGCAGACAGAAACCTGTACTGGCGGGTTTCCAGCCCTGAGACAACCGGGCCGCAGTGGTAGATTACCCCTCTATCCAGGTAGGATTTCAATTCCGCGTATATCGCGCAATCAGCCGCTGAAGGATTGCCAGCCGGGCTGCTGAAATTCTGGTAAAGCCATTCATGCGCCGCGTCTCTTCCGGTAACGACGACGCCAGACAGCAGAACGGTATCGCCTGCATGCAGCGCCAGGATCTCTTCGTCTGTAATGGGTGTGTGGAGTTCAACCTGCATCCTGTCCTCTACTCGTACCAAACCCTGTTACCGGATACGGTCATCCTGCGCCTGCGGTACGCCCAGCACATGTATGAAACCGTGACGAAATAACTTGCCGGAAGCCTGTGAATGGAGGTGATTTTTGTTCCGAGGACGGTAGATTGCCCGCCGAACCCCATCGGGCCGATCCCCAGTTGATTGGCTTCTCTGGTAATCTGCGCTTCAAGCCTTCTCAGACTTTCATCCGGATTCTCTTCATCGAACCCGCGCAGGAAAACTTCCTTTGAGGCAGCGTAAGAGGTTTCGCGGTCACCGCCGACTGCCACTCCCAGGAATCCAGGGGCGCATCCCCGCCCTTGCGCGCGAAAGACTGCATCCAAAACCACTTTGCGTACTCCTTCAAGGTCGCGGCCAGCCTTTAACCGCTCATCCGGCAGAGAGTATTGGGCACCAACATTTTCGCAGCCGCCGCCTTTGAGGAGTAAATCGATGACAAGTTCATCCGATTCCATTTGCCTGAAATGAATGGATGGAAAATAATCGTCCCCAAGGTTGCTGCCTGAGTTCTTTCCCGTCAATGAATGCACGGCGTTGGGCCGCAAGAAAGATTTTTGGGTCGCCATCTCCACGGCCTGCCGGATTTGCCCCTCGATATCCATCATGTGCATGGCACGTGGATAACGTACGAAAAAGATAGGAGTTCCTGTATCCTGGCAAACAGGTATCGAATCTTTGCGCGCCATTTCGACATTCTCAAGAATGCTGCACAATGCGTGATAAGCAGCAGATCCGGGCACCTCCCCGGCCAGTGCATCCTGCAGCCTCTTTTCGACCGGTGCAGGCAGGTCGGTTGAAGTGATGCGGATCAATTCACAGATTCCCGGGGTCAGGTCTCTCTCCACCACTCCTCCGCTCACCGCTGGCGAAGCCGTTCCTCAAGCTGCGCGGCATACTTCAGAAGATCAAGTTCAACCCTGGCTGCTCCGCTTTTGATCGCGGCTTCAGCTACCGCCGGTGCAACCCAGTAACAGACCCTTTTATCCAGGGGTTTCGGAACAACGTAATCCCTGCCGTATTCCAGACGATCCAGGTTGTAAGCTTTTAGCGTTTCACCAGGTACAGGTTCTTTTGCCAGCCGTGAAAGCGCATTACTGGCTGCGACCTTCATTTCATCATTAATGGCTCTTGCCCTCACATCCAATGCCCCGCGGAAGATGAATGGAAAACCGAGCAGATTGTTGATCTGGTTGGGGTAATCGGAACGTCCGGTACCGATGATTGCATCCGGCCTGGCCTGCTTTGCCAGTTCAAATTTGATCTCCGGGTCAGGGTTGGCCATTGGGAAGATTACCGGTGCCTGGCGCATGCGGGAAAGCATTTCGCCGGTAACGATGTTGGCCGCGGAAAGCCCGATCAAGATATCTGCGCCTTCCAATGCTTCAGCCAGTGTCCCGGGTTTGTCGCCCTGTGCGAAGACTTCTTTCTCAGGGAACATCTCTTCTTTTCGTCCATGAAAGACCAGTCCCTTGATGTCGCACATCCAGATGTGTTCCCGGGGAACGCCGATTTTCACCATGTGGTTGGCTGACGCGATCGCTGCTGCACCGGCCCCGGAAAAGACGATCTTGACTTCGTCGATCTTCTTTTTCGAGATTTCCAACGCATTCATAAGTGCCGCCCCAAGGATGATGGCCGTCCCATGCTGATCATCGTGGAACACGGGGATATCCAGCATGCGTTGAAGTTTTTGCTCGATGTAGAAACACTCCGGGGATTTGATATCCTCCAGGTTGATCCCGCCGAAGGAATTTGCCATCATCGCCACGGCTTCGATGATTCGTTCCGGATCATGAGAATCCAGCTCGATGTCGATGCTGTCAACGTCTGCAAACTTCTTGAATAGAACCGATTTTCCTTCCATCACCGGTTTACTCGCCAGGGCTCCGCGGTCACCCAACCCCAGTATTGCAGTACCATTTGAAATGACGGCTACCAGGTTGCCCTTGTTGGTGTATTCATATGCCAGGTCTGAGTCATTGGCGATCTCAAGCACCGGGTATGCCACTCCGGGTGTGTATGCCAGCCCAAGATCAGTCTGCGTGTTCAGGGGCTTGGTGGGAATGATCTCCAGCTTGCCAGGCCGGCCATTCATTTTGTGGTATTGAAGGGCATTTTCTTTTGTAATCGAAACCATTGGACTCTCCATTTCAACCCATCATAACGGATGATTTCTATTAAAACAATCAGCTGCTTGCCAGGCAAAGGCCTGCTGTATATCATTTTGTATATGTTCGAAAACATTGATGATCAATCCATCATCATTATGACTCCGACCCGGCAAACGGTCAACCGATTAGAAATTGTTCCAGTTTGAATAATCCCTGTTTTTCACTTGCAACTTGATCCATTCCAATCCACGGTATACGAGATTTTTTACAATTGAGCCGGATTCAATGTAAAAAGCATGTAAATTCCGGGAGCTGACTCTCTGCGCACCGAAGGTCATTATTGAAGTCGCTGTGAAAGGATGTTATAAAAATAGGAGCGGGGGAATTATTCCCTCACCGCGAAGGAACGGTTGACATGTTCGGTGAATGGGTTAGAAGAAAGGGGTTCTGGGGGCTTGACACGCTCAGGGGCGGACAAATTCGGCAGCATTACAACGACGTTCAAACCATGCTGGAAAATCCTGACGACCCTGGTGTCGAATCCAGGCGTGTGAAATATCTGCAAGACATCCTGAAGAATGCCATTGGGAATGTGCCGTATTATTCAAACCTAAACCCGAGTTCCACCCTTGAATCATTCCCGGTAGTGAACAAGAACATCATCCGAGACAATTTTGACCAATTTCGGTCACCGCAATACCGTGAAACCGATCTTGTGAAGATGCACACCAGCGGATCGACTGGAACACCCTTCGCGGTCATGCACGACCGGAACAAGAGAGCCCGCGCGTATGCTGAAATGATCTATCTTTGGGGAAGAGCCGGCTACCGGGTTGGAATGCGCTACCTTTTTCTCAAGATGCGCACTTCATTAAATAAAATCAGCGCCTGGAGCCGTAACGTGATCTGGTACAGTGTCTTGAGGCAAGATGAAGAGAATCTTGAGAATATCAGGCGACTCTTGAAATCAGATCAGAAGATTCAAATGATACTGTGTTATCCAAGCATTCTGGATAACCTGGCGAGTTATTTATTGGCGAACGGCGACACCCCCGATATGTTCCATATCTCAACGATCATTGGTTTTGGTGAAAATTTCCCCCAAAAAACACACCGAAAATTGAAAGAAGTGTTTGGCAGTCAAAACGTTTCGCTTTACTCAAACCAGGAAAACGGCATGTTGGCGATCGAATGCAGCGAGAACAAGGAATTTCACGTCAATTGCGCCTCTTATCATATAGAGTTGTTGAAGCAAGATTCCAACGATCCGGTCAATACAGGCGAACCTGGCCGAATTGTGATCACAGATCTGTTCAATCATGCAATGCCAATGATCCGATACGATACCGGCGACATTGGAGTCTGGAAAAATGCAGCGGAATGCGGTTGGAATTCACCGGTGCTGGCATCAGTCGATGGTCAAAAAACAGATTTCATCTATGACACAGCAGGCAATCAGAAATCTCCTCACATTATCAGCGTTCTGCTGGAGCCTTTCGATCAATTGCTTCAATACCAGTTCATCCAGGAAGGCGCGAAAAACTATGTGCTGAAATTAAACAGCTCAGCAGGGGTATATAAGGATGCCTCTTTTATATCGTTGCTAAAGGACTTGCTGGGTAATGATGCTGAAATCAAAATTGAACATGTCAAGGAAGTCCCGGCATTGTCTTCAGGCAAGCGCAAAGAGGTGGTATGCAATTATAAGAAAGATCGTTCTTGAATGGATTTTGATCTCTAGAAATGATCTGAATCCCATACTTGAAAAATCGCGCGCCAACGATCATCCGGACCCGACTGTAATAAACTGGTGATCACCTTGAAGGGTTACTTTGGTTGCAGAAGCTGTTTAATTTTATAGTCTACAGTGGAAGAGGAAATCTGTAAGGCACGCTGCATCTTTCTCACGGCAGTATCCGGCACCTGGTGATAATAACTCCGCTGCAGGTATGCCAGCTTGAAACCGGTACGCATCATCACGTGAAAAGATGGGTTGGGGGTTGCCGGGGTATCTTCTTTGGTTTCACCAATAAACCACTTGCAGCCGCGCTCCATTCCATCTTGAAAACAGCGTACTGTTAAGGCAGTTTGTGCCCCTCGTTTTCGGTGGGTCTTATATGTAGCCATGAAACCAAGCCAGGCCAACTCACCCTGCAGGTACATGGAGGCACTTGCCACCGGTTTTTCGCGGTCAAATGCCAGATAATGGTACCATCCAGGTCTTCCAACGAGACTTTTCATCATCGTCCGCAAGACTGTAGAAATCCCGAAAACTTCACTGACCACATCCGCGTAGGCATCAGCATACTCAACTCCAATCATCTCCACCCGCAAGTCAGTGGAGGCCACAGGCAAGGGGGCATCACCTCGATAGGTCTTGGCCCAGTTCCGCCCCTGGGTGAATCCACGCGCAGCAAACCAATCTGAAGACTGTTCAGGAACCGCCAGGGGGCAAACTTGCATCGAATAATTCTTGCAGCCTGCATCGTGAAACACCGCAAGCGCGTCATCCAGTAAAGGTTCGGTTGCCGGTTCACTGACCCCCAATCCCAGGATGCGGTTGTAGCTCACGTTATCCACCCCGGGAATGGCACTGACCCAAGTTCCCCCGATTTGTTTTACCCGTAATCGAAATGAACGATAAAAATCTGGAGGAGCCCCTTGAAAGAAGTCGATATGGGCTTGTGCTTCAATCGATTCACAAATCTCAATGAGTTCCGTATTTGATAATTCTGACATGATTTCCTCCTCAAATTTGACTGCAGTTTTTTGAAGAGTGCATCGAAGGAAGGAGTGTTTACTGTAAAGATGTTAAGACTTGAGATAACGGCAGTGGCAGCCCCAGATATCTCCAACGACAAGACCAGTTGGATTCTTAAGGAACAGTATAGCATATCGGTCAGCGAAGATTGACACTTCGACTGACAACAATCACGTTGACTGCCTCATAACTCATTTTTACGGAAACGTTACAATTTTTCTTCTGTAAAGAACATATAATGATTTATGGGAAATTTAATCTTCTGGTCTTTTTTCTGATGTAAAGGGGTGGAACAGGTCACTCATGAAATTAAATGTTCTCATCCTGACCCATAACTTCCTGCCGGAATTCACCGGCGCCGCCACCATGCAATTTGAATTGGCCAGGTTTCTGGTACAGTCCGGTCACTCGGTTACGGTGATCACCACGACCCCTGACCATCATATGGTCGATAAAAGGCATTCCAGGAACCGCCAAAGCGAGATGATCGATGGGATTCAGGTGATCCGCATCAATCCTCCAAGGCTTGCCAAGTCGACCCTGATCAACCGCGAGATCAATTCCATCATGGCAGATTTTTTGCTCGTGATCAAAGGCCTGAGTATCAAGCCAGTGGATATCCTGTTTATGCTGACGCCGCCCATCACCCTCCCCATTTTCGCTGCCGCTATCAAGAAGATCCGTAAATCAATCCTGGTCATGTACATGCAGGATGTGTTCCCAGAATTTTTAATTTCAATGGGCGTGATGACGCGCAGCAACGTCCTGTTTCGCGTTGCAAAGTCAATGGAAAAGATAGCATACCGATCCGCGGACTGCATCGGCGTACATTCACCCAAGAATAAAGCTTATGTCCAAAGCTGCGGTATTCATCAGGAAAAAATCCAGGTAATCCCCCTGTGGGTTGACGCCGATTTTCTGTCCAACCCCGGAAACGCAAAGGAGTTTGCAGATATAGAAGGCCTCGATTCTAAATTTGTGATCATGTATGCGGGAACGGTCGGTTATGCGATGGGAGCCAGGACCATACCTCAAGCTGCCAAACGATTGGAGCATCATAAAGACATCCGGTTTGTGGTTGTGGGAGAAGGTTCCCGTTACGAAGAAATGCAAGCGGAAATGCAACGGCTGGAAGTGGCCAACATTCTCCTCATTCCCCCCAGGCCGCGCGAAGAGCTCCCGCATCTGTTGGGATCGAGTGACATCCTGTTGGTCTTATTGCGCCAGGAATTGAGCGACAATCCCAACGGGTATTTCCGTGCAGTCATTCCGCATAAACTACTGACGAACATGGCCGTCGGGAAGCCGGTCCTGCTTTCAGCTGAACCACAATCCGATGCTGCTGCGCTGGTGCGTCTTTCGAATTGCGGCGTGACCGTGAATCCAGAAGACCCTGAAGCCATCGCCCAGGCAATTTTAGAATTGAAACAGGATCCATCAATCATGCGGGTCCAAGGAGAAAACGGACGCAAATTTGCTGCCGAAAATTTCAACTCCACCCATCTGGTCAGGCACATGGAAGAATTCTTCGTTCACTTGAAATCTAAAACACCGTATGAATTTAACAATCCCTGGAAACTCCCTGAGTGAACTCTTCATCACAACTTACAATTCTTCAACCCTTTCACCAGACAGAAACAATGCCCCCGATGTCGCGGTGAAATCCATGTGTGTCAAAAACGGGACGAATTGTTGGTAAGCAAGTAGATTGAATAAGTTACTGAATCCATTGACGTTGATTTGCCTAGACTTTACAATTTTTAGGTTGTACTACACTCTGAAAAGAGTAAATTAAGATTCTTTATATAGAAGTGCCGCAAAAGGAGCAACTCTATGATCAATGTTGGAGTCATTGGCGCTGGGACCGTAGCCCAGCTGATGCATTTTCCGACTCTTAGCAATCTTCCCGATCTCTTCAAGATTGCTGCTGTATCCGACCTTTCTCCATCTTTAACCAAATACATCTCATCAAAGTACAATGCCCGTGGATTTTCCTCACCATTCGATATGATAAATGATCGTGAAATAGACGCAATATTCGTGCTTTCACCGGATCAATATCATGCCGAATATGCCAAAGCTGCAATCACTGCCAATAAACACGTATTTATCGAAAAACCAGTTACCCTGTGTCCGCAGGAACTTCAGGAACTGATCAATCTGGAAAAGCAGCATACCGGGCTAGTATGCATGGTGGGTTACATGCGCCGTTATGCCCAGGGATTCTTAAAATGCAAGCAAATCCTGGAATCCGACAGCCGGAAAATCGAATACTTGCGATTCCGCGATATCATCCTGGAGGGCGATTATTTCATTGACCAGACAATGCATCCGTTCGTGCCCAATGATATCTCCGGGGAAAAATTAGCGGAAAGCGCCGAACGACGGTCGAAGCAAATCAGGTTGGCACTTGGAGAGAATTGCACCGAGCAGCAGCGGATTTCTTACCAGATGCTTACCGGCCTGGGCTGTCATTCCTTGTCCTCAGTAAGAGAACTGGTTGGCATGCCGCTTGAGATTAAATCTGTTACAGCCAATGGAGAACACCTCGTGGTCGTTTTCCAATTCGATGGTTTCCTGGGCGTGTATGAGCTTGTGAACGACCAGGATATCGTCCAGTTCGACGCGGCAATCGAAATCTATCAGCATGACCGCTACATGCACATCAAATATGAGACACCCTACCTGCGTTACCAACCGCAGCATTTTACAGTGGTGGAATCCTCAAAACATGATTCAAAGACGACAACCTACGGACCGGATTATCATGACGCATTTGAAAATGAATTAAAGGTTTTTCATGATTGCATCCAAAACGGTCAGAAACCAAAAACATCGCTTGAAGATTCGATGGACGATTTGACCTTGTTCAAAACGATATGTGAAAAAATTCAATGACCTGGCGAATGTCAGGTGAACCCGAACATTGAACAAACCGGAATCCCAGTACAGGATTCCGGTTTGTGTAGAAAAACCTTATTGGTTTCTTCTCGATACGCTTATTGTTTCAGTAACGTCTTGAGTTTCGTTGGCAGGTATGCATAGAAGGCTGTTGCATTTACCACATCATCCAGGTTGACGTTCTCGATGACCGTATGGGCGTTCATTTCGTCCCCGGGTCCAAAACCGATTGAAGGAATTCCCGCCTTGCCTGCCCAATAGGTACCGTTGGTGGAAAAATCCCAGGTGCCGAGCGGCCGGGCTTCACCCCACAGGTCTTCAATAGACTTCAATCCCGCCTGAACCAGGGGGTGAGATTCTTCCTGCAGCCATGCAGGGAAATACTTGTTCAACGGGAAAACAAACCCGGTGTAGGAAGGAGTATCGTAGAACAACTCCTCAACAATAATCTCGTTCTGCAAATAATCCGGTATCAATCCCTTGATCAGGTTGATGACCTCATCATGCGGTTCATTGAGTGTAATTCGGCGGTCGATAAAGATCGTGAACTGGTTTGGAACCGCATTGATCGAATTTGTCCGGGCTGCCACATCTGTCACCGCAATGGAACCGTTGCCTAAGACAGGGTGTTTGCCCATGCCAAAACGAAAACGGCGGTCCAGCTCGCGGATCAGATTAATGATCGAGATCATCTTGTAGACGGCGTTATCACCTGTATAATGCACCGCGGCATGCGCCGAACGCCCGGTTGCAGTGATCTTTAACTCAATGCGCCCTTTATGACCGCGATAAATGTTCATCTTGGTTGGTTCGCCAATGACCACGAAATCCGGTTTGACCATCGGATCAGCTTCGACGAAAGCGTTGGGAGCAATGCCATCGCACCACTCCTCCATATTCCCGAAATAGTAAACCGTATACCCGTCCAGTAATCCCAGATCACGGGCAATCGCCAATCCATACACCATTCCAGGCGTGCTGCCCTTCTCATCGCAGGCACCGCGGGCATAGAAAAACCCATTCTCTACTTTGCCGGTGAACGGATCCCATTTCCATTGTTCCCTGTCACCGATCCCGACCGTATCGATGTGAGAATCGTAGACAATTACCTTGGGACCATTGCCAATGCGCCCCAGCGTATTGCCCATCTTGTCAAAACGGACTTCATCATAGCCAAGTTTGCGCATTTCTGCCTGGATGCGTTCACCAACCGGGCCGATCAACGAATCCATGGATGGAATGGCACATATATCGCGCATGAATTGAATGATGTCGCCTCTCTTTTCAGCGACTCTATTCTTAATTTCGGTCTGAATATCCATTATTCCTCATATATTTTTTTGGAGTGATAAAACGTTCTTGAGAACAAGCCGTGATAAAAGCAACGATATAGGATATTCTACCCGAACGAACGAAGAAAGGTCAATGACTGCCTGGCCAGGTATTGAAACCATATGTCACCCATCAAACTAGTGATAAGGATTCTTAACGGTTAACAGAATCAGGTAAAATTAATGGAACATCACTTGGAAAGGATTGAGCCATGCAACCTGTTGAGATTCGTCCGTCAATTTACTGGATTGGAGTTAACGACCGTCACACAGAGTTGTTCGAAGGGTTATGGTCGATCCGTGATGAAGGGGTTTCTTATAACAGCTACCTCATCAACGACAAGAAAAAGGTCATCATCGACCTGTGCAGCAAGATGACTACCGACGAATTGATCGATCAGATTACGGCGTTCATCAAACTTGCCGAATTGGATTACATCGTCGTTAACCACATGGAGCCCGACCATTCCGGTGCGCTGAAGACCATCATCCAGCTCGCGCCGCGGGTTAAATTGCTGGGATCGGCAAAAACTAAAGAAATGCTGGAGACATTTTACGGGATCACTGAAAACGTACAGGTGGTTGCCGACGGCGAAGAAATCGATCTGGGCATTCACAAGCTAAAATTCTTCTCTACCCCATTTGTGCACTGGCCTGAAACCATCATGACCTACGAAACCACGGAGAAGATTTTATTCTCTTGCGATGGTTTTGGGGGCTATGGTGCTTTGAACGGCTCGATCTTCGATGACAAAACTGTTCCACTCGCCTGGTACGAGGAACAGGCTTTGCGTTATTTCTCGAACATAGTGGCCAGTTTCTCTAAACCGGTGAAGAATGCCATTACCAAACTCGCATCCGTCCCACTGGAAATCGTGGCTCCCTCGCATGGATTGATCTGGCGCAATTCACCACAGCGCATTGTGGAGCTTTACAATAACTGGGCAGGGTATGCCGGCGAACCCGGCGACCCGGCTGCAACATTGCTTTACGCCTCGATGTATGGCAACACTGAGCGGATGATGGAAGTTGTCGCACAGGGAATGGCAGATGAAGGTCTGCCCATCAGCATTTTCAACGTGGCCAAAGATTCCATCAGCCGCATCCTGCCGTCATTATGGTTGAAACGGGGTGTCATGGTGGGCGCACCTACTTATGAGGGCAAGCTCTTCCCCAGCATGGCCAATGTGCTCTCGATGGCACAGCGCAAACACGTCTTCAACAAGATCGCTGCCGGTTTCGGCAGCTGCGCCTGGCTAGGCGGCGGTCAGCGTGAATTTAATGATTGGATTGAAGAACTCAAATGGCAATCATGCGGTAATCTTGAGTTCAAGGGTGCTCCCACTTCTGCCGAGCTGGCTGAGGGAAGGAAATTCGGTGCTGCTTTTGCCAGGAAAGTACTTGAAGGATTAAGGACGCAGCCTTAATTCACTATCGGGGACAAATCGCATTTGATTCAAATATTAAAAGCCTTCAGACTGTGAAGACGATAATATTTGCCCTCATTCATCGAATTTGATACTATTAACCTGTAATGGGTCTGGACTACAGTTACTTACTGTATTTCAAGCGCGAAGCGTTATGGGACGCCCTGCTGGGCATAGCCAGTATTGCCCGTCCCAGTCCACTCCCCACCCTTGTGGCCTACCCTGATCATTTTCGTGCGGTACCGCTGGAAGCCTGGGGAAAGGATGAGCGTATCGTCTATCACAATGATCCGCAATTCGGATTTGTGACAACCATTTACTTCCCGGCTGATGATGAGATCATCACATACCTGAAGCATGTTTCCCACAGTCAGTATGAATCCATGGCACACGAAAGCCCGCTGGGGCTGCCAGTGGGCTGTATTTACCTCTCGGTTTTCAACGATCCGAATGGCCTCGAAGATAGGGGGATAGACTCCAACCTGGTATTGTTTGAGTTTGGAACTCCGGGCACAACCATGAGCCTCCTTTTCAGTGAATCCATATCCATACGCAAGAGGTTCGAAGAACTGTTGATACAATATGAGGGTGTGTGCGGCGTGCTTAATTTAGAAGACTACGCGCATGTCATTTGGTTGAACGGTCGCCCTCTTGATCTACGCATCCCTGACCCGTTTATGTCACCCGCCAGGATCGAAAAATTCATCAAAGAGCATGAATAAGGAAGAAAAATGATTGAGTTACCTGAAGCCAATACACTGGCACGACAAATAGAAGAAACCTTGATCAGAAAAACAATTAAATCGGTTGCGGCTGCGTCTTCTCCACACAAATTTGCATGGTATCACGGCGACCCGGCGGAATACCCATCCCGGCTCCAGGGAAACACCATCCTTTCGGCAACTGCACCAGGCGGCATGGTCGAGATTAAGCTCACCCACGCCCGGCTTCTTTTCAGCGACGGCGTCAACCTGCGATACCACCAGCCCCAGGAATCCCTCCCGCAAAAACATCAGCTCCTGGTGTCCTTTACCGACGGCAGCGCACTCTCCGCCTCAGTTCAGATGTACGGCGGCCTCTCGTGTTGGGTGGACGGTGATATTTTTGATAATTCCTATTACCTGGCTGCGAAGGAAAAACCATTTCCCCTGGATGACGAGGCTTTTGATGAAGCCTATTTTCTCCAAATCTTGACGTCTGAGGAAACGATGAAACTCAATCTGAAAGCTGCCCTTGCCACCCACCAACGGATTCCGGGATTAGGGAACGGCGTCTTGCAGGATATTCTATGGAATGCGAAGCTCTCTCCTCGCTGCAAGGTAAATACTCTATCCGCAGAAGAAACCAACGCGTTGTATACCAGTCTGAAGCAAACCCTCGCGGACATGACAAACCTGGGTGGGCGGGATACTGAAAAAGACCTTTTTGGTAATCCAGGCGGGTACAAGGTGATCATGTCATCCAAAAGCGGAGGCAGTCCCTGCCCGGAATGCGGTGCTCCTATCGTGAAGGAAGCTTACCTTGGAGGTAGCGTCTATTACTGCCGTGAGTGCCAGAGATCGTAAGGGGAATGGACCTTCTTCTACACCATCGGATTGCATCATTCTCAATCAACAGGATTTAATATCGCGGTGTGTTTGTAATCATGAATCTCGGAAGACATTCGGAGTGACGCAAAATGGCAAGTTTATTCGTATATGGTGACGCTCTGATGGACGCCTTTGCCCTGGTTGATGATCTCCCGGGGCGGGGTCAGGATATCATCTCGCAATCAATCAGGCTGATCCCAGGCGGTTCAGCAGCCAATTGTGCAGCCACGGCTGCAAGGTTGGGAATTAATGTAAGGTTTATTGGAATGGTCGCAAAAGACCAACTCGGTACGATGGTCCTGGACGATCTGAGAAATCACGGGGTGGATATTTCCTTAATCAAGCTGGTCGAAGGGCAAACCGCCACCGTGATTAATATGATTGATAAAACTGGAGAACACACCATGGTATCCTGCCGTGGAGTGTCCACCAGTATGCCTTACGGCAGTATTGATCCATCCCTTTTTACAAAAGGTGATATCCTGCACGTTTCAGGCTACGCTTTTCAATCGCAGTATTCAAAAGATACAGCTGTCGAATTGATCCATCTGGCTCTTGATGCCGGGGCTAGTGTATCGATTGATCCCAGTTTTAATTTTGCCAAGACAGCCATCCGGGAATACCAGGACATCATCTCACAATTGGATTTCTTCTTCCCGAACGAAGATGAAGCACTGATCATGACCCAAACCGCCAGGGCAGAGGATGCGCTTAACTGTCTCAGGAAACTTGGCATCAAGACTATCCTTTTAAAAATGGGAGCAGCGGGCTGTTATCTGGCCAACGCAGGTGAGATCCAGTTCATCGATTCATACCAGATTCACGGATTAGCCGACACGACAGGCGCAGGAGACACGTTTGCCGGGGGATTCATAGCCGGAAGGATCAAAGGCCTCACGCCATATGAATCCGTAAAACTAGGACATGCGTGCGCAGCCACCATCGTTAAAGAATTCGGAGGTCATTCAGCACCTCTGGATTTCGATATCCTCACAAAGTTTGCAGGTGAACACCAGGATTCAGATCTGATCAACGCCGTTCAAAAGATGCACTGAGCTGGAATCACAGAACATTCATTTGAACCTTTTTTAAGGAAGAATGAAGACTGTTCCAAGCATTTCCTCTCTCATCCTGATCATTTCATATTAAAATCAAGCATGCTTAATCATACCCCGCAAGACCGCGCTCAATACGTCAATAAAACCTTCTCCCGCATTGCCCGGCATTATGACCTGATGAACCGCTTGATGACCGGCGGCATGGACATCCTATGGCGCAAGGAAGTCATCCAATTGGCAGGCTTGTCTGCAGGCTGTAAACTGCTTGACCTGGGCACAGGCACCGGCGACCTGGCAAGGGCTGCGCTGCGGCACGTACCCACCGCTGAGATTACTGCGGCTGACTTTACCCTGGAGATGATGACTGCCGGGAATAAGTGGAACAGCATTCGGCGCTGCACTGCCGATGCGCTCAACCTGCCGTTTGGTAACGGCTCATTTGATGCCATTATTTCCGGATTCTTGATGCGCAACGTAAGTAACGTATCGCAGGCACTCAACGAACAATACCGGGCACTTATACCTGGCTCAAGGATTGTGATCCTGGATACAACCCGGCCACGGCCAAACCTTCTCTCACCCCTGATTCGCATTTACTTGCGCTATGTGATTCCATTCTTGGGAACGCTCATCACCGGTGATAAGGAAGCCTATACTTATTTACCCGAATCGACGCGAAACTTTCTGAGGGCTGAAGATTTGGCATCCGCGATGGAGAAGGCCGGATTCGTCGACGTCACTTTTAGAATCAGGATGTTTGGAACGATTGCCATACACACCGCGAGAAAACCCTGATTAGAATTAGAAACTGCCTGACCACACCATGCCTGGTAAGAACCGGCATGGTGTTTTGATTCCTCAACAATAATTCAACATTTCAGTCAACTTAATCGGTTGCTTCATCATGATCATTATCAGTTAAAAACAATGATATTTATTATGACAATTTTGATAATTATGGTATATTATATATAAGATATTTTATATCTAATTACTCTTATATTGATCAAAGGAGTCATATGTCAAAACTTTTTCATGCCTCTTCTCTTGAAGATGCACCATTCATCAAGTCACTTTTCAATCACACCAAGTGGGCCTGGTTATGGCTGGCCGTGCGGGTTTATGTCGGCTACCAATGGGTAAGTGCCAGCCTGCACAAGCTTTCGGATCCAAAGTGGATGCAAACGGGTGAAGCTCTCAAAGGTTACTGGACCAACGCCGTCAGAATTCCCGAAGCACCTGCCAGACCACCAATCAACTACGATTGGTATCGTTCATTTATACAATCCATGCTCGACAGTGAATCCTATGTTTGGTTCGCCAAACTCATTGCAGTCGGCGAGTTACTGGTTGGCATCGCTTTAATCATTGGACTGTTCGCAGGGATGGCTGCCTTCTTTGGCGGATTAATGAACATAAACTTCCTCCTCGCCGGCTCACTCAGCTCTGGCCCGGTTTTATTGTTGCTGGAAATCCTGCTCATGATCGCCTGGAAGATTTCTGGACACCTGGGCGTCAATTACTTCATTCACAAGTATTTCGGAACCTTCTGGCAGCCAGGTCCTGGGTTGAAACGAAAAACCGCATAACACAATGGGCGTTTGAGAAATCTCAGACGCCCATTTTTCTTTTTCACAATTGGACAAAACAAAAAGGCAGATTACTTTATCAATGAAGCAGCAAAATTGATCATTGCTTCCATATCTTCAAAATTACTCATCATACCCACCGAAATTCGCACCGCGCCTGAAGCCTTGTTATTGATGCACAACCGGAATTCGTCATACGACAACCTCTGGTCATGATCCGGCCGTGCAAAACATGAAGTTAATTCTGACGAAGAAATCTCAAGTGCCACCTCGCCTGCCCCGGGATTGCAGAAACACCCAGTTCTCAAGGAGATGTTTTTTTCATTGGCTTTCTCCTCGATCCAGCGGTGGTCGATGACATTCCCCTGCGGATCGAAGAAATTCAGCGCGATCGCTCCACCGCGGTGTTGGGTATTCAGCGGGCCGTAAATGCGCACCAGCGGTTTTCCGTTTTGATGTGTCAATTCGGCCAGGTTTTCCAGCAGCCAACCGGTCAGGCATTTCACCCGTGTATGAATGTTTTCTATACCGACCCGTTCCATGAATTCGAGACCGATCAAGACTGCGGGAATATCCAGGTAATCCAGGGTTCCATCCTCGAACGCAGCAGGAGCATCTGCCAGGTAATGTTTTTTCGCCTGCACTGAAGCCACCGTGATCGTCCCACCCGCAAACCAGGGACGATGGAGCTTGGGAAGAACACTACGGCGGGCGATCAAAGCCCCGATACCGGTTGGATATCCGAACATCTTGTAGAAAGAAATGGGAATGAAATCCGGTTTCCAAGTAGAAAGGTCCAGACGGTTGGTTGGAGCAAAGGCGGCTGCATCCAGCAGCACATCCCATCCTTCATCTTGTGCCTTTGCGATCCATTCCAGTGGATGCTGCACTGAAGAGAAATTCGATTGTGCCGGGTAGGCGAACAAGTTGTTACAACCGGTATTTCCCAGCTTGAGATACTCTTCCAGCTTGTCTTCACTGACCCGCATTTCAGGAGGAAAAACTGGTAAATAACGCACGATTGCGCCCTTCGCCTGAGCGTATTCGCGGATGCCGTTCACAGAGTTGTGGTTGTCGTAGGTCAGCAGGTAGCAGCAATCTTTACCGAACGGGTAAGACTCTCCGACAAGTTTGAGAGCTCCGCTGGCATTTGACGTAAAGATCACGACATATTCCGAGGGCGATGCGTTGAAGAACTTCAGGATCATCTCGCGGGTCTTTTCCACCCACATCGTGGAAATGCTGGAGGTGGGATTCGAGGAATGCGGATTGCCGAAGACATCCTCCAGCAGCATCTTCTGGTGTGAACGGATCTGAGATTCAGAATAAAGTCCACCACCTGTGTAATCCAGGTAAACCTGGTGATTGCGGTCAAGCCTAGAAAATTCCTTAGTCCGCAATTCATCGATGATCAATGTTTCTGTAAACTCTGGAAATTGTTGAAGGAACTTTGAATATCTCTCGTTTGTCATAAGCAAATTAAACCACAAATCCAGATTTTCATAAATTTATCTCAATATATAATGAAGATATGATTGATTCCGAAAACCTTGTAGACAATCTCCACAAAGTCAAACAGTTCAGCCGCCTTCCTCGCGAAGCCGTTGCTACCATCATTAATGCCGGCCATATCAAAAACTACAATCGCGGCCAATTCATATTCCATGTGGATGACGCATGCTCAGGAATGTTCGTTCTGATCAAAGGCCAGGTTGATCTTTGCATTGAAGGTCCTGAAGGTCAGCTCTCGATCCTTGCCACGCTCTCACCAGTAATCATGTTCAATGAAGTGGCCGTCCTTGACGGTGGTCCCAACCCGATCAGCGCTGTCGCAACTTCTGATATCACCGTCTGGCATATCAGCTACACAAGATTTCAAGAAATCCTTCTGGCAATACCTCAGGTAGGCATCGCCTTGCTCAACATCCTTGCCAAGCGTAACCGCCTGTTGATTTCGCATTACGATGATCTTTCCTTCCGCACGGTACAATCCCGACTGGCAAAACACTTGATCGACCTCAGTGAAGGGGGAATGTTGCCAATCGATCGTTCGCAGCACCCGGTCAAGACGATCGCTGCGCGCATCGTAACCGGGCCCGAAGCGGTTAGCCGCACGCTCAAGATTCTCAAGCTGGATAACCTGATTACCTGCACGCGCCAGGAAATTCGCATCAGAGACTTGAAGCGCCTTCAAAACCTCGCCCGTATGGATTTCTAAACCTGCTTTTGCACAAATCAAAATGGCTCAAGTTGATTAAAGTCAATGACTTCTTCAACCAGATTTGATATCCTATTAGATGGTTGAAATCAATACAGGAGCCATATAATGCAATGGATATCCAAACGCTTTAAGTTTCTCTTTTCCTCCACCAAAGGCCTGGTGCTGGTGGGCATTGCCTTCGCAGCCCTCATCTCGGCCTTGTTTGGCATGCTTTCCGGTCCAATGGCAGATTACGGCATTAAGGATGTTGTGGTTAAGGCATTGAACATGGACCTCAATCCTGCCGAACGTGAAGGACGCCTGATCATTCTCTACCACACCCTGGCCATGATCGTGGTCGCTGTAGAGGTTTACATGATCACCGACCTGTTGAAGATGAAAGACGGGAAACGGTTGACGATCAACAGCACCATCACCGTGGGCTACCTGATGGTCGTCTTCGGTGGATTACCTTTTGCCTACTGGGGACACAACTGGGTATTTCACGGGATTTATATCGCCGGCCTGTCATTGATCTTCTTTGCAGGCTGTATGCTGCTGGTTGCCCTTTGGCCGTGGCAAGAAGCATACCGGCTTGCTGATTTGTCCTATGCCCACACCAAAAAAGGGTTTGACATGGAGCGCATCGCCTTTTTTGCCATGGCGTTGACAACCCTCATCTCCGCGATTTTCGGTGCCATCCCCGGCTCATACTTTGGCAACGGGTTCACAACCTTCCTTGCGGAAAATGTGGTGCGCGAACCGCATAAACTAGCGCTCGATCTTTCGGTGATCGGCCATCTGCACATCATGCTGGCATTGATCTGCATCGCCGCGGCGCTGATTATTGGCCGCTGGATGGACTTCAAGGGCATCCTGCACAAGATTGCCATGCCGCTGTACATTGCCGGTACAATCATCCTCTCCATGGGCACATGGCTCGTGGTATCGTTTGAAGAGATTGCTCATTTCATCATCTACGGCGGTTCCACTTTTGCCATGCTGGGTGCGTTATTCCTGGTCATCTTCTCATGGGATAAACTGATCCGTACAGGGTTAGCTGAAAAAGGACTGAAGAAAGGGAACTTCTTCCAGGGAGTTGCCGCCCTGGTGCGCGATCCGCTCAGGTTCGGTGCAACCTGGCAGATGGTGTTCATGAACTTTACCGTCAGCGGTGTTGGCATTTTCACTGCCGTCAAACTGGATGAGATCTTCCGCCAGTGGCAGTACATGGATGAACGATCCATTCTCACCGGGCACTGGCATATTTTGGGAACCCTGATGGCAACCATCCTGCTGCTTTATTACGCGGATCTCGCAGGCCTGAAAGGAAAAGCCCGCAAGTGGTTTGGATGGCTGGTGATCATCTTTTCGGACGTGGCCTTCGGTGCCGTGACCGTATATGAAATGCGCCGCCTTTTCGTCATCGAAGCTGAACAGCAGCCGTTACTCAACCGCACCACCTTAGCCGGTGATATTGGTCTTGGTGTTTTGCTGTTGACGCTTGCAGGCATCATGATCTGGCGGTTGATCGACCTGTTCAAGAAAAAGGGACGCTGGGTCACAGAAAACGAACAACGCCTGACCAAAAAAGACGAGGTGGCAAAATGAAAAGAATCCTGGTTTCACTGCTTGTCTTCACCTTGTTCCTCACCGCCTGCCAGGCTGTAGATTTTCAGGCACCTGCACCGCTGTTCGACACCGGCGTTGATCCTGAATCATGGGTGGTCATTCCTGCCGGAGCTTTCCTGCAAGGGCAATTCAACGAAGAAGCCAGCATCGATGATGACTATGAGATAATGGTCACCGATGTTACAAATGAACAATATGCGGCCTATCTGAATGCTGCTCTGGCTGACGGTTCGGCCGTGATTAAAAACGGGCAGGTGGAAGGTTACTACGCCGGAGATCCATTTGCCGGAGCGCGGCATGAAGTGGAGATTTCTGCCGGGAATTACATCTACATACCTGTTGATGATCCATATCTGAAGCTGGATTTCGACGGCACGACCTTCTCTGCAAAGAGTGAATGGGCAAACCATCCCATGACCATGGTGTCGTGGTTTGGAGCAAAAGCATATTGCGAATACTACGGCTGGAGATTGCCCACCGAATTGGAATGGGAAAAAGCCGCCCGCGGCACTGACGGACGCCCTTACCCCTGGGGCAGCGAAGTGTTCCGCAACAATGCCAACTACTTGACCAGCCGTGATCCTTTTGAAGACATGAGCAGCTATGGTTCTCGGACCACGCCGGTTGGTTTCTATAACGGCTCAACCTATGACGGATACGCGACCCTTGATTCCGCTAGCCCATATGGTGTTTACGATATGGCCGGCAATGTCTGGCAGTGGACAGCGAACGTTTATGATTCGCAACACTATCGCTACATGCGCGGCGGCAGCAAGGACGTATACGAGAACAACCTGCGCGTTTGGGCCAGGAATAACGCAACTCCCACCTTTACCAGTCCAGGTGTAGGTTTCCGCTGCGTCCGATAATTCTATTGGTAGTGGAGTTAATTTGAAAAAGATTTTCAATCGGATAAAGAATTACTGGCCTCTTTTCAAAAGCCTGCAAACCGGCTTATTGACCGTGACCGGCCTGGCCGGATACATGAGTGCTCGCTGCCCGATCACCCACTGGACGACAATGCTGGGTTTAGTGCTAAGCCTGGTTTTCTCCATCAGCGGCAGCACCGTTTTGAATATGTGGTATGACCGTGATATCGATCAAGTGATGAACCGTACACACCACCGCCCAATCGCCAACGGCACGGTATCACCTTCTGAAGCACTGCTTTTGGGGTTGATCCTCTCCTTCCTGGGAGTGGGAATCGCGCTCTTCCTGTCTCCGCTTTATGCCCTGGTCATCTTTGCAGGGATTTTCTTCGACGTGATCCTTTATACGATCCTGTTGAAGAGAAAAACCTGCTGGTCAGTCATCTGGGGCGGAATTGCTGGCGGTATGCCGATCCTGGCCGGTAGAACGCTGGGAATGGGTCATCTGGACGGCATCGGTGTGATGCTGGCACTGGCGATCCTTTTCTGGATTCCCACTCACATCATGACCTTCAGCCTGCGCTACCGCCAAGATTATGCTGCGGCGCGCATCCCAACCTTCCCATCCACGTACAGTGACCAGTTCACACACATTACCATCGCAATCGCCAGTATTGTCGCTGCCGCCTTGATTGGTGGAGCCGCTATTCTAATCGGAGTAAATGAGGGATTCCTCCACCTCCTGGGAATCCTGTCAGGCGGATTGATGATCCTGGCTTTTTTGATGATGGTCAAGCCGTCGCCCAAACTAAATTTCAGTCTTTTTAAATTTGCTTCCGTGTATATGCTTGCTGCAATGATATTGCTGGCTATATAAAATTTCTCTTGTACTCAGAAAGGAAATAACATGAAACCAGAAAGCGGTTTGGCAAAATTCCTGCGTTTTGTAGGCATACTATTGATGTCCATCACTGCAGGATTCACCATCATGGGCGGAGCTGGAACTTCCTGCGCGGCTTTGTTCCCAACCAAATGGGATTCAATGGCTCCCCTGGCTCCTTTCCAATGGCTGTATATCCTCTATGTCCTCGTGACCATCGCCATTGGTGTGCTGGGGATCCGGGCAGTAGTAATGCTCGCTAAAGGCAGGGTCGGAGCCTATAAAGCAGCACTGACAGCATTAATCCTCGGTGTAATCGTTGGCATTATCCATATCATCACCTCACGCAGCCTGCGCGGATCATCCATGCCGGTCGACGCTGTGGTTTACATGACGATCTTGACCCTGGTTGTCTTCCTCATCTTCCGTATTCCCGGAATCTGGAAGGGAGTGGATTACACCAAGGCACCGCGCAAGGAAGGCAAGAAAGGCGGAGGAGCTGCTGCCATTGCGGTCGGCGTACTGTGCTTGACCATCCAGTTCTTCATGGCATCCACACACACATGGGAAGGTGTCAACTACGCAGACGCTTTCCATGCAACCATGTCCATCGTTGGCGGAGTGCTCGTTTTGTTTGGCAGCGGATTGATGATCAGCACCCTGTGGGTGCCCTCTGCACGGCGAGTCAAATCCAGCTCAGTGGCGTCTTTGAAATAGTCTCGACCACATCCGCTTCAACCGGTAACGGGAGTTCAGTCCGAACTCCCGTTTTTCTTTCCGAGTCTCCAATATGGAATGAATGACAACTGCAGGAAATGCGAATATCGTTGAATCCGTTCCGCGCAGAACAACCAGCAAACCCTGACGCATCAATACAAATCCACCAATTCTACACAAATTCTACATATCAGTGATTTAACATCAACATCAGAGAACGCTTCTTTCTCCTCCTATGATAGAAACAAATTCTCCATGTTCATCCCTTGGACTAACGGTAAGTGCCAGGGGATGAACGCTTTAACTCAGGGGGGTACGTGAATTGCAGCCACCCTCAATAATTCTCCTGCCGGCCTGCACAATTTCTCCACATTTGAGATTTACCATAAAGGATGAATTTATTTCTCAAGGAGTCATTAATGTCGCACAAACCACATTCAATTTTGTTGGCAGTTTTTTCCATCGTGGTCATATCTTCTCTTCTTGCAGGATGCTCAAGAAACTCGAAAGCATCCGCGGAAGCTGGTACAGGATTCGTGACTGAATCGACCTTAACCGACACCGTTGATTCATCCGGTTCAGTACAGGCAGATCAGGTGGCGATCCTTTCCTGGGATACCAGCGGTGTTGTTAGCGTCGTAAATGTAAAGACTGGCGATACCGTCAAAGACGGCGACGTCTTGATTGAGTTGGATTCTACAACCGTTCCAGCAGAAGTGATCCAGGGATATGTCGACTTGGCAGAAGCAAAACTAGCGCTTGAAGATGCAAAATCGAATTCTTCCACAGCCAAGGCTGCGGTTGCCCTGGCTGAAGCCAAAGCTGCCTATGCAGATGCCCAGGGAGACTATTACCAGATTGGTGTCCGCTACGGTGATAATTCCGATATCGCCGAAACGGAAGCCGCCCTTAACATCGCCCAGATCAAACTCGAGGAAGCCAACGAGCGTTTAACTGAGTTAAGCAGCCTGGCTGACGACAACCTGCAAAAAGCCCAGGCGGTACAGAACGTGCTCAACTGCCAGGAAAATGTCAACGAATTAAAAATCACATTGAATTACTACAACAGTCAACCTGACGAATTGGATGAAGAGACAATAAAAGCCAATCTGGAATTGGCCAAAGCCGAACTCGACAGCGCACAACGCGAATACGACCGCGTCAAGGATGGCCCTAACAAAGACGATATCGCCGTTGCACAGGCAGCTGTGGATGCCGCCCAGGCAACCGTGAACAAAATGAAAATCATTGCCCCATTCGACGGAGAAGTGATCGTGATCTATGACCAACCAGGTGACCAGGTTTCTCAAGGTGAAAACTCTGTGATCCTCGTCAACCGCGACAAAATGTACGTGGAAGTCTCCATCGATGAGACTTCGATTTCCAATATCAAAGTTGGAGATACAGCAACCATTTCATTCGACGCTTTTCCCGGAAAAGAAACCACCGGTAAAGTAACCTTTATCAACCCGATCGGCAGTTCTTCATCCGGCGTTGTGAATTACACCGTGAGAGTGGAACTGGACAAAGCCGATCCTTCAATCCTGATCGGAGCCACTGCCAGTATTACCATTCAAACTGGCGATCCTGAATCGATCCTATTCGTACCCATCGCTGCTGTTCAAAACGATGCCCAGGGTGAGTATGTGACACTGGTAACGAATGAAGGCGAAATACGCGTGAGTGTGGTCAGCGGCCAGATCGTTGACAATACCGTTGTGGTTGACGGCGATCTTAAAGCCGGTGACATTGTAAAGTTGTATACCTCGACTTCATCATCCGATGAAGAAACCTCTGAAACACAGCCTTCTGGAGGAGAATTCATGCCGGGCGGCGACTTCGGCGGCGGTAATCCCCCATCCGGTGGCGGAATGATGCCCTGATGATAGAGTCACCACTAGACGTACAGAAGGAATCATTATGATCGAAGTCAAGAACGTAACGAAGATATACAAGGTCGGCGACAGCGAGGTACATGCTCTGGACGGCGTGAGTTTAAAGATCAGAGACGGTGAAATGGTTGCGATTATGGGACCATCTGGTTCAGGAAAGAGCACCCTGATGGCCATCCTGGGATGCCTGGACACACCCACCAGCGGGGATTACCTGATCGATGCTAAAGACACTTCGAAGATGAACGAGGACCAGCTTGCCCACCTCAGAGCACACAAGGTTGGTTTTGTATTCCAACAGTTTAATTTGCTTCCGCGGACAAGTGCATTGGAAAATGTGATGCTCCCCCTGACTTACGACGGCACCAAGGTCAAAGAACGGGTCGAACGTGCGAAAAAAGCGTTGGAATTGGTAGGACTGGCAGAGCGCATGAATCACCACCCCAACCAGCTCTCCGGCGGTCAGCAGCAGCGCGTGGCAATCGCCCGGGCACTCGTCAATGAACCCACCATTCTGCTGGCGGACGAACCCACAGGCAACCTCGACAGTAAAAATGGCGATGAGATCATGGCCATCTTTCAACAGCTGCACCGTGAGGAACACCAGACCGTTGTTTATGTCACCCATGACATGTTCATCGCGCGTCACACAGAACGAATCATCTTCCTGATGGACGGTAAGATCGTGCGCGACGAAAAAGTCAAGAATCCGATCCAAGCTGGAACCCAGCGGCCCGATGAAACCCTCAGCAATGGCAACCATAACGGCAACCACGAAACAGAAGAGGTGCTTCAATGAATGTCATCAATAATGTGCGGGTTGCCCTTAGAGCTTTACGCGCCAATATGCTGCGTTCTTCATTAACCGTACTGGGGATTGTCATCGGGGTTGCTGCAGTGGTTGCACTCTTGTCGATTGGACGTGGTGCCACATCCAACATCACTGAACAAGTGGAAAGCATGGGAACAAACTTGATCACGATCTCGCAGGGCAGATCATTTCGTCCTGGAATGGGTGGGTTATCCAGATCAGCTTCTCTGTTGTACAAGGATTACGAGGCAATCCTTGAGAAGGTGGAGGGAATCAACGGGATTTCACCGTATTACTCCTCGCAAACGCAGGTGTCCACTACCAGCCGCACCACCAGTTATAACGTCATCGGTTCTTTACCTTCCTACCTTGAAGTGAACAACCTGGAAATTGAGGTTGGCCGTTTCATTACAGATACCGACAATCTTGAACGCAGCCGGGTAGTGGTGATTGGCCAGGATGTCTCGGATGACCTGTTTGAAGGACTGAATCCATTGGGAAGGTCAATCAAGATCAATAACGTGTCCTTCGAGGTGATTGGGGTCCTGGCGTCGAAAGGCACCTCCGGGATGGGAAGTGCCGATTCCAGCGTGATCATCCCGATTCGCACCGGATATACGCGAGTTTTCGGGTCCATGGCAGTTTACAACGGAAACTATACTCTTTCCGGCATCACCATATCAGCTGAAAGCCAGGATGTCATCGATACGGTCATGAATAAGGTTGACCTCGTTCTGCGGTCGCAACACAAGCTTGGATTGAACGACGATCTGGGATTCACGATCTCCAGCCAGGAACAAATGCTGTCGTCTCTCAGCGATATCAGCAATACCATGTCCGCCTACCTGGGAGCCATCGCAGGCATATCCCTGCTCGTTGGCGGAATCGGGATCATGAATATCACCCTGGTTTCGGTCACCGAACGGACACGCGAGATCGGACTGCGTAAAGCCGTTGGTGCCCCACAAAAGGCAATCTTGTTCCAGTTTCTCGTGGAGACCATGACGCTGTCAGTATTGGGAGGCGTGCTCGGAGTCATTCTTGGTTCTTTAATCGCCACGATCTTTACCTATCTGGACCTGATCACGGCCAAGGTTACCTTCGATGTGATCCTGCTCTCATTCACCTCTTCAGCCCTGATTGGTCTGTTTTTCGGTATTTATCCCGCATACCAGGCCTCAAAACTTAAGCCAATCGAAGCGTTGAGATATGAATAAAACTAATGGAGATGGTGAAATGACGAAGATGGAATGGAACACAAGAAAGATCATGACTCTGGTAGTGCTGTTCCTGCTCATCCTGGCGGCTGGTGTTCTCCCCCTGTTGGGAGGAACACGAGCTCTCGGATTGGGAGGTGCGGTAGATCAGCGATCCGCACAATTCCCTGGTGAACTACCTGATGGAATGTCCATCCCAGAAGAAGGCATGGCTCCTCCAGACGGCGGCGATTTCCAACCCGGTCAGATGAATGGAAATCCTCCACAAGGACAGCCTGATGGAAACATGCGGGCTCCTCAAGGCATGGGCAGAGGCGGGCAGGGAAACAACCAGATGAAGGTGAGGTTGCTCTTGCAGTATGTTCTGGGTGGTGCGATCCTTCTTTTTGGTTTGCTTGGGATCATCGGGGTATGGTTCGGTAAACCATGGGCTAAAGTCATGATTGTGATAGCTGGTGCCGCTGCCTTGATACCCGCGGGGATCTCGCTCTTCAATTTCAGAGATGGCCTGTCGATTATTGAGGCACTGGTCAAAATTATCCTCTCGGCTGGTGCGATCGGATTGGCCTTTCTGCCAGCCAGGAAAGCTGCTACTGAAACTAAAATTGATTAATTAATCGAGAGCGGAGTTATGAAACCTACCTCACGGCTCCGCTCTTGCCAAAGTTGGGTAATTTAAGGGATAATGAACACAGTATGCCAAAAAAGATATTAATTATTGATGACGAACCAAAGATCGTTGAAATTTGCCGAGATTACCTCAAGGCGGCTGGTTTCGACGTGGTGAATGCACTGGACGGAACCAGCGGTTTGGAGAAATTTCACAGAGAAAAGCCTGACCTCATCGTCCTCGATTTGATGCTCCCCGGCATCGATGGTCTCGACGTATGCCGTGAAATCCGTAAGGAAGGCTCCACTCCCATCATCATGCTCACCGCAAGAGTGGAAGAAAGCGACAAGCTGATCGGGCTTGAACTTGGAGCCGATGACTACATAACCAAACCCTTCAGCCCGCGTGAACTGGTGGCCCGGGTACGGACGGTATTGCGCCGTGTTCAGGGAGATACCAGCGCAGAAGTGATCCGCAGCGGCAGTCTGGTCCTTGACCGAAACCGTTTCATTGCTAATCTCGACAACCGCGAAATCGCCCTGACACCCACCGAGTTCGAAATCCTCGCCACGCTTGCCAGCCAACCCGGGCGCATCTTTACCCGCGCTCAATTGCTGATTGCTGTCAGAGGCGTAGCTTTTGAGAGTTATGAACGTGCGATCGATTCCCATATTCGCAACTTGCGTAAGAAGTTAAATCCCACTGGTGAGGAAACAGGCTGCATCGTTACCGTTCACGGCGTGGGATATAAATTTACCGGTTAATCATCAAACATGTCTCTTCCTTCATCCACATCCATTAAGACAATTAAACGCCGTCTGATCCTGATCCTGGTGCGCGCATTTCTGGTCGTGGGTGTGGTGGGTATCGTCGCACTGATTGGTTTCACCATTTTTGAAATCAGCCGTAATACTGAAAAAAATCCATTCTACCGCGATCCCAATGCCACAGTCCTTGAGGCGTATTATCTGGGACGGGGTAGTTGGGATGGTATTGAGGCGATTGTCGATCCAGGTATCGATCCCGATTCCAAACTGATCCGCATGGACTGGGAAAACTTCATCCTCGTTGATCAGTACGGCAGGATTGTGATGTATTACGGGCAGTACAGCTCCGACCTGCCATCCAATGTGGTCAAGATGCCGGTCGAGATCGAGCAGACCACGCTGACCGCACGCGGAAAGATCATCGGAACATTGATCTCCGAAAAACGCCAGGTGTCCCGCCCTGTTCGTTTAACCCTCGGAACCATGAATCCCATCATCCTGGTAGGCATCTTGTTGATCCTGTTAACCGTGGTGATAGGCGTGCTGTTGATGAGACGTGTGGTCAATCCGCTATCAGAGGTAATCGCAGCTTCTGAAAGTGTGGCAACCGGAAACCTGAGCACGCGCATCAAGTTAAAGAGATCCAAAGACGACCTTTACGACCTTGGTGTTCATTTCAATAATATGACCGAAGCGCTGGAACGTAACAATAACGAAAGGCGCGCCATGCTAGCCGACATCGCTCACGAACTACGTACACCGCTGTCAGTTCTGCGAGGCAAATTGGAAGGGATGATGGATGGCATCTACCCGTCCAACGAGACCAATATCGCCCAGGCGCTTGAAGAAACGTACCTGCTTGAAAGGCTTGTTGATGACCTGCGCCTGCTCACCCTTGCCGAGACGCGCCAGCTTCATTTCGAGATGAAAGAAACCGACCTGGTGGATCTGGCGAGAAGAACCATCGGGGTTTTTGAACCCCAGGCCGACTCAAAGAATGTCAGCCTTTCACTGGATACAGATGAAAGGGAATTGATCATAACAATCGATTCACAACGCATCGAACAGGTCATTGGTAACCTGATCGGTAATGCACTGCGTTTCGTTCCGGAAAACGGCTTCATTCAATTGAGCCTGGCAAGAAAGGGAGATGTTGCCGAGATCACGGTATCAGATAATGGACCCGGTGTAAAAGACGAAGATCTCCCTTATATTTTTGACCGCTTCTTCCGCAGCGAAAAATCCCGCGCCCGTGCCAGTGGAGGTGCAGGTTTGGGATTGGCAATCTGTAAGCAGCTGGTAGAAGCCCAGGGCGGTAAGATCAGTGCAGTAAACAAACCTGAAGGCGGGTTAAGTGTCCAGGTAACCTTGCCCATCGCCAGGCAAGAGTGAATCCACCTCAAAGTCAGAGCAGCCACAGGCTGCTCTTTTTATTCATTTTCTGAATGCTTTATACCATACTGCCGGGAAGTGCTTTGCACCAGGACTTGACGAAAGGAATCCATTCCCGATCATCATAAAAAATCAAGACCATTATCTCAAATTTCCATGATGACAATCCGCATGCGAAACAGCTTCCACGTGTTATATTGATTAACCTTAGAATAAAATTAGAGGTAGTATGGCGTATCTATTTTTCGTTTCATTGATATGGGCTTTTTCCTTTGGATTGATCAAGGGTAACCTGGCTGGAGTGGATTCAAAATTCGTTGGATTCGCCCGCCTGTTGGTATCTTTTCTGATTTTCCTGCCCTTCCTGAAGATCAAGAAGATCAATGCAAAACTGGCAGCCAAGCTGTTTCTGACGGGCATGCTCCAATTCGGCGTCATGTACCTCACCTATCTGGCCGCTTTCCGTACCCTCAAGGCATACGAAGTCGCCCTTTTTACGATCTTTACCCCGATCTTCGTAACCCTGATCGATGATGCTCTTGCCCGCAAGTTCAACCTGCTGCACCTGGCGACTGCCCTCATCACGGTTGCAGGTACCTGGGTGATCGAACGCGGGGAGATCCAATCTCCAGGTATCCTTACTGGATTCCTGCTGGTGCAGATTTCCAACCTCTGCTATGCATTTGGGCAGGTTTATTATCGTAAGCTGATGGCACAGAACAACCAGCTGAAGGACCGCGAGGTCTTTGGGTATATGTACCTTGGGGCAGTAATGGTTACAGCCATGGCAACCGGCATCCTCGTTCCGGTATCTTCCATCTCTCTGACCGCCAAACAGATATGGACGTTACTCTATCTTGGCGCTGTCGCTTCAGGAATCAGCTTCTTCCTGTGGAATATCGGTGCACGAAAAGTTAATGCAGGTACCCTCGCCATCTTCAACGATCTTAAAATCCCCCTGGCAGTCCTCGTTTCTTTATTGGTATTTGGCGAGCAAACAAATGTCCCGGCGTTGATCATCGGTGGTACGATCATCCTGATGGCTTTGGCATTGAATGAGTTTTTTTCACACAAACAAAGAAATGCCATTCAGCAGTAAAACAAAAACCCTCCGCTCATTTGAACGGAGGGGTTGATCATTATTTGCTGACAAGCTCGATTATTTTCAACACCACATCCACCGCACGCTCCAAGGAGCGTGTGGGCATCGTCTCATACTTCCCGTGGAAATTGAAACCGCCAGTAAACAGGTTCGGGCAGGGCAATCCCATGAAAGACAATCTCGAGCCGTCCGTTCCGCCACGCACCGGAACTATAATCGGTTGAATACCCAATTCAAGCATTGCCTGGCTGGCTGTTTCGACAATGTGAAAGACCGGCTCGATCTTTTCACGCATATTGTAGTACTGGTCAATCATGTTGATCACAATACACCCTTCGCCGTAACGTTTGTTTAGATAAGCAGCAGCATCCAGCAAGTATTCTTTGCGCTTCTCCATCAGCGCCCGGTCATGATCTCGGATGATATAGTACATGGTTGTCGTTTCAATCCCGCCTGAGAACTGGACGAGATGAATGAAACCTTCCCTGCCCTCAGTGTATTCAGGACGCTCGTTCGCAGGCAACATGGAATTCAACTCCATTCCAACCTGAAGAGCATTGATCATTCGATTCTTAGCCGAACCCGGATGCACACTCCTGCCATTGATCGTTATAGTAGCTGCAGCCGCGTTGAAGGTTTCGTACTCCAGCTCGCCCAACTCACCGCCGTCAAGCGTATAAGCAAATTCCGCGCCAAATTTCTTCACATCGAAGTAGTCTGCCCCATGACCGGTTTCCTCATCCGGAGTAAAAGCCACACGAATCTTACCGTGCTTAATTTCAGGATGAGTGATGAGGGTTTCCATCGCACTCATGATGACCGCAACTCCCGCCTTGTCATCCGCTCCCAGCAGGGTGGTTCCGTCGGTTGTGATCAGCTCCTGCCCTACGTATTTGGATAGCTCAGGAAATTCTTTAGGCGTCATGCAAACGTTCAGTGCGGTATTGAGAACAATCGCTCCTCCGTCATAGTTCTTGATGATTTGCGGTTTCACATTCTCGCCGCTGATTTCAGGGCTGGTGTCAAGATGAGCAATGAAACCGATGACCGGGATTGGTTTATCTGTGTTCGCCGGCAGCGTTGCCATCAAATAGCAATTCTCATCCAGGCTGATGTCCTGCATCCCCAGATCGTGCAATTCCTGCTCGAGTTTTCTGGCCAGGTCAAATTGCACAGCCGTGCTGGGATGGCTCGTGGACTCCATGTCGGATTTGGTGTTGATTTTGGCGTAACTGAGAAAGCGGTCTTTTACTGACGTCATGATTCCTCCGGGATTGATTACTGTATTGATTATATGCGAAGTCAAAATAAAGAGAAAAGAAGCGCCAAAGAATTGTGTGGGGTGAAAATCAAATCAATGATTTAAGCCAGAGAGCCGTCTATTCGACGGCTCCTGGATTTTGGCGCTGCGGCTTCCCTACTTTATCGTGAGGAGGGATGCCGCAGCGCTGTGTTTAAAACTATTACACATCGTAGACACCACCTCCTCATCGTTAGGATAGCATTGTCATTCCTCATGATAAGTAAATCATAATCCGCATCGGATGTCAAGAAAACAAGCTGCTTGCTTCAGCCTGGTTTCGATTTTATAATTTTCAAGTATGGAAACCATTCCCTCCTCTCACGGCTCGCACAAGATGATTTTATCCATCATCCTGTTAGTCCTCGTTTTCATCTCATTGATCATCTGGTTGTCACTCACCCCACCGGGGATCGATGGTAAACTGCACGCAGCAGGCTATTCGGTTTGCCATCAATTGGAGAGCCATTCATTAGCCATTGGAGGCGAAATTTTACCTTTATGTGCCAGATGCACCGGAACTTTCCTTGGGTTGTTTTTTTCGCTGCTTTATCTGGCGTTCAAGAAGAAACGCACCGCTATCCCCTCAAAGCTTAAGATTACCGTTCTGATACTGTTCTTCGCGGCTTTCATTATCGACGGGATAAACTCTTCACTGACCCTGCTGCCGGGAGTCCATCCGCTTTATCCCCCAGATAACCGGCTGCGACTGTTTACAGGGCTGCTATTCGGCATTTCCCTCGCCAACCTCATCATGCCATTGTGGAATCAAACCCTGTGGGCAGAGGGAGAAGACAAACCCGTATTTGATCAATGGAAAGACCTCATCATCCTGGTTTCACTGGCTGCTGCCATTGGACTGCTGATCCTGGTGGATATCCCAATTCTCTATTACCCCATTGCGATTTTTTCAACCGGAATGATCTTTGTGGTTTTGGGAATGATCTATACCCTGCTTTGGTGTATCATACTAAAAAAGGAGAATTCACTGCATCATCTACGGGATGGAATTCGTATATTAAGCATTGGGATGATCACAGCCATCTTTCAGGTTGGAATGATGGACCTCCTGCGGTTGATGATCACAAAAACCTGGTAGACAAATGAATCGATAAGGAAACGAGAAGAATGGATATTTTTAATATTTTTTCAGCCTTCGGCCTCTCAGCCAGTGCAGGATTAAACGCCTACATTCCGCTGCTGGTGGTAGCCCTGTTGGCCAGATATACAGACCTGATCCACCTGCAGGAACCCTGGAACCTTATGACCTCCTGGTGGGTGATCGGTGTATTGATCTTGCTGACAGTGGTTGAAATCCTGGCTGATGCCTTCCCGGGCGTGAATCATGTCAATGATGTAATCCAATCCTTCATCCGCCCCACAGCCGGTGCCATCGTCTTTGCCGCCACGGCAAGCCAGATCGGCGAGGTAAAACCTGTATTTGCTCTGATCGCGGGCTTGCTGGTTTCAGGCGGAGTGCATGCCGTGAAAGCGCTTGCTGTAAGACCGGCTGTGAACGCTGCCACCGGAGGGTTGGGGAACGTGCCCGCCTCGATCGCTGAACAGGCTACCTCCACAGTGGTTTCGGTACTTTCCATCATCATCCCTGTGGTCATTGCCTGTATCCTGGTTCTCGTTACAACCATCATAGTGACACGCATCATCTATAAAAAACGCAGACAGACTCCAGGATCGAATACCTGATGAATCGGACTGAGGAACCACTCGATCAACAAGATCCAGGTGTCATTGAGCGGAGAAAACGGCAGATCTGGCTAACGGTAATTGTCATGCTGCTTTCTTTTTGTGTCGGTACGACCGGTTTGCTGGCACTTCTCTGGTTTCTTATTAAATACATAATTCCGGGGATTAATTTTTAATCGAGGTTCTACCTATTTCTAAGAATGGATTAAGGTCTACTTAATGCCGTAGAATAAGACCTTTAGAAAAAAAAATATCATCTGGATACTAATATCCAGATGATAGATTTTTTCGGGTAGGTTTTCACAATAGAAACAGAAAATTCGTCCGACGATCAGGAATTTACATGGTCTTTATCATTAAATATTCGTCAGCAAAAGTTCCATTTTCATAACATAGTGCATTCGGTATGGTTCCAACTTTGGTAAACCCAAATCTCTGATACATATTAATGGCTCTTTCATTATTCGCCACCACATCCAGTTCTACCTGCTTCACATTATTTCTCTCACACCATTTCAAGCATTCTTCCATCATTTTGCCGCCTATACCAAGATTCCAATAATCTTTCAAGAGCACAAAAGCTTCATCTGCTCGATGACGATATCTCTTGTATCTTTGCACCAATCCAACAGAACATTGTCCAACCACCTTACCCTCATATTCGGCCACAAACCAAGTGCGATCAGAAGCATCTAAAACATCTTGAATAATACTTTGTTCCTTTTCAACAGAAACTTGAAATTCGCCAGGGTTGCGTGCCAAAAAGAGTGACTCAGTATCAGCGGTATTAATTAGTGTAATCAATTGTTCAGCATCTTCAATTTTCGGTTGCCTGATAATTACGGCCGTTCCATTCTTTAATATATATTCCATAAGGAAATCCCTTTCAGGGTTATGTTTTTCTGTCAGTCTCATATTGTAAAGTAATAATATTCCAATATAGAAATACCACTGGTATCAGATGAAAATGCTTCTTTTTGAGTTACAAATCAGAGGAAAACTAAAATACCACATTACCGCTCTGCTCGAAAACAATTACTCTATGCCATTTTTGCGACCCTTTCAATCTAAAAGTGCAATCACATCCTCGGTCGCCAGATGGATACAAATCTCCTGACCGGTTTGAAATTCATTGGAGGAGGCAAACTCCATCTCAACGCACGAGTTCACTTTCACCTTCATACGATAATGGTCGCCGCGAAAATGTACCGTTTGAACCAGGCCGTTGAGCGTATTCGGCATCGATCGATCGCCGGTGAAATTGATTCCAGTCGGCCTGATCAGGACCGTGACAGGAGAATCAACATTGAAGGCATGGCCCGGATCAGGATTCCACGCACTGAAAATTCCGCAATCTGTCTTCACCTTAAGAGGATTAGTCTCGAGTACTCTTCCCGCCAGGAAATTGGACATGCCCAGAAAACTGGCCGCCCAGCGGGTGGACGGGTAATGGAATACTCTATCAGTGCGATCGCACTGCACGATGCGCCCACTATTCAACAACGCCAGGCGGTCGCTGACAACGATCGCTTCCTCCTGATCATGGGTAACATATATGGCCGGGATGCCTGACTGCTTTATAAGGTCTTTCAGTTCCTCCTGCAGTTCCACCCGTAAGGCACGATCCAGGGCTGCCAGGGGTTCATCCAGCATCAATAACCCGGGGTGCGGTGCTAGGGCGCGCGCAAGTGCAATGCGCTGCTGTTCCCCTCCGGAAAGGTCAGTGACGCGCCTTTCCGCAAAGTCTGACATGTTCACCTTTTCGAGCACTTCTTTGACCTGTCCGGCTATTTCTGATCTCGATACACCCCTCATCTTCAATCCAAAAGCGACATTTTCAGCCACGGTCAGGTGAGGAAATAGCGCGTAGTCCTGGAACATCAAGCCAAAATTGCGCTTGTAAGTGGGCACTTCTGCCAGGTCTTTGCCATTCCAATAAACAGCGCCTGCATCTGGCTTCTCGAGCCCGGCAATGATGCGCAGGATGGTGCTCTTGCCGCTGCCAGAGCGTCCCAGCAGGCATAAAGTCTCGCCCGATTCCACCTGGAAATTCACCCCGGTCAACAACGGTTTCTTTTCATACTCCTTCTGCAGGTCAACGACTTCCAGGTATTCCATTTGTCCTCCGTTATGCGTTTGCATGTTTCTCTCCCTGCAATTTTTCCAAAAGCCAAATGGAAATGCCACAGACGATAATCAAGATCGTGGCCATGGCCATCGCCTGTCCATAATTCATAGCGCCCGGCTGCGACAAGTAACGATAGATCGCAACCGGCAGGGTCGGGTTTCTGGGGCTTGAGATGAATGAGGTAGCCCCAAATTCCCCCAGAGATATGGTGAAGGCAAATATGGCGCCCGCCAGGAGCGCACGGCGGATGATCTGCAATTCAACGTTCCACCAAACCTGCCGTGGAGAAGCCCCCAGGACTGCTGCAGACTGGCGTAGAGAATCAGGAATGGAACCAAGGGCAGGCTGAACTGTACGCATTACGAACGGCATGGCAATCAGACTGTGCGCAATCGGAATGAGAAATGGAAAGGACCCGACCTCGATGGGCGGACGGTTGAAGGTCACGATAAAGCCCAGCCCAAGCGTTACTGCTGAAGCCCCGAAAGGCAGCATTACCAGCGGATCAAGCCAATGTCGTACTCTGGGTTTTCTCACGAACGCATAAGCCAGTAGCGTTCCGGCCGCAGTGGATATGATCGTGGTCACGCCTGCATAGAATAAAGAATTCAGAAGTGCCTGAACAGGCGGTACATAAAAATAACTTTGCTGGCGATTGACAAATAATTCCCGGTAAAAATCGAGGGTAAGCCCGGTTTGAGATTCTCCCCGCTGCCCGCGGTCGGCTTCCAGCCGAGTGACCGACCTCGCAGCGAGCGCCCCCAGGGGCAATACCTGCAGCAGGAAAAGAAACAGCACAACGCACAAAATTGCGCCTTTTTGCACCCAGGTTTTCGGGGCGTGTGTTCCCTCACCCTGAAGCCTTGGAAAGAGAGGAACCGCCTGGTTCGACGACGCCTTTGAAAACAAGACTGTGATTCCGATAGTACAGCCAAGTTGGAGCAAGGTTAAAAGACCTGCCATGCGCAAGTTTAGAAGTGAAAGCGCCTGGGTATAAATCGAGACCTCAATGGTCGAGAAGTTCGGTCCGCCCAGCATCAGCACGACGCCAAAACTGGTGAAATCGAACAGGAACACAAGCAGGGCAGAAACTAAAATCGGGCGCTTGAGCAGCGGCAGGGTTATCTCCCGAAAGGTTCGCGATGAAGATGCACCCAAGACCTGGGCACTCTGTTCAAGACGCGGATCAAGTTGAGTCCACGCGCTGCCCACAACACGGATCACGATAGCTATGTTGTAGAAAACATGTGCCACCAAAATTGCAGTGAAAGTATTCAAAAAATCGATGGGTGGAAAACTGGTTCCCATGATTTCCATCAACGCAAGGTTTATCCACCCGCGGGGGCCAAGCAGGGCGTTGAAACCAGCAGCCGTCACAACCGTGGGAAGGATAAAGGGCAGCATAGTGAAGGTGCGCATGAACCCTTTGCCGGGAAAGGTAAAACGGGAGAAGACATAAGCGGCGGGTAAACCGGCTGCCAATGTCAAAACAGTCGAAAGTCCAGCCTGCCAGATTGTAAATCCCAGCGGCCGCCAGATTTGTCCAAGGTCAATGGGGTCCGTCCGTGAGAACATGATGGATAGGATCGACCCCATTGGGACAAAGAAAAAGGCCAGCAAGAGCAGCAGCGGGAAAATCCACAGAGCTGCTCCTGAATCCTTGAACCTGGTCTCCCACCTTGCCAGCCAGTTCAATGCAGCATCACCTCGGTCCACTCGTTGATCCATTGATCGCGCTTCTCTGAAATCAATGTCGAGTCGAGCACTGCTGGATCAGAAGCTGCCTGGGCATACTTTTCAAATTCCGTTGGGAGGGAGGCATTGTTATTGACCGGGTACATGAACATCTGCAGAGGGATATCTTCCTGGAACTGCACATCCAGCATGAAGTCGATGAACTTCTGAGCCAGTTCCAGGTTTTTTGTTCCCTTGAGAATGCCGGAATATTCGATCTGACGGAAACATGTATTTTCTCCGATGATCGATGCGGTCGGTGATTCAGTAAGCGGCGTGCTGGCATAGATCACCTCGGCTGCGGGACTCGTGGCATACGAAACGACCATTGGCTGTAACCCCTTCCCCGAAGACGCTGAAAAGTTTGTGTAATATGCCGTGTCCCAATCGTTTACCACCACCACGCCGTTGTCCTTCAACCCCTGCCAAAACTCAAGATAGCCATCTTCGCCGTATTCAGCGACGGTGGCCAGCAAGAACGCCAATCCAGGCGAGGATGTGGCGGGATTTTCCACAACCAGCAGCGGAACCTCTGAAGTGGATTCGCCATATTCGGGCTTCAGCAGGTCATCCAGGGTTTGGGGAACGGCAAGGCTGCGGCTTGAGAAGAAATGCTTGTCATAATTAATGCAGACATCGCCGAAGCTGATAGGCGTCACCATTCCAGCGAGATTTTCTTTGAAATCATCACCAACGCTTGCAAGCAAAGGCGATTTGTATGGTTCGAAAATACCTTCTTCAATCGCGCGGGATAAGAAAGTGTTATCCACCCCGTAAAGAATATCAGCTTGTGGTGAATCCTTTGTCAGTACGGCCCGGTTCAGCATCGTTCCGGTATCGCCAGATTTCAGAAAAACCAGACCGACATTATTTTGGGTTTCAAAGGCCTTTACCACATCCTCGGAGACAGCAAACGAATCATGGGTCATGATCGTTAAAGTTTGCTCACTGGCTTTCGGAGTGCAGGAAACAAGTAATAGACACAGCCAGAGAAGAATCCTCAACTTCGTTTTCATTTCAATACCTCTTTTCGATCATGAATACAAAGTAGATTTCCAGATTTTATTTCCACCTGCGCTCTTGTGGACGTCATGACATTGCTGATGCCCCTGCTTTGATGGAATTCCAGGTTTTCATTTTGAAGCGGGTATTGCAGAAAGGCCGTGGTAATACCGCAGACAACTGGCGAAAGCGAAAGCAGCGATATCAGATCACCCGTTGCTCCGTTAATCTCTGCCTTACTGCGGATCAGGAAAACTTCAGTCTTTCCATCATCTATGCGCATATCTATGCCGGCTAACTGCGGCAAACTCAAAAGATGGATATTCGCGAGCGTCTGATCCAGACGCCCGCCCAGCGCACCAACGACTGTGATCTTCTCACAGCCAGATTCCGCTGCCGAGAGCAAAGCCAGCTCAAGATCAGTCTCATCTTTATTCACCGGGTAACGGCGTACCTGGCTACCGGCGGTCTCGGCTTTCAAAACCTGTTCCGCTGTTGCCGAGTCCAGGTCTCCGATGAGTAAATCCGGCTCCAGTCCCATTTGCTGTATGTAAGCCAGCCCGCCGTCTGCTGCAATGAGCAGGCTGGTGGAGTCAATAAATCCGCGAACAACATCAGGACAACACAATTCCCCGTTGGCAAAGATCACCGCGTGTTTCGCCATCAAAAAACCCTCCGCCAGGGAGGGTGCCTTTAAACTTACCATCCCTCCGCCGGCATTATCCGGATCAGGTTATGCGGGTCTAGGGCGATATCCCTACTCTCAGCCTGTAACGTCAGGCTCCCCGTTCACTTGTGTTTTTTTAGTATAGACCCCGGTACGGTGAATGTCAAGAAATTAACCAACAAGAATTATCAAATAAATGGATTCTTTCCTAGGCAGAGAATGGAACGATCAACCCGGTTGTCGATTCAGATGATCAGCAAATATGATCCAAAAACAACTCAACCAGGTAAGGATCAAAATCAATCCCTTTTTGAGCTGCCAGGTATTCTCGAACCTGATCGTCAGGCATGGCTTGTCGATACGGTCGTTCAGAACGCAAGGCATCCCATACATCGACAATGGCAAATATTCGAGCAAATAATGGAATTTTCTCGCCCTTCAATCCCCTCGGATAGCCGTTTCCATTCCAGCGTTCATGATGACAATATGGGATATCGATGGCCGGCTCCAGGTATTTAATCTCGGACAACCATTCTTTAGCATAAACTGGATGAAGACGCATGATCTGCCATTCTTCTTCGGTCAATCTCCCGGGTTTCAATAAGATGGAGTCAGGAATACCCAATTTTCCAATATCATGCAAAAGTGCGCCGCGTCTGACATGTTCCATCTCATCTTCTTTTACTCCTGCCAGGCGTGCCAATATAACAGCGGTTTCTGTCACCCTGATGGTATGCCCTTCAGTCTCCCGGTCTCGAAGGTCGAGAGCCAAAGACCATCCCTCGATGGTCTTGTCGTAAGCACAAACAAGTTCGGAATTGATCCTGGATAACTGGTCGCGTTGATCAATAATATGCCTGAAACGATTCATGCGAAGGATATTCTTGATCCGAATTTGAATTTCCATGCTGTCAAAGGGCTTGGTTAAAAAATCGTCTGCCCCTGCGTCTAATCCACTAAGACGGGCTTCGCGATTATCCAAAGCAGTAATCATAATCACCGGAACTTCAGCAAGTTCGGCAGTAGATCTAATCCTTCGGCATACTTCGTAACCATCCATATCTGGCATCATTAAATCCAATAAAATGGCATCCGGCATATATTGCTGTGCTAAAGCCAATCCCTTTATTCCTGTTTCAGCAAAAAGCAGCTGCACGTTGTCCTGCCTCAAAAGGCCGTCAAGCGTTAATCGGATGATGGGTTCGTCATCGATGATTAAAATCTTCGCAGCTTGATTGAGAACAGCCTGTGTGCCTTCAGTCACTTCACCCCCTGGTTATCAGGAAATTAATGAACATCAAATCAATAAGGACATCCATATGATCCATATCCCATATCCAGATTTTATTGGAACCATTCCAATATCAGAATCGTAGCAATACTAAATTGTTTGAAGTGTATTCACGAAATGTCGCTGTGGCAACTACGTATTATTATGCGTCAATTAATCCCTGCTGAATGGCAAACCTTACCAATTCCGCCTGGGAAGTGATGCGTAATTTAAACATCACACGTGCACGGTGTGATTCGACAGTTCGAACGCTGAGAGATAACTTATCGGCTATTGCCAGGTTCGTGTTCCCCTCAGCGATCATTTGCAGTACCTGGCGTTCTCGCGGGCTGAGGCTTTCAAGGGAACCTTTTTTCTCGCCTTCGCCTGATAAAAGCATTTCGAGAACCTCATCCGAAATGGCCTTGCTCAAATATCTCTTCCCTTCAACGGCATTTTGAATTGCAGCTAGGATTTCTGAAAAATCCGCGTCCTTGATCACATATCCCAGAGCCCCGTTATGTAATGCGCGAACCGCATAACTGGCATTTGCATGCATCGAGAGAAACACCACTCGGGTTTTATAACCCTGCTGACGGATTTGATATGCAGTCTCAATTCCATTCAGGTTAGGCATCATCAGATCCATCAGGATGACATCAGGTTTCAGATCAGCGACCAGTTTTAATGCTTCCACGCCATCTGAAGCTTCTCCAACCACAGAGATATCCTTCTGAGATTGAAGCATGGATTTAATTCCCTGACGTACAAGCTTGTGATCATCTGCAAGGATTACTGTTATGGGCATCGTCTACTCCATCTCTGGTAAAGAAAACTCTGCTTCTATTATAGTGCCTTCGCCAGGAGTTGATTGAATGTTGAATTTTCCACCGGCAAGAGCAACCCGCTCACGCATGGATGATATTCCAGTGGAATATCCCATGGAAACCTGGTTGACAATGAACCCTTTCCCGGAATCCACAACCGAAAGCCGTAAGAGATGGGGTTCTATACTTAACGTTACCATCACTTCCTTGACCTTCGCGTGGCGGGCAATATTGGTTAATGCTTCCTGGATAATCCGAAATATCGTTGTCTCAATAACATCAGGAAAACGCCGGTCATCCAGGGGATCAATATTATGGATCACTTTGATCCTTGTCTGCTGGGTAAACCTGTTAAAGAACCAATACAATGCTGCGATCAATCCAAGGTCATCCAGCATTGTTGGTCGTAAGTTCAATGTCATTTCCCTGACCTGATTCAAGAGTTGTTCAGTAATGTTGATCGCTTTCTTTCTCTCAATCTGATATTCCTCTCCTTGATAATTAACGAGGTTGATCAACATTATTTTTAGAGCGGTCAATTGTTGCCCGATTTCATCGTGTAATTCCATGGCCAGATGCCGGCGTTCTGTTTCTTGAACACTGATCACCTTTCCCGAGAGCATACGAAGCTCTTCGTTTTGTATCTGTAAAAGTTGATGCGCAGTTTGCAGTTTTTCGCGCTCTTCACGCAAATGACGGTACCTGGCAACCTGCCTCAATCCTCTGAGTCTGATCTCAAGTTCAACACTGTTAAAAGGCTTGGAGAGAAAATCGTCCGCCCCCGCTTCCAACCCCATTAGTCGGGAATCCTGATCATCAAGGGCAGTGATCATGATAATCGGGATCTCTGCAAGATGCGGATCCTTTCGGAGCAGGCGGCAGACCTCGAAACCATCCATACCAGGCATCATCACATCCAGCAATACAACATCTGGATTCAACCTTGACGCCAATTCGATGCCTACGGCACCAGATGCTGCACATTGGATTTCGTACCCCGACTCAGCCAGTAAGCCGGTAAGAGTTTCACGCGTCATAGCATCATCGTCGATGATCAGCAAATGTGGATAGCTCATGGTTTTTCCTCCAATAATTTCTTGATTGAAGATAAAAGTCCCATCAAGTTCACGGGTTTACTAATATAGTCATCGGCTCCGGCGTCCAGGCAGCGCTGGCGATCTTCATCCATCGCGAGTGCGGTTAAGGCAATAATTGGAGTCTTCGACCGCTCTGACGGTAATTTTCGAATAAGCCGGATAACTTCCAATCCGTCAATTTCCGGCATTTGGATATCCATCAAGATGATTTTGGGGGCTTCTTGAACAGCCAGGTTCAAACCCTGATTCCCATTCAATGCCGTGATCACCTTATAACCCTGGAATGATAGAAAATCAGATAACATGGCATTATTCACTTCATTATCGTCTACCAGCAAGATAGTACCCAGACCTGACCGGGCTCCGCCCTTAGCAATAGCATAACCTGAGAGAGTCCCCGCCCTAATCGTAGATGTGGTGATTTCCTTAATCTTTTCACTCCTCCTGGGAATGGAAACTGTAAACCGGCTGCCCTTGCCAGTTTCACTGGTTACCGTCACATGCCCGCCGTGCAATTCTGTCAGGCGTTTCACCAATGACAGCCCTAAACCGGTCCCCGTATAACTTCTTGAAAGACTGCTATCCAATTGGATGAAAGGCTGGAAGAGTTTGCCAATGTTTTTCTCCTCGATCCCAATTCCATTGTCCCAAACGGTGAAATGTACCATGTCGTTTTCTTCATCTGCAGTAACTTCCAGGCCAAGGGTGCCATGTTCCGGTGTAAATTTGACTGCATTTCCCAGAAGATTAACGAGTATTTGCTTGAACCGCCGGGGATCAACATAGATCACCAAATCCGGTTGGTTCTGCGTGAATGTCACCGTTTGATTCCTGGACACAGCGATCTGCTTGACCATCCGTAAACTCGCCTGGCATACCTCTGAAGCTTCTGCAAGACTATATTGCAGTTCGGTTTTTCCAGCTTCGATTTTAGAAAGATCAAGTATGTCATTGATCAGGTTCAGTAAATGTCGTCCACCCTCTTCAACTGTATAAAGGATATTCAATTGCTTGTCATTCAAAGGACCATAGACTCCCTTTTGCAGTGCTTCAGAAAGCCCGAGGACCCCGGTGAGCGGCGTGCGTAATTCGTGACTCATACTCGCCAGAAATTCATCCTTTAGTTTGGATGCTTTTTCCAGAGAGAGATTTGCAGTGTGTAGTTCCTCCGTACGTTGTCTTACCCTATCCTCGAGTTCTGTATTGAGTCGGATCAGCTGCAATTCGGCCTCTTTGCGAGCAGTGATATCTTCAATGATTTCCAAAAAATGTGTGACGTTATGATCGTCATCCATGACCGGAGAAATTGAGATCGACTCCCAGAAGAGCTCGCCGTTACTCCTGCGGTTCTGGTATTCACCGCGCCACTGCTCACCCCGCAAGATCGTGCGCTCGATTTTCTCCAGTTCTCCAGCGGTGAATAGATCTTTTGCATAATCCAGGATGTAATGGCCAATACAATCTGCTGCTGAAGATTCAACGATGGCAGCAAACCAATCATTCACGTATTCAATACTGCCATTCAAATCAGTCATAACAATACCAACAGGACTTTGTTCAATGGCATAGGAGAGTAGCTGAATTTGCTCCTCATTCTTCTTTTGTTCAGTAATATCGGTAGATATACCGCCTATGGCACCGATTGTGCCGTTTTCATTCCAAAGTGGAAATTTAAATGATATGTAGGTACGTTTTTCACCATCAACGTAATGAAATTCTTCAAAAGTGGCCGGCGCCTTGGTCTGTAGAACCTTTCGATCATTGTTCAAGTAAGAATCGGCCTCTTCACGAACAGCCAAATCGTATGCACTCCTGCCAACCATTTCATCTTCTCTTAGAGAAAAGGATCGGCACATTGCATGGTTGACAAGGGTATATCGACCCTCCAGATCCTTGATATAGATCAACGCGTTGGTATTATCAAGGATGGATTGCAAGCGTTCCTGGCTAACTCTTAAGGCTTCTTCTGTCAGCCTACGCTCCTCCAATTCTTGTTGGACCTTGGAATAGAGGTGGGCATTTTCAAAAGCAACGGCGGCCTGGTTGGCGATCGTCGTCAACAAACGTTCATCACGTTCATCGTATGCATTGAGTGTCTCTGACTCAACCGCGAAGCTCCCCAATACCTCTTCCCCGATTTTGATCGGTACATAAATGCCTGAGCGAATTCCCGCATTAACTTTGACATATCTAGGATCAAGGTTCACATCCGGTACCCGAACAGCTAGGCCGGTTTTAATAACCCACCCGCTCAATCCATCACCAACTTTTGTGACCCTTTTTTTGAACCGTGTTTTTGCTTTCTCTCTTTCAGAATCTGTCAATCCGGGAACATGGAAAGCCACCATGCGTAAATTGTCAGTTCCTCTCACACGTAATCGGATCACAGCATGATGCGCAGAGAAATACCTGGTAAACAACCTGATCATCGATTGAGCGATTTCTTCTGGATCAAGCATCTGGTTGACAGCCAACGCGTTATTGTAAAGCAATTCCAATTCGCCAAGGTTTTGCCGAACTTCTTTTTCGGCCTTCTTTCTTTCAGCCAATTCACGTAATATGTCATCATGCAAACGTGCATTTTGCAAGGCCAATCCAATTTGATTGGCGACTACACTTAACCAATCACCAAGTTCTTCGGAATATGCGTTTTCATGCGGACTCTGTAATTCGAGAAGACCCAACACCTGGTCTTCCGCCAGAATTGGTATATAGATGATGGATTCGCGCGATCGATCTTTGCGGGCTGAAGTCCAAAGGTTCATTTGGTTTTTTGCTGTCAGATCCGTGACAATCACGGGGGATTTGGATTCGATTGCCAGGGAATATCCGCATTCAGGACAGCAATCATCGTAATCGATCGGGGAGAATGTTGAGGGATCGATACTCTTTCCTTCATCGGATAAATACGAAGGGATCAGAATCTTTTGATTTGAGTCATAAAGGATGATCCCAAAATCAGGACAATCGACCATTGATTTTAAGTAACGTTCTGAAGTCTTATAAATGGCTGAAATATCCAACAAGGCTCCCAATTCACGCCCCAGTGCCACCACTTTTTCCTGAAGTAGATTCTTCTTTCGCAGTTCTTCTTCAGCTTTTTTCAATTCTGTAATATCAATAATCGAAACCAGCACTTTTGACAAATCTTCTTCATGCCCGGGCACAATGGAAAGATAGATGATGATATTGATTTCTCTGCCATCGAAAGTTTTATTGATTGTTTCATAACTAAAATTGACCTTCTTTTCCAATAAGCTAACCAGTGTCTCGACGAAGCTAGAAGCACTTTCAGCCGTGAAATACTTCGCAAGACTCGTTTTTAATTCCTCTTTACTTGTAGTTCCATAAACCTTTGTGGCAGCATTATTTGCAGTGGTAATTCTTACCAGGCTGGAAAATTCACTGACAATATTCGGATGTTGTTTGCAATAACGCCGGATATCCTTAACCCCTCTTTTCTTTAACTGGTCTAACCTCGCTTTTACCTCTGAGAAATCTTCTTCCATTATGGCAACTGGAGATTCTTCAAAAAAGCTGCGATATCGCGCTTCACTATTCAATAAAACCTTCTCTATCCTTCGCCGCTCTGAAATATCCTGTTTAATCGCAATGAAGTATTCGATACCCCCATCTTCGCCTACCAGAGGAGTGATCGTCATTTCTTCAGTATATTTGCTACCGTCTCGTTTTTTGTTTACCAATTCACTATGCCATACATTGCCGCTTAGGATGGTATTCCACATATTGGCGTAGAACGCTTCATCCTGCTCACCCGACTTTAGAAATTTTGGGTTTTTTCCCACCGTTTCTGAAAACGAATACCCAGTCAGTGCTTCAAATGCAGGGTTCACACTGATGATCGTCCCATCCCGATCAGCAATGACAATGGCATTGGCGGCAGCTTCAAGCGCAGATCCCTGCAGCCACAAACGGTCGTTGATCTCTTTTTGTTCGGTAATATCGCGAAAATTAATGACGACTCCACGTACGGAAGAATCATCAAGAAGATTCACAGCAGTTGCTTCCACCCAGCGCCATTCACCATTACTGCGACAAATACGGTATTGCCGGTCCGACCTGGCGCCAGGTTCCTTGGTTAATTTCGCAAAGGATTTCTTCAACGTTTCTCGATCATCTGGGTGGATTGAATCTAAAAAATCCCTTCCATAAAATTCTTCCTCTTGATACCCCCAAACAGTCGAAATCGAAGGACTCCCCCAGAAGACCTTACCCTCACTTGTTAGCAAAATAATATTGTCGCGCCCGTTCTCTATCAATGCACGCAATCGCTGCTCGCTGGCGGCCAATGCTTCGGCAGCCTGACATTTTTGACCAGCCTGTTGGATCGAAAGAATTACCTGATCAATATCAAAGGGTTTTTGAAAATAACCAAACGCACCATAACGAAGAGCATCAATTGCCGAATTCTGCGAAGCATAACCGGTAAGCAGAATACATTCAGTGTTCGGTGATCGTCGTTTGATCTCTTCCAGAAGGGCCAAACCAGATATGTCCTCCAGACGCAGATCGATTAAAGCAACATCGATTGGTTGATGATCAACCAGTTCGAGGGCTTCCTTACCTTTAGTGAAACGGAATACTTTAAATCCTTTGAATTCCAGAATATCGAACATGCTGGTTAAAAGATTTTTATCGTCATCGACAAGTAAGACTTTTAATTCTTTACCGATCATCTTTCCTCTTTCTTTCTCTACCCAATTTGTAATGAACACTAATTATTTGGATCGAGTGATGAATTCACTGACGAGATGGCATCACGCAGCCTGGTCAGTTGAATTTCTTCGAGGATGCGGAGTAAATCACTCATTTCAAATGGCTTATAAAGACAGGTAAACGCAGAATACTCCTGGGCAAGTTTAATTGCTTCTGCCATTTCTTCACGATATGCAGTAATCAATAACACTGGTAGATTTGCATGATTTTGACGAATTTGCTTGAGTAAATCCAGTCCAGAAACACAATTCAATTTGAGATCCAACAAAACCACCTGAGCTTCAGAGGAAACCTCGTCCAATCTGTGCGGCGGATCGGTAACCAATTGCACATAAAACCCGCGTTTGCGTAAGATGTCAGCCAAGGTGGCACAAAACCCGGGGTCATCATCGACAACAGCGATGGTATGGTTCTTGACCAACACAGAGAAAAATCCCAGTAATTGGGAAATGTTTAGTGGTTTTTCCATGACTCCGATGACCCCCTCCTCTAGCCCCTGATGGATCGTCTCATCTGTAGAATAAGCAGTCATTAGAATCACCGGTAGCCCGGGTCTCTCCTGGTGGATTAGCCGGTAAAAAGCTGTTCCGTCCATATCTGGCATACGCACATCGGTTAATACACAATCAAAGCGTTCCTGCCTGAGTTGATCAATCGCCTGTGCGGGAGACCTGGCCTCAACTGAATGATAACCAGACACTGCCAGGATATCCGCCAGAGTGTGCGTCATCCTCTGATCATCATCCACGATCAATATATTGAATCCCTGGTCCATTACTCCTCCATTGATACAGGTAAATAAAGTGTGAACGTACTTCCAACACCAGGTTTACTCTTTCCAATAATCTGACCATGGTTGACCTCGGTTAATTTCTTCGAGATTGCCAATCCCAATCCAATGCCCTTCACCCGAGTAGTAAAGAGCGGTTCAAATATTTTTTCCAGGTTCTCCGGCAGAATTCCCTCCCCGGTGTCAATAACCACGATTTTGATTCCGTTTGCTTTACTCCCAGGTATTTTCGAAGTCCCAGCTCGAATGGATAAATCACCGCCACCAGGCATGGCCTGATATGCGTTTGTTAATAGATTACCGATCACCTGTTCAATCTGCGGTCCGTTAACAAAGACGGAAGCAAGATTCTTGGGAATTTGAATATTCACCTTCACTGTTTCAGGTGCAGGGTTGCGTGCCAGTGCCTTATGGATGATCTCGGAAACGGATATGTAACTTCTTTCAGCAGATTTCATCCGCGTAAAATCCAATAACTCGGCAATGATCTTCTCTGAAGTGTGTGTTTCACTGCGGATGATTTCCAGGTATTCCTGTACCTTTTGATCCGCTTCCGGTTGTATCATTTTTAGATATGTAACAGCATTCGAGATTACCCCAAGAGGGTTGCGGAGCTCATGTGCGATCGTACCTGCCAATTGCCCCAAAGCAGCCAGGCGTTCCTGGCGTATTAATTTCTCTTGCGCATCCCTGAGTTCTCGTGTTCGTTCTTCAACCATTTCAGCAAGATGTTCTGAGTATTTCTGAATTTCTCGTTCAGCCGCTTTACGTTGACTGATATCACGGGATACTCCGATTATTTCAAGTTGCCCGTTTTCATCCAACAAGTAGTTTGTTGTTATCTCTGTCGGCACGACGGATCCATCCTTGCAAATCTGATCTGCCTCATCGGTAAAAGAAATAGGATAAGAGCCGTGCTCAAAGAATTTCGCTGAGCGTTTTTCGATTAGCTCAGAAAATTTCTGTGGTGACCCAAATGGTATAACGTTCCTGACTGATTGTCCCAAAACCTCTTCCATAGAAAAACCACTTAGTTGATAAACCGAGGGGCTCACATAAGTGATCCGCTGCGTCTCTGCATCGATGACCCAGATAACGTCCGCTGTATTCTCCGCTATCAATCGATAACGCCTTTCACTCTCACGCAGTTGTTTTTCTACCATCTTTTTCTGAGTGATATCCCTTGATGTGAATACCGTATGCGGTTCGCCATCGATTTCGATCAAGGTTGCGGCAAACAAGCCACTCACTACCTGCCCATCATGGGTATAAAAATCAGCCTCATGATCAAGGACAAAACCGTTTTCCTGCATTTCTGCCACTATTTTTTCTCTTTCGTTCCGGTCTACCCACAAACCAATTTCCGCTGAAGACCTTCCAATGACTTCTTCATTGGAGTATCCGAGCGTTTTTTCAAAAGTCCGGTTGACTGAGACGAATTTTCCATCTCTCAAACGACTAATGATGATGCTGTCAGGAGAAATTTCGAAAATTTTTCTAAATTTTTCGTCACTTACTCTAAGCGCTTCTGCGATTTTGTATTGCTCTTTATAAAAACGTTCACGATTTCGATGCCAGACCAGTATGAGAACACTTCCAGACGAAATAAAAACCGCAGCCAGGAGAATCAGAATCTGGTTTAACCTTTCGCGCAGCGGTCTCTCAATTTCCTCCCGATCCATGCGAGTAATCAAAACCCATGGCGAATCAGGCACGTTTTGAACGACACCAATATCCACATGACCGCGATAGTCAAGACCCTCAACAATACCATTCATCCCAAGGACACCTTTTACCGCAATGATGTCAGTTTTGGTCAAGGGTATCTTTAGACTCACTGCTGCGTCGGGAGCGAAACGCAGAGGGTTAAGGAACAATACATCTTCTCCATCCCGTCTGACTAACAGAGTCTCTGCAGTATCACTATAACCAGGCCAATCTGCAAGATAAGGATAAAGCCAGTCTTGTGGATCAATATCCAAAACCAGCGCCCCAAGAGGATGAGTGTTTTCCCCTCCTGCCATAATGGGTACAATTAGTGAAAGATGAATCGGTTCATTTTCGTATTGATGGAGATCAAACCAGTTTATCGTACCAGACGTTAGAACTTTTGCAACCTCTTTATGAAGATGTTCTCCATATGGAATAGTGCTTTGTGGTGAGCTGATCCTTTCTCTGCCCTCCGCATCAATAAAAGTAATCCGCGAATACATGTTAGTCATCTGCATTTCTTTTAGCCAGCGTTGAAGCTGTTGGGCTGATTCAGACGTATAGCCTGCGGAAAGATAATCCTCAATCATTGTAGAAAATACCTGGTTATTTGTAATCGCTACTGCATCATTGAAACGTTCCTGCCGCCAGTATGCCAGTCCTTTAATTTTTAAAGATGAGACTGCTTTTAACTGATTTTCTACTTGATCAAAGATTTTTATTGAATACGCTTTATAAGAAAAATAACCAATTGTAGCAATTCCTGAAATCATGATCATGAAGATGATTAAAAAAATGGATATTCCTTGTATATCTCTATTCAGTAATTTAGACACATTTGTTTGGTTCTCTCTTACTGGGGCCTGAGTGAGAAATCTAAATTGCATGATGGCCAATCCAAACAATAAAGTACTTAAGCCAATTAAAGGGATAAAGGTATTATATTTAACCCCCTTTAAGAGTCCGAACGTTGGCAAAATAGTAGCCACGATTCCCACGGCCGAACCAGCAAACAGCAAAATGGATTGTCCCAAGTATTTGTGGCGCTGCTGCCAGGCCGTGATCAATATGGCTGTAATACCTGCGATCATCAACGCTAACCCATAAAAACTGTGGACGATATACCATATCCCTGGAATTCGCGTCCCGACTTCTGCGATCCAGAACGGGCCAATCCGATTAAAGGTGACATCACTAATGACCCACAGACGAAGATTATGGTTCGTCCAGACCATGAACTGAGTAACAAGTGGAATTACACACAACATCATGATCGTGGTTCGATTCAACCAGGCTGAATGTCCGTTATACCTGATGGCAAAGATCAAAAAAATGACAGGAATAAATGCATTGAAGATAAAGCGAATGTTAAACCAGAATTGAGCCTGTTCGGTATTGGCACTAATCATTGAAAAAATCTCTGCCATCGTCACCAGGCACTCTGATAGGGCAAATATGGCAAAAGCTCTTACGCCAGAAATCACAGTCTGCTTCCACGCGTAATACGCAAGAAATCCAGTGAATAGAAATGTCAGAATGATGATGATAAAATATACCGCTGTTTCCCAGTTCATTCCGCTGACTCCGACTTGATGGGTAAAAATACGTTAAACGTGGAACCTTTACCTGGCTTGCTTTTTACTTCGACGAATCCGCCGTTGGCCTCGATCAAACCCTTACTCAGCGGTAGTCCTAGTCCAATATGGTGCTGCCAGGTCGTGAACAGGGGGGCAAAGATTTTCGAGAGGTTTTCGGCCGGGATCCCTATTCCGGTATCAGAAATTGCAACACAGATGAAATTATTACCATTTGATTTCAACCTTTTTGCAACGATTGAGAGGTTTCCCCCGTCTTTCATGGATTGCAGTGCGTTATCTACCAACCGTTCCAATGCCTGTTGGATTTGACGGGGATCAACGTAAAGTGGAGGAAGCGAATCCGAAACCTCGACATTTATTTCAATTCCTTTAAACTCCGAGAAGTGAGTCAATACCTTTCGAACAATATCGCTCACTCGAGAAATCTGCCGGTCCCCTATCTGCAGTCTGGCATAGTTCAACAGATCAGCGATGATTTGTACCGCTGCCTGGCTTTCTCGTTCCAGAATGCGTAAATACTCCTTTACCTTCTGATCAGGTTTGTCAAGGATCAATTTCAAATAATAAACTGCGTTAGAGATCACACCCAGCGGATTACGCAATTCATGTGCCACACTATCTGCGAGGCTGCCAAAGGTGGCCATTCTTTCCTTCTCTATGAGCTCTCCATGCGCCTTTTCCAATTCCTCTGTTCGCGCGCGGACTTCTGCTTCCAACCGCTCATTATATAAAAGCAACTCCTGTTGTGCCTTTTTTAGATCCGTAATATCTCGGATGATAACCGTAGAATATATATCACCTTTCGTATCGGTGAAAAGCACACTGGAAACTTGACCAGGAAATCTTTGACCATTCTTGCGGACAAAGGTAATTTCACCGGAAAAACACCCATCAATAATTCTTTTTTCAAGCCCACTCTTAAGGCGAGGATCAGAAATATCTATGACCTCATTGCGATTTGCGCCTTTGATTTCATCTTCTGTCAGGCCAAACATTCTGCATGCAGACGAATTGGCTGCTGTGATCACACCGTCAAAAGATATCAGCAGGATTGCATCCATACTGGTTTCAAATATTTTTTGATAACGATCCTGGATTTCTTGCTCGCGACGAACAGCCTCTCGCATTTTTTTCAAGGCATTGCTCAGCGTAAAGAATAAAAGAAACGCACTTATCAGGACAAAGAACCAACCTTTATAGTTTTGATATTTTAATAGAGTAATCGGGTCCTGATCCAGATAAAACAATACCCTGTCTGTTAAAAATATCCAAAAGATACCGAACATTGTATAGAGTAAAGTGATTTGCCATTCGATCTTTTTCAAAAGATTCTTCATCAGAAACCTCGCAGATATCAGTAATTGGTTTCTCGTTGAGACATTGATCACTTACGCCTTATATCGTTTCTTGATTATTGCCGAAGAAAAGTAAAAAAGCAATAGAAGAGATGATCAGACCATAGGCAAAAATAAACTACTTCCTTTCATTTTTGAAATGATGTTTGCCCTGACACAATCTGGATTGGATTTTATAATTAGGTAATTGTTACATATCGGTTTACGTGTGGTAACTAATATGAATTGTCTTGGATTAACTATAAACTATTATTAGTAAAATTTTATTCGGTTTATTCAGGTAGTGGTAATATGACATTTGATTATGATGATAAAGGCAAGTTCTACACCAGCATCATCTCCAAGGAAACAACAAAAGCCAGAATTCAAACTACTGCTCAAATCATCGAGGGAGATGTTCATGTTCGCCGGGAGTGCCGTCTTAAGGATGAACTGGACAATGGCGAACTCTTTCTGGCAGTCACGGATGCACATGTTTTCAACACCAATGGAGATGAATTATTCCACACTGCATTCATCGCTGTAAGGCGGGATCAAATCATCTGGGTCACTACACTAAAAGACTTAATTAAAGGAGATAACGCATGTTGACCGATGCGAACATCTCCCACCAGATAGGTCTTTCAAACGAAGACCTTGACCGTCTGCGCAATTTCATCATCGAGCGCGTTTCCACCGAAGTTGAAGAGGAAAGAACAACCAATCCGGATTATCGTAAGGGGATTGCCCAAAAGATTCAGGCTGCATACAACATGACCGGGCTTCATCTTTCTAAAGATATCAGCGAACGGATCATGAGCATAGCTTATAACGAAATCGTTGGTTACGGTCCAATTCAACCGCTGTTGGATAATCCCGATATCAGTGAAGTCATGGTAAATGGACCGAAAAGCGTTTACGTAGAAAAAAAAGGAAAACTGGTGAAAACCGGTGTCATGTTCGATAATGATGATCATGTAGTGCGGATCATCGACCGCATCATTCTACCTCTCGGAAGACGGATCGATTCCAACAGCCCGACTGTCGATGCCCGCCTGCCGGATGGATCGAGAGTCAACGCAGTCATTGGACCTGTTGCCATCGATGGGCCGTCGATTACCATTCGAAAATTCCGCAAAGACAAATTAACCACCGAGGACCTTGTTCAATTTGGTTCGTTGACTCATAACATGGCTGAATTCCTGCGTGCCTGCGTGGTTAGTAGATTGAACGTCGTCGTATCGGGGGGGACGGGATCCGGCAAAACAACTTTACTAAATGTGCTTTCAGGGTTCATTCCCGAGGATGAGCGCATCATCACCATCGAAGATGCCGCTGAACTACAACTACAGCAAGATCATGTTGTACGCATGGAAACAAAAAATCGCAATACCGACGGTGGCGGTGAAGTAACCATCCGAGACCTCGTACGTAACTCCTTGCGCATGCGACCTGACCGCATCGTCGTAGGCGAATGCCGCGGCGGTGAAGCCCTGGACATGCTGCAGGCCATGAATACCGGTCATGACGGGTCGCTCACCACCATTCACGCCAATTCGCCAAGAGATACCATCTCGCGCCTTGAAATCCTGGTGATGATGGCCGGTATGGAACTACCGGTCAAGGTGATCCGACAGCAGATCGCTTCTGCAGTGGACCTGATCGTACAACAGACGCGGTTAAAGGACGGCTCACGTAAAGTGACCGCTATTACAGAGGTAGCCGGCATGGAAGGTGATACCGTAGTGCTCACAGACATATTTAAGTTTGAGCAAACCGGCATCGGTGAAGGTGGAAAAATCGAGGGGACAATCAAACCCACCGGAATGCGCCCTATCTTTGGTTCTCGATTAGAAGCCGCTGGTTTCAAACTTGGGCCTGAAGTCTTCGGTGCAACCATTGCCGAGGTCATGGAAAAAAACCGGAAACATTAGTAATCAAACCAATTGGTACACTAAAATCCCCGCGCCTTTGTGAATGGCGCGGGGATTTTCAAAATTCTGTTTTATCCGTTACCGTTGGCGACGACTCTAAGAGCATCGATGTCGGAAATACTCACCCCCCCGACAGAACACAACCAATGACTGTTTGATTGAGGAGTGCATGGAAAATAGGTTTCTGAAGATGAAACAAGTTTAACAGCAATTTTCCCCTGGAAATTTACCACATCAAATGTAACTGCATCAACTCGTGTTGGATCAGTGGAAGACAATCGGTATTCGATTCCGGTTACGGTGATTCCGCTTACATGCCCGATTCCTTCTCCCCTTTGTCCAGGATTTTCAGCCTGGTAGGCATGCGCAACTGATAACGAAAGGATCACGCCGATTATCACCCATAAAACAGCGGTGTAATATGGCCTTTTCATCACAGACCTCTTTCCTGTTCCAGTTCATCTCCTAAACAAATGATTCTATTGACGGCAATATGTTTCATCCGTCACACGGCTATATTTAGTATATGGAAGAGGAAAATCCTATAAAATTCGCACTACTACCTGAATGGACTTCGTATGAATACGTAATTCAAATGTGGCAAAAAACTAGTATTTTGATAATGTTATGGTTATTTATAAAGAAAGACAGCAATGAGTTATTGCTGTCTTTCTTTTAGCTTCAATTACCTGGCGACTACCCTGCCGGTTCACTACAGCGGTGGAACAAAGAGCGGCCAAAACGGGCATGGACTCCGCTAAACTGGCCACCGCAAGGCTGCCTGAAACTGCGTGGTGCCACGTTTGTACCACTAATATTGGTCTCCTCTGTCGCCAGATCAGGCATATACATTAACGAGTAATGGCCCATGGCCATTGGTGTCTTTGAAGCTTTATTGAACGATGTATCGATACCGGCCGTGTTCGTACAAGCAGCGGTAAGGATCAGAATGACTATACATGCACAGATGATCCTGGTTTTCATATTAGACCTCCTTTCTACACAGATAACAAAAAACCGGAAACCATGTCGCCGTTTCCGGTAATCTTTCATGCACTTAAAATGTATGAACAGGTTTCTGCGATATTCTAAACGTTCGGTAACAAGAAAACAACCCTTTGAAGGCAAGAACGGTCATAATGCACCGGCAATCGGTGACATTAGGCATTGCTTACTCATAGGGTAACACGGCTTTTAATGAAGTTCAATGAATTGGCGTTATTCATATAAATAATTAACAAACAACCTTCCATCAACAGGAAGGTTGTTTTGTAATCAGAAATGAGTGAAGATTACCCTTTCAATGAACCAGCCATCATACCCCTGATAAAGTATTTGCCCAGGAATATATAGACCAGGAGGGTCGGTAGGGCTGCAATGAATGAAGCCGCCATCTGTACATTCCAGGCGATGATTTGACCACCAGCCATATTATTCAGTCCAACTGTCACTGTCCAGTTCCTGGAACTGGTTAGAACCACCGAGAATAGAAAGTCATTCCAGGCCTGGGTAAACTGCCAGATCAGCACAACCACAAAACTGGGAATCGAAATCGGCAGGAGAATGTTACGGTATATATTGAACATCCCTGCTCCATCAATCTTTGCAGCTTCGACCAACTCGTTAGGAATGGATGCGTAATAATTTCTAAAAGTTAACGTGGTAATGGGAATGCCATAAATGATATGAACAAGCATTAAACCGGGAATCCCGCCGTAGAGATTGATCTTGTGCATAAAATCAACCAGCGGGATCAGGATCGACTGATAAGGGATGAACATTCCAAAAAGAATGAGCGGAAAAACAATATCTGCTCCCTTGAATTTCCATTTCGCCAAAACATACCCGTTGAGTGAACCGAGGATCGAAGATAAAATCGAAGCCGGGATGACCAGTTTGATACTATTCCAAAGATACGGCTTCAATTCATCAAAGGCCACCACGAAATTAGCCATGCTCAATTGGTGCGGCAAGTCCCACATCGTTTTAATGCTGACCTCATCCAGGCTTTTCAACCCGGTCAGGATCATCACGTAGATCGGTAGCAGGTAAAAGATCGAGAGCAGCACCAGCGGGATATAACTTAAATAACGGCTCCGGCTGCGTGTCATAGTTGTGCCTCTTTACGCAATGAGTAGATGAGGTATGGAACGATCAATACCGCCACACTGATTAAAAGCAATATACTGATCGCTGCGCCGCTTCCATATACATGTCCGTCAAATGTCGTATTCCACATATAAATGGATGGCATATCCAGCGCATAAGACTTGCCTGCTATGGCAATGATCAGGTCGAATGTTTTTAAAGACATGTGCCCCAGGATGATCAGTGCGCTCAGAGTAACCGGCCGCAGCAAAGGTAAAATGATTGAACGAAAAATCTGGAACTCGTTGGCTCCATCCACCCGGGCGGCCTCCCGGATCTCATCCGGTATTGCACGTAAACCCGCAAGATAAAGCGCCATGCAATAACCTGAAAGCTGCCAGATGGCAGGTATGGCAATATAGGCCATTCCCCATTCAGGTGTGGCAGTGTATGAACTGTTGAGAAAATCCAAACCCATTTTGCTGAAGAGAAGATTCAAACCGCTCATACGGCTGCCCGTTGCCGGATTCATTAACCAGCGCCAGGCAACCCCTGTAACGATGTATGAGATTGCCATCGGGAAAAGAAACAGACTTCTAAAGAAGGTTTCACCCTTCAATCCCTGGTCTAGCAATAACGCCGAAATCAATCCTATGATCAGCGTTCCAAAAACAAATGGAATCGTAAACAACAGTGTATTTCGTACATCGACCTGGAAGCGCGGATCATTGGTCAGCAAATTGATATAGTTCTGAAGGCCGACCCAGGTGTAATCTGGAATCATACCCTTCCATGATGTGAAGGAGACCCGCACGGTCCAGCCGATAAAACCATAAATAAATATGGCCACTGCCAGAATGGATGGCAACACCATGAAGAATGCCTGTAATCTCTCTTTTTTATTCTGCATGGAATGTCCTTGAGCAAATGACTTGTTAAAATTAAGGATGAAAAATCAATTCCTGTATGAAGAATCATCGGGGGAATTCTCCCCCGATGATTCTTATTTAGTTTGAGAGACTTATTTGCAAGGACCGTCAGTCTTGCAAAGATTTACCAGAGCGGCTTGAAGTGCTGCGCCATCCTTGTCGGTCAGGTACTGCCCAAGAGCCGTGCTGATATCATTGTTCCAGGTGTCATTGGCAACCACGCCATGTGCAAGTGAACCAACGATCGTGTCTACCTTCCAATCAGCCATGGCTGCCTGGAGGTATTCGCTATAAAGAGATACATTGGCATCATTGCGCGCAGGAATTGAACCTTTTAATGGATTGAATGCATCCTGCCCTTCCTTTGAACCGCAGAGGGTCAACCATTTGATGGCAGCATCGCGGTGCTTGGCACCGACAGGGAGAACGAAGCTGTCAGAAAGGAATTGATAAGAACCCTTTGTGCCAGGGACGGGCATCCAGTTAAAACCTGTTCCAAGCTCCAACGCCAAGTCCACACGGAAGTATCCTTCCGCCCAGTCACCCATTACATTGAATGCCGCATCGCCATCGGCAACAAGTTTGGAGGCATCCTGCCAGGAAAGGGACGCGTAATCCGGGTTGACGTAAGTTAAAATCAGGCCAAAGTTCTCAACGGCCTTGGCCACTTCAGCGCTGCCCCAGTCAGCTTCACCGTTCCACAGTTTTGTGTAGGTATCCGGACCTACTGTGGCAAGGAGTATGGTCTCAAAAAGGTGTTTTTGAGTCCAGGCTTCTCCGAGGGAGAGAGGAGCCTCCATACCAGCGGCCTTAAGTGCATCCATGGCTGCGATCCAGCTGTCAAAGCTGGTGGGATCTGGGGCTTCCACATTGTACTGCGCCAAAACCGCAGGGTTGTACCAGAGGACATTGGCGCGATGAATGTTGACCGGGACTGAATATGGATGACCATCCTTGGAAAGCAAGGGGATGAGGGTAGCAGGGAACACATCGTACCACCCATTCTCTTTATAGAGGTCATCCAAAGGTTCCAACTGGCCGGCTGCCACATAGGTTCCAATCA
>ENA-UOYA01000357-UOYA01000357.1-activated-sludge-metagenome-genome-assembly--contig:-NODE-357-length-62275-cov-6.059354_pt1 | contig 62275 bp, 55 predicted proteins | sample MGYA00238163_ERZ764804 | MGnify/ENA primary metagenome ERZ764804 (study PRJEB28919, sample SAMN05720223) | activated sludge metagenome | isolation source: Anaerobic digester | place: Hong Kong...
AGTATGGATTCCCATATGTTTAGATGTATTAATCGCTTCAAGGACATTTTTCGAATTACCGCTTGTGCTTATAGCAACTAACACATCTCCAGTTTTACCGATAGCTTCGATCTGCCGGGCAAAGATATATTGAGAATTATAATCATTGGCGATAGCTGTTAACAGAGAATTGTTGTCAGTTAAAGCAACAGCCGCCAATCCACGCCGGTCTAGTCTAAATTTACTAACTAACTCAGTAGCAAGGTGTTGAGCTTCTGCAGCACTTCCACCATTACCACAAAACATAACTTTATTTCCCGCAGATATTACAGAACATATTAAGGACACTGCTTGATATATCTTAATTGGCATTGATTCTAATGACATCTTTTTAGTAGATAATGAATCCTCTATTTCACGCCTAATTTTACTCAACATTTCATTTTTTACCATATAATTTACACTCACAAAAATTTTTTTTAAAAAAAATATATCTTTCAGGGTTTCCTATATCAACAAACATTTTATCTATAACAAAAGCCCTTACAAAAAACTTATCTACCATTAATGGCAAAATTTCTTTTTCTAATGAAACTACATTCCCCTGAGGTATCATTTTAATAATCTCTTTTTTGAATATATAAACACCGGCATTGACATAACCCTCTTGACAACTCACTCTACCTATAAAATTAGTCACCCTTTTTTGTTCGTTAATTTTAACCTGACCATAATCCTCACAATCCCTAACATAACACAAAACTATCATTGCATCAGCTGAGTCATTTCCCCAACTTTCTATTAAATCTCTAAAGTTGATAGGAACATAGGTGTCCCCATTTATAACTAAAAATTCTTTATTTAACATACCAAGTGTATTTGCGAGAGATCCAGCCGTTCCCAATAATTTCTTTTCCCTGGCATAACGAATTGACACACCCCATTTAAAACCGTTTCCAAAGTATTCTTCGATCACATTACCTAGATAGCCGACACAAATAATAATATCTTTAACTTGGAAACGAACTAACTGACATATAATATATTCTAAAAAAGGTTTTCCTTTTATTATAGCCATAGTTTTTGGTATATCATTTACTATGCCGCGTAAACGTGTCCCCATGCCACCAGCTAGAATAACTGCTTGCAATTTAATTCTCTCCCCTACCACTCCATAACTTATACATCTATGAAATGATTTTTAAAGATCAAATAAACTGTTTCATTATTTATTTAAGATCCATTTTATTATTTTGAGATTCGATAAATTTTCTATATATAATTTCATATGAATCTAAAATTATAGGAATAATTCTACTTGAACTATACTGGTTAACTGAAGCAATGCAATTCGCTTTACAATCTTTGTTTTCTTGCAGGCTCAAGGTCTTTAAAATAACTTGAATCAAACCATCTACATCCTTTTTCTCGGTACAAAAACCATTCTTTTGGTTATCAATAATAAGTGGTAAATCCCCTGCACTAAAACATGCAACTGGCACCCCACATGAAAGGGCTTCTAAAACTGACATAGGTGTTCCTTCCGCTATTGATGGAAGGATTAATAAATCACAACTTGAGAGAATCACAGGTATATCCAGATGCGGTTGCTGACAGATAAATTTTATAGTGTCTTCTAAACAAGCTTCAGATACTTTATGTTGCAAAGAATTCAACAAGGAACCCTTTCCTACAATGAGAAGCTTAATATTTTCTCCCGAATCCGATAAATATTTTACAGCATCAATAATTTCCTGCAGTCCTTTACCATTCTCCAGTCTGCCAAGAAAGACGCCAACAAAATCATCTGTATCGTATCCATAATATTTACGCATTTCTATTCGCTCAACTGAGCTCAGAGGGGAAAACTTTTTTATATTAACATAAGGAGGTATATAAAAAATTTTAGCTGAGAGATTAGGATATTTGGATAAATAATGCCGCTTTCGTTCCTTACTAACACAAATAATTGCATCGGCCTTTTTTAAAATTATTGGTTCAATAAACTTGTAAAACCAACACTTTAAAATCAACCTTATTGATTTTTTCGAATGCACTAAATCTATTAGATAATGTCCGTGAAAACCATGAATTGTTATTATAATACAAAAAGATTTTGGTCCAAAAATAAATGGTAAAGCCCATTCAATTTGATGAAAAGATAACAGCGAACCGTTTAAACACTTCCGCTTGGTTAGCCGTATTATTAATAGCAATACGAGTATTTTAATCGTTTCCGGCACACGCAAATACGAAAAAACCGTTTTAGGAGTGCTGCTTGGATTTCCCCGTGTTTTACCTATAAATACAATGTTATTATTTAACGCCTCTTCTTTTATACCCCTAATATAGTTTGAAATAGCGTCTGAATCAGAAATCAAATCTGTAGGATGAACAAAAAAGATTTGCAAGAAAAGCTCTCCCCTTTAAAAACAAGCCCTTTCGTTTCACTACCTGTTCAACAATCTTGCCCTAAAAAGAGACAACTTGTTTATAATCAATAATCCTACCCAGAAAAATTTCATTTTGTATTCCGTTCCTGTAAGAGAGGCAAAAAATAGATATACAAGCATACAAATACCCAACGTTTTTTCCGGATCACCAGGCAATCGACCAGTGTATTTCCAGGAAACCAACCAAAACATGCTGTATAAAAGTAAGCCCAACAATCCCAGTTCAGCCAGAAGACAAAGAAAGGAATTATGAGCATCCAGCATTACGTCTCGATCTTTGATCCCGTTGTATGATTTAAGAAGGTAATCGTTGTAAGCCGTGGGAAAACCGTAGATACCGACTCCGGTCAGCCAGTTTTCCTTGACCATCTCCAAACCGACCATCCATATATCAAGCCGCCCACAGCCACGGTCTCCAAGAACGGCTATGGAAACAATTCTCTCTGCGATTAGAGGTGGCATCGCATTAATGATTACGCTGTTAAAAAGCAGGACAACAATCAGAATAGCGGCGAAAAGGGTGATTTTGAAAATCCTGCTTTTTGTATATAGACCGGCAGCAACTATTGAAGCCAGCACGGCCAACCAAGTTCCCCTGGAACCGGATAACAACAATCCCAAAGCCAGCAGAAAACCGCTGGCTGAATACAGGAAACGCTGATAACCCCGGCATGTGCAGGTCAGGTATATCGCCAGAATGAGACCAACGCTTATAGCACAGGCAAAGTGGTTGGGATCTTGCGTACTCGAAACGGAGGCTCTTGTGGCAAAACCAGCCTCATATACACCTAAGATAGCTATAATGGCAGCGATAGTGGCGCCAATAATGTAACTTCCCATAACAGCCCGAAGCTTTTTATCAGAATCGATTAAATTACAACTCATCAAATAAAAGAGAACCAGTTGGATTATGGTTAAGATAGCGTCTATTCCATTATCCCGGTCAACCGTCCATAAAAGGGAACAGGAAGACCATGCCAGGAAAAGCAGCGCCACCCACAGGAAAAGGTCTGTCTTGATTTTTTGCCTCTTGAATATTGTTTGAAAAAACCAGAAGATAAAGGTAGCGGCCCCTATAACTTTTACCAATGTAAAGGAAAAGCCAAATTTGGTCAGTTCCTCAAACGGTACCAATAACAACATGCCCGTCAGCCCCAAAAAAGGCTTCCAGATCATTAGCGGGACAACCAGAGCCGCTACAACAACTATGAGTAAACTACCGGTTGCGGAGGCCAGACAACCAATTATTGCACCACAGGCGACAGCTGAAAACAAATACGATATTGGTTGTTCACCGGTTTTGGGCCTTCCCCTCACCGGCCTAATAACCTCCACTTCTTTCATCTTAAGAATTTGTCCTCCAGCCAAAATGAAATGATGATTGCTACAATCAGTCCGGCTGCACCGGCTGCAACTGTATTTACTAAAATATCTGGTTTATCTTGTTTTAACGGAACTTCGGCAGGGCTGATTACTTTAATGTTATCGCTTCCATACAGAAGATTTGCCTTTTTCCGCAAAACATCGACTGTGGTGTTGGCAATAAAGGCGGCTCTTTGAGGGTTTTCGTCTTTAACAGATATCTTTAACAGTTCTAATTCCTTGACGGGAGAAACAGTAATTTTTCTTGTCAGTTCATCGAGAGAAATACCTTTTAGCTGCTCGGCCACTTTCTGTAAAGAATCCTGTTCCAACGCTAATGCGCCGTAAGTTTTAACTAGCTGCCGGTTTAAAAGTAAAGAATCGTAACCTGACATAGTACCACCGGCACTGGTGTTAGCAACCATGATGGTAGCTGTTGCCCTGTAAACAGGCAACATAATCATACTGACGGCGCCCGCTACGAATATGGCTATCATGGGAATAATGATTATAATTAACAGCCTTTTTTTTAAAACTTCAAGCAAACATTTCCCTCCCAACAGAATAGTGGACTGGTTTTCTCATATAACGTTAAAGTTGCTTCTCCAGCGTTTACATATATCTTATGAGTTTTTACGCAAGAAGGTTACTATGAAGCCTTACTTCCATTACTTATGGAGTATATTAATGTTTAAGTTGGAAGAAATATTTTCTGATTGTGTTACTGTGATGACATTATAGCCGTGACCGGGAAGGTTCTGCGTGGTTCAAAAAGTTGCTGGAGCAAACCTGTACATCTTGTCCGAACGAACAGTAATCGGCCAGCAGCAGATGAGATAAAAAAGGCCATGAGACGGCTCCAGTGTAGAACCGGCTGACTTAAACCTGACTATTTACATTTCAAACCTATACCTTCACCGCGAATCCATCGACGTCCACCCGGCAGCTTGTTGACTGTTGGTTATTTGTCCCTGCCACCTCAATACGAATTATGTGTGTACCGCCATCTAGGAAAGCCAGGAACACCGGACATCGGAGCTCGTACTCAGCACAGTAAAGATCGACTTTGGTATGAAGCATGTCATCAATATAAACCATTGCGTGCCCGCGATCCGGCCCCCGTGTGGAAAACCAGGCTATTTCCATGCCGGTGAACCTGAACGAAGCGGCTGCACCCGGACAAACCGTATGGTGGAGTGTATTTAAATAAGCTTCCTCAGAATTGACAAAATCCCAGTCACCCTCGTACTTGATCAGCGGACTTGTGTCATCCGTGGGAACAACTGTATACCTGTGATCGGACCAATTCCCCCAGTTTCCAAGATCATCTCTAGCCCGGACACGGAAATAATAGGTGTGTCCGCCTGTGCCCCAAAACACCCCTTCATTTTCCCTGGTTTCCGCCAGCCAGTTTTGCCAGGCTCCTCCGATCCCATCTTTATATTGGATATTGAAACCGCCCACTTCCCCTACTTCAATAGATCCTTCCCATTTTATATTAAATTTGAGAGAACCCGAGCTGTCACATGAATAGTGAGGGGTATGAGTTATGGCCGCTGAAGGGGGAATAAAACTTCCCTCTGCTGATTCGTAAGGACCTATGTCAATTCCCCAGCCCTGCGGACGAATATTACCGTCAATATCGGCGCCTGGGGCGCTCTCTTTGGCGCCGCGATCAATTGCCGGGCTATTTTTAGCCAGCCTGAAATCATTGCGTGACGGGTCTACAAACAGGGGATCCCGGCAAAAACTATGCTCTCCCCTGCCGGTTTCTTTAAACCAGGACCGCTCATTTATTTCGTCCCTGGAATACCTGCGGTTATTGTTAGAAAGCTCAGCATCCTCACGGCTCCAGAAGATATTATAATCTTCCTTTTCGAGAACAGCGGAACTGTCAAAATGAACGCCACCGTAGTTATAGGCAAAAATATTGTTGATAAGTGATATCCGGATCGGGAAAGCGCTTGCTACTGAACTGGCGGACAAACCATAGCCGCCTTTTACCCCGCATTTCGCGACGAGATTGTTGTATAGCTCATACCCCCCCCCGCCCTGCAAGGAAACACCCGCGGCTCCGTTGCTGTCTATGATACAGTTAACCAGTCTGCATTTCTCACTAACACATTTTATGCCGTATCGGTCATTTCCCCGGGTAATGCTGGCGGAAATGGTCATGCTTGAGGCCAGGCAATTAAAACCGCTGCCCGCGTTATGATTCGCGGTGCATTTTTCAATGATAATGCCGTCTCCGCTGTGAAGCGCAAAACCATCCGGGTTATTAGGGCTCTCATTATAAGAGAATCTTGAATGAACTATCCGGGCAGTCTTCAAAGGCCCGGGGGAAACCTCCAGACCTGGTCCGCTGTTATTATGACAGTTACAGCCTTCTATAATTAAATTTTCAGCCGATATAATATGCAGCCCGGTGCCGCAGTCCAGCACTTCCAGATCAATTATTTGGACAGACTTATTTCCCCCCCATAGGGCAACCCCGTATTTCTCAAAATTTCTAACTTTTAAACCAGATAAAATCACAAAAGAGGCGCCAAATTCAAAGTTGAAGCCGTATTTCCAGGAACCCCCTTCTCCGTCCAACACCACTTCTTCTCCTTGAAATGCGCTTACTATAATTGGCTTCTCGCCTGTGCCGGATTTTTTTAAGGAGACATACTCTTTATATATGCCTTCGCGAATCAGCAGCTTTTCACCCGGCTGCAAATTATTTATGGCATGCTGCAGGGTTTTCCAGGGGCTGGTAGGAGAACCGGCGTTATTATCATCACCCATGGGAGATACAAAATATATTGTGTCTTCTTCAATGATCTTGTTTCTTAAACCGTTTGGGAAACCTCTATCTTCTTTTTCCCTGAAATATTTTAAATATAAAAATACCCAGACCAGGAGAAGCAATACTCCAATAATAATTAAAACCTTCAATTAAAAGCCCCCCCGGAACTCTTTTACCTTACACAGATATCTATTTTTTACCGATAACATGTACCCTTATCTACCTGATATAACATAAAATACCATAATGAATCGAAACGATTTTCTTCGAATATAGTAAAATATACGGCATTGGGAGGAAGATTATGTACCTAATTTTACCCCTGTTAATTATGGCACACATTTTTGCGGATTTTTTTCTTCAACTCGCCAGATTAGCAATCTATAAAAGAAAAAATATTCTGGGACTTGCCGCCCATGCTATGACTTGGGCTTTCTTTATTAGCTTGGTTTTAGCTTTTACAGGCATCTTTTTACCATGGAAATTTCTTTTCCTTTTTGCCACCCATTTCCTAATTGACTTGCTTAAAATACACTTCTTCGAGGTATCGCTTCCTATGCTGCACCCGGTTAATATTGCCGATCAGTTTTTGCACTTTTTCACCATCCTGGCAGTCGTTTTCTACCCCTGATAAAAACCATGGTTATCCTGGAGCCAACAGTAGGTTAGGGTAAGCCCTTGGTTAATATTAAACGCAGGTTCAAAACCAAGAACCTCTTTTGCCCTGCTGTTATCTATGAACAACCTGCGACCGGTCGCGGGGCTGTCCTGAAAAAGAATTGGGCTGCCGCCGCCGGTAATCTTTATGACTTGATCCGCCAACTGGAGCATAGAAACGCATTCATCCCCTCCGATATTAAAAATGCACCCGATAGCTTTTGGCTGGATTAAGCTTAAAACAACCGCTTCAGAGAAGTCATCGACATAAGTGTAGGTGCGGCTGTCAGAACCGTCTCCGTATATTGTCAATGGCTCCCCCCTCAAAGCCTGCAGCAGAAACTTCATAGGCACGCTTATTCTGGAATTTCTCGGTCCGTAAATATCCGCCGCCCGCAAAATAACCGCCCGCAGCCCGTTACTCCTGGCCAGCGTCGTACAAAAATTTTCTCCGGCCAGTTTTACAGCGCCATGAATCAGGACCGGCTCAAGCGGGTGGTTTTCGTCTATTAGGACATGTTTCCCGTTGCCGTATACGGCAATGGATGAGACATAAATAAATAACGCGTCGCGTTCCAGAGCCGCCTTGATTAAATTAAGAAGGCCTGTTAAAATCTCCGTTACAGCCCTGGGTTCGATTGATCGCTGGCGCAGGGCCATGGGAAACGCCAGGTGAATAATTGTGTCGATGCCCTTGGAAGATTTTAGCACAGCATCTTCGTAAGCAATATTACATTTTATTAGTTCGATTTGTTTTAAAACCGCGTATAGATTCGTTTCCCTGCCGGAAGAAAATATGTCTAAAGCCCGGACTTTCGCGCCTTCCACAAGCAGTTTTTCACAAAGGTGGGAGCCAAGAAAACCCGCACCGCCTGTTATTAAAACATTACGCCCTGTTAATCTCACTTTGCCCTCCATCTAGCTTCAATTCCTAATTTTTAATACAACTTGCTGTAAACAAGGTAAAAAAGGCTTTAACTCACCCTTTGAGATAGCGGTGATTAAAACCTTAAAATATATTTTCCTTATGGTTTAACAACCACATAATCTTTCTCATGTGCCTTAAAACTAATCACTTCTCTTTTCATTTTCCAACCAGGCCTGAAATATTAAAACATTCCATAAATAATACTGCCAGTTTTTTTCCCCTCTAAGATGCTCCTGCCATAACTTCAAAATTGGTTCCGGCCTAAGAAAGCCTTCCCGTTTTAAGCTTTCGCTATCTAATAAATCATCAGCCCATTCCCTCAGCGGTCCACTAAGCCAGCTGCCAATGGGCACTCCAAACCCCGCTTTGGGCCGTTCAATCAGTTCCCTGGGCACGTACCTGTAAAGCAACTGGCTAAGCAGCCACTTTCCCTGCCCATCCCTAATCTTCATTGAAAGCGGCAGCCTCCAGGCGAACTCGACTACCCGGTGGTCCAAGAGAGGCACCCGCGCTTCCAGACTTACGCCCATACTGGCCCGGTCTACTTTGGTAAGGATGTCGTCAGGCAAATAAGTCACGGTGTCCAGGTATATCATTCGCTGGGTAAAGTCAGGCAGCTCCGCCCAACGGCTGCGGTCGTTCAATATCGTGGGAGGTTCGCTGGCGTCAATCACCACTTCGGCAGGTTTTTTCCAGGTGGAAACCAGGCCGCGATACATTTCCTCGGGATTTTCCACAGCCAAAATTTCGGCCAGTTTATGCAGCTTATCGCCTGGGGTTCTCTGTTTTAGCTTTTCCGATAGAATAGGATCCAACTTGCTAAAAACAGTTTCCAAGCCTTGTGGCGATAACATCGTCAGTGCTTTGGCGGCCATACTCCTCAGATTCTGAGGCATCCATCCGATTTTATGCCAGATGATCCGGCCCCAAAAGTATCGGTTGTAACCGGCAAAGAGTTCGTCCCCTCCATCACCCGAGAGGCTAACAGTAACCTTCTGCCGCGCCAGCCAGGAAACCAGGTAAGTAGGAAGCTGTGAAGAATCAGAAAATGGTTCATCATACAGGGTTGACAGTTTGGGAATAACCGCCATCGCCTGCTCAGGCCTAAAATACAGCTCAGTGTGGTCGGTCCCCAGATGCGCCGCAACTTCCTTGGCGTGAATGGCCTCATTGTAACCGTGCTCATAAAAGCCAATAGAGAATGTTTTGACCGGCTGATCGCACTGGGCCTGCATTAAAGCTACCACCGTTGAAGAATCAACACCGCCTGAAAGAAAAGCGCCAAGAGGCACATCCGCTATCATGCGCAGCTTGACGGCATCCCGTAACAGGGAGTCCAGGTGGGCGACGGCTTCGTCCACTGATCCCGTAAAGGGCCGGGCTATGCCGCGCTCCGCGACTTCTCTGGCTGACCAATAAGGAATGGGGGCGGGATCGGATCCTGTATCCGCGCAATGCAAGGTCAGTATCGTACCCGGCAGGAGTTTATAGATCCCCTCGTATATAGAATAAGGAGCCGGTATGTAGCAAAAGCGCAGATACAGCGCCAGAGCGTCACGGCTGATTTTGCCTTTGAAATCAGGATGGGCGCGTAGGGCTTTCAATTCAGATCCAAAAAGAAATGTCCTGCCCATCCAACCGTAATACAGAGGCTTGATTCCCAACCGGTCGCGAACCAAATACAACACATATTCTCTCCGGTCCCATAGAGCAAAGGCGAACATCCCGACGAAACGCTCGACAGCCTGCCAAACACCCCATTGTTCAACAGCGGCAAGCAACACCTCTGTGTCAGAATGTCCGCGAAAACCATGCCCAAAGGATTCCAGCTCCTGCCGCAATTCCAAAAAATTATAGATCTCCCCGTTAAAGACCACCACATAGCGGCCACATTCCGAGTGCATAGGCTGGCGGCCTTCGGGGGAAAGGTCCACGATAGACAAGCGCCGGTGTCCCATGGCTATGCCTGCCTCTTCTTCCACCCAGGCGCCCCCGTCATCGGGACCACGATGAATAAGTGTATTAACCATACGAATAACTGTAGCCTGGAGTTCTTCAGGCGCAGTTTGGCGGGTTGCACTATAAAAGCCGGTTAGACCGCACATGGGGCCGCAACCTCCTCGTATACTTCATCCGGTGCGACAAAGGTAATAGGCGTACATGCCGCTGACGCAACGCCAGCAGAAGAAAAAACTAAAACAAATAGACAGGATTAACAAGATTTAAATTGATTAACAGGATTTTCAATAAAATTTGTTAGAAATATCATTTATTACACTTATTAGTAAAGTAACAGTAATACAAAAAGGTTATTGAATATTTTGTTTAACTTAAAAAGGATTAAATTGAATCCTGTAAATCCTGATTAATCCTGTAAATCCTGTCAATATGTTTTGAATTTTTGGGATAGAAAAATGCTCCTCAACCTGACACCGAGTATGAACATGGTTAGAATTTATGTGTGCATTTTTTTATAATTTCATGAAAGGGTCTACGTTTTTGCGGTCCTCCCTGGCAGCTCCGCCATGTCGCGATAAAACCACGGCAACCGTCTTAAACAGTATTTTCAAGTCCAACCAGGTAGAATAATGTTCGACATACCAGAGGTCCAATTCAATGCGCTCAGGCCAGTAAAGGGCCAGGCGGCCGTTTACCTGCGCCCATCCGGTGATACCCGGCTTCACGTTTAACCTTTTCCTTTGCCTTTCATCGTATAGACTAAGATGGTGCAATGGGGCTGGCCGCGGGCCCACCAGGCTCATTTCTCCGCGTAGTACGTTCAATAACTGCGGCAGTTCGTCAATGCTGGTCTTTCGAAGAAATCTACCCACCTTTGTAATCCGCGGGTCGTCTTTTTCCACAAACATTCCAGAACCTTGATTGACAGCGTTGGGAACCATGCTCCGGAACTTACACATCCAAAAAATTTCGCCATACAAGCCCAGACGCTGCTGCTTGAAGAAGACTTCGCCCGGCGAGGTTAATATAATTGCCAGCGCCACCGCGATCAGCAACGGACTTAAGAAGACCAGCAGAAAGAGTGCGCCAAGCAAATCAAGTACCCTTTTAAAAAGTTGATTTTCCCTCATTACTGCCATTTCAAAACCTCCGGTAACCAGGAAAGTAACTTTCACTTTCCCGGGGTTTTTTTGCCGCCATCATGTTTTCCAGCATTCCCACCGCTTCGTGGTTGTGCACCTTTTTCCCCACGTAGAAATTCAGCACTCCTTCACTGGCAAAAGAGCGCTTGTATCGAAAGATTCCGTCTCCTTCACGGTAGCCGCCGCCGAGTAAAAAATATCTTATGCCCTTACCTTTTGCCCACTTAATCACTTCGTGTTTTAAAATGTTATTTGGGCGAAACTCATAATATTCTTCCAGCGTCCCCCCCAGAAATGAATGGATATAGGTCTCATTGTACAGCAGTAGTTCTGTTGAAATTATCCGGTCACCCTTCAGGGTGTGGGCATATAAAAAATTATCTTTTAGCTCTTTATGAATGTAATCAAAAAATTGATCGCTGAAGTAGTAAAATTCACCTGCCCGGTTTCTTAAGAGGGTAAGGTGATAGATGGAAATAAAATCGGTAAAACGCACCGGTGTCTTTTCCAGGATTACTTCCAGCCCCTCACGGCAGGCCTTTTTTATATTTTTGCGGTTATTTCGCTCATAACCCGACCAAATTTCCTCCTCTGATTTGGCAAGATCAACACAGACCACGGAGGATGCCTTTTCAACCCGAACATGATTTTGCAGCAGCCGGTGGTTCTCCAAAACGGGGTGAAAGCGGATGAACTCGGTTATGATGTCATTTCTTTCACAGTACTCTGCAAAACACCGGTAAAAGTTATCCCACACACATTCACTGACCTCCGGATCAGCTATTGGCCCGCCATAACCATAAGGACTGATGATATCATATAAAATCCGGTCAAGTTTGTTTTCTAGCCCGGGAATCAGGTTAACCTTTCTGAGTAAAAAAGGATAAATAACAGAGGCAGTTCCTTCACGGTATATAAAAAGTATGGCTTTCCCCAGGTCGCTGAACAGCTTGCAGTATTCAGGCAGATAGTGAAGGTCCGGATTTAACCCCTTTATATTTTCCAGTTCCCGCAGCCATTGCTCCCGGTCTTGCATGCCCAAAACATAATAATGTCCCATCCCTTTACACCACCCGGTACTTACCAATACCTGAACCAGTAATAAACCAATTTTATATATTCACTGCGGACTATTTGTCTGTCAATTTCGCTTGTGCACCGGCCATCCACGTTGAAACCTGAATCCTTGGTTGAGCTGTAAAGCAGTTTTACACCGGTGTTTCTAAATACCCTTTCAAATATCAGTTTGGAACGCCTCATATGATATGGTGAGGTAACGATAATGGCAGACTTAAAGTTTTGCGCCAACACGATATTTCTGGAATAAACGGCATTGTGATAGGTGCTTTCAGATTTATCCTCTACAATAACGTCCTGTTCTCTTACACCTGCACTGACAACCCTCTTTGCCATATACCATGCCGACGACCCATAGCCGGACATGATTATTTTAGGCGCCAGACCTTTCTTGTATAGTTCCGCCGCGTATAGATCCCTTTCTGAATCACCTCCGAGGACAATCAGCACATCAACCTTCTGAAGTTTGTCATCAACAACCAACAGTTTCGCCATTAACGGCCATGGGGAGTGCAAAAACATTGCAGATATCACGGCAAGAAGAAGGACTCCGGACAATATGGCAATACACCAACCTTTTCTTTTTATCTCCACCACCCCAGTCAGTCCCCGCCAACCATATTATTTACTAGTTATTGACATATCGCTGATATAGCTCCACATATTGTTTAGCGGTTTGTTCTATGCTGAATTTTTGTGCCTTTTCCATGCCGGCTTGAGAAAGTTGACTCCGGAGTTCTTGAGAGGAGAGCAACGACGATATTGCTTCGGCCAGGGCGTCTGAATCACCGGGGGGAAATAGTATTGCGGCGCCCCCAACAACATTATTCAAACCCGGCACATCACTGGCGATAACAGGCAAACCTCCTGCCATGGCTTCCAGCGCGGCAATGCCAAAACCTTCAAAATTTGAGGATTGCACATATATATCCGCCATTTTGATTAGTTCAGGAACATCCAGGCGCCGGCCCAGGAAATGCACACGGTCGGCTATTCCCAGACTAATTGCCAGCTGCTCCAATTGCTGCCGCATTTCACCGACGCCAACTATAACTAATTGCGCGTCAGGAATCTTAGTTATGGCGCGGAGAGTAGCGGCATGATCCTTTTGAGGTTGCAGGCGGCCGATGGAAAGTATTACAGGCCGGCTGTCATCGAGAGGGATTTTGCTCTTACTGGCGGCTCCGGCGGCAGTAATTCTTTCGAAATTTATGCCGTTTTGAATAACAGTTGCTTTCCCTGCAGTATCAGGAACCCAATCTATTAAAGCTGACAAGGCATCCTGGCTAATACATGCTATAGCATTGTACTGTCTGTACATCCACCTGTCGATTGGCCGCAACCAGGCCTTCCTTCGATAATTATAGGTACTGTGCTCTGTAGTGATGAGGACAGTCCTTTTATCTGACAGGCGTTTCGCCATAGCAGCCCAAAGCTGCGCCGGAAAAAGGTGCACATGTATTATGTCAAAATGGCGCAATTGACGGGCCAGCCTCAAAACATGCATTGGTGAATATACGCTGGCTTGAACGGAAGATAGAAAACAAACACCCATATTTCCCAGTTTGCGTTCGAGATGGCTTCCCGTAGAATTCAGAAGAAACATGGATAAATCAATCCCACTCTGTTGAAAGAATGGAACCATATCCGCCAACAAAACCTCTGCGCCGCTTATCTCCATGCTATCTATGACTTGTAGAACTTTCACAAATCTCTCACATCCCTCTCCATATACCTCCGTTAAAACTGATTTGGATAATAAGAATATTTTTTATCGTTCAAGACTTCCTTATAAATAGCCATAACCTTTCGGCCTACTTCAGCCTCATCGAAGCATCGGAGCATCCGCCGCCTTCCCTCCCGCCCCATCCGCAGGCGAAGTCCAGGTTCCTCTAACAGCTTTTGCAGCGCTGATTCCAGAGCCACACTATCCCCGGGCGCTATGAGAAATCCTGTCACACCATCCTCTACCACTTCCCTGCATCCCCTGATATTCGTTGCAACGCAGGGCACAGCCATGGCCTGGGCTTCGATGAGAGAACGCGGCAATCCCTCCCGGTAAGAAGGAAGTACGTAAATATCAGTAACTGCCAACAAATCGGTGATGTCTTCACGCTGTCCCAGGATCTGAATTCTGTCCCGCAGCCCGTGCTGATTAATCTGATGCGTGATACTGGCAAGAAATCCCTCGTCAGGACCAATAAAAAGAGCCTGCCAGGGCACATCCCTCACCTGCCGCAGCGCTTCAACCAGGTCGTGGTATCCCTTTTCCCGGTTCACGCGGCCTATCATTGTTATCACCGGATCCGTCGCCCTGATTGCCAGAGTATTTTTAACCCGCAGGCGTTGGTGGGAAGAAAAACTGCCCGGGTCAAACTCATTGAGATCAACACCGTTTCCAATGTAGACCAGACCACCAAGGCGAGGCTTGATGCCCGTTTTAAGAGCGGTAATCACGTCCTCCTCGCTCTGGGAGAGCATGATGTCGGTGATTCCGGCCATCCACATTTCAATTTGCTTGTAAGTTAAATACTTCAATCTGGGCATTCCGGGGTGAAAGGGAAATCCATGTACCGTATGAATCACGCTGGGAACCCCTGCCAACCTGGCGGCCACCCTGCCGACCACGCCGGCTTTGGTAGTATGAGTATGGACGATGTCCGGCCGTACAGTCCGGAAATAACGGCACAACCTGCGTACCGATCTAAGATCTGAGAGAGGATTAATTTTTCTGTCAATGTAAATCTCTTTCACGGGAAATTGCAAACGACGCAGCATTTCTCCCTCAGGCGAGGGGCTGAATACAAACCCCACCTCCAGTCCTCTTTCACGGAAGAACCGGCATTGAGCAAGTAAGGCCCGGTAAGCGGTAATACCGATGGTGGTTACGTGAATAACCCGGGGAACACCGCGTTCTTTTTGAGGAAACCCTTTAATCATAAGCATTCTTCTGCTTAAACCAATTAACTGTCAATCTCAATCCCTCTTTAATTTCGGTTTTGGGGATATAGTCAAGCAACTTGGAGGCTTTTTCTATACTGGCCATTGAGTTTTTGACATCACCCGGGCGTGGTTCCGAGTAAATTACATCAACGTTAGAACTGGTAATATCAATTAAAAACCTCAACAGTTTGTTTAACGTAATTTTGTTTCCGTTAGCGATATTAAAAACTTCACCTGCAGCCCCGGCGGCCTGCCGGGATAAAAGATTTGCCTCTACCACGTCGTCAATGAAAGTAAAATCCCTGGACTGCTCTCCATCGCCGTATATTACCGGTGGTTTTCTTTTCAACAGCGCGTCAATAAACCGGGGGATCACCGCCGCATATTCCGATTCCGGGTCTTGCCGCGGTCCGAATACGTTAAAATATCGCAACCCCACCGTCTCCAAACCGTACAATTCATAAAAAATCCTTCCATAAACCTCCCCGGCCAGTTTGGTTGCCGCGTAGGGAGACATCGGCCGGGGCTGCATGTTTTCATGTTTTGGAAGAACATCGCTATTGCCATAAACAGATGAGGAGGAGGCATATACCACCCTCCTGACCCCTGCATCCCGGGAAGCCAGAAAAACATTCAGCGTTCCGGTAACGTTGACTTCGTTTGTCGCCAGCGGGTCGGCAACCGATCTGGGCACAGAAGGAAAGGCGCCCTGGTGAAAAACCACCTCCACCCCTGACACGGCCTGCCGCACATCACTCAGGTTGCGCAGGTCTCCTTTTTTCAGTTCAATGTCTTTTAACACCGGCTGCAAATTCTTAACGCTGCCGGTAGAAAAATTATCGAGAACCCTTACCCTGTGGCCCTGTTCCACCAGAGCGATGGCAAGGTTAGAACCAATAAAACCAGCCCCGCCGGTAACCAGTAGGGTGCTCATTCAAGAACCACCAGCTTTACTTGACTTGCTTTTTTAATTCCTGCTGATTTGCTTTTTCTTTTTTCTTTTTTGGTTTTGGAGGAATATTAACCCCTTCAGTATAGTAGGAATAGTAATCTTCACTGCTCTCTTTCATTCCGGCGCAATTTAAGGCTACTCCCAGGATATTTGCCTTTGCGTTTGTCAAGAGTTCCCTGGTTCTGATAATTGAAGCACGGGAGGCAACCATGGACCTTACCACCATCAGCACGCCGTCCAGTCCCTTGGATAAAATTGCGGCGTCAGCCACCACAGCCAGTGGAGGAGCATCCAGCAAAATTACATCCGCTTTTTCTTTCAGACTTGCCACCAACCGGCTCATATTCTGGCTGCCCAGCAATTCTGTCGGGTTGGCAGGCAGAGGTCCAGCCGTTAATATCTTTACTCCGGCCATTGGAAGAGGCTTCAAAACCTGATCCGCTTCTTTGAACCCGGTTAGAATACTGGTTAATCCGAGCTGGTTATCCATGTTAAATATCAAATGCTGCTGAGGTTTACGCAGGTCACAGTCAACAATAATCACGCGTTGGCCTGTTTGCGCAAAGACAATGCCCAGGTTGGCTGTAACAAAAGATGTGCCTTCACCGAACCCCCCTCCGGCCAGCAAGATAGTCTTTAAGGTATCTCCCACTCCGAAAAACTGCAGGTTCGCTCTTAAAGTACGAAAGCACTCTGCTATAAAAGAACGGGGCTGGCTGTAGGTGATCAGTTCGTAACTACTCAACTTTTACGCTCCTTCCTCCGTCGGTTAGCGTAACCGCAGGAATCAATCCCAGTATGGGCAGCTTAAGATAGCTTTCGACCTCATCAGAATTTCTGATGGTATCGTCCAGGTACTCCCGGACAAAAATAATCGCCACAGTAATGATGAGACCTAAAATACCGGCAAGAACAATATTCAAAAAGGTTTTAGGGCTAACCGGAGTATAGGATGGGTTAGCCGGGTCGAGCACCTGAATATTTTTAACATTTATGATTTTTTGAACTTTGCCTGAGAGCGCCTGAGCCACCCCGTTGGCAATTAGAGCCGCCATTTCCGGGTTAGAGTCGCTGGCTTTTATTTTCAGGATTTCGGTATCACCGGCTAAATCCACTTGAATTTTTGAACTTAACTCTTCCGGGGTATAATCTAAATTGTTGTTTTTGATGACCTCTTCCGCGACAGCACGGCTTTTGGCCAGTTCGCTGTAAGTCCTCACCAGCCTTTGGTTTAATGTAAGAGTATTAATGGTTATCTCGGAAAAAGGGGTCATCTGGTCCCGCAACACAATAATTGTTGTTGTTGAATTATAAACAGGTGTCAGTATAAATAAGCTGATTACAGCGCTGGTAAGCATCGCCACAACCGGCACCAAGACCAGCACCAACTTCAGCTCTCCTAGTATTCTTCCGAATTCCTTGAGCTTCATCTAGCCATTCCTCCTCGATACATACACTCTATAAGCAGCACACTAGTAACTGCCGACTGTTACGTTATCATATGGAATATAATTTGTTGGCGTTACTTAATAAGTCATAGACTAGCGAGTCAAAGCGCTAATCAAAAAATTTTTAACTTAAAGTAATATTTGTATGTAGTTTTTTAAAACCCACCCTATTTGTCCGTCGTTTAACTTAATCCTGATCCATTCACCGGTTTCATTTTTATCTATAACTTCTACAATATCGCCTGTATTTAACGTCCCGATGATTCTACCGTCAAAGCCTCCTTTATCCCTGACATTAAGGGAAGACACAAGAATTTTGACTTTTACTGCTTGTTGTTCTCCCTTTTGGTTATCTTCTTCTAAATCGATATTTTCCTGATCCGTTGGGATCATGGCGCCGGCATCATCGGACTCTTGTGCCGGGGATTCCTCTGAAGAGGACTCTTTACTTTCTTCTTCCGCTTGCCGCTTTTGTTCTAGAATTTCCTCAAGCACAGGGTCCCTGTACTCAACCTTACCGTCTTTACTATTTTTCTTTTGAAGCGAACTGGCAAGCTGATCTTGAATGGTTTGCGGTCCCTGACTTTGCGCCGTAGTACCCTTGCCTGCCTGCTGCGCCTGATTTTTATCCGGAGTGGTCTTGGACTGCTTTTGTGTACCCTGGGTATTACCAGCCGTTCCTTGTGATTTCCCCGCCCCAGTCTGGCTGGTTGTAGAGCCCGTAGACTTAGATGCCTTAGTTGCTGTATCATTTTGCTTTGCGGCATCTTCCTGAACCAGAGAAGGTGTAGGCATGTACTGAACTTGTTCCATATTTCCCCTGGGCTTAAGAATTATTAGCCCTGCCAGTATAGCAAGGGAACAAAAGGTCCAAGCAAACCACTTGGATTTTACCTTTCTTCTCGCTTCAATCTGGGCCAATGTTATAATCACAAAAAGAGCCGTAAGAACGGCGGTTGAAATTAATGCAAAAAACCAAATATGTTCTATTCCTGACAAAATGAAAATAACTATTTTATTGACATAAGGGTTCTCAGACAACTCCAAGAGCCACATGAGGCTTGCTCTCCCTCCTCGAAAACCAACTTCAGTCTTTGTTATTTTATGTCGGGCTAAACAGGCGTGTTACAGTAACCTCTCGTCCATGGTCCGTTCAAAGATGGTAACTTATTACGCATTCATTTCATAAGATATTTCTGAGAATCCAGACTCCGGATACATTTGAGAAAGGTGGTGCAAATGTTCTTAAGGGAACCCATTATGGAAGTACAAAGATCTGATAAAAGAAAAGGGTTAATAGCTGTAAAAGGTATTTTTACGGTTGTTTTGATCATTCTGATCATTATCGGAACCTTTGTACTTGGGGGCTGCAATCGCAAAAAGCAATCTGTGGTAACCATACCTACCACACCCGCCCAGGTGGAAGAAAAGAAAGAAGACCCGGCATTCCGCCTGGCCGCCACAGAAAAAATATCGGGCTATGCCCACCCCGAAGCACTTATCAGCGTCTACGATCTAAATCAAAAAATCTACGACCCCGGTACCTTTATCCTTGACACTCGCGGTCGAAGCTACGCAGTTTTTCAGTCTTCTTATCCGCAAGGTCACATACCCGGGGCAGTGCCAATCCTGCACGAACACTACTCCCACCCCACATATACTGGTCGGATAGCCCCTCCGCTTCAACTGCAGAATCTTCTGGGAGGATTGGGCGTCAGCAACGACAGCGCCATCGTTCTTTATGGAAATGACGGCCTGCAGGCGCGATTGTACTGGGCCTTGAAGATGTACGGCTATGACAATGTAAAAATTCTGGACGGCGGCCTGGATAAGTGGAAGGAGGCCGGCTACGACATTACCCCTGCCAATTCCCCCCGCCGTCCCGAAACTTTTGAGTTTGATTTGGACAAATCAAAAACCGAGCAGATGCTTGCAAGCATGACTGAGGTAAAAGCAGCCGTAGGCAACGGAAATTACATTATTGTGGATGCCCGCTATAAGGATGATTACTCATACAGACGCATCCCCGGCAGCGTTAACCTTTATTACGCTGAACTGCTGAATAGCGACCAAACATTTAAGCCGGCTCAGGATTTAAAGGCGCTTGCCGAAGGTAAAAACATCGTGAAAAATAAGAATATTATTGTTTACTGTGATTCGGGAGTCAGCTCCTCCCTGGTTTGGTTCGCCCTTTCCGAACTTCTGGGATATCCGAGTGTTAAACTCTATGATGGGGCTTTATACGAGTGGGTCAAGCAGGGATGTACGACTGACAGCAATTTAAATAAAACCTCACAATAAAGGGAAGGTTAAAACCTTCCCTTTTAGGTCGTGGGTCAATTTTGTCTTGAGTCGTTTGTCGTGGGACGTGAGTATCCGGGTATTCCACTAATTGGGGACATTCCTCAGCTTCGAAGGCAGGCTCCAAATAGAGGTGTGTCCCCGTTCCGCTTTCGGGCGGGATTCATCCCGCCAAATGTGCGGCTGAAGCCGCACCTTCAACTCTTACGTCTCACGTCTCAATGGAGCAGCTGGCTTCAAACACCATGGACTTTGAAGTATTTGAATTTGTCGATACTCTGAAGGGAAGGTAAAAAAACCTTCTCTTCCTTTTTGTCAAACAATTAACATTTAAATGGTACTATTCTCCTTTAAATCAATATTTATGACCTAATTCTAATATTATGAAGCAAGCAACCAGATTCTGAAATTTGTTAGCAAAATAGACATTAGCCTCATAGTATAGTGTATAGATTCAATAATAGCCAATGTTTTCCTTTCCTAGCAACTAATGACCATGAATGCTTTAGGCGAAATTTTAAAACTTAACATTCTGCAAATAAAAGGAGGGCTGTGTAAATAAGACTTTTAAAACTTAATAAAATATTACGGAGTGTGAAAGAAATATGAACAAAAAAAGACTACCGTTTTTGATTTCCTGCCTGGTTGCTATTTTTATTTTAACTGCCACCCTTGGCATCCTGGCCGGCTGCAAACGCAGCTCAAAACCCGCCCAGCAACCAAGGCAAAAAACTCCGGCTGAACTGGCTGCGGAGAAAATTTCTGAATATACCAAGCCGGAGGCTGTCATCAGCGTTCACGAGTTAAATAACAATCTTAAAGACCCCAGCCTGGTGATCCTTGATACACGCGGCAGGAGTTATCAGGTCTTCGCGGCGACTTACCCCTTCGGTCATATACCCGGGGCTATCCCTATTCTGCACGATGAGTTTTCGCATCCCGTCTTCTTTGATAGAGTAGCGACTCCTTTACAGTTACAAAATTGCCTGGGGGGAAAAGGTGTCAACAATCAGAAAAAAATCGTTCTATACGGTAATGACGGGTCACAAGCTCGGATCTACTGGATGTTAAAGATGTATGGTTGTGAAATTCCGATACAGATCCTTGACGGCGGGTTTGAGAAATGGAAATCGGCTGGTTACGAAGTGACCGGTGCGCTGCCGGCAGTCACACCGTCCCAATTTGCCGTCAATCCAGCAAAAAGCGACCCCAGTATCTATACAAACCTGGAAGAGGTTGTGGACTCAATTCTTAATTACACACCAAACACCATAATTGTCGACGCCCGTTCCCAGAATGAATATCTAGCCGGGCACATACCCTGCAGTGTCAATATCAATGTCAACGATATTCTGAACGAGGACTTAACCTTTAAGACGCAGTCGGAGTTGGCGGCTATGTTGGCCGCGAAAGGCGTTACTCCGGATAAAAAAGTGCTGGTCTACTGCAACGACGGAGTGCTGTCTTCTTTGCAATGGTACGTTATACACGAACTTATGGGTTACCCCAGCGTGAAGAACTACGACGGCGGTTTCGCCGAGTGGATGGAAAGGGAACTGGTGCTTGAATACGGGGAACAGAAACTCGTTGTAAAACCCGCACAATAATGAATAAGGGAAAGGGTTAACTTTCCCTTAATTCACCTTTACCGGTATAATTAATAAATTTACAGGGGAGCATTATGCTTTTTAACAGTTTTGAATTTATATTTATTTTTTTGCCATTGACTCTGTTTATTTTTTATTTCTGCATAAATAAGGGACTTAATCGCCCGGCAATATTTTCCCTGGTTTTGATGTCACTTTTATTCTATAGTTACTGGAATTATAAATATGTTTTATTAATTGCTCTCAGCATTTCATTAAACTATTTAACCGGTCATCTAATAAGTAAAACAGGAAAGAAATATATCTTAATTGCCGGAATATCTTTTAATTTGCTTTTATTAACATACTATAAATATTGCAACTTCTTTATTAATAACATAAACAGAGTTTTTCATACAGACATAAGCTCTCTAAACATTATTTTGCCCCTGGCAATTTCTTTTTTTACCTTTACCCAGATAGCTTACATTGTGGATATTTACAGGGATAGGACAATTAAGTACGACTTTATTACATACAGTTTATTTGTATTATTCTTTCCGCACCTGATTGCCGGTCCAATCGTATACCACAAAGAAATCATACCGCAGTTTACGGATCAAAAAACATTTCAGGTAAATTACCGGAATATATCCACCGGTATCCTGTTATTTTTTATTGGTTTATCCAAGAAAGTAATAATAGCTGACTACTTTTCCCCTCATGTATCCGCGGTTTTTGACCTGGCGGAGCATCCGACCTTCATCGACGCATGGGCGGGAACACTTTCATATGTTATGCAGATATACTTTGACTTTTCCGGTTACACCGACATGGCGCTGGGGTTGGCTTATTTATTTAATATAAAGATGCCGAATAACTTTGATTCACCATATCAGTCGAATAACATTATCGACTTCTGGCGCAGGTGGCATATGACCTTATCAAGATTCCTAAAAGATTACCTGTATATTCCCCTGGGGGGAAACAGGCTCGGCAAGCCGAGAAAATACTTTAATCTGATGGTTACCATGCTGCTGGGGGGGTTGTGGCACGGAGCGGGCTGGAACTTTGTCATATGGGGCGGATTACACGGTCTTTATTTATGCGTCAACCACGGATTCAGAGCGATAAAAATGGAAATTCACTGGCTAATGGGAAGATTGATTACATTCACCGCCGTCTCGGTGGCCTGGATATTTTTCAGGGCAAAGGACCTGGGAAACGCGCTGAATGTTTTATATGGGTGCGCCGGCCTGAACGGGATTAACCTGCATCCAAAATACGCGACAAAAGCAGAGGTTTTTTACATACTGCTGGCTCTTATTGCCGTCAATGTTCTGCCAAACTCAAATTACCTGGCAAATAATATCAAACCACAGTTGAAATGGCTGTTGTTTACCATTGCTCTCGCTCTAATCTCCTTAACCATGATTGATAATCCCAGCGAATTCTTATATTTCCAATTTTAAGGCCGGGTGGGAAAATGTCTTTTAAACGTTTTGTTCAATTATCGTGTATAGTTGTAACTCTGTTTTTACTTGTTCATTTAATTTTATATCAATTTACAAAAGAAGCCCTGGCATGGCCGGAAAGAATTATCAAGCGCTCCGCCATTACCGGCAGACATGAACCCTTAAAGCATGTTGAGGTTGTTACTATCGGGGATTTGGCGCGGCTCTCTTACCTTTACCGGCTGGGAACAGAACGAGTAAATGTTGACACTTCCGACCGGTTGGGATACTTAAACAAGAATAACGATAAGAGCAAACAATACCCGGTGGTAGTGGTCGGTGACTCCTTTATGTTGTGCAACGGCGATGACAGGCGGTTTACCGACCTGCTTAAGAATAAATTAAACATAAACTGTTACAACATGGCCGCCAACGGTGTCGAGGATCCCTTCACCTTCCTGCTGAGCGATTTTAAAAAAGAAGCCAAAATCCTGGTCTGGGAAGCGGTCGAAAGGAATATTAAGGCAGACACTTTTAATATGGAATATTATGACTATTATTTTGCAGAGTCCAAGAAAAAAATGGAGCTGGTTGACCAGTGGAACCGCCAGCAGAATTTTAACAAACAATTAAAGATCGTTAATTCATCCAACCTGAAATTTGTCATTAACAATTTATCCTACTCCCTTACCGGCGAACCGCTGATCGGCGATGCGGATATCGCAAAACTTGATAACGGCAAAGAACTGCTGTTCTATAAGAACGATTTGATATCCTTCCAGCGGCTGAATTCATCTCAAGACTTGGAGCGCTCTGTTGAATTTATTACACGCATTGACAGGGAATTAAAGAACAGCGGCGTAACTCTCATTTTTTTTGCCGTTCCCGACAAATATGACGCCTATTATGAAGGAATTACCGGCGAAAAAAAATTAAAAAATGACGCTCATTTTATTGAGAGCCTGACCAGGGAACTGCAAAAAAACAATGTAATTGCTGTAAACTTAAAAGATCCATTTCGGACCGCCATCGGGCAAGGGAAAGATCTATATCACTTTGATGACACTCACTGGAACACTGAAGGCGCCGAAACGGCCGCCGAACTGGTTGCACGGGAAATAAAAACGCGCGGATTACTGGATTAAGCGTTATGGCAGTAGTATTTATTCCGCTGCCGGCTGTATCTGCCGTCATATTTCACCCGGCCTTCCAATAAAATAGATAAACCAAACATCTGACAAAGAGATACCGGCTCGTCCGAGTTGGCATGAAGAACCGCCCGCCTATTAAAACGATAAAATTTTAAATGAAATCTTATCCGGAAAAAGAAGGTGATGTTATTTATTACCGAGATAAAATAGAAAGCTTAAAAGATATTTTTAACGCGAAAGAAATAACCCTGGAAAATGATCGTTTAGTTGTTGATGGCCGATCTTATCCAATTGTTGATGATGTTATTATTCTCCTTGATCCTGCGCAATACCCTCCCATACTGAATAGTAAATGTAAAAATGAAGAACAGTTACTCGATTTTGCCGAAGATATTCAATTTACTTTCAGCGAGGAATGGAAAAAATATCCTGATATATTGCCCGAACATGAAAATACCTTCTTACAATACTTTGATTTAGTTAACTTATCGGATTTGTCGGATTCCAGGGTGTGCGACCTGGGCTGTGGCATTGGCCGCTGGAGTTTCTTTATAAAGGATAAATGCCGCGAATTAGTTCTTTTAGACTTTTCCGAGGCGATCTTTGTAGCTAGAAACAACCTTAGGGATACAGACAACGCAATATTTTTTATGGGCGATATAAAACGAATGCCATTTAGAAATGATTTTGCTGATTTCTTATTCTGCCTGGGTGTATTACACCATTTGCCCACTAATGCGCTTGATGAAGTAAGGAACTTAAAAATATTTGCTCAGGATATATTAATTTACCTCTATTATGCTTTGGATAACCGGCCTTTACATTTCCGTATTCTTCTTGGCATAGTGTCAATGATGAGAATGCCTTTATCGAAGGCCAGAAATCCGCTATTCCGTAATATCTTTACCTGGTTGGCCGCTGCCGGTATTTACATGCCGCTTATCCTTTTGGGGAAAATTTTGAAGCCGGTGGGATTAGCTAAATATATTCCATTATACGAGGCTTATAACGGGAAGAGTTTTAAGGGTATTTGCCAGGATGTATACGATCGTTTCTTTACACGAATTGAACAACGCTTCAGCAAAACGCAAATAAATACTTTGTTTGACACCTTTACCGGTGTTACTGTTTCGCCTCAGATGCCTTACTGGCATTTTATATGCAAAAGGTAAGCAAATAACATTTATTTCATCCTTTGACAATATGGTTCTCCAGCCTGCGTTTCCAAAAAAAGAATAAATCATTTAAAGTCGTTAACAAATTAAACTTCGGCCGCCAACCTGTTTCCCTGGTGATTTTTTCGCGGCAGCCCCGCAGCATTGCAATATCCGTGCCTCGCAACAAGTCTGGGCGGCTTTTAACCCTAATTTTTATTCCCGCCAGTTGACTGAATAAAGATATAATCTCTCTTACGGAATAAACCTCTCCACTGCAAACGTTGTAAACTTCACCTGGGCACCCTTTTTGCAGCAACAGGCGATATGCCTCAACAACATCACGCACGTCAGTGAAATCCCTGGCAGCCGCGAGATTTCCCGCCTCAATTACCGGCTCTCTCAAGCCCATTGAAATCTCAGCGGTCATTTGAGCCATCCGTGAGCAAACAAAAGAGTTCTCCTGACCGGGTCCGGTATGATTAAACGGACGCACCCGAATTACCTTCAAGCCGTTTATACCGTAAGTGAGGGAAACCAAATCAGCTGATGCTTTGGCTGCCGCATAATGATTCACCGGGCAGAGCGCATGCTCCTCCCGGATAGGCTGCTCCTGTTCCGGCACAGGACCATATATATTGGCGGAGCTGACATAAAGAACCCGGCAGTATGGAACGATTTGCCTGACCGCTTCAAGCAGGTTCACAGTCCCACTAAAATTGACCTGGTAATAAAGCTTTGGCTCATCCACGGTAGTGGCTGAAACTGCCGCTAAATGATAAATTTCCTTTGGCCTGATTTCATCTATTAGTTGATTAACCTTCTCACCGTCTGTAATATCCAACTGCCTCAAGTTTAGGACTGAAGTTACCGCCTGTCCCGGCTCCCGTGAATGATAAGTGCCATAGATATCCCTTGCCCCCTTGGCATGAAGACAATCAATCAGGTGCCTGCCGGCAAAACCAGTTGCGCCGGTAATAAGTATTGTCATGCTCCGCCCGGCCTTTCAAAATTCACAAGGTCTATCATCATAATTGACTTAATCTTTCAAGGCGTTCTTTAATCATTGAGCCCACTACTTTTGGAGAATATTCTGTATGGATGGTTTTCTGCCCGCTCAAACCGATTATTTGATAGAAATGACTGTCGGTGACAAGTTTTTTCATAAAATAAGAGGCATGTTCAACATCAGGCTCCGCCCAAAACTGGTGTGCTTTATAGGGGCCGCAGTCCTGGCCCACCCTAACGATTTGGTAATTTACCGGACACGAGTTCTGATTGTTCATAAAATCAGTATTACTGGACCAGTTCGTGCCGATAACCGGCTTGCCAAGGCACATCGCCTCCGCCAGCCCCAAACCGAACCCTTCCGAACGGTGTAAGGACACAAAACAGTTGGTAACGTTCATCAGGGCGTTTATTTCATCCCGGCTCAAAACGTTATCGATAATATAAACATTTTTGCAATCTGCAATAAGTTCTTTTAGCTGGCGAATCTCTTCGGGATTTGTCTTCGTGTTATTTATCTTTAAAACTAATCCCACTGAAAGATCTTCGCCGGCAAAGGTTTTTTTAAACGCCTTTATGACTGCCTTGGGGTTTTTTCTTTCTTGTTGGCTGTGCACGTCGTACATGGCTAAAAACAAAAACGAGTCCGGCAGGGTAAAGTACCTGCGGTCAATATTCGGAGGGCAGTTGATTTCTATGGCGTGGGGAATCCGGACAACCGGTACGGTAGATTTTCTTGCAATACTATCCTGGACGAACCTGGATGGAACCCATACTTCATCGACAAGCTTAAAGCTGCCGGCCCACTCTTCGGGGAATTCCGGGAGTTCCCAGTGCCAGAAGCCAATGTTGCAGCGTCCGTCAAAAAAATCCCGGCCCAGGTGGTTAAAGACAATAGGCATCTGATCGGCGTTAATATGAAAGATATTGACCCCGTATTGGGCCTGGGAAACTTCTTTATGCCGCCACCTGCGGTCACGCATTCTCGCAGGGTTACCAATCTCAAAGTTAATGATTCCAAAAGGAATGCCGGCGGCATCCAGGGCATTTGCGGCCATCCGGCAGGACTCCCCGATGCCCATTTCAGCCCTGACATAGCCGGTCAGGTTGACCCCGGGCGGCTGATTTTCCTGCTTTCCTTCCCAACTGCGGACCGGATCTGTTCTGCTATCAACTGTTTCGAAAAAATCATTGTGCACAAAGGCTCGTCTGGCAATAAAACAATTAATGCTCTTTTTGAGCCGCAGGCTTACTTTGGCGCCAGCCCTGCGGTTTACCGCCAGCGCCAGGCAATAAATTTTCCAGAATAAAAAAGACTTGAGCCTGGAAAAACGGTGCAAACGGATATCTAAACCTCTGCCCTGCCGCTGCTCTCGGAGTTGCTCTTTTATAGGGGCCAACCAGTCTTCCGGTAATAAAAATTTTCGCGCGCCGTTGAGTACGAACCAGCGACAAAAATCCACACGGTTTTTCCCCAGGGGCTCTGGGAAAAGGGTTTTTAGGAGAGCGTCGTTTTTCCACGCCTGGTACATGGTATGGGTAACCAGAGGATGCCGGATTGCAGCAATGTCTTCCTCAACTGGCAGGGTTAAAAACAGGTTTTTTGACCGGAACGGATTGTCAAGGCACTTTTCCCGGAGGTGAAGAGTATCCCGGTAAGCCATACGGAACTGGTCGGGAATCAAAGCGCCATCTTCAAAGCGGCCATAAGCGTAGCCCCATTTACGGCACTCCCGGTACCCGTTTGCCAAAACCTGCTGAATATATTCCCTGGCCAGTTCCCGGACATGATTTAACTTTTGCAGTTGAAGACGGTTTTGGTGTTTAGAAAGGTTGGTGCCGTCCTCCGGATCAATCCCGCTAAAATGATAGAAAACCAGTTTCTGTCCATTGACTATATATTTATTGCCAGTCTTGGTTAAATGCCTGTGTTTTAGATTCCAGTAAGCTACGTTATAGCCGGGATGGCGCAGAATCTCAACATCCGGAAACATCCCCGGGGCCAGATCGAGCCATTTCTGATCGACAAATAGGCCGTTCGGGAAGTCAACCACACACATTCGCTCCAGTTTTTTCTGCCACCATTTTAAGAACCGCTCTGTCTCGGGGTGGTTGGAAAGTGCCAGAAAGCCGAGATTATATGTTCCCGCCCGAAGAATACTCAGTTCGTCCGGCTTTTTATCATCGTCCAGCGGCCCGGTTAGATGCGGCGTCAGAACCATGAGCTTGCCGGCATCCAAGTACTCTTCCACCTCCCGCAGGCGGTCATAGACAAAAACGTCCGGATCGAGGTAAATAACAGACTTATACCGTCCTTGCCGGAAGAGCCATTCAAACATCCAGGGTTTAGCTGCCGTATTGACTTCTAAAATGGTGTACTGAAAAAGAAATGGGTAGAGGTCGGGAATACCTATTTCAGCCACCGGGACCAGATGAAAAGGTTCTCTACGGGGATTAAATTTGCCTTCCACCTCATCGACCAGCAGGACATATCTTTCCCATTCCGGGTGATGATACTGCACTGAAGCCAACAGGGTCCTGGCAAATGCGAGGTAGTTCTTTGAAATAATGGTAAACAAGGCCGTATCTGGCATTTATGGTCCCCCTGATGAGATTGCTGTTTTGCCACATGGTCAATGGCATATACCCGCACTTTTATTACAAATACATTAGCTCTTCCTGAGAAATGGTTGAAAATAGGAAGACACTTTACGTGACTGGCGTATATGCGGCAGGGCGGGAAGCGTGAAATGCCTTTCCCTTTATCACTTTACTATTTCAAGTTCGAATATAATCACATTAGCAGGTAATATGAAAGCAAATTGCATCTCATAGATTGTGGGGTAACGATTAATTAACCGCCGCAAAATAAATTTAAAGGGGTATCGGGTAGGCAATACCAACTGCACCTGGAGTTTTTTAAATTGTACGGGCGAGTAATTAAATGTACGGAGATGTGTTCCTTCTACGAAATAGTCGAAAGAGCGCGAGGAAAAAGCATGTTTGTGGGTCGGATCAGTAAAGAAATCGCTGCAACTGAAATGCGGCACCAGCACTTGGGCAACCCCGCCTGGTCTGGTTATTCTATGTATCTCTTCAACGGCACGCACCACATCCTCAAGATGCTCCATGATGTGGCTGGCGCAAATCAGATCAAATTCATTATCCTTAAATGGCCAAGGGTAAATATCAAGATCGTGCACAACATCCACGTTTGGCCCAGGCCGCAGATCAACTCCTATTGCTCCTGGGATTTTATTAGGGCCACAGCCAAGGTCTAATATTTTTTTATTGCAAATCATACCTTCACCTAAATTACATTTATTAATTGGTTTATCTCAATTATCTATCTTTCTTACGCACTAACCTCAATTTATCCGCTATATTACATAACGATATAAGTAACCCTCTAAATCTCTAAAAATTCTCCATTTCTGTAAGGATGATTGCCATTAATTGCACCATATTTTGCATTATTATAAGCCGCCTCTGGAGGCAATTCTATAAAGTTGCTTTTTTCTAATTGATCATTTCTTATAAAAAAGGCGTTTACACCTTTTTTGTCAGTTCCTATTAATGAATACCCTAATTTCTTGCCCAATAATGAATAAGAAGTAAGGCTTGCTCCAAAGTGCGTTGTCCCATCCCATTTATGGTGTTCATTGTAAGCCATTACCCATTTTTTGGGGGGAACATGATAAGCATTATATTCGATAACTACAACTCTTGGTTTGTAATTGATTAATTCCCCCCAAATCCAATAATCGTTGCCATCAATATCAATGGATAGTAAATCTAATTCCTTTGGTACTTCACCTTTTGTAAATAGCTCATTAATGTTATCTTTAGTTATCCAACTATGAATTATTTTAATGGGATGCTTCTTATAGAACCTGCATGCTTTCCGGTAATAAAAGAAATTTCCCTCAATCATAAGTCCGGACCAGCCTTTATGTCTGGCCAAGTATCCTGTATTACATTCCCTGCCATCAGAAATACCAAATTCAACAAAATATTTATTAGTTGTTCCAATGCGGTTAAATATTTCTTCAATAATTCCATCTTCACCATTTTGAGACATTACATTAAACTCGTATATTTCAATATTATTTAACATCACTTATTCCCTTCTGCAACAAATCATTCAGATTCATTAATTCATCCAGAAAATAATGTTCTTCTGTTTTAAAAAGCAGCAGCTATTATGTTCGCCATCAGGAATTCCTCTCACACTCACATTCAAGTACCGGACAAACGGCCCCGGGTATGAGATACATCATTTTTTGTCGTCACAACCACCTCTTGCGTCAATCCAGGTTTTGAAATACAAGACCGGTAGAATAAATACATAATTTAATATATTGGCGTGAAAAAAGATTTGGCACTGAAAATAACCTGAAATTATATGGAAACAAAGGGTCAATAATACTGGCATGTAAGAAATCCGATCATTTATTGCTATATTGGTTTTCTCCAACAGCCACAATAAACATCCCAAATATATGGCTCACTTGTAGCTTTATTTATGGCACAAAAATCATTTATGTTATGAGAAAATGCTATTTCTTCAATCAATATTAAATTAGAGCAGAATTTTTTAATCATATCATGGCTATATATTCTATGAGCGTTAAACACGATGGATGGGGGTGCGTTCGTTATAGTAGTTGTAAAAATAAAATAACCGCCTGGTTTTATCACTCGTATCATTTCAGAAATAGCTTTTTTGTCGGCATTAACATCGAATTCATCTCCGTAGCGCCCTAATCCAAAATGCTCTATGGCACATAGTGAGGTGACAATATCAAAACTATTATCCGGAATTGCAAGTTTTTTTGCATCACACGTTACAACAGTTTCATTGTCAGATAATGGCAACCTTTCTCTAACGTCAATGGATGTTACAGGATAATATGAAAGTAAGCCAATCAAAAAATGTCTATAAGAACCTATATCCAGGATATTATTTGGCTTGATTTTGTTTATGTGCTTTGAAGTGAAAATGCATTCATAATCAATGTAATTTTCAGGGTGGTCTCCCGCATCATAGTACATTTGTTCTAAAACATTAAATGCACCGGGCTCTTTTTTTAGCCTCTCCAGGTTTTTTTTGTAATTACTTAAAAACGCTCCAGGGACTTTGGATGGCGATGCTTTTATCAGCCGCAAACCTGCCATAGAAAGGATTCTATTTGCTGGATGCATTATCATAACAACTCCTTTACTCTTAATATATTTAATCATTTTTACCCCCCGGAATTGGTCGGATAGAAGATTTATGGGTTAAACTGGCTTCATTCAATTTTGCAGCCGCCAATCATTAGGGCTTATTTTTTTCTCGGCTCAACCTTTCCAGGCGTTCTTTAATCATGCGGCCCACTACTTTTGGAGAATATTCTGTATGGATGGTTTTCTGCCCGCTCAAACCGATTATTTGATAGAAATGACTGTCGGTGACAAGTTTTTTCATAAAATAAGAGGCATGTTCAACATCAGGCTCCGCCCAAAACTGGTGTGCTTTATAGGGGCCGCAGTCCTGGCCCACCCTAACGATTTGGTAATTTACCGGACACGAGTTCTGATTGTTCATAAAATCAGTATTACTGGACCAGTTCGTGCCGATAACCGGCTTGCCAAGGCACATCGCCTCCGCCAGCCCCAAACCGAACCCTTCCGAACGGTGTAAGGACACAAAACAGTTGGTAACGTTCATCAGGGCGTTTATTTCATCCCGGCTCAAAACGTTATCGATAATATAAACATTTTTGCAATCTGCAATAAGTTCTTTTAGCTGGCGAATCTCTTCGGGATTTGTCTTCGTGTTATTTATCTTTAAAACTAATCCCACTGAAAGATCTTCGCCGGCAAAGGTTTTTTTAAACGCCTTTATGACTGCCTTGGGGTTTTTTCTTTCTTGTTGGCTGTGCACGTCGTACATGGCTAAAAACAAAAACGAGTCCGGCAGGGTAAAGTACCTGCGGTCAATATTCGGAGGGCAGTTGATTTCTATGGCGTGGGGAATCCGGACAACCGGTACGGTAGATTTTCTTGCAATACTATCCTGGACGAACCTGGATGGAACCCATACTTCATCGACAAGCTTAAAGCTGCCGGCCCACTCTTCGGGGAATTCCGGGAGTTCCCAGTGCCAGAAGCCAATGTTGCAGCGTCCGTCAAAAAAATCCCGGCCCAGGTGGTTAAAGACAATAGGCATCTGATCGGCGTTAATATGAAAGATATTGACCCCGTATTGGGCCTGGGAAACTTCTTTATGCCGCCACCTGCGGTCACGCATTCTCGCAGGGTTACCAATCTCAAAGTTAATGATTCCAAAAGGAATGCCGGCGGCATCCAGGGCATTTGCGGCCATCCGGCAGGACTCCCCGATGCCCATTTCAGCCCTGACATAGCCAATCAGGTTGACACCATATGGATGCTTTTCTCCAGCTGCCGCTTTACCATGGGATTTTGTTTCTACTTCGGGAAAGTTTAAATAAACATTTGACCTGTTATCAAGGCAGGCATTCCTCAAAATAAAGGTATTAATAGCTCTTTTTATGAATTTAAATCTAGATCCACTGCCAAACTTGCGGTTGACTGCGACAGCCAAACAAGACAATTTCCAAAAGATATTGGACTTTAACTTGAAAATATTTGCTCTTATATTTCGAACTACATTTTTTATAATTGATACCATCCTTTAAATTTACTGATTTAGTATATGAATCAAAAAAGAAAATTGTGAAAAAGCCCGTCACAATAGCCTCTTCAACGTTCCCTGGGCATACGGCAGAAGTCGCTTGATGACTCCGAGGATCCCAATATAAGGTATTCAAAAAGCAAGTAACTTTTGGAATGCTTGCGCAATAAAATATCAGGAAGCTGAAGTATAATTATCGCTGAACTGATGGATAAGAAAATGGGCAGCGAGACTGATGCGGGCGTAATATTAAAGTAAAAGAATATAAAGGTTGAGGTAAATTGTCAGAACCTGAGACCTCTGTGGTCATACCCAACTGGAATGGCCGTGACCTGCTGGAAGCCTGCCTTGGGTCTTTGAGGCGCCAAACATACCAGGACTTTGAGGTAATCGTGGTGGATAACGGCTCAAGTGATGATTCAGTGCAGTTTATTCAGACTAATTTCAGCGAAGTGAAGGTCACCCGCCTGCCCGTCAATCAAGGTTTTTGTAAGGCCGTAAATTGTGGCATCAAATTAGCTAGGGGTAAGTACATCGCACTATTGAACAATGACACAGAAACCCACCCGGCCTGGCTGGAAGAACTGGTCGGGGCGCTGCGGGAGAACCCCCGGATTGGCTTCTGTGCCTCCAAAATGCTGAATTTTTTTCAGCGGGACAGGATTGACAATGCCGGTGACGGGCTGTCCTATTACGGATACAATGCAGGTCAGGGCGAAGCCGATTCCGGGCAATACGACAGGACCAGGCTTGTGCTCTCGGCGTGCGCGGGCGCCGCTATCTACCGAAGGGAGCTCTTTTCCGACACCGGTCTCTTTGATGAAGATTTTTTCGCTTATTATGAAGATATTGACCTCGCTCTTCGTGCCCAATTGAAAGGGTATCAATGCCTGTATGTCCCAACTGCAGTTGTATATCACATTCATCAGGCTACATCAAACCGGATACTGGCGAAACAATTCTTTTGCAAGCAGAGGAATATCTGTTTTGTCCACCTCAAGAATATACCCTATAAGCTGTTGCTAAAAATACTGCCTGTATTTCTGGCCCTTCACCTCTTTGTATCATTCTCATACTTCGTAAAAACAAAAGATTTAAAAACAGTTCTCAGGATATACTGGCATGTTTTAAAGGCAATCCCTACAGTAATGAGAAAAAGAAAGGTAATCCAGGTTCATAAGACAGTGCCGTCCTCTTATTTTGAATCAGTAACCGGGCCTTTCCCTTCCCTTTTTAGCTATCTTTTCAAGCAGCGCAAAAAATGATTCCGGTCTTACAAAGATGGAGGCCGGAATCATTCAATTCTCATCGGCGCCACCCCAAAACAGCGTAATCCCGCCAGCCAAATAATATTTCATTTAATTTTTTTATATTACTATCATTTCCTTTTAATCTATATTTCTCAGGTAAAAGTGAAGAAAAGCGGACTTCCACATTTTTAAAACCAACAAATTCTAATAAGAATTTAAGCGTCGATGGAGGTATTGGCTTTCTGTGGGTTAAATCCAAATAAAAGTTACTCAGCGCAAAAAGGCACTCGGGATTCACAGTCTCCAATATTATTAATCCTCCTGGTCTTAATTTAACCAGGGCAGTACTAATAATTTTCCACATTTCCCCAGGATTGAGATGCTCAATAACCTGAAAAGCTGTCACTGCCGCCAGTGATTGATCATCCTGTGCGGCAATAGAATCATACGCGTCCCTTTGCTCTACAATTAAACCTTTATCCCTGCATTGCCGGACCATAACTTCATTTAGATCAACGCCTATTGCCGGTATCCCCTCGTCTCTTAGCAATTCTAGAAATTCTCCTCTACCGGAGCCAATATCCAGCACTTTGCCGCCAGTAAATTTAAATGCTTTTCTTATATAATCAATATAAATACTTTGTCTATTTTTAATAAGCTCTTCCGAGCCACGAAATTTTTGTTCAAAAGCATGGTAAAACCATCCAATGCTTGCCCGCTCAAAATTATCTACAGACTTATCATTTACTACTTCGCTTTTTTCTTCAAAAATGTGTCCTGCATGCAATTGATCTTTGTCATTCATATCCAGATATGCAGTCAGTTTATTAAGAATATTAATGACCGTATAATTAAAATTTGAAATCTGCTCAAATAGTGGCTGGTAAATCCAAAATGTAGCTTTTGCTATAAATTTTTTAACATAGGTAATTAATTTGCCAAATACCGGACGGTGAGAAATCACGGGCGCTTTTCCGGCATTAAGGTTTGCTAAATAGCTAAGATAATCCAAATCCTGTCTTATTTCATGAGACAGGTTAATTGACAATGGTTTACACAAAATCTTCTTTGAATTGAAAATTTCTTCCACGTCTTTTTTTATAGCTTCCTCTATAGGTTGCCCATCCAAAAGCTTTACCTCCCTCAAAAGCCTCATAGCCACCTGCCAGTATGAGCAATTTCATGAAATCATTTCACACTCCCATTCAAGTACCGGACGAACGGCCCCGGGTATGGGACCTGTGTACTGTCCCCTGGTTGCGCTTACATCGATTGGGTCTACCACAGTGAAACTCAGCAGGTCTTTTTCATAGAAATGAACCTTTGACGTCTGCAGGGTGGTCAAGGCAAAACCCACGTAGTAGGTTCCGTCGTTCAGAAAGTTACCGGGTATTTTACACCTTGCCCGGTATATTCCCGGCAGGACTTTGCGCTTGGCTTCCATATCGATGGGGGCATCCATTGTTAGAAAAGCGAATACTCCGTCGGAAGTAAAAAAGTGAAAATTTGGCGTCACCTGCGCGCTGTAAACGTTTACGCTGTAAATCATCTCGATGCACACAGGCTCTTCGATAAAGCTTTCGCTGATCACCTGACCGTCCTCATTTATAATTCTGGCCTTGAGTAAATGGGCTGTTTCATCGCCTATCCGTCTTGGATTCAGGCTGTAGTCAACTTCGCCAAAGATGTTGGAACCCTCAGAGTAATAGTGTTGAATGATATCCACCGCCGGGCCTTTACAGACTAACCGTCCTCCATCGAGTAAAACACACTGATTACAAAGAGAAGCAATCATGGGCATATTATGGCTTACAAAAACTACTGTCCGCCCCTCCTCGCCAACCTTTTTCATTTTTCCCAGGCATTTTTTCTGAAACTTGGCGTCTCCCACCGCCAGCACTTCATCAATCAGCAAAATCTCCGGCTCCAGGTGAGCGGCCACGGCAAAAGCAAGGCGCACGTACATCCCCGAAGAGTACCTTTTGACCGGTGTATCCAGGAATCTTTCTACTTCCGCGAATGCCACAATTTCATCAAATTTCTTATTAATCTCTGCCCGGCTCATTCCAAGGATGGCGCCGTTCAAAAAGATGTTTTCCCGCCCGGTCAGTTCAGGATGAAAGCCAGTCCCTACTTCTAACAGGCTCGCCACTCTGCCCTTAATAGCAACCCGGCCGGCCGTTGGCTCGGTAATCCGGCTGATGATTTTCAACATAGTGGATTTGCCTGCGCCATTGCGGCCAATAATCCCCAGACGGTCCCCCTGCCTGACCTCAAAAGATATATCCTGCAGAGCCCAGAACTCTTCTCTGCTTCGGCCGGCGTCCGGGCCAAAACGTGGACGGGCTAACCACCGGCACCAATTTGATATCGTGACGGCCATCACATCCCGCAGAGCCGTGTAGGGTTCTTGTTTTTGATGGTTGATGAGATACTTTTTGCTCACATTGCAAACCTTTACAACTTTACTCATAGGCACCTCATATAATATCGGCAAACGATGTTTCCGTCCTACGGAAATAACTGATTCCTATAATACAAAACAGTAAGGTGGCACCAACAGACATTAAAAAGCCGGGCCAAAATATTTGTGTACTATCACCCAGGATCGCCCATCGAAAGCCGTCGATGACTCCCACCATCGGGTTTGCTGAAAACAGCAGCCTCCACCTTTCCGGAATAACGCTGCTGCTGAAGCCAACCGGTGATATATAAAGGCCAAACTGGATGATAAAAGGTACTACGTAGCGAAAATCCCGGTACTTTACGTTCAGGGCTGACAACCAGAGCCCTGCTCCCAAAACCGCAAGGAGGTCCAGGAAAAGAAAAAACGGCAGGGTCAAAATTTTCCAGTCAGGCCAGAAGTGATACCATAGCATTAAGGCAAACAAAATGACTATTGAAATCAAGAAGTCTACGAGACTGACAGCCATAGCAGACAGAGGTAAAAGCAGGCGGGGAAAATAGACTTTCGTTAGCAAATTCACATTGTTGATCAACGAATTGCTGCTTTCTTGCAGGGCGTTGGCAAAGAACTGCCACGGCAGCATCGCGGCATAGACCATGATTGGGTAGGGGACACCGTCCGATGGAAGCTTTGCTATTTTCCCAAAAACCACCGTAAAGACGACCATGGTCAGGAATGGCCTGAGCACACTCCAAGCTATACCGATTACTGTCTGCTTGTAGCGTACCAAGATGTCGCGCCAGGTTAAAAAATAGAGAAGCTCGCGATAAATCAGTAAATCACGCCAGTAATGCCGGAAAGAGCGCCCTGGTTCGATTATCAGGTTGAAATCTCCGTTTAGAGCAGGTTCAAACAGCCCTGGACCGTTCTTTTGCGAATCTTTTTTTTTTGTCGTGAGCCTCACCCCTTCGACGAGATATTTAGTTTAATATATTAGATAGAAATTAGAATTGACACTAAAACATACTTCATCCTGGTCATATGTCTGTCCCAAATTTCTAAAACTAACTTTATAGTGAAAAATTAATTTACATATAATGGTAAAATATATTTATCGTTAAACAAATGGGTTTGTCAAGCTTACATTTTTCAGTGCTTTGTTTTTTTCTTTAAATTTATATCATAGATAAGGGTATCTTTATCTGCAACACCCGTTTCTCCATCAATATAGAAACGCAAAACACAATTTCCCTTATCAACACACTTGAATTGATGACAATAGATCTTTTCTTCATCTTGAATGCTGTTATTAACTATTTGACGCAAATCACTTTCCGACATGTCTAGTTTTAATGTTCCATATCCTTTCGCTATATAAGAGATCTCATATTCCGCGCCAGGCTCCAGCAAGAGGTAGTCTGTAGCAAGGAAAAGACATCCACTGGCCGGAGCGCCTTTCTTTAACAAATAACCTTTTTTACCGTTAACAGGTATCTCAGTAACATATTGATCATTTTTTAAAACAAATCTTACCTCGGAAGGCTCCAGCCTGCTAAGAGCATCTTCGATGAATCCGCTCCCTATACCGGTGATAAATTGCTCGTTTACTTCCAAAACAATAATATCTCTACTAAAGACGTCCTTTTCCCAGTCTAATTCTCCCAGGTTGTCTTCTTCTGCTGGAACTTTGTCATCATCCTTACAATTCATTCGTTTATTATAGTAGAAGATGTCGGAGCATACCCCGTTTTGAACCAGAGTCTGGATAATCTGTCCGGAAAAGCTGCCCCCCCACGAATAAAACGTTTGGTTGAAAACCACCAGGAGCAGCAGTAATAACCGGATGGGGAACCGGATAGCGGTCCGGCGTTCTCCAGACGTTCAGCAGCAACGCCAGGTCGTTGTCCGAACCGGAAGGAATGTCGTCAAGTTCAATTCTTGTACATTCCAGATTAGTAATACTTCGATTGACCAGTTCCTGCAACTTGAGTATCATCTCCCTGGTTGTAAAATAAGCACCCAGGTAATTCCAGTGGGTCCCGCCCCTGCAAAACAGCGGATACTCCGATTTTCTTTTTTGTTTCATGGTAATCTCGTGGCCGTCCAAGTACTGGACATCATACTGTTTCAAGAGATCCACGAAGTTCTGATAGTTTCTGTTTTGCCCGACAGGTATTTTGTTAAAGGCATCCGGTATGTATTCAGGATAGATTGATGCCTTGCTCGGTGTTATTAAGACAACAGAAGCAATCCCTATATAATAGGATATTAAAAAGACAGGCATAAAAATGTAAATAAAAACAGGAGAACTGAAAACCACGGCATAACCCCTTTAATAATCGTTTAAATATATTTTTCCTTTCCTGTAAGCCTTAACTGATTAACCACCGACTTAATATCCTGTACCCGCTCTTTGGGGCAAATCAAAATCACATCTTCACTTTCCACGATCACCATGTTCTTTACACCAACAGTGGCAACCAGCTTGGATTGAGCCTCAATAATACAGTTCTCACTGTTAATATTCAGGCACTCTCCTCCAACCAATACGTTGCCGTCCGCATCCGCTGGCGCAATCCGTTCCATTGCCGCCCAGGAACCAATATCATCCCAGCCAAAATCGCCGGGTATAACCAGTACATTTTTTGCTTTCTCCATCACCCCATAATCAATGGATATATTTGGCATATCATGATAGCAGGCGTTCATAAGCTCCTGATTATTGTCTGCAACAGCCCTGCGCATTTGCGGCAGCTTTTTAGTTATACCGGGCAGGTATTCTTGAACCGAGCTCAGTAAAATGGAAGGCCTCCACACAAACATACCGCTGTTCCAGTAGTAGTTTCCTTCAGCCAGATACTTTTCTGCGGTGAGACGGTCAGGTTTTTCAACAAAGCGTATGACACTGTATATTCTTGCCCCGCCTTCAGTAGTCAGAAGCTGCCCTGCCATTATATAGCCGTAACCAGTCTCCGGTGAAGTCGGGTTGATTCCTATGGTCACTAAAACATCACTGGCAGCCGCAACGCTGCTGGCCGCCTTCATGATGGAAACAAACCGGTCATTTTGCTGAATAACATGATCTGACGGAACGATCACCATTACCGGATCGCCCTTGTTTTCCACATGGAGAGCCGCCAACAAAAGGCAGGGCGCTGTGTTCCTTCCCACCGGCTCCACGATCATATTTTGACGCGGCAATTCAGGCAGGTGCAGTTCAATTGTCGCAGCCAGTTTTTCGGTGGTAACCACCAGGATATTTTCCACCGGGATCCATTTTTGCAAGCGGTTAATAGTACCTCTCAGGAGGGAATCCTTTCCTGTGAAACATAGCAATTGTTTTGGTCTGGCAGCTCTGCTTTTGGGCCAGAACCGTTCGCCGGTTCCCCCGGCCATGATTACCGCGCAAAGTTTATTCTCAATCATTTTCAACCCCAGGACATGGTTTGGCTAAAGGTTTATTGTTCAAACTGGCTACACTTGACTTTGTAGCCGGCATCCATTAAAACTTTATCCTTCCGGGCTAACTCCAGATCGTGTTCAAGCATCATGTCAACCAATTGTTTAAAAGATGTTTTGGGCTGCCAGCCCAGCTTCGTCCTGGCCTTGGTTATATCCCCCTGGAGGTAATCGACCTCAGTAGGACGAAAATAACGGGGATCGATCACCACATATTTTCGCCAGTCCAAAGACAATTTTTCAAAAACCAGGTTTAAAAAATCACGGACGGTATGCGACTCTCCGGTAGCAATCACATAGTCATCAGGCTGATCCTGCTGGAGCATTAACCACATGGCTTCTACATAATCTCCGGCAAACCCCCAGTCCCGCCTGGCATCCAAATTTCCCAAAAAAAGTTTATCTTGAAGTCCAAATTTAATTCGTGAAGCCGTCCTGGTTATTTTTCGAGTGACAAAATTCTCCCCGCGCCTGGGGGATTCATGGTTAAAAAGAATTCCATTCACGGCGAACAAGCCATATGCCTCCCTATAATTCACCATCTGCCAGAATGCATGCGCTTTGGCTGCCGCATAAGGGCTGCGGGGTAAAAAGGGAGTCGTTTCAGATTGTGGCGGCTTGGCATTGCCAAACATTTCTGACGAACCAGCTTGATAAAATTTTATCTGCCTGCTGTTCTCTATCTGACAGTCGCGGATAACTTCAATCAATCGCAACGCTCCCAAAGCCACAATATCAGCGGTATATATGGGCTTTTGAAAAGAAACCTTGACGTGCGACTGTGCAGCCAGGTTGTATACCTCGTCCGGTTTGACAAGATTTACAATTCTTCTGAGCACCGTAGAGTCGCTAAGATCACCGTAATGCAAGAAAAATTTGCAGCCGGCTTCATCCGGATTTTGATAAATATGCTCGATACGTCCGGTATTAAAGTTTGAAGACCTCCTGATTACACCGTGCACCTCATAACCTTTGTCGATCAAAAATTCTGCCAGATAGCTGCCATCCTGTCCGGTGATACCGGTAATAAGAGCCCTCTTAGTCATCTAAATCCTCCTAAAACCTGAGTTGCTTGCCCTCTAATAACCTTGATTAACATGGGTAAGCTGGATTGTATGGAAAACCGCTGCTCTACGTACTCCCTGCCTAGCCGTCCCATTTCCCGGCGCAGCCGTTCTGACCGGAGCAAGCTGCAGATTTTATCTGACCATTCGCCCAAAGATAAAGCCAGGTAGCCATTTACCCCATCTTTGACGATCTCATTATTAGCGCTTACAGGAGAAGCCACCGCGGCAACCCCGGCGGCCATATATTGAAGAAGCTTCAACCCGCACTTTCCCCTCGCTTCCTCACTTTCGGTTAAAGGCATCACTCCCACATCAAAACTTAGAATCTGCCCAACCTCACTTTCCAAAGACCACATCAGGTGTTCCACCTTAACTCCCGGACATTCAAAATTCTGTCCCCCAATTATTCTGATGAGAATGTTATAGCTCCGGGCGATTTCCTGAAAAACAGGCTTTAAAATATTGAGGTAAGGCAGTGAACCCGGCATGCCTATCCAGCCGATTACATACGGCTCACCCGGTTTTTTGCCGTTATATTGCTTCACCGGATATCTAACCAGATCGATGGATGTAGGAATAATTACAACATTGTTGTTATAAGTCCGGGCATAGTCAGCCAAATATGAATTCCCCGCAATTATTGTGTCGCATTTGGCAATCACCCTGGCCACCCGGTTGGGGTCGGTGAACTTTTCTGCCAGTGTTTTTTTACGGTGAAGCGATGTTGCATAAATGGCATCGTCAAAATCAAAAATGATACTTTTCCCCAGCAGGCCGGCAATCATACAGATAAGTATTTCCGGTAAAGGATAAATATGGGGCAGCACCAGCCGCTGGATAAATATCGTGTCGTAACGCCAGATTATGAAACAGGCCAGAATGCGGGAAAGAGCACTTATCCCGAAAAAGACAAATTTAGCGATTATACCTTTATAAGGGGCATACCTTGTGTAGACATAATCAGACACACCCGGCCTGCAATCGGCGACAATCCCCTGCCTTCTCAGGTGGTCCAGGTACTGGTAAATTCTGTACCTGCTGGGCGGGTCATTCCACGATGCCGTCGGAAGGAATAATACTTTCAACTCGGCCACACCTCAGATTTCCCCCACCATCCCAGGTTGCCGGCGTACCATTGGATAGTTTCTTGAAGCGCCCGGGCAAAATCATACCGGGGCTTCCAGCCCAGTTCGCGTTGTATTTTACCGCTGTCCACGGCATAACGCCGGTCATGCCCGGGACGGTCGTTTACATGCCTGATCAGGCTGGACGGTTTTCCCAGCTGTCTCAGTATTTCTTCCGCCAGTTCAAGGTTGGTAAGTTCGCGACCGCCGCCGATGTTATATATTTCACCTTCCCTGCCGTTGAGGATAACGGCTTCAAGAGCGCGGCAGTGGTCGGCGACGTAAAGCCAGTCACGAACATTAAGTCCGTCGCCGTAAAGCGGTACAGGCCTGTTTTCAAGTGCGCAGGTTATGGTTACAGGTATGAACTTTTCTGGGAACTGGCGGGGGCCAAAGTTATTGGAGCAGCGGGTGACTATAACCGGTAAGCCGTAGGTTTTGAAATAAGCGCGGCACAGCAGGTCAGCTGATGCTTTGCTGGCAGAGTAGGGGCTGTTGGGAGCCAGGGGTGAATCCTCGTGGAATACCCCGGCCGGCCCCAGAGAACCGTAGACTTCATCCGTGGATACCTGAATAAATTGTGTTATTCCGTGCTTCCTGGCGGCTTCAAGAAGCACCTGAGTGCCTTTGATATTATTTTCAATAAAAGGGGCCGGGTCGTCTATACTCCGGTCCACGTGAGACTCTGCCGCAAAGTTTACGATCACGTCTATACCTTTGCTGATAGCCGTATTTACTGTATCGGCGTCCGCGATGTCACCTTTTACAAATAGGTGGCGATCCTCGGCCAGTCCCTCGAAATTTTTAGGGTTGCCCGCATAGGTAAGTTTATCGAGGTTGGTGATCTTCCAGTCCTGATGTTCGCCGAGAATGTAGTGAATAAAGTTTGAGCCGATAAAACCCGCTCCTCCTGTTATGAGAAGTCTCATCTGCAATTCCTCCAGTATAAAAACCGAAACATCTTAAGTGATGGTATTCCTCCAGATTAAAACAAGTCATTTATAACCATGGTGTTGAACCACTCGTTTACCCTAAATACCTGGCAAGGGCATCTTCCCAGGTAGGAAGCAGGTAACCGATGGTTTCCTGAAGGGGAAATGGATCCAGGACAGAATTTTGCGGACGCCTGGCCGGGCGCCCCATAAACATGGTATTGCATGGAGTCAAATCCACACTTAGGCCTTTTCTGGCAAAGATTGCTTTCGCAAAATCATGCCAGGTGACGCTCCCCTGATTGGTAATATGATAAATCCCGTAACAGCCGCTCGCACATAAATCCGCTATGCCCCTGGCCAGGTCCACGGTATAAGTTGGGCTCCCCGTCTGGTCATTCACCACGCGGACCTTTCCCTCATCCCGTCCCAAGCGCAGCATGGTCATAACAAAATTATTTCCCCCCGGCCCGAAAAGCCAGCTGGTCCGTACAATGTAATATGTATTAGTATTAACGGATAACGCTTTCTCTCCCCAGAGTTTGCTGTTCCCATATATGTTGGAAGGACACGGGTCATCATAGATGGAATAGGCGCCCGGTTTATTGCCGTCAAAAACATAATCGGTGCTGACGTGTACCAGTATCGCTCCTGCCTCTCTGCAGGCAACAGCCAGATTCCGCGGCCCAAGGCCGTTGATCAGGAAAGCCAGGTGGGGCTCTGTCTCAGCCCCGTCAACATTGGTATAAGCAGCGCAGTTGATTACAATTTCCGGTTTCTCGCAGCATGTAACCCGCCTTACCAGCTTGAGATCTGTAATATCCAAGTCGGTCCGTTTCAAAGCGATTACCTCCGCCTCCCGGCTGGCGAACTCAGCCGCCACCGCCCGGCCCAACATACCGGCGGCGCCGGTGATCATAACCCTCACCCGTGAACAACCTCCCATGAGTAAGGTATTGACTGGTCATTATATGGAAGGCGGTATTCATCCGGATTTCCGTAATTGTAAAGTTTAGTGGGAAAGTTAACTATAAGAGCGGTTTCATTCCCCTCTGCCGTAAATCCATGGTAGACCAAAGGCGGAATCTTTAACAGCACCGGGTTAAGGTAACCCAGGTGAAATACATTAACCTTCCCTTTGGTGGGACTGCCTTCCCGCAAGTCACACAGGACCGTTCTGGCCATCCCCGCGACACAGACAAAATGATCCCACTGCAGTTTGTGATAATGCCACGCTTTGACTATACCCGGATAGCAAGCGGTAATATACGCCTGCCCAAAATTCATAAATTCCGGCCAGTCCCTGCGCAGCATTTCCATCAGAAAACCCCGCTCGTCAGGAATCAGCTTTAAATGCCTTACTTCCACGCCATCAATTAGATTTATCTTGAGCACCCCCGTCTTAAACAAATACTTCTGAATCGTCTCCCAGGAACAAGCGGACAGCCTTATGGCGGTCTTTCTTTTTACTAACTCTGGTGTTATTGCCGATCAAACTGTCCTCAATGCGTTCCACATCCTTTAAAAAGCAGTTATTGAGGACAACAGAATGTTCTATGCTGACGTTTTCCAGTTTGCTTTCTTTACCCAAGGCAGTATAGGGGCCGATAAAGGAATTATTAATTACAACATTTTCGCCGATAACTGCCGGGCCGCGTATTATACTGTTTTTAATCCTGCTCCCTCTGCCGATTTCCACTCTGCCCGTAACACTGCTTAATTGATCCACCGCCCCGTTTATTTCCGGCCGGGCATATTCATCCAGAACAACCCGGTTTGCCTCCAGGATGTCGTCTTTTTTACCGGTATCCAGCCACCAGCCCTCCAAAATACTTGCGTCTACACGGCAACCCGAATCAATCATTTCCTGAATAGCGTCAGTTATCTCCAATTCACCCCGCCAGGACGGCCTGATTCTGTCTATTGCTCCGTGTACGGCAGAATTAAAAAGGTAGATTCCTACCAGCGCCAGATTACTGGGCGGCTCTTTCGGTTTTTCAATAAGCTTTACCACCCTGTTTTTTTCATCCAATACAGCTACACCGAATTGGCCTGGATTGCCGACCTGTTTTAACTGGATGAACGAGTCAGCTGACGAGTTAATAAAATCTTTAACCATACGGCTAACTCCGCCCTGAATAAGGTTGTCGCCGAGAAACATTAAAAAAGGTGAATCCACCAGGAAAGACCTTGCTGTTTTTACAGCATGGGCCAGGCCTGAAGGCGCATCTTGCATAATGTAAGTAACCCGCGCTCCCCAGCGCTCACCGCCGCCTATAGCGTCTTTTACCTGCTGTCCGGTTTCGGGAGAAATAACAACCCCGATGTCAACAATATCAGCCCCACGAACCTGCTCCATCACAAATTCCAGAATGGGTTTATTAGCCACAGGGATTAGTTGTTTTGCCGTGGTATAGGTTAATGGGCGCAGACGGGTCCCTTTACCGCCGCTCAAAATCAGGGCCTTCAACTAAAGCCACTTCCTTGATTTATATATTTTTATTTATAAGTACTCTTGAATGGATAATATGCGTTATTTTCAAAGAAAAAGTCGCGACCTTGCTTTAGCCGCCGTACTAATAGTCTACTTTAGGTTATTCCGGCATGGACCTAATTGCCCTCAGACGGCCGAATATTCTGTTTAAAGCCCAGCTTCTCTGCAGACCTTCACTGATTAAAATAAAAGCAATCATGTACACCTGCAAACGAATTCGATACAGGCCGCCCATGTTGGAAGAACCAAGGCTGTAAACCAGGCCGAAGCAGGTAATCACAATCAATAGAAACAGGCAGGCGCCCCGTTGATTATGCCATAGTTGACTAACACCTATTACAAAGTAGAAGTATAAGAAGTACATAAACGCCATTTCAGGAATCGTGATGATACGCATTGGTCCCATGGCCTGCCAGGGCAAAGGGCCAAGGAGAAAATAAAATATGCCAGTGGGTAAATATTTTAAAGCGTCGGAATAACTTTCAAAAACAGCGTCTCCCGCAAAGGCTGCCCCGCCATAGGCTGCAACTTGATGCTGTTCTCCGATGGTCTCAACGCTCTGGCTGAAAAGATAATTCGTGCCCAAAAAACCGTAACCCATTTGCTGCAAAGCAAATCCCGCGATTAAAAAAATGGTCAGGGCGTAAGCAAATCTTTGCCACCAGAGGAACTTTGTGGCGGTAAAAACATAAGAAAGTGTGATACACATGGCAAGCAGTATCCCAACATAAAACCGCAGCGAAACCAGAGCCATTAACAGCAAGGACATTAACAGCACCTTATTAAACACAAACCTCTCCATCAATTCAAGGTTTAGCCTGACAATCAACGTTATTAAAAAAATAATCAAGCTGTCTTTTAAATTTAATGATGACCACAGAATGGATGAGGGGAAATAGGCAGCTAGAAAAAAGCTGATTTTTGCCACCTTCGGGCTGCTTAGCCTTAAGCAAATAAAATACAAGTTAAATCCTATGCAGACGGATGTAATGCTGTTCAAAACGCGGATCAGGTCCGGCTTAAATCCCACGAGGTAATAAATCAGGCCGTTCCAGTAGTAGTAGCCGAAATTATCCGTAAATATCGCTACTTTCCTTCCATCCTGCCAGGCGCTGGCAATCAATTTGCCCATGTCCTCATAGTAAAGCGCATCCGAATTATTGACGTAGTTGATGAAAGCTGTGTCAAAACTGTGAGTTGCCAGGATAAAAAGCAATCTTATCAGCAGCGCGCCCAAAGCCAGCCTGAATAAAAATATTCTATCGTTTTCCGGCACCTCATGTATCCGGGCTAAAAATAGAATGAGCGCGCTGAATACCAGTGAGATTGGTACTATTAAAAAATTTTCTATAGTAAGAATGCCTGCTATAAATCCTATCAGCACCAGAAATGGAACAGAAATTTTGATAATCTCACCTCCAAAAAGACAATTGTTAAATTTTTGTAATTTTTTCTTTCCCCCTTTGAACCTTTTTTGTCGCGTTACGTGCATCCAAGATAAGTTTGGCATGGTCGACAACCCATTGATATTCAATACAACTGTGGTCGGTTAAAATTAAAACGCTATCTGCTTTTGCTAATTCCTCTTCTGAGATACTGATACTTTCCATGTATTTGTCATTCTCACTTGAAAGCTGGAACCTTGGTACGTACGGGTCATAATAGACAACCTCCGCCTGGTTCTTATTAAGATAATCAATAATTTTTAAGGCAGGGGACTCCCTGACATCGTCAATGTCTTTTTTATAAGTGATACCAAGGATTAATATCCTTGAACCATTCAAACATTTCTTTTGTCTGTTAAGTACTGAGATTAATTTTTTAACAACATGTTCCGATGCCTGCATGTTAATCTCTTCTGCAAGATCGATGAAACGTGTGTGAAAATCAAAATCTTTAGCCTTCCAGGCCAGATAAACCGGATCAACCGGGATGCAGTGGCCCCCCACCCCCGGGCCGGGAAAGAATGTTTGAATGCCGAAAGGCTTGGTTGCCGCGGCTTCCACAACCTCCCAGACATCTATGTTCATCCGGTCACACAGGATCATGAACTCGTTAACCAGAGCGATATTAACCGACCGGTAGGTGTTTTCAAAAATCTTTGTCATCTCTGCTGTGGCAGGGGAAGAAACCGGCACCACCTGCTTTAGACCCTGGCTGTAAAAGGTGCTCGCCATTTCACGGCACAAGGGCGTGACCCCGCCTACAACTTTTGAGATATCCCGCGTGGTATAGTATTTATTGCCGGGGTCCACCCTTTCGGGGGAGAAGCTCAAAAAAAAGTCACTTCCTACAGTAAGGCCTGAAGCCTCCAGAATAGGCAAAATCACTTCCTGGGTTGTGCCGGGAAAAGTAGTACTTTCAAGACTGATTAACTGGCCTTTTTTGATTTGATTGGCCACCTCTCTGGTAGCGGACAGCACAAAGGAAAGGTCCGGCACCCTCATTGATTTTAAGGGAGTCGGCACGCAGATAATGATAACATCGGCTTCCTTGATGTTATCAAACTGGCTGCTTGCTTTTAATCTTCCCCCTTCCACAAGTTTAAAAATGTCTTCACCGGCAACATCCCGGATGTAACTCTTACCGTTATTTATATGTTTTACTTTGCACGAATCCAAATCTATGCCCAGCACAGGGAAACCTATTTTGGCCTGTTCAACTGCCAGGGGCAAACCCACATAGCCCAGACCTATTATTGATACCTTTGCCGACCTGTTATAAATTTTCTCTCTTAAAACTTTTGCCGGATGCTCTCCAATATTTTCATTTACTGGCATATGCAAAGACACTCCTAAGCCGAATAGTTTTTTCTGAAGTTCAGTAACACTTTTTGCAGTAAGGAAATTATTTCTCGCTCCCTGAAAGAAAATTCTGCGCTCATAAAAGTGCTCAGAACATTTTCCAGGTTTGCAAAATCATATTTCCCCTTGGAAACACAAAAGATCCGGTCATGTACCGTAGTGACTATTCCCTCATCTTCGGTTGCCAGTTTTTCTGCCAGTTTCTCACCTGGACGCATGCCGGTATACTCTATGGGTATTTCAGAATAAGGTTCAAACCCTGACAGTCTGATTAGATTCTCCGCCAGATCCAGAATCCTGACCGGACTCCCCATGTCCAACAGGAAAATCTCCCCGCCCTTAGCCTGAACACCAGCCTGAATAACTAACTGCGCCGCTTCCACAGGAGTCATAAAATAACGTGTCATATCGGGGTGGGTTATGGTTACAGGGCCACCCCGCGCTATTTGTCTTTTGAACAAAGGAATCACACTGCCCCGGCTGCCCAGAACATTGCCAAAGCGCACAGCGACAAAACGGGTTTTTCCTCTTCTGCTCATACTTTGCATAATCATTTCCGCTACGCGTTTGGTCGCGCCCATTATACTAGTGGGGTTTACCGCTTTGTCCGTGGAAATGAGGACAAACGTTCCGGCGCCGTACTTGCAGGCAACCTCAGCCAAATTAAAGGTGCCGATAATGTTATTTTTCACTGCTTCGTCCGGACATCTTTCCATTAGGGGGACATGTTTATGCGCGGCGGCATGAAATACAACGTCAGGCCTATGCCGGTCAAATATGTGGTTAAGCCGCACCAGGTCTTTGATATCACCAATTTCAGGTGTCAGGCACAGCTCAGGAAAAGCTTCTCTCAGCTTAAGCTCAATTTCAAAAATACTGTTTTCACCGCGGCCGAGCAAAATTATCTCTTTTGGCGCAAACCTGGCAACCTGCTGGCTTATTTCTGATCCTATAGAGCCTCCGGCGCCTGTGACCAGCACATTCTTGTTTGTGAGGTAACCGGCTATCTTATCCACATCCAGAGCTACAGGTTTTCTGCCCAGCAGGTCTTCAACCTCTACGTTTCTTATCTTGCTGATTTTAATCTTACCTGTAATCAGATCGTAGAAGCCTGGCAGTATTTTAAGACGTGCTCTGGTCCGGTGACATATTGCGATAATCTGGCTGATAACCTGCCCTGAAGCTGAAGGTATGGCAATAATTATCTCTCTTATATTGTGGCGCTCAACCAGCGCCGGTATATCTTTCTTAGTGCCCAAAACCGGCAGTCCATGCAGTATCTTATTTTGTTTCTCAGGGTCATCATCCACATAGCCGACTGGTTCGAAGTCATCCCTATCCTGGCTTTTGCCGAGGACATCCGCTACAATTATGCCTGCCACCCCGGCTCCAACGATTAAAACCGGCTTAGCATTCCCTGCCACATCTTTACCCTCTTTCAACCCGGCTAAACCTTTAAATCACAACAAATTACATTTATTGCATGATATGCATACCGGCTGAAAAGGTGACTGAAGGCAGAGGTTGCGGCCATATTGAAAAACCCACATTCCGGCCGGCCTTAATTAAGCGTGGCTCTAATTAGGATTTTCAAAATGAAACGGAAACCCTAATCTAAGTACCCAATATAAATTCCCTTAAGCAAAATGCCCGGCTCAGCAAGGTCGTCTTTATTTTTATTCAGCATATTTTTCACCCTGCCTGATAAAACTAAGTCGCAAAGAAGGAGGAATGTTTATGGACCAAAAAGTTACACTTTATACCACGCCTACTTGACCGCACTGCAGCCACGTGAAGGAGTTTCTTTCGCAAAAAGGTGTGAGTTACAACGAGCTTAATGTTGCTGAAAATGATCAAGCTAGAAATGAAATGATCAAGAAAACCGGCCGCATGGCCGTCCCCACAATAACAGTGGGAAATCAGGTTGTGGTAGGTTTCAACCGGTCCGAACTGGAAAGGCTGCTGCCGTAGAAAAGCCCACCTGCAGGTGGGCTTCCATCATTTTGTGTGAACTTTTATTCAAAACACAGGATTTGTTCCATAATCTCTCTGAATAACGGAGCGGCGGACTCGCCTCCGCTGCCACCTTCCTCTAACATAACAACCGCAATATAACGTGGATTGACACGGGGAGCATAACCGGCAAACCAGGCGTTAGTAGTGCTTTGGCCTGCAATTTGAGCGGACCCGGTCTTCCCGGCGCTGCCATAGACAGGCACCGCTGCTGCTTTTCCTGTGCCTTCGTCTACGACTGATTCCATCAGGCTGCGCAGTTTGCGGGCAGTTTCCTCTGATATAGCCGCCTTACCTGGATCTGCAACAAATTCCTCTTCCACGCCTCCACCGTTTTTACGGATCTCCTTAACCAGCCGGGGTTCACGGTATATTCCACCGGACACCATGGTGTTTACCAGAGAAGCTATCTGCAGCGGCGTGACTAAAACCGGCCCCTGGCCCACACTGCTGTTAACAAGATTATAAGGCGCTCCTATAAGGCTCAGATCCTGACGCCGGTCAATAGGCGCCGGGTAACCAATTACATTTTGGTTTTCTAAACCTAAACGCCTGGCATATTCAATGATTTTGGGAGCGCCCAGGTTTAGGCCAATTTGGACAAAAGAAGGGTTACAGGAATTGATAAAGGCATGGGCAAAGTCTATCTCACCATGACCGGCTTTTTCCCAGCAGCTAATCAGCTCCTCTTTTTCGCCGCTGCAGTAAAAATGACTGTTAAGACTTTCGGTGCCCTCTTCCAGCGCAGCCGCCGCAATCACTATTTTAAAAACAGAGCCCGGCTGGTAAAGTGAGACGCAGTGATCAATAAAACTACCATCCTCCCGGGCGCCAAACTTCTCAGGTTGAAACGGGTCAAAACGCGGGCTGCCGGCCATAGCCAGGATATCCCCGCTGCCGGCTTCCAGCACCACTACAGCTCCTTTTACTGACTTATGGTCCAAAGCGTCTTCAGCAATTTTTTGCATGCGGGCATCCAGAGTCAGGAGCAAGTCCCGCCTGCCCCTATCCAGGGTATTTTCTTCAACCTCAAAACCCGGGCCACCCAGCAGCTTGCCTCTGGCGTCAGTAAATACCCTGACCGCCCGCTCCGGCCTTGCTCCTTTCAGTTTCTCCTCAAAAATTAACTCAAGGCCTGTTTTTCCCACAAGATCATTATAGCGGTAAATTTTACGCGAGCTTTTAGTAAGGTTAAGATATTCCTCGCTGGAAGACATTCTGCCAAGGTACCCCAGCGTTTGTGGCGCCAGTGTCCGTTCTCCATAACGGAATTGGACAGGTAAAACCATCACGCCAGGCCAGTTTTTCTGCCTGATGGCAGCTTTCTGAGCAGTAGTAACTGTATACGGCAGGCAGCCGGGACCTTGCTTAAGGTAATCATCTATCATAGAACGGTCTGCGCTCATAATATTTGCTAAACCGCTTGCTGTTTCAGGCTTGTCCGTAATAAGCCTAGGGAAAACTATTACCCTGTCTTCTACCCTTTCGCCGGTCAGAGGAACTGAGTTGCGGTCCAACAATTTGCCCCGCGGCGCATCCTCCAGGGCTACCCAGAGACTGTCCTGTGCAAGCGCCAGGGAGTTATAGCGGTCACCATTCAAAATTTGTATTTGCCAAAGCGGGAATAGCAATCCCACTAAACACATTAGAAAAATAAAAAAAATTTGGACCAGCCTCTTCTGCCTTAAAACGTTCAACACTAAACTTCCTTTCCGCAAAAAGCAGCCTAACTCCGGAGGTATCCTCCTTCGGCTTGTGCTATATGTTACTAGATTGACCAAATTAATATATATTTAAACAATTTACTGGAAAGTCTCAATGAATTCAGGATTAACAGCTTAATATCGATGAATGTAAATAATTTCACTAGAGACAACAAGATATAAAGAAAAAAATGCCCTTTGATATGGATAAGTGGTAACAATTTATCCACACCAAAGGGAGAAGAGAGGTAGAGTATTTAGTTAGGGGTAAAACTATTTAAATATTAAATGGAATTATCAATAACCTAAAAAAATGAACTATATATATCTTAAAACATATATCATTTCAACTATACTTATTTTAACACTCTTGTACTAAAAACAAAAATCGCATGTTGTTATTTGTACTATAATTCACACTTATACTCGACAAAAAAGTACTTCTCCCCGGGTGAACACCACCTGGTCATAAACATCCCTGTTTTTTCAAGCAGTTTCCGCCAGAACCGCTTTTTCTTCTAACTGGCTGCTTCTCATCCTGTAATTTTCAGCCTGGCTCACCAGGTTCCTTGCCCACTGCGGCACAGATACAGCGTGCAGGTGGGTATAGCTGGCCATAACCTTCTTATAAACCAGGCCGTCAATGCCATCACCCATGCCTGTTCCCCTTTTTACATTATAAGCGACGCCTGCCTGCCCAGGTTCAAGATTGATCAACCTTGAGTGATGGAATTCATGTCCTCTAATCACTTCACCAACATTGAAATAGGGGTTTTCTCCCGACACTTCCAACTCAACATAGCCGTGACCCTGAGGTTTATCCGACATAATCACGTCAAAAGGCAAGACTCCACACATTTGGTAGGTCTGATCGCGCCAAATCAGACTGCGCCCCAGGTACATCAATCCCCCACACTCCGCGTAAACCGGCAGGTTTTCTTCAACTTTCGCCTTTACCGCCCCACGCAACGATTTATTCTTTTCAAGTTCAGCCGCGAATAGTTCAGGAAAACCGCCGCCTATATACAAAGCGTCCACATCAGGCAATTCAGGGTCGTTCAGTGAATCAATATATAACAGCTCCGCTCCGGCTCCCTCCAGTGCTTCCAGGTTCTCACGGTAATAAAACGTGAAAGACTGATCTTTAAAGATACCAATTACCGGTTTTTCTTTTCTGCTATGAAGTTTATAAGTTTCTTTTCCTGATTTGATTTCATCATTAACTAAGACAGGCGGAGCAGATCTAGCTATTTCTACCAGTTTCTCAAGATCCAAGTGTTTAATAGCCGTTGTTTTCACTTCTTCCAGCACAGCATGAAGTGAAGCGGTTTCATTGGCGGGAATAAGGCCAAGGTGCCTGTTGGGAATTTTTAAGGCATTATTCTTCGGCATGGCTCCCAGGACTGGAATACCGCAATAATGTTCCACCGAAGAGCGCAGCATGCTTTCGTGCCTGGGGCGGGCTACATTGTTGAGGATAACCCCGGCAATAACCAAATCCGGGTCAAAGTGCTGAAATCCCATAACCATCGCGGCAACACTGCGGGTCATACGAGTTGTATCCACTACCAGTATCACCGGCGCGTTGATAGCCTTGGCCACTTCCCCGGTGCTGCCGCTGCCCGCCAGATCCACACCGTCAAAAATACCCATAGCTCCTTCAACAATGCTTATATCAGCACTCCGGGCATACTTTAAAAAAGATTGCTGCAGCGCCTCCCTGCCCATCATAAAGCTGTCCAAATTACAGCATTGTCTTCCTGTAACCATGGTTAACCAGCTGGGGTCGATATAATCAGGACCTTTTTTGAAAGGCTGTACCGTAAATCCTTTTGCAGTCAAACCTGACATGAGACCTACTGAGATGGTAGTCTTGCCTGAACGGCCCTGTGGCGCTGCTATAACCAAACGTGGCATGTTAGTAAGTTTTCCCATGGTTATCCTCCATTACTACGTCCAAAATGCTTTTTTATCCTACAACAACAGGCCGGTTGTATTTTTGAGGACTTGATAGTCCTCAAAAATACAACTTACTGGGGTTTCCTATTCATTACACGCAACCGGTCGGTTTTGGCAATCCGGCCAGTTTACAGGCCCCTTTGGCCGGCCCGGAAGGAAATAGCTCATACATGTGCTTGTTGCTGCAGCCGGTTTCTTTACAAAGCTTCCTTACCATCGGGGCAGTCTGAAACTTATTAAAGTAGTCACGCAGATAGTTGATGATGTTCCAGTGTTCATCAGTCAGCTCATCAATTTCTTCCAGAGCGGCAAATGCCATTACCACATCTTCATTCCAATCAGACGGATCTACAAGAAAACCATCCTCGTCTACTTCAATCTCTTTACCTTTGACGTTTATAGTCCCCATAAGTAGGCACCTCCTATTTCAATTTTTTCCTTAGTATTTAGCCGACTATCAATTTTTTATTAATCCCACACCAAAGCCTTGCCCAGTAAATCAATCAGGCCTTTTACCTCCACCCCCAGTTTGTGCTCTTCAACCATGGGATAAAGCTGTGCTTTACAGATGGAACACGGGGCACAGAGAATGCCGTCGCCATTAGCGTCTACACCGGTAGCCCGAACCTGATCGGCTTTTTTCTGTGAAAATTTTATTCTCAGCTGATACATTTCCGGATCGTCGAACAGTATAGCTGAACCTCCGCCGCAGCAAAAATTAAGGTGCTTATTTGGTGTCATTTCCCGGAAATCGGCGACACAGGCCCTCATAGTCGTTCTCAAGGTCTCCGCCATACCACAGGCGCGCACATAATTACACGGATCATGCAATGTGACCGGCTGGCTGTTTTTAGACGGATCCAGCTTTAATTGACCCGTTCTGACATAGTAGGAGGTCTCATCATGCAGGTGAGTAATAGGCCAGCGCACCGGTTTGTCCGCCATGGTAGGGATATACATCTTGGCGGCACGCCAGCCGTGGCCGCACTCACCCCAAACAATTTTCTTCACGCCAAGTTCTTCCGCCGCCTCCAGCAATCGGTTGACATTGCCCCGCTGGGTAGCTCTCTGGTCAAAAAGATAGCCAAAGTTGCCGGCTTCCGTGACAATACTGGGTATCGTATAATTAGCTCCAATGTATTTAAAGAACATAGCGGCGCCCATCAGGGTGTACGGGTTAACGAGAAAATCAGCTGAAGATGGTATATACAAGATATCTGAATCTGGTTTATCTACCGGGAACTCGACCTCCACACCGAATTCTTCCTGGCATTCTTCAGCCAGAAACTCCAGGGTGTCCTCGATACTCGGTTTCAACAGCCCAACGTGGTTGCCCGTCTTTGCCATCGCTATACCGCCCCCGGCATGCAGCTTAGGCACTAGGCCCAGCCAGGTCAGGATCTGACGGCCGATAAAGGTAACCTCACAGGTATCAATGCCAAACGGGCAGGCAACCGCGCACCTGCGGCATTCGTTGCACTGGTAAAAATACGAATACCACTGTTCTATAACATCAAGACTGAGATCCTCCGCCCCTGCCAGTTTTCCGAAGTACCGTCCTTCAGGGGTAAAATAGCGTTTATAAATCTTGCGGATCAGATCCGCGCGATTTGTTGGTATGTTGTTGGGGTCCCTGGTGCCAAGGTAGGTATGGCAGTTCTCGGCGCAGGCCCCGCACTTAACACAGGATTCCATGGCATAAACAAATGACCGGTATTTTTTACGCATCTCATCCAGATGCTGCAGGGCTACTTCTACCTTTTTGTCATCAGGCACAGGGAGTATGTGTAAGGACTTGAGTTCTTTTTCATTAGCCCTAACAGGCTGGGATAAACCTTTAACGGCTGGCATTAGCTTACACTCCCCTTTCCCAACGAGCTTCCACAACAGGCACGTTCTTCAACAAGTCTGGCCCGGTCATGCCCGGCGCAGGGTTCTGATAAGGCCGGTTTTGGATATATCTGTTGCCGAACATACCGAAAAGGTGCATCAGTTTGCTGAATGGAAATACTACCATTAATATTTGCACCAGAAGTAAATGTGTAGCAAACAGCGGTTTATGCAGCACCTCAGCGTTGGCGGGAATTGGCTGCAGCAGGATCAATTGGGTAACATATTCCTTTACCGGGGCGTATTCTATACCAACACCCGGGAACAGGCGCATAAAATTACCTACGGAAACTATCGCTATCAGGAGTAACAGGTGCAGGTAATCACTGGTCAGGCTGACTTTCTTTACATAATCAACCGCCAGGCGCCGGTATAACAGGTAAAGTAAAGCCAAAAAGATCAAAATTCCGAAGATGAGTCCCAGATAGCTGGACATTTGCTCACTGGTATGCTCGGTTATGCCGGGTATGAAAGCAAAATGCTTGCCTAAAAAATAAATGCCCGTCAAGTGTCCGCCGAGAATAGCCCCAAGGGCGACATGCATCGGCCAGGCCCCTACCCATAAGCCCCGGTTAAGGTTGAAGAGGCTTTTAAATAAGACTATTTCAGTTCCTGCCTCCGCCACGGCGCCGGTCACCCCAGACGCAAAGTTGGGAGTGCTCAAAGTAATGTTGTGAACAATCCTGGCTCCGGCCCACCGGCCCAAACGGTAGATAACTCCAGCGGTAAATATGACAACAGTGATGTAAGGAAGTACTTGTAAGATCATAAAAGACAATTGGGTGCACACCTCCTGTGAGCAAAACCTGGAAGACCAAATCATTCAATACTTTAAAGCAGCTAAAGCTCGGTTACGGTTACGGCATCGTGCGGGCACGAAGCGACGCAGGTCTCGCAGCCTAAGCAGTCGGAAGGTTCACCGCTCATAACAGCTTTTCCATCCTCCAGCGACAACAGACTTGCCGGGCAAGCCCCGCAACATTCTCCACAACCCTGGCAGCTATCACTGTCAATGTTTACCATATACATATTTGCGAGCCTCCTCTTAATTTTTTTTTATAACTAAGGCTGCCGCGACGGGTGGCAGCCTTAGTCTGGCATCCCTGTGCTACTTGACTAGTTTCACGTAGGAAGTACCGATATACAGAAATTCCACTTTACCTTCTTTAGCTAGTTCCTTGACAATCTTGTCCACATCTGATTTCTTTTCTTTCAGGTTATCGGCCATGTCCCTGGTTTTAGTTTTATCAACCTTACCGAGATACTCAATAACTTTTGCCCTCAGATCCTCACTCAATTCTTCAGCCCCTGGTTTATTACCACTTGAAGTTAGTGGTACTCCTGAATGACGGTACAGAGAAGATGAAATCATCAATATGTTTGTCTGTAAACGGCAAACCTGTCAGCTTAAAGAAAGACTCCCAGCCTATCCTGTCGATCCACTCGCCGTACCGCTCGCCCGGCCTGGCATTGGCAGCCCACACGTCAATCAGGTTCTTAATCGCATCAACAACTTCCGGCCAGCGGGGCGGGTTATTCGGCAGATAAGGTACGGCCAGCCTGGAAAACATCGGGCCAGTCCTGGCATTGGAGACCTTACCGCCAACCAGCAGCGCCACACCATCATTATCCGGGTCGGCAATCGGCATGGACGGGCACATAGTAAAGCAGTTACCGCAGTACATGCATTTCTCGGGGTTGACTTCCACACTCTTCAGTTTTGGGTTGGGTTTGATTGCGCCGGTGGGGCAACTCGCGATTAGAGTCGGGATCTCGCACTGTTTCTGAACCATTTCGTGGTTGATCTTCGGTAGGGTCCGGTGAATGCCCAGAATAGCTATATCCGAGCAGTGCACCGCTCCGCACATGTTCAGACAGCAGGCCAGGGAAATTTTGAGCGGCGCGGGCAAGGTCATTGATGTATAGTAGTCATAAATTTCATCCATAACCGCCTTCACGATGCCGGAAGCGTCCGTAGCCGCGGAGTGGCAGTGTACCCAGCCCTGGGTATGGATAATATTTTTGAGGCTGTTGCCGGTGCCGCCTACTGGTAATCCTTTTTCTTTCAATTCATTCAGCAGCGGTTCAACATTCTTTTCATCAGATACCAGAAACTCTACGTTGTGACGGGAGGTGAACCTGAGATAACCGCCACAGTATTTATCAGCTATGTCGCAGTACTCCAGGATCTTATCCATGCTGAGCAGACGCGCGGAACCCACCCTAACGCTGTATAATACATCGCCGCTCTTCGCAACATGTTTTAACACGCCTGGTTTGACTATTTCGTGATATTTCCAACTGCCATAGTTTTCCTTTATTACAGGAGGAAGAAACTGCTCGTAATTTGGAGGCCCCAGATCTGTTTTAGGCACTTCTCTTCACTCTCCTTATGTTTTATTTTTTCTTCGTTTACCAATTGATTTACTTGTTGATTTCCTCAGGCCACCAGAAGAAGTACGGGTTGGCCCTGGGGGCGGCAACCATCTGCGGCACCGGATCCAGTCCGATATCACGCAGGAATACGCGCATCCCTTTACGGTAAATTAACTCTCCGACGCGCTCACGCATCTTGCCGTTCTCATCCCACCACTCCCAGATCTTCCGCAAAAGATCTTTTACTTCGTCATAAGGAGGTTCCATCTTCATAAAAGGAACAAGTACCCACGAAAGGAAGGCCGATTTTAGAATAGTGGCTTTACCACCGATCAGAATTGTGGCGCCTTTTTCCTGGCCGACACTCAAAGCCTTCGGCATCTTATTGATGCAATGCATGCATCTTACGCATTCTTCACTTTTTATGGAAAGGGTCTTGCCGTCCCACTCAAGCGCGTTGCTGGGGCACTTTTCCACTACCATGCCTTTTATGTCATATCCGTTGTTGGCATAGGCCCTTACCTCTGCCTGGTCGATATTCAATGTGTCACGCCAGGTGCCGACAATAGAGAAATCTGCTCTAGCCACAGAGGCAACACAGTCGTTAGCGCATCCGGATACTTTTATTTTAAATTTATAAGGCCACATTGGGCGGTGCAGTTCGTCCTGGAACTCCTGGGTAAGGTTATAACAGATATCCAGGGTATCGATGCAGGCGTTCTCGCACCTGGCAGGCCCGACACAGCAGCTTGGAGACCGCAGGTCCGAACCGGAGCCGCCGAGATCCCAACCTTTTTCACTAAACTCATTAAAAGCGGGTTGCAAATTCTGGGTGGTAGTGCCCAGGAGTATGATATCACCGGTGGCGCCGTGCATATTGGTGAGGCCGCTGCCAAATTTGTCCCATGTCTTGAGAATGTCTCTCAGCGCGTCAGTCGTATAAAACCACCCGCTGGGCTGGTTAATACGCATAGTATGGAACTCAGCCACATTGGGGAATTCCTCAGGCTTGTCTGAATAACGCCCGATAACGCCGCCGCCGTAACCGGTAACACCTACAATACCGCCGTGTTTCCAGTGTCCTTTCTTTTCAGCGTAGGACAACTCGAGCTGGTCAAGAACATCCTTGACGGCCGGCTTTTTTTCGGCCAGTTTTTTCATATCAGTAACAAAACTCGGCCATGGTCCTTTTTCAAGCTCATCCAAGAGAGGAGTTTTTTTATCCTCGCTCATTCTTACACCTCCAAAGTTATTAATACAGTATAAAACACCGGTCTTTATGATTAGACTTTATATCACCCTCCTATTATATTAGTAACATTTGTTGATCAATAGGAATACTTTATTATGAAAATATACTGATATCCAAGACAAATACAGAGTCTTTAAATTAGACCAGCGTTAAGACCTCACTGGCTCCGCCGTTCATAATATATTTTCTGAATTCGTAGCAAGCCTTGGACTCAAAACGCTCTTTACGTCTGACAACGGTAAAGCTGCGTGTTTTCTTCAAATCCTTGATCCTGATTATTTTTAAAGTGCCCAGCTTCAACTCCTTGCGCAGCGCCCACTTTGAAAGCATGGCCACACCCATTCCCGCTTCCACAGCCTCTTTGATCGCCTGGGTACTTCCCAGTGTAATAAGATTAACAGGTTTTAGGGATATCTCCTGCAAAACTTCCTCCAGCGCGATTCTGGTGCCGGATCCCTCTTCCCTCATAATAAAAGTTTCGTTCTCTAAATCCTCACGTGTTATATATTTGCTTTTAGCCAGGGGATGTTGTTTTGAAACGATGAAGACCATCTCATCCTGTGAGAATTCTTCGATAATGAGCTGTTTATCCTCAATGTGTCCTTCAACTACCCCGAGATCTATTGAACCTTCCAGGGCTCTTTCATGGATTAATTCTGTATTGCCAATAGTTACTGAATATTTAACCTGGGGATATTTTTTTGAAAACGCTGCCAGCACTCGCGGCAAAACATATTCACCTATGGTGAAACTGGCTCCAATCCTCAGTTCTCCCGTAACCATCTCTACCAGGTCAGCCACCGCTCTCTTGGCCAGCATATGCAGCTTAAGGATTTCAGAAGCGCAGCTGTACAGCGCGGCGCCGGCCTGGGTCAGCTCAACTTTTTTACTGGACCTTTCAAATAACTTGGCCCCGTAATAGTCCTCCAGAGCCTGGATATTCTGGCTAATCGCCGGCTGGGTTATATTTAAAAGCTGAGCGGCCCTGGAGAAGTTTTTTTTTCCGCTACTGTTACAAATATAAACAACTGGTAATCAAGCATTTTCATGCCCCCCGGTTAAACCGAAATTTTTTTCTATCTATTATTTAAGCTTATTTTAGCATCACTATACTGAAAACAAAAATCGTATGTTGTTATTTAAACTATAACCTCAGCTTATCATTGGCGGCAGCTTCTTATAATGCGATATAGTGACACTCCTGCCTTGGTAATCCTGCAAGTTTAAGCTTTTTACGGCCGCTGCGGCAGCTGGTTATTTTTGTGCTATTCCTCCCTGTTGGTATTATAATTTATTATTCTCATTAATAAATACATGCCTTTATGCTTTGCTAACCCTCATTATCGCCTTCCTGAAAATAATTACACGCCACACCTTTGTCAGAAGGTGTTCTTAAATATCCCACACCTGTCCAGATTAAAACAGCCGCGAATAATATGCGAAGTAAACTCTCTGAGAGGATATAGGCCAGACTTGCTCCCAGGTACGTACCTATAAGAATACCGGGAATAAGCCCCTTCAAAATGCCGGTATCAATGTTTCCGAGGCGCCTTTGGGTTAAAGCCCCGACTCCCCCAGCGGGGATCATGGCCAGGAGAGAACTGCCCTGCGCGGTATGCTGGGTAATGCCGGCCAACACAACCATAGAGGGAACCATGATCGTACCCCCTCCCACTCCCATCATACCGGAGAGAAAGCCAGTTAAGGCGCCTGTCAACAGGAGTATTATTATTTTTGGCAAGCCCGCCGCCGGGTCGTCACCACTATTAAGATAAGGCTTCAAGAGCAGCATCAGGGTGACCAGGAGCATAAACCCCCCGAAAAATCTCTTGAGCTTCCATTCAGGCAGGGCGTGGGCTACGTATGCCCCAGCCCTGGTAGTGAATATGGCGGTTGATGCCAATAGCACAGATGCCAGTATATCTACCGACCCCTTGAATGCATAAATAAGAGTCCCCGCTACGCCGGTGAAAACCAGCGCCACCAGGCTAGTGCCGGAGGCCTTGTGCAGTCCCGTTTTCAGGATTCCGGCCAGCAGGGGAACCATGATCACGCCGCCGCCCAGACCAAAAAGCCCGCCGAAAAGGCCCGCGGCCAGGCCAATCAAGAAACTCATTTAGTAAATACCTCGTAAGATATGGTTTCATCAAAAATATTTGGTGTTTTTAAATTTATTATTCAGCTGGGATTTGCATTTATAGGGTGAGTCTATCATGAAAAAGATTGGAGGGGAAATAACCGGTGGTAATGGAGAAAATAATAGAAACTTATAAAGAAAGCTTCGTGGCAGGATAATTAGAGTTTAAGATATTTCCCAGAAGGCAGTGCTGCTAATTATTCCTGCAATGAGAATTCTGAGGACTTAAAGGAAAAATAAATGGGGTTACACTTGACAAGCAAATAACTGCGGTAGTCATTGTTTGAACCACCACAGTCATTTACTGGTGTTTAAAGGGAGATCGGAAGAGCACACGTCTGAACTCCAGTCACATGCCTGTATCTC
>ENA-UOYA01000358-UOYA01000358.1-activated-sludge-metagenome-genome-assembly--contig:-NODE-358-length-62224-cov-8.628046_pt1 | contig 62224 bp, 57 predicted proteins | sample MGYA00238163_ERZ764804 | MGnify/ENA primary metagenome ERZ764804 (study PRJEB28919, sample SAMN05720223) | activated sludge metagenome | isolation source: Anaerobic digester | place: Hong Kong...
GAGGAACGGGGTGATCAGCGAGAGGAACGGTAGACCTGCGAAGCCGATGATGCGCCTGGCGAAACTCACACCGTCGCCCCGACGATGCGGTTCGGTCATAGTGTCACACTACCTTCGCGAATCGGCGATCAGCCGATCCAGGACATCACATTCCAACCCTGGCCGATCTGGCTCTGGCCGCGCCAGCCACCGCTGCCATTTCCCGTGTAGAGCAGCAGCGCGCCGGAGCTGTGCCGCGCAAGGACGTCCGGATTGCCATCGCCGTTCATATCGCCCGGCCCGAATAGCGCGGTCATCTGCGCCCAGCCCGTGCCAATCTGGATCGGCTCCGCCCACGTCCCTGAGCCGGCGCCGCTGTACAGCCAGAGCACACCATTGTTCTGGCGCGCGATCAAGTCCGGCTTGCCGTCGCCCGTAAAGTCTCCCGGGCTGAAGACGGACAGCATGGAGCTCCAGCCGTTCCCCGCCAGCCTCCGAGGAAGCCAGCCACCCCGGCCATCGCCGGGATACAGCCAGAGCATTCCCGCCGAATCCCGTGCCGCCACATCGGCGAACCCGTCACCCGTGGCATCGCCCGTCGGAATCAGAAGATCGAAGGCCTCCCACCCCGTTCCGACGGCAACAGGTGGCCCGGCGAACTGCCCGTTGCCTCGTGCTGAGTAGAGCCACGCGGCGCCCGTCGAATCGCGGGTTAGGAAGTCACGGCTCCCATTGCCGTCGAAGTCGCCGATGGGCACCGCGAGGTCACCGAGTGCCCACGCACCGCTGACCGTGATAGGTCGACCGTCGGAGTACGCGAACAGAGTACCCGCCGAGTTCATCGCAAGGATGTCGCGAGCGCCATCACCAGTGAAGTCGCCGACGCCTGCCTGCTCGCTGAAGGGACGCCCCGCTGGCGGCCCGGAGCTGGCGATGATGTCCATGACACCCCACCCGACGCCGACCCGGGACGGGACGCCCCAACTGCCCGCCCCATTGCCGGGGTAGAGCCACAGTGCTCCGGAGCCATCCCGCGCGAGCACATCCTGAGCACCGTCGCCGTTGAAGTCGAGACTGCCGGAGAGATTGCTGAATCCATTCCAGCCGACGCCGATGCGCGAGGCCGCTAGCCAGCTCCCGCGGCCGTTGCCCCGGTACAGCCAGAGATCTCCGGCAGGAGTCCGCGCTATAACGTCAGCCGCTCCGTCACCGCTGAAGTCGCCTGCGCCGAAAATAGCGGTCATGGATTGCCAGCCATTGCCCACCTGCACAGGTGCGGCGAATCGGGCTCTACCGAGGTTCGCGTGCAGGAACAGCAACCCAGAGGCATCCCGCGTGAAGATGTCCTGGGTGCCGTCACCGTTGAAATCCCCCGCCGCGAATATCGCGGTGTAGGCCCCCCAACCGTCGGATATTTTGACGGTGGTCAGCCACCCTGTCTTGCCGTCGGTTGGGTAGAGCCATAGAGCGCCGGCCGCATCGCGAGCGAGAACATCGCGGTTGCCGTCGCCATTCACGTCACCCGCGCCGAACACGACGTCAAAACCCTGCCAGCCAGTTCCGATCTGCATGGGCACGCGCCAGCCACCCCGGCCGTTGCCCTGATAAATCCACAGCGTGCCGTCGTTGCGCCGCGTCAAGAGCTGCGGGGCCGAGTTCGTCGCCGTGATCACATTGCCCGTCGTAGAACCGAACCAGTTTGTGTAGTACAGCCAGAAGTTGCGGTTGCCGTAGGAAGAACAGGCGTCGCCTACGCCGCCGAGGTTCGCGAGGGCGGCCGCATTCGGCTGATAGGGGGTGTAGTTGTACAGGGCGGCCGTCGCGTAGTTCTGGATCGTAACCACCGCTGACCCGCAGGCCGAGTTCGGGTTGTAGGCGATCGAGTGAACTCCGGGCTGCCGCGCGAAGCGGCCAGCGCTGTAGACCTTGAGTTGCTTGGTCCCCTCATAGACCTGGTTGGCAAAGCCGAGCGCGTACTCGGCGCACGGCGCCGTGTCAGGACAGGCCATCCCCATGGCTCGATCAAGGCGTGAGGTCGATGGGCTCGTCGCCGACACCAGGCTCTGCTCCTTCTGGAGCATCACGAGAATGACCTTCGCGCTGATGCCGCAAGCGACCTGGGCCCGGTAAATGATGGCAGCTGCGGTGAGCGTTCCGCCCTGGAACGCACTGCAGACCAACGCGCCGGTGGTGCTGGACACCTCCGCAGGACGGCTTGATGCCGCAACCGTCAGAACGTTGAGGCAGCTGGCGTTGAGGCAGGTGCCGATCTGCGAGCTCAGAAATCCCTGAATCTCGCTTTCGGACATGGCTGCGGAATCGAAGAACAACTCATCACTGATGATGTTCCCGGCTTCGAACTCACTTCCGCTGAGGGCATGCGCGGACTCAGCTGAGAAGGGTCCGACCAGCACGCCGGTCGCGGCGAGCACGATACTGAGGGATCCCCCGATGATCCGTCTCAGTTTCGACGAGATCCACCCATGTTCTGCACCATCCACTCTGCTGCCCCCATCCGATCACGCATTGATTCCTAGGGTAGGCGATCGCCCGGCACTTGGGCCGCATTTGAATGCCGCGGTCAGGAGCGGGCGCCGAAGTACTCTCGCGACTCCCACGCCGAACTGATGATGCTCTCGAGATCATGGCGGGCGACCCAGCCCATCTCCTGCCGAATGCGAGACACGTCCGCGACGACAGTTGCGGAGTCCCCCGGTCGGCGGGAACTGGCCACCGGCTTCAGGTCGGAACCTGCGATATCAATGAGCGCGTCGACCATTTCCCGCACGCTCGTACCGACTCCGGTTCCAATGTTGTAGATCTTGTGCCCCGGTTCCATTGGCAAGTGATCGAGCACGACCTGGTGCGCATCAGCGACATCGCTGACATGGACAAAGTCGCGTACGCATGTGCCATCAGGCGTCGGATAGTCGTCACCGAAGATGACCGGAGATGACCCCGAAGCGAGACGATCGAACACGATAGGGATCAGGTTGAGGGCCTGAGTGTCGCCGAGTTCGGGTCGGGCTGCACCCCCCACGTTGAAATAGCGGAGGCTGACAGCCCTGATCCCCCATTCGTCGCTCGCGGCCGAGATCATCCGCTCTCCGTCGAGCTTGGTCTGGCCGTACGGGTTGGAAGGGGCAGCCTTTCGAGTCTCGGCGATGATCCCATCTGCATTGCCATAGACGGCGGCCGACGATGAGAAGACGAGACGGGACACAGCCGTCGCGCGCATCGCCGCGAGGAGGTTCGTGAGGCCCGTGACATTCTGGCGGCGGTACCAGTTCGGACGCTCGACCGACTCCGCGACCTGCTTGCGCGCGGCAAAGTGGATCACGGCCTCAACATCATGGCCAGTGATCACTTCAGCGAGTGCCGCCGGGGCACTGGCCTCCGAGACATCCAGAGAGAAAATGGGGATTCCACGGACACGAGCGGCGGACCCGGTCGCCAAGTCATCCACGATGACCACGCTCTCGCCTCTCGCCACGAGCAGATCGCACAGGTGAGCGCCGATGTAACCTGCTCCGCCTGTGACCATGATGCTCATTGAGCTAGTCTAGAAGGGTCGGTTCGGCCATCCGCCGAGTCCATGGACAGCCTTCCGACATCGTCCACCCAACCCGAGAAAATACTCATGGAGTTGTCATGTCTGCGATCTCTGGTTACGTGCACGACACGGCCGATGTGGCGGGGAGCGCGACGATCGGGGCAGGATCGAAGATCTGGCATTACGCCCAGGTTCGAGAAGGTGCCTCGCTCGGACTCAACTGCGTCGTTGGCCGGGGCGCCTACATCGGTACCAGCGTGCAGATGGGCGACAACTGCAAGGTTCAGAACTATGCACTCGTGTATGAGCCCGCGAGACTTGCACGTGGGGTGTTCATCGGCCCGGCTGTCGTGCTCACCAATGACCACTTTCCGCGCGCCATCAATGCGGACGGCACGCAGAAGTCTGCCGATGACTGGAACCCGGTCGGCGTTGACATCCGCGAAGGGGCCTCGATCGGTGCCAACAGCACGTGCATCGCGCCCGTTGTGATCGGCCGGTGGGCGCTCGTCGGCGCAGGATCGGTCGTGGTCAAAGACGTACCGGATTTCGCCCTTGTCGTGGGGAGCCCCGCGCGGCGCATTGGTTGGGTGGGGACGGCGGGGCACCCCCTGCGCGAGGAAGCCCCTGGTCGCTGGATCTGCCCCGCAACCGGAGCCCGGTACGAACAAACAGGACCAGACACACTCACCGAGTCAGGAGACACATGATTCCCGCAGCCAGGCCAGAGATCGGCGACGAAGAACGCGCCGCAGTTGACCGGGTGATGCGCTCGGGCATGCTTGCGCAAGGTCCTGAGGTCGCGGCATTCGAGAAGGAGTTCTCGGCGATCGTTGATGGACGCGAGTCGGTCGCCCTCAACTCGGGCACATCCGCCCTCCACCTCTCCATCCTCGCGGTCGGCATCGGCCGTGGCGATGAAGTGATCGTGCCTTCCTTCAGTTTCGCCGCTACAGCGAACTCGGTTGCGCTGACCGGTGCGACACCTGTCTTCGTGGACATTGAACTCGACTATTTCGGTGCGGCTCCGGCAGCCATCGAGGCCGCCATCACGCCACGCACCAAAGCGATCATGCCCGTTCACCTCTACGGGCACCCGGCTGATCTCGTTGCAATCAAGGAGATCGCCGACAAGCATGGACTTCTCCTTCTTGAAGATGCAGCCCAGGCCCACTCGGCGTCAGTCAATGGCGTACCTGTAGGTGCCTGGGGAACTGCGGCATCGTTCTCCTTCTATCCCACCAAGAACATGTCGTCCGGCGAGGGCGGCATGGTGACCACGGATTCACCCGAGGTTGCGAGGGCGATCCGGGTGCTCCGCAATCAGGGCATGGAGCGCCGCTACGAGAATGAGGTCGTCGGATTCAACAATCGGATGACCGACATCCACGCCGCCATCGGACGCGTGCAGTTGACCAAGCTCGCGGGCTGGACCGCGAAGCGCCAGCAGAACGCCGCGTATCTGAGCGAACACATTCGGGGTGTCGTCACGCCGCCCACCGCTGAGGGCGCCGTGCACGTGTTCCACCAGTACACAGTGCGCGTCGTCGATCACGATCGTGACGCGTTCGCGGAGCAGCTCGCCGCCCGCGGGGTAGGCTCCGGGGTCTACTACCCGACCCCGATCCACCGACTGCCGTCGTTCGCCAAGAAACTCGACCTGCCGACAACGGAGATCGCCGCCAAGCAAGTGCTCTCGTTGCCCGTCTACCCCTCGCTCACCCAAGCAGAACTCGAGACGATTGTGGAGGCCGTGAACGCTGTGGCGAAGGCGGGCAGCTAGTGGGGCTCCGGGCTGGCGTGCTCGGCCTGGGCGTAATGGGCCGACACCACAGTCGATTGCTGAACGGTCTGGATGGCGTGGACTTCCTTGGCGTCTACGACCCGGCAGAATCCGTGGGCCCGACGATCGAGGGCAAGCCAGTCGTGCGAGACCTGGGGGCGTTCCTCGACATGGGGTTCGACTACTGCGTAGTCGCCGCTCCCACCATCTATCACCTGGATATCGGCCGAGCCCTCGCGGAGCGAGGCATCCACGCACTCATCGAGAAGCCCGTCGCCTCAACGGCCGAGGATGCCACCGCCCTGCGCGATCTGTTCGATAAGGCGGGTCTCATCGGCGGCGTCGGTCACATCGAACGCTACAACCCGGCGCTGCAGTCGGCGCGTGAGCGCATCGAGGCGGGCCTGATCGGCGATATCTACCAGATCGCAACCCGCCGGCAGGGCCCATTCCCGGGGCGAATCGCTGACGTCGGCGTGATCAAGGATCTGGCGTCCCATGACATCGACCTCACAGCGTGGGTCACGCAGCAGGAGTACGTCAGCGTCAATGCCCGAACGGCACACCGCAGTGGCCGCGACCACGAGGACATGCTCATCGCCATCGGCACCCTGAGCCGCGGCACGATCGCTTCTCACACCGTGAACTGGCTTACCCCGTTCAAGGAACGCACGACGATAATCACCGGAGAACTGGGCGCACTCGTGGTCGATACGCTGACTGCCGATCTCACCCACTACCAGAACGGTGTGCAGGGGGAGCCGTGGGCGAGCGTCGCATCTTTCCGTGGTGTGGCCGAGGGCGATATCACCAGGTTCGCGCTCGTCAAGAAGGAACCATTGCTCGCCGAACACGAGGCGTTCCGCGATGCCGTGCTCGGCGAGACCACGGAGGGTATCGTCACCCTTACTGAGGGGACGAATGTCGTGCGGATCGCCGAGAGCCTCGCGCTCGATGGCCTCACACACGAGCAACCGATCATCTCCCGCTCAGCCACGCCCTGAGACGGATTCACACGGTCCACGCCCAGCAGGATCGCTGAAGAGCCGCTGATAGTCTGGCGCCAATGAAACTTATATGGTCGACGCTGCGAGACCTTCTGCCGCTTCTCCCCAACGGAGCGCGAGGTTACTTCGTGCGCTACATGATCGTTTCGAGCGCCCTGACGATTCTCGATGTGCTGGCAATGGGCCTATTGGCCATCGTGATCGCGCCGGCGCTGAACGGAACGGACATCAAGGTGCCGATCTTCGGCACGCTTGATTCCTCGGCCAGCCCGGGTCTCATCCTCGCCGCATGCTTTCTTATCCTTCTCAAGAGCGCACTCTCGGTGCTCCTTCACTGGTTCGCCACCAAGCGCTTCGCGCGGTACGAACTCGAGATCGGCGAGCGGCTGTTTCGCGCCTACGTGCACTCGACGTGGGAGGAACGGTCGAAGCGCAGTGTCGCGGAGATTACCCGCATCGCCGACGCGGGAATTGGATCTACGGTTGCGGGGTTCATTCTGCCGCTCACCCGCGTGCCCGCGTCGATCACCACGTTCGTGCTCATCCTTGGTGTGCTACTCGTCGCCGATCCGCTCACCTCCGTCATCGCGCTCGTATATCTCGCGATCGTCGCGCTCATCGTCAATCATGTCGTGACTCGCCGTGCGCTCGAGGCCGGGCAAGTGAACGTCGACTACACCTACCGCGTCGCTGTCCTCATGACCGAAATGGTCGAGGCCCTCAAGGAGTTGAGCCTGCGCAACAAACTTGATCAGGTCGCAGATCTCGTCACGGCGAATCGGGTGCACTCTGTGCGGGCCCGGCGCAACGGTTCCTTTCTCCAAATCATCCCCGTGTACTCGATCGAGGCTGCACTCGTCGGGGGATTCCTGCTCATCGGCGGGGCCGCGTACCTCACCTCGGGTCTCGCGGGCGCGGCCGCAGCGGTGGCGCTGTTCGCTGCCACCGGATTCCGACTCATCCCGGCAATAAATGCGATCCAGGCGAGTATCGTGCAAGCGGGAGCCACCCGTCCCTTCGCAATGGACGTGATCAACGACCTTAAGGGTGCGGAGTCGAGTGTCGCCGAGACGCCGAGGAGCGACAGCGCAGTGCTGCCCGCAAACCCGCGGATGCTACGGCTCGAGTCGGTCAGATTCCGCTACCCCACAGCCCAGGGCGACGTCATCAACGGGCTCGATCTCGACATCCCGCTCGGTAGCTCGCTGGGTATCGTCGGCCCCTCGGGGGCGGGAAAGTCCACGCTCATCGACCTGATCCTCGGCCTCAGCACCCCCACCTCCGGTGCGGTGACGATCGACGGCCAACCGCTTACCGACGTACTGCGCGCCTGGCGCGATCGGGTGGGATACGTGCCACAACGCGTCGCACTGTTTGACGCGTCGGTCGCGCAAAACGTCGCCCTCACCTGGGACGATGACTTCGACCCCGATCGCGTGCGCGAAGTGCTCAAACGCGCGCAACTGACGTCACTGGTCTCGTCGCGCCGCGGCGGTATCAATGAGCGCATTGGTGAACGCGGGATGTCGCTATCCGGTGGTCAACAGCAGCGCCTCGGGATCGCGCGCGCCCTGTACGCCGACCCTCTCATCCTCGTTCTTGATGAGGCCACCAGCTCACTCGACACGAAGACCGAGGACGAGGTGACTCAGGCGATCCGCAACCTACGCGGGGACATAACGCTCATCTCAGTCGCGCACCGCCTATCCACAATCAAGGACTACGACCAGATTTGTTACATCGAGGATGGCAAGGTGGTCGGCAAGGGCACATTCTCACAGGTAGCACTCCAGTTGCCCACGTTCGGCGAGCAGGTTGCGCTTGCTGGCCTGGCGCGCGACGCCGGACTCCTTGCCGCCGTGCTTGAGGATGCCACGGCTGGCGCCGACAAGACGCCCGAACAAGTCCGCGACGGCTCGCGGTCGTGATCGCGCGGCTCCGCGACCGGCTTGCGGACCGTAACCGACTGCCGCGCCCGATCAACGCCGCGATCGACTGGGTTGCGGCGCACCCCATGAGCATCCCTGGCCGCCTCGCTGCACTCCGCTATGGTCGACCACAATCGGGCACGCCGGTGACGGCATTTGCCCCAGCCGATCGACGCGTGCTGATCGCGCCCGTCAACTACTCGGGGCAAGGTCGGGCGTGGGCCGCCGCGCTCGAAGCCACCAACCCCTCGATCTCCGCACGGAACATGGCTGTCGAGGTTCCCGGCGGGTTCGCATTCGCTGCCGACCTGATTGTTCCGGTTGCCGTGTATCAAAACGATCGCGACTGGCAGCGCCGCCAGTTCGAAGCCGTCGCGACCAGCGCGACGCACGTACTCGTCGAGGCGCAGGAGCCGCCGTTCGGACGTCTGTGGGGTCGTCGAACAGACACGCAGGTCGCCGCACTCGTCGCGCGCGGTGTTGATGTTGCATTCATGGCTCACGGCACCGACGTCCGACTGCCGAGCCGCCACATCGCTCGCTCGCGGTGGTCGCACTATGCTGACCCGTCGGTCTACGTGCCGCGGCTCGAACAGCTCGCACGACACAATCGCGCTCTTCTCGACCGCGCTGGGCGCCCGGTTTTCGTCTCCACTCCCGATCTTCTGGCCGATGTCAGCGAAGCCCAGTGGTGCCCAGTCGTTGTCGACCCGCAGCGGTGGGCGAACCCGAGTCAAGTCGGCGCGAGGGCGGCGGGGCCATTGAGAGTCGCGCACGCTCCCTCCGTCGCGAGCACGAAAGGCACCGCCCTTATCGCTCCAGTCCTTTCCAAACTCGAAGCCCTCGGGGTCATCGAGTATCGACAAATCACGGGCATCCCTTCGGCGCAGATGCCGGAGGTGTACTGGAACGCGGACGTCGTTCTCGATCAGTTCCGCGTCGGGAGTTACGGCGTCGGCGCGTGCGAGGCAATGGCGGCCGGATGCGTTGTCGTGGGGCACGTCATGGACGACGTGCGCGACATCGTGGGCGACACGACGGGCCAGCGCCTCCCGGTGGTAGAGGCGACGCCTGATACCCTTGAGGCGGTCTTGCGGGCGCTTGCCGAAGATGGGGAGTCACTGCGGAACAGTCGCAGCGCCGGAATCGGATTCGTTCGCCAGGTTCACGACGGCCGCCTCAGTTCCTCGGTGCTGACGAAGACCTGGCTCCACTGAGCCCCCAGAGAAAAATCGGAACTCGACGTGCCATCCGGACTGAAGCGCTTGTGGGAGGCGATGCCCCGACCCATCCAGTCGCTGATCGCGATGACCGTCGATCGGATTCTCGGGCACCCTGTTCCGTCGCCGCCCGGGGCCCCCACCGATGCGGCCGTGCGGGTGCTCATCGGCCCGGTGAACTGGGCGGGCCAGGGCTATCGGTGGGCCCGAGCCATCGAGCAGAATCCGACGATCGCGGCCCGTAACCTGATCTCAGCCGAGATCGACACGTTCGGCTACGACTTCGACTACGGCGTGCGCTGGCGCACAATGACGCACTCCCGCCGGTGGCAGCGAGAGGCATTGGAGCGGGTCATACGTGACTTCACACATGTGCTTTTCGAGGCGCAGATGCCTCTGCTGGGCGGGCTCTTCAAGGAGGACATCCGCCGACAGGTCGAGGCCCTCCGCGCGGGCGGCGTCTCCGTGGGAATGATCTGCCACGGCACCGATATCCGTCTCCCCAGCCGCAGTGCGCACCGAGAGCGCTGGTCGCCCTACTTAAGCGACGACTGGGTGCCGGTGCCGCCGCTGGAGGAACTCGCGCTTCGTAACCGCCAGCTCCTCGACGACCTTCAGGCTCCCACGTTCGTATCGACCCCCGGGCTGCTGCTCGACGTCCCATACGCACACGTACTACCCGTCGTCATCGACCCGACCCTGTGGGTGACGGGTGCCCCGGCGCTGCGTCAAACGCGGCTGCGTGTGCTCCACGTGCCCTCGAATCCGGTGCCGAAGGGCACGCTCCTCATCGAGCCGACGCTCCGCCGACTGCACGACGAAGGCGTCATTGAGCACATCACTGTGCCGTTCGGCGCCGAGCACTCGGCCATGCCAGCGCTCATCGCCTCGGCAGATGTCGTCCTCGACCAGTTCCGCATCGGCGACTACGGGGTGGGCGCCTGCGAGGCGATGATGGCCGGGAGACTCGTCGTCTCCCACGTCAGTGACCAAGCCCGGGCTGCAGTGCTGGACGCAGACGGCATCGAACTGCCGATCGTCGAGGCAACCGTCGACTCACTCGAGAGTGTGCTGCGCTCGGTCGCCAATCATCCCGAGTCGTACCGTGAGGCCGCCGCGCGGGGTCCCGAGTTCGTCTCCCTCGTGCACGATGGGCGCAAGTCGCGCGAAGTTCTCGAGCGCCATTTCCTGTTCGCATGACGCGCATGCACCTGATCATCGTCAGCCGGATCTACGATCCGGAGCCCTCAGCCGCGTCCTATTTTCTGGGTGCAGTCGCTCGCCGGGCAGCCTCCCGCGGACACAAGGTGACCGTGCTCACGGCTCGTCCGCCCGCGGGCACGGCTATTTCCGACCCGCCCTCCGTGCGGGTGAAGCGCGCGCGAGTGCTGCGCGACCGCGGGGGCTACGTGCGTGGGTATCTGCCCTACCTGAGCTTCGACATTCCACTCGCGGTGCGCATGATCTTCGGCCGGCGCGCAGACGTGTACCTGGTTGAACCGCCCCCCACTACGGGGGCGGTCGTGCGCGTCGTGACTGCGTTGCTGGGGCGACCGTATATCTATGACACTGCCGACATCTGGTCGGATGCCGCCCAAATGGCGACGGGGTCGAGTACGGTCATTCGCTTGTTGCGGTGGGTGGAGCGCTTCGCACTCCGGGGGGCCGCGGAACAAGTGACCATCTCGCAGGGCGTCGTGGACCGCGTTCGCGAGTTGGGCATCGCCTCCCCGATGACCGTTGTAGGGTTTGGCGCTGACACAGCGACGTTTCGGTACATCGAAGCTGCCCCGCACGGTAACTTCTTCGTCTACGCGGGCAATCAGTCCGAGTGGCAGGGCGCGGATATCTTCGTCGATGCCTTTGCTCGCTTCTCTCAGCGTGTCACCGGCTACCGCCTCCTCTTCATCGGCAGCGGCTCGGAGCGTGACCTGATCGAACGGCGAGCGAGCGAGTTGGGGCTGACGGAGGTCGAATTCCGCGACCCGATCGCGGGTTCCGAGTTGACCACGATCCTCTCCCGCGCCACGGCTTCCCTGGCCAGCGTGAAGCCCGGCGTGGGCTATGACTACGCCTTCGCCTCGAAAATCTACTCTTCGATGGCTGCCGGCTGCCCCGTGATATTCGCCGGCCCGGGTCCCACGGGGCCCTTCCTCGTGGAGGCCGAAGAGCGACAACGAACCGGAATCGCCGTTGACTACGACCCGGAAAGTGTGTCGGTCGCGCTCCAGACGATCGTAGACAAGCCGTTCACCAGCGACGAACGACTGGCTCTCAGCGAGTGGACCTCCCACACGCACTCGATGGATGCCGTCGCCGACCGGGTGGTCGAGGTCGCCGAGCGCGCGGCCGAGGAGCCAGGGTGAGCTGGCTGTCGAGGCGCGCATCCGAGATCGCCGGACGGTTGGTACGCAACCGAGACCGGCTGCCTAGATTTCTGGACCGGCTCATCACGAGTGCCTCGAAGAACCCCGATGGAGTCGTCGGGCGCATGGCCTCCCTACTACTGGCCGGCAGCTCCCAGGACCTTCCGGCCGCCACGACTGCGCCGCCGACGCCGACGCGCATCTACATCGGCCCCACCAACTATGCCGGTCAGGGATACCTCTGGGCCCGGGCCCTCATCGCCTCGCGGGAGTCGATCGGCGCGCGAAACATGGAAGTCGAGTTACCAGGAACCTTCGCCTTCCCCGCCGACACTGTCGTACCGGTTGGCGTCTACAACCGGTCAAAGCGGTGGCAGGAGCGCGAATTCGAGGCCGTCGCCGGCTTCACGCATGTACTCCTCGAGGCTGAGCGCCCGCTCTTCGGCACGTTGTTCGACCGGGACATTCGGCGCGAGGTCGATGCTCTTCAGCAACGTGGCCTATCGGTCGCTTATCTCAGCCACGGCACGGATGCCCGTTCCCCCCGCAACCACACCGAGCGCACGCCCTGGTCCCCCTTCGCTGACGACGCGCAGGAGGCAGCACGGCTTCAGGCCGACGCGGACCACAACATCGCGCTTCTCGTGGCCACGGACCGGCCGGTCTTCGTGTCGACCCCCGACCTTCTTTTCGATCTGCCGTCGGCGACCTGGTGTCCGGTTGTCGTGGACCCGTCGCAGTGGGCAGGCGCTCGCCCGTTACTCAGCGCGCCGCGTCCGGTGGTCGCGCACATCCCGAGCATGAGCAGCATGAAGGGTACGCACCTCATCGAGGCTCCGATTCGGGCGCTCGCGGAGCGAGGCACAGTCGACTACCGCGGCATCACGGGTGTTCCGGCAGCCAGCATGCCCGCAATCATCGGGGACACCGACATCGTCCTCGACCAATTTCGGCTGGGGTCGTACGGAGTCGCAGCGTGCGAAGCGATGGCGGCCGGCCGTGTCGTCGTCGGGCACGTCCTGCCTGACGTTCGGGACCACGTTCGACGGGCTACTGGCCTGTCGCTTCCGATAGTCGAGGCCACGCCGACGACATTAGCGGTTGTCATCGCCGAGCTTCTCGGAGATCCCGCGCGTATGAAGGCGATCGGTGCCCAGAGCGCCGAATTCGTGGCGTCGGTGCACGCCGGGCCCTTGAGTGCCGCTGTGCTGACGTCGCATTGGATCGACGCCTGCTGAAGCGGTCGGTCAGGACGCTTCGCGCGCATCCTTCCACGCGCGCATCCGACGCTCGAACGGCTTCTCCACCAAGTGATGGAGTGCGGCCGCAGCGGCCAGCGCGATGCAGAGTAGCGCGGCGAACCACAGGAGGTTCCACCACGAGACCGGCTGTACGCCAAAGATGCGCAAGGCGATGTAGACGAACGAAGCGTGCACGAGGTAGAAGGCGTATGACCACTCCCCCAGGCGCACCTGCAGCGGCGAAGCGAACGCAGAGTGCTTGCCCGCCACCGTTCGCTGCGCCGCCGCGATGATCGCAAGCGCGCACGCGACCGCGAACAGCTCGGTACCGAAGCCAGTGATCAGGAAGGCGGGCAGTGACCCCGGCATGAAGCCGGGGAGGAGAACAATCGCGATCACGACAGCGGCTATCGCCGCTAGACCGACAAAGATCGGCAGCCGCGGCCGCCAGCCCTGACGAAAGGCCCAGGCCAGACCCATGCCGAGCACGAACTCGGGCAGGTGAACAAGCGGCTGGGGAGCGGCGCTGAACCACGCATCGGGGAACGCGAGCGCAAGTGCGCGATAGAGGAACGCGACGACAACAGTGATCAACGCGAACACGAGTGCTCCGCGTCGGATTAGTGGCGTCAGGATGCGACTGAAGAATGGGTGAAGCGCGTAGAAGAAGGCCTCGCAGGTCAGGGTCCATGCCGCGGGGTTACCCGAGAACAGGATCGCCGGGTTAAGGAACCAGCCCTGGAGCAGCACGACCGACAGGGCGAGAATACCTGCGTCGAAGGGCTTGAGCCACGTCGCATCGGGCACGGCTGAGAGGGTGTAGAAGACGGGAATCGCGAGGATCAGCGCCGCGATGTGAGACGGGTAGATGCGAGCGAAACGGCGCCAGTAGAAGGTGGAGGTGGTCACCCGTGCAGACCACGACCAGGTCAGTACGAAGCCAGAGAGCACGAAAAAGAATGTCACGCCGAGATAGCCCTGTCCCAGCACCGCGCTAACGGTCGGCAGCGGTGCGAGCACCAGCATGTGGTAGAGGAACACGAAGAACGCGGCCCACCAGCGCAATCCGGTTAGGGCATCAACGCGGGGCAGACGCTTGTCTGTCGCAGGAGTAGTGGTCACTGTGCGGCTTGATCCTCAGGGTGGCGTGGCAACCTTCATTCGAGGACCACCCCCGTGATTATCGCATAAAGCCTCCCTGCTCGATCCGGCCCGGGAGCTGGCCGCACTAGAATCGTGCGGATGCACAGTCCTCTCGTTGATGTCACAATCCCTGTCCACTCGGCGAGCCGACCGATCGGCAGAGCGGTGCGATCAGTGATCGACCACACCGGGGCGGCGGTGCGCGTCACAGTCGTAGCGCACAACATCGAGCCGACAATCATCCGCGCGAATTTGGGCGAGCTTGTCGCGAACGAGAACGTGCGCCTGCTCGAGCTTCACGACGACGTGCCCAGCCCATCCGGCCCCTTCAACCTCGGGCTCGCAGAATCCACGGCACCCTTCGCGACAATAATGGGTTCGGACGACGAGCTCGAGCCCGGCGCTCTGGACTCGTGGCTCGCGCTCCAGCGGCGCACGGGCGCAGCGTTCGTCATCGCGCGCATGGCTCACCGTAGTCGCGCCGACGCCGCACATCCGCCAGTTCGACCGTTCCGCCAGACCAGGCTCGATGGCGCCAGGGACAGGCTCTCCTACCGCAGCGCACCTCTTGGACTGCTCTCTCGAGCCGTGTTCGGGGAGCTTCGTTTCACAGAGGGGCTCCCCTCGGGCGAGGACGTCGCCTTCGTCACTCGGATGTGGTTCTCAGGTGCACCACTAGCGTTCGATCGCACCGGGCCGGCGTATCTCGAGAACGACGACGCCACGGACCGGGTGAGCTTCACTTTGCGCAGCGTCGCCGACGACTTCGCGTTTCTCGACGACGTGTTCCGCGCCAGCTGGTACGCGGATCTGACGCCCACGCAGACCGAAGCCGTGGCCGTCAAGATGCTTCGCAGTCATGTGTTCGACGCGATCGGTAACCGCTTGACGCCCGAGGCCTACACCGGGCAAGCGATCGGTGAGCTGGGGGAGGTGGTACGGCGAGTGGTCGCAACAGCGCCTCGGGTGGAGCGACTGCTATCCCGAGTGGACCGCAGCCTACTCGACGGTGTGCTGCGCAAGACGATGTCGATCGAAGATGCCCGCGCGCTCATCGTTGGGCGGTCGAACCGTGTTTCTCTCGACACGGTGCTCACCCGCAACCCGCTTTACGCCCTGGCACGCCAGGCACCATTGCGCACATTCATGGGGATGGCGCTCGTGGCGCGCCCCCGCCGACGCTAGGGCGCCTACCTAGACCGCCGGCGGACCATCGTCGCCCTTGTTCTCGGGAGAGCTCACGGTCAGCAAGGCGAGCTCGCGAGCGAGGTCGGTGATCTGGGACTCGATCTGGCGGAATCTTCGGTACGTTGTCGCCACGTACCCGATGAAGATCAGGACCAGGAAGTACAGCAGCAGGTCGGTACCGCGCCCGATGCCGAGAAGGTTGGCGGCCCAGGTCCAAACCTGGGGGAAGAACACCGACGACGTCGCGGCGGCGATGAAGACGAGCATGACAACGCGGCGGATCGCCTGATGGCGCGCTCCGCCGCCGCGGAAAATGAAGAAGGCGGCCGTTGCGATGACGACGATGGCAAGGATCTGGAAGATGATGGTCATGGCGGTCACTTGAACAAGAGCTCGACGAGAATGTTGACGGAGTTCAGCAAGGATTGTCCCTTCGCCTTCGAGTAGTCGGTGTACACGATATGAGTCGGGTACTCGGCCCACGAGGCTTTGAGCTTTCCGACCTGCTCGATCAGTTCTGATGCGTGCGCCATGCGGTTCTGGGTGAGATGAATCCTCTCGACCAGCCCACGATCGAGCGCCCGCAGACCGTTGTGGGCATCGGTGAGCGCCATCCCTGTCGAGAGTCGGGTGTACAGGGCCGCCGTGCGCAGGACCAGCCGTTTCGCGCGACCTAGTTGCGTTCGCTTGTCAAGAAATCGCGACCCGATGACGGCACCCAACCCCCGCTCCCGCAGTAAGGCAACCATCCCCACGGCATCCTCGACTCCGTGCTGTCCGTCTGCGTCGAAGGTCACCACGTCAGACATCAACGGATCGCGTAGTGCGAAATCCATTCCGGTCTGGAGGCTGGCGCCTTGCCCCAGGTTGATTGGATGCCGGACTACATAGGCACCGGCCGCCTGTGCCAACGCGATCGACTCATCGGAACTGCCGTCATCTACACACACGATGTGCCGAAAGTGCGCCTTGAGCTCGTGGACGACGGACGCGATGACCGACGCCTCATTGAACATCGGAACAATCACCCATGTACGTGACATATCAACTCACCCGCCTAGCACTGGAGCTATGAAGCTCGCGGATAAGTATGGCAACCATGGCGGCGAACGCGATGCTACCGACTACCCATACCGTCATTGGTGAGAACGGGACAGACCACCACCATTCGAGGCCGTTGTCTAGATTGAGGCCGGGCTCATCGATCCCGGTTACATATCGACGTAAGTTGACCTCGAGCGCAACCAGGTAACACACCACGAGAGCTGCACCGAGCAGTACCACCTGTATCCGGCTGAAGCTTTCGTGGCCGGGCCGGATGCCGAGCGCAAGCAAGCCGCCGAGCAGCACAATCAGGGGCAGGATGTAGCGGGGTTGCACACCCACGCCCACCTGATCGCCACCCTGGGTGAGCACGTAGACCGGGATGGCAATGAGTACAAGGACTACGCCGATGAGCCCGACGAGCCGACGCCAGTCCATTCTCGCAAGGCCCACGAAGCCGACTGCCACGAAAACCGCGGTCGCCGCGAGCGGGACTACCGCAGGGAGGGAGGTGTCAAGCCATCCGAGCCCCCATTGACCGAACACACCAGACCAGATGAAAGGCACGTTTAACAGGTTGTAGGCAAGTAGTCCGAAACCCGAAAGAGCGGTCTCGGCCGCCGGCACCGAGGACGATCCGGCACCGCCAAACCCATTGACACCGGCTCCAATTTGACCGGACGTGGCGAAGAACGCCAACGCGACGACCGCAAGAATGAGGGGAAGGATGAGGGAGAGCAGGTAGCGACGAGTCCGCTCAAATGTCAGGATGACGACGATCCCGGTCGCGCCTACGACGTAGAGCGCGGCATCGCCGCGGGATCCCGCAGCCATGAGAGCTCCTAGCATGAACAGCGCACCTAATACAATCTGGCGCCAGCCCCGGCACTGAAGATAGCCCAACAGCGCAACCCACGCGGTACCAATCCCGGTGACAGCCCACCCGCTGGGATTGTTCGAGGCGATCAGGAACAGTCCCAGCGGCATCGTTGCAATGAGCCACGACCAAACGACCAAATGCCGACGTGCGGGCATGAGCCAGAAGAGCAGTGAGGTCAGGCCGATGAACAGGGCCAGATTGACGAATCGCATCGTCACAACCGACAACGGAATGTCCTCGCCCGCGAAGATGCTCATAACGGAGTAGTAGAGCGGGGGGTATTCGTGCGAGAAATTGCCCCGCGCAGTCAGCACTGTCGGCGTAACAGACCAGTGCGATGGCTGGCAGTCTGCGCTGGCCGCAGCATCGAAAGCAAAACACGCGACGTGGACTAGTGCAGCAGGTGCGTATCGGTTGCTCTCGAGCGTGCCGGATTGGCACAACTTGGGATCATCCGTTGCGCACCAAGTGCTCACGAGATGGAAGTCGTCATCGGGCCCAGCGCCGACCGGCGACGCGAATGCCCAGGCACCGAGGGCGACGAAAGCGAGTACCGGAACGAGAAGCACCAACTTGAAACGCACGATTGGTTCCCACTTCCGTGTCCACACTCCAACCCCGATAGTCTACTGCGGCGTGATCGCCCACTCCGGCGATGGTCAGCCTCGCAGCCGCCGAGTGAATCGTTGCCAGGTCGGGGCGATCCCCTCCGCCCGCAGGTAGTGCCAGAACATCCGAATGTCGTGGGCGAGTCCGTAGGGCTTGCGACGCTTTCCCGACGCCGAGCGGTCGACTCGGCTTCCAACGCTGTCGGCGGCACGATGGGGATTCGCCACGAACTCCACGAGCGGTGCGAGGGTCTTCTCCCAGAGGAAGTCAGCGCGCACGCGCTCGACGTTGCGTCGCGTCTGCGCGATGAACTCCTCATCGAAGAGCACACGCTCGAGGGCCAGTTCGAGGGCCGCGACATCCCGTGCCGGCACAACGACCCCGAGTCCCTCGCGCTCGACCAACTCGGCGAAGCTGTCGCCCTCGGTCACGACCATGGGCAGTCCGGCCCAGAGGTAGTCCAGGATGCGAGTGCGGAACGAGAACGTGGTCTCGACGTGGGACATGTGCGTGCTCACGCCCGCGTCGGCCTCCATGAGCCAGCTCTGCCGATCGGCGTACTGCACCCATGACTCGTTGAAGAACACCGAGGTGTCGAGCGCCCCCAGTTCACGGGCGAGATCGAACGACTCGCGCACGATACCCATCTCATCGACCCCCGGATGCTTCGTTCCCAGGAACAGCAGCCTGACAGCCGGGCGTCGCTCGGCCAACCGTGCCACCGCCGTGATCAGCGTCAGCGGGTCGAACCAGTTGTACAGCCCGCCGCCCCAGATGAGCAGCTTGTCGTCGACGGCGACCCCGCTGCGCACTCCCTTCACCACATCCGTGGTGTGGGCGGGCGGTGTGGAGCTCAGGCCGAACGGTGCAACCGCGATCAACTGCTCGAGGTGGGGGTCGTTCTCGTACGTCGCGGGGTTGACGCGCCCCAGCGTCGTCAGCTGTCCGAGATAGAACAGACGCTGGCGTTCGGAGGCGCACAGGAAGAAGTCGGCGAGCGCGAGCTGCTCGTTGAGCACCCGGGTGGCGGTCGTGACTCTGAGTTCCCAGGTCGCACGACCGAGCTCGCGACCCTGCTCCAGCATCTCCAGATGCATCGGGTCGTAGATGTCGGCGACGACGATCTTCTCGGTGGTGCGCAGGGCGTCGAACTGTGCCATGGCGTGGCCCTGGAAGACGATGACGTCGGCCCAGGCGAGAAGGCGCGCGAACACGGCATCCTCACCGGGCTTGACGCGGTGGAGCTCGAATGATGCATCGACCGGCTCCAGGAGGGTCGTCGTCATCAACGCGACCTCGTTGTCGATGGCCAGCAGTTGCGCCATGTTCCAGGCCCGGATGGCCGGACCCGCCATCTTCGGCCCGATCGGGTCGCCCGTGATGACGAGAACTCGCGTCACCGTTGCTCCGCGAGCAGCCGCTCGAGGTATTCGCCGTAGCCGCTCTTGACCAGAGGCCGGGACAGGGCGAGGAGCTGCCCGTCGTCGATCCAGCCCGCTCGCCACGCGATCTCCTCGATGCAGCCGATCTTGTAGCCCTGACGGGCCTCGATGACCCGCACGAACTCACTCGCCTGCACCATCGACTCGAAGGTTCCCGTATCGAGCCACGCAGTGCCCCGGTCGAGCACGTCGACGCGCAATGCGCCGGACGTGAGGTAGTGCTCGTTGACCGTGGAGATCTCGAGTTCCCCCCGGGCGCTCGGCGTGATCGACCTGGCGATACCCACGACCGAGTTGTCGTAGAAATACAGCCCCGGCACCGCGAAGTTGCTCTTCGGATGCTCCGGCTTCTCCTCGATCGACACCGCCCTGTGCTCGGAATCGAATTCGACCACACCGTAGGCGCGCGGGTTGCTGACGTGGTACGCGAAGATCAACGCACCATCGACGTCGGTGTGGCTGCGCAGGTTGGAGCCGAGCCCCGCGCCGTGGAAGATGTTGTCGCCCAGAACGAGCGCGACCTTCTCAGAGCCGATGAATTCCTCGCCGATGATGAAGGCCTGCGCGAGACCATCCGGCGACGGCTGCACAGCGTAGGAGATGGAGATCCCGAGCTCGCTGCCGTCACCCAGCAACCGGCGAAACGCCACCTGGTCGTCGGGGGTGGTGATGATCAGGATCTCCCGGATGCCCGCGCTCATGAGCGTCGACAGAGGGTAGTAGATCATCGGCTTGTCGTACACAGGCATCAGCTGCTTGGAGATGCCCTTGGTGATCGGCCACAGCCGCGTGCCGCTGCCGCCGGCAAGGATGATGCCGCGCACGTCAGGCTGCGGCTTTCGCGTAGTACGCCCGCAGTTCGGCGTAGTCGGGGAGTCCACCCGACGCGAGCAACTCGGCCAGCGACGGGGCCGCGAGGTCCTTGGGGCTGAGAACGGGCTCGCCGAGCTCCGACGGGAACACAAGTCCGATGTCGGGGTCGAGAATGTTGAGGTCGTGTTCGGCGGCCGGGTTGTAGGTCGAGCTCACGAGGTAAGTGAGGGTGGCGTCATCCGTCAATGCGGCGAATGCGTGGCCGAGCCCCTCGGAGATGAACACCGACCGCCTGGAGTCGGCATCGAGCAGGACCGAGTCCCAGGTGCCGAACGTCGGCGAGCCGACCCGGATGTCGACGATGAAGTCGATACCCGCTCCCCGGGCCACCGACACGTACTTGGCCTGCCCGGGAGGAGTGTCGGCGAAGTGGATGCCTCGCACGACGCCACGGCGCGAGACCGAGACATTGGCCTGCTGCAGTTCAAAGGAGCGACCGGTCGCCTCGGCGAGCCGGTCGTGCCGGAAGGACTCGAGAAACAGACCCCGATCGTCCTTCCAGGGCACCGGGGTGATCTCCCATGCATCCGGCACCGCGAGTTCTCGAATCTGCACGGGACGATCCTAACGTGCGAGCTCAGTCGGCAGGTTGGAGGAGGTCGCGGGCGGCGTCCATGAGGCCGCGGCTGAATCGGCTGTAGCGCCCAGCCACAACCGCGACGGCAATTCGCGGGGCACGCAGAACCGGGTTGGACGGCAGGGCGAGTCGCCACTTCTCGTGTGTGAGCTTCGCCCTGGCGTGCGCGAGCCGGGATGAGTCGATGAGGGTACCGAGCGATTCGAGTCGCTCCACGAGCGCGGTCGAGCGAGCAACGAGCCCCTGGTTGCGCTCCAGGCGCGGTTCGCGCAGCTTGCCGAACTTGTACCTGAGGCTGGGCTTGCTCGCCCCGATCTGGTTGCCCCCGTGCTGGCGGTACTCGATGAGCCGCCCGTCGATCAGGAGGGTGCGGCTGACCGCGGCCGCGACAATCGCGAGCCACTCGTCGTGCACCCACGACGGCGCGAACGGCACGGCGTGGTTGAGCAGTTCGCGACGGAAGACCACGGTCGCACCGGTCACGAGGTTGCGTCGGATGAGCGTGTAGTAACTGCGTCCGTCGACGAGGTGCCGCCGTTCTCCCGGTGTGGCCTCGAGGCTGTCCAGGAGGGAGTCCGGCAGGGGTGTCCGATCGGCGGTCACGAGGGTCGCGTCACTGTGTGCGAGAAGCAGGTCGGGTTCGGCGGTGAAGCACTCGACGAACTGGGCGAGCTTGTCGGGCATCCACACGTCGTCCTGATCGCAGAGCGCAATCAGATCCCCGGTGCACGCCCGCACTGCCTGCTCGAAGTTGGCGACCACTCCCAGAGCGGGCACGTTGCGCAGCACGAGTAGCTCCGGTCTCGGCAGCGGCGACTCACGTACAGCTCGTTCCACAAGGGACACCGTCTCGTCGGTGGACGCGTCATCCGAGAGCACGATCTGGGTCACCGGCACGCTTTGGGCCAGAATGCTGTCGATCTGCTCGCGCACGAATGCCGCGCCATTGTGGGTGCAGAGCGCGACGGAGATCGAGGGGGTGGTCACGCCTCCACCCTATTCGTCGCATCCGGAGGCCCCGGCGCTAAAGTGGGTGCTTATGCCGTCACCCGATCCGATCACCGCGCTGCCCGAGGTGGTCGTTCTTCTGGCGACCTACAACGGCATCCGGTGGCTGCCCGAGCAACTCGACAGCATCCTCTCCCAAGAGGGTGTTCGGGTGCGCGTCGTCGCCCTCGACGATGAATCATCCGACGGCACCCGGGACTGGCTCGTCGAGCGGGCGGCGCACGAGCCGCGCCTGACCGTTCTGCCCTCGATGGGCCCGTCCGGCCGGTCGGCAGCTAACTTCTACCGGCTCATCGCCCTCGTCGAGCCACCAGCCGACGGCTACCTCGCCTTCAGCGACCAGGACGACATCTGGCTACCCGGCAAACTCGCACGGCACGTCGAACTCCTGAGGTCGGGCGGGCACGACGGCATCTCCTCCTCAGTCACTGCATTCTCCTCGAGCGGCGAGCGCACCGTGATCCGCAAGGACTACCCCCAGCGTCGCTTCGACTACCTGACCGAGAGCCCGGGGCCCGGATGCTCGTTCCTGTTGTCCCCACGACTTGCCGCCCTGGTGGCGGCGCAACTCGCCGACGACGACTCACCCGCGAGAGCAGCGGAGTACCACGACTCACTGATCTACGCTCTCGCTCGCGGTCGGGGCTGGTCGTGGCATATCGACGGCGTGCCGAGCCTCGATTACCGGCAGCACGACTCCAACGTGATGGGAGCCAACACCGGTCTCAGTCCGGCATTGACGCGCCTGAGACTCATCCGGGAGCAGTGGCACCGCACTCAGGCCATCATCCACGCGCGCTCGGCACTGCGTGTGGCCACGCCGGACACGCGCGCCGGGCTCGAGCAGATGCTGCGGTTGCTGGAGGGACGAGGCATCCGTGCGCGCTGGACGCTCGCGTCCCACGCGGGGCAGATGCGGCGCCGACCCCGTGACCGCGCGATAATCAGAGTCTTGATAGCGACGGGTGTGTGGTGACGGCAATGAGAATCCTGGTAACCGGCGGTGCCGGCTTCATCGGCTCGAACTTCGTTCGGCGCACCCTCGAAGACGCCTACCCGGGCCTCGAAGGCGCCGACGTGGTCGTGCTCGACGCCCTCACCTACTCGGGGAACCTCGAGAACCTGGCACCCGTGGCCGACTCGCCGCGATACGAGTTCGTGCACGGCGACATCCGCGACGCCGACCTGCTCGACCGCATCCTGCCGGGCGTGGACGCGATCGTGCACTTCGCCGCCGAATCCCACGTCGACCGCTCGGTGCGCGACTCAGGCATCTTCGTCGAGACCAACGTGCTCGGCACCCAGCGGCTGCTGGATGCGGCCCTGCGCAACGGCACCGCTCGGTTCGTGCACGTCTCCACCGACGAGGTCTACGGATCCATTGCCGAGGGCTCATGGGACGAGTCGCGACCGCTCGAGCCCAACTCGCCGTATTCGGCCTCGAAGGCCGGCAGCGACCTGCTGGCTCGCAGCTACTTCCGCACCCATGGACTCAACCTCTCGATAACCCGATGCAGCAACAACTACGGGCCGTATCACTTCCCCGAGAAGGTCATCCCGCTGTTCGTCACGAACCTCATCGATGACAAGCACGTTCCCCTCTACGGTGAGGGCAACAACATCCGCGACTGGCTGCACGTCGACGACCACACCCGCGGCATCGCGATGGTGCTCACCCGCGGTCGTGCGGGCGAGATCTACAACATCGGGGGCGGCACCGAGCTCACCAACAAGGAGCTCACCGAGATGCTTCTGGATGCCACGGGCAAGGACTGGTCGTACGTCGACCGGGTTGCCGACCGGCTCGGCCACGACCTGCGCTACAGCGTGGACATCTCCAAGATCCGTTCGGAGCTGGGCTACGAGCCACTCGTTCCGTTCGAGCAGGGACTCGCCGACGTCGTGCAGTGGTACCGCGACAACCGGGCGTGGTGGGAGCCACTCAAGGCGCGAGCAGCGCTGTAGTTGTGGCTCATTCGCGCCTGCCGGTCGCCGTTCGATTCTTGTGAGGGTGAGGAGGAGTTGCGTGGCCCATACTGAGGAACCTGTGCCGATCCTTCTGCTCTGTCAGGTCACCTTCCGCGGTTGGAGCGGCTCGGAGACGGTTTCGCTAGAGCTGATCGAGTGGTTTGTAGCCCGCGGTTGGAGGGTGGATCTAGTGACGACGGTCTATGCCGAGCCCTTAGCGCAAGCGACAGAGCATCTTGTAGCGTCGGGTGCATTGCGTGTATTCGGCCTCGACCCCGGGGTAGAAATCGACGCCAACGCCTACACCCTCATCTGGGTGAACCAGAGCCTCCTGCCCTCGAGTGTCCTCCGTCAACTGCGCAGCGGCCCGGTGAAAACCCCCATGATCTGGCACCACATGTCGAGCTTCCAGAATCTCGGAATGCCACTGCTCTACGACGTGGAGAATGCGATGGCGTCGATAATCACCTGCATGGCGCCCGTCGCCCGCGATAGCCTGCAGGAGTATGGGTTCGAAGGACACGAGATCGTGATATTCGACAATCCCGCTCCTGATCAGTTTGTCAGCGCTGAGCTACCAGTGCTCAGAAGTTCGCTGCGGTCACTAATCGTCGTTTCAAATCATCCTCCAGCCGAGCTACGCGAAGCCGCAACACTACTGGCATCGCGAGACATCGAGGTAACGTTCGCGGGGCTTGGAGATCGCTACGGCCGGATCACGCCGGCCATCCTCGGGGCGCACGATGCCGTGATCACCATCGGAAAGACCACCCAGTACGCCTTAGCCATGGGCGTGCCGGTGTACTCCTATGACCATTTTGGTGGAGGTGGTTGGATCACCGAAGCAAACCTCGACAAGGAGTGGTACGGCAATTTCGCGGGTCGGATAGAAGGCCGCGCGATCAGCGCACAGCAGGTAGCCGATGAGATCGAGTCCGGATTTGGTGATGCCCGGGCATTCGCCCGGACCGCCCGCGAGGTGAACGCGCGCCGATGGAGCTTGACCCGCCAGCTGGAAGCGTTGCTTGATGATCCCCGACTCCAGCCAAGGGACCGACTCCTCGGTGCACATGAGGCGCGGCTGGCGGCTCTTCAGGGCGCGATGCGGGATGAGCTGTGGGCCGCACTCCGCGGGGCGGAGGCAGGCTTCACGGCACAATCCAATGCGGTCGAAGAACTCCGAGAGATTGTCGCGCTTCAGCACGAGAGGCTGACCAGCGCGGACGACTGAATCGGGGTCGCCAGAGTCAGTCGAGAGCGCCCGACCCCATTGCGGCATCCAGCGCGGCTCGCCACGGGCGCATGGCCGGAAGCCCCGACATGTGCTCGCCGTCAAAGGCGAGAACCGAGTTGGCCGGTCGCTTGGCGGGGCGTGGAAAGTGTGCGGTGTCCGTCGGGTGCACCGAGGCGAGATCGCCACCGAGATTCTCAACTATGGCCTGGGCGAACCCGAACCACGTGGTGCTTCCCGTGTTCGTGAAGTGGAGGATGCCTTTGCGGTACTCGACACCGAGAAGTTGCACGATCTGCTCGGCGAGGTCGAGAGTCCAGGTCGGCTGACCCCGCTGATCGTCCACGACGGTCAGCGTGCCGTTCTCCCGATAGAGACGCGAGATCGTGCGGACGAAGTTGGAGCCGTGTGTTCCGTACAGCCACGCGCTGCGAACGATGATCGACCCCTCGGGATGCGCGGCGCGAACCAGTCGCTCGCCCTCAGCTTTGCTGCGTCCGTAAGCGGACAGCGGCGAGGTCTGATCCATAACGCCATACGGTGTGACCTTCGCACCATCGAAGACGTAGTCGGTCGAGACGTGCACCAGTCTGGCTCCGGTCGCCCGGGCTGCATGTGCGAGGTTCTCGGCACCGCTCGCGTTGACGGCCCATGCGTCGGCTTCGTGCTCCTCTGCGCCATCCACGTCGGTGTAGGCAGCCGCGTTGATCACGATGGTGTGCCCCGCCACCGCGCCGACACACGCCTCGCGGTCGGTGATATCGAGTTGGCCCCGCCCACGTGCGTCTACCTCGTAGCCCGCCGTTTGGAGTCGCGATGACAGGTCCCGACCGAGCATTCCGTCGGCCCCCGTCACGAGAACCCGCTCGGGAATTGGCACTGGGTTGATCACTCGGCGCTCCTGCTCACCCGCCGCGTGCACATCAGTTGCGCGGGACTAACGTATCCGGACGTAGTCTACTGCCCCCGTCTTCGTTGCCAATCGATGAGGGGCCGCACAACGGGGCGTCTCATTCCCAGGGCACCCCGGTAGACAGACTCGATCAGGAATGCCGGTTGATTGGTTCGCACGAAGATGCGCACCTCGTGCACGCCAGCCACCTCGACATGCAGGTCGCGTGCATCCAGCACGACCTCGACAAGGTCGTCCGCGCGGGGCAGCGTCGCAACCGAGTGCAGCGCGATCCTGCCGGTGCAATCGACGACCTCAATGCCTATCAGGTCGCCGGGGAGCCCATAACTCCAGATGGGGAGCACAGCCGACTCGTAGTCGCCAGCAGCCAGATGCACCTCGTAGCGGCGATAAAGGCTGGACGTCAGCGGCTCGCCGATTTCCATGCGCTCGCCGCGCCCGGCAGGTATGGGAAAACGTTGAAGAACTCCCCGATCGCGCTTGAGGGCGTTGAAGCGGCGCGAGTCTCTCAGGGTGCCGAGCATCTCGAGGTAGTGGGCGCCGAACGGGTTCTCCGGATCGAGGAGCGGCTGCGGGGTACGCAGCTGCAGATCGACCTGCACCCGCGTGAGCGCGAGTTCGCGCGCCTGCCACGCAACGAGGCGTGCGATCCGTGACTGCAGGTCGACCGACATGGAGACCGGCCCGATTGCGTCGAGCAGAGCGCTGGCGCCGGCTTCAGCCCGAAGATTCTCGAACTCGTGTGCGCGAACGCCGCTGGACTCCGGGTCGGTTAGCGCCTGCAAGGCGGCGGAGAGCGACTCGGCCCAGGAGTGTGACTCGGCGGACTCCACGAGGTGCACGCCGCGCACGTCGCCCAGTTGGGTATACGGCTCAACCTGTGGTGTGAGAAGCTCTGCCCCGAGGACGGCGGCACTCAGTACGGGGTGGAGCGACTTGAAGGGGCCGTTCACGGTGGGAGAGTCCGGCACCGCGAGGATCGTCGTGCCCGCGTCACGCAGTCTTCGAAGTGCAACGAAGCAATCGCGGCTCGGCTCGAAGGGCTCGATCGTCAGCCCGGGCACGAACTCGGCGGCGCCCAGGGCCGACGCCAGTGGCGCGGGCACCAGAACCGTCAATGGTTGCCCGTCTCGCGTCGCCGCATCGCGAAGTGCTGGCATCATGACCCGACGGAAGCCCTCCAGCCGGTGCGCACCGATGAACAGCGCCACAACGCGCTGTCGAGGCTGGGTCGCGCGCGCGGGCTCAACCGCATCCCGTAGCGCCGTCACGGCACGGGGAACTGAGATGGGCAGCGATGCCACAGCGCGATGGAGTGCCTGCTCCCTGAACGACTGCGCCAGCGCTTCTGTACTCGCGAGCACCCCGTCCAGGTCTTGCAGTGCAGCCCGTAGGGTATCCGGCTCGTAGTCATCCCACGCACCATTGAGCTCGCCGAGATTGCGCATCAATGGCAGGTTGTCGTCGAGGTAGAAGTGCACCGGGATTCCGATCGCGCGGGCAGCCCCGATCCAGTCCGCCATGTCGCGAAGCTGGCGCGAGACGATCAGGGCATCCGCTTCGAGGACCTCCACCACCGACCGGAGGGTTGGATCGATGATCCGCACGTGGAGCCGGGGATCATCTCTCATCGCCTCGAACACGAGCAATGTGGACGCGTCGATCGGGTGTGCGAGAACCATGACGCGGGGCACTCCTGACGCGCGTGCTTGCGGTCGTGACGGCTCGCTGATCCACGCGCGCTCGGAGCGGTGGTCATGGGCAAGTCGCGCGACCAGAGCGCGGCTGCGGTCGGAACTGAACCCTGCCTGATCGAAGACGTCGATCTCGCCAAAGACATCAGGACGAAGCAGTTCGTCGCGGTGCTGCCGCATTCGGTCATCCGCCGTCCACTGATCTAGAGGATAAGTGGAACCCAGCGAGTCAAGGGTTGCGGGACCCCGTTCGTCACCAACACACACATCGATGAATCGAATCGCCACCTTGCGGCGAGCGCGAAGCCAGAGATCGTAGTCGCACAGACGAGCCAGGCTGACATGTGGGTCGTACAGGCCTACTTCATCCAGCACCGCCTTGGGTGCTAGCACCGCGCTGTTGGCTACCACGTTCGTCGCCAGGAGGTCTTCCTCGATTGCATGCTGGCCGAGGTGCTCAATCCTTGCCGGATACCCGCCGGAAGCACGAACGTGCACGTTCACCCAGCCGACAATGAGTGACGACGGATGCGCGTCGCTCTCGGCGAGCAGTCGCTCGAGTGCGGTTGGCGCGAAGTACGTGTCATCGAATGCAAAAGCGATGCGATCGCCTCGGGCCAGCAGGTAGCCCTCGTACTCAGACACTGCCGGGAGCCCGATGTTTCGAGCGTGGCGAATAACACTGACGCGCGGGTCGCGCAGCATCGCCTCCGCGATGATGCCAGCCGTCGAGTCGGTGCTGGCGTCGTCCACGATCAGCAGCTCAAGCTCGCGCAGGGACTGGTCGAGGATGGAATCTATGGCCGCGCTGAGAAGTCCGCTGTCGCCGCGACGAAAGGTCGGCAGTATGACGGAGACCCGGGGGGAAGGACCAGATCGGCCCGCGCCCTCGGTGAGGATGCTTCCGGCGATCAGCTCGCGAACCTTCACGTAAGGCGTACCTCCATGTGAACGATTCCTTGGCTGTCGCGCCGAACCTCAGTGAACCCCGCTCGATCATACGCACGCAGGGCTGCAACGTTGTCCTGCTTCACTTCCAGGGTGAGTTTCGGCAACGCGAGCCTCTCCTTGGCCGCCCTGATGCAGAGCGCTATGACCCGGTGCGAGAAGCCCTGACCGCGCGCGTCCGGATCGACCAACAGCCGCCCGAACTCCGCTCCGGCCGGAGAAATGTTGTAGAGGGCCACCTGCGCGCGGGCGGTCTGATCCACCTCGACGATGAAGACGTAGTCATCCTCGCGACGCTGGTAGGCCTCGAACCACAGCTCGTGCTGGCGGGGCTCAAGTACCGCTGTCGAAAGAAACCAGGCTCGGCTGTCCGGATGATTACGCCACGCCAGAGTCAGAGGAAGGTCTGCGGCTGTCAGCATCCTCAGCGTGGCGTCACCTTCCCGAACCGGCGGGATGACCTCGCTCGTCATCGCACCGATTCGATAAGACTTTCGGCAACGTAGCGCACGTCCTCATCGCTGAGGCCGAGGTGCAGAGGCAGCGAGATGATCGAATTGCTTGCGGCGCGTGTGTGAGGCACCTCGGCTGGATAAGCAGCGAACACGCCGTACTCGGTGTTGTCGCGATAGTGCACGCCCGCAAACACGCTTCTCTCGTTGAGGTCCATCATCACCCGGTCACGATCGGCCACCCGCACCTGATAGAGATGGCGCGACGGCACGCACTGGGTCGACATGGGCACTCGCTCGATCCCGTCGATCCCGCCCAACAAGGAGTCATACAGGGCTGAGATCCGCCGCCGCTCGGCGTTGTCGTCGTCCAGGTACTTCAATGCCACTAGGGCGAGGGCGGCCATGATCGAGTTGCCGTTGTACTTGTAGCCGAGCTCGTCGACGTCGTACATCCACTTGTAAGCACCACCGCCGTGAGTGCGCTCGTAGGTGTCCTTGCTGATGCCGAGCCACGAGAGTCTGCGCGCAAGCGCGTCATCCGCGTCGTCCGCGAAGCACACCATGCCTGAATCGGCGGTCGGGAGATTCTTCACGGCCTGAAAGCTGAACACCGCGACATCGGCCTCAGGCCCGACATGATGACCGTCAATGCGTGTCCCGGCCATGTGAGCAGCGTCAAGGATCACGGCGATGCCTCGACTGCGGCAGATCTCGAGCACCTCGAGGTATCGGCCCACGTTCCCACCGATTCCCACGAACATGACAGCACGCGTCTTGTCCGTGATCCGCTCAAGAAGGCTTGCCGGATCGATACACAGGTACTCATCGACGTCCGCGAAGACCGGGGTGAGGCCGCAGTACAGGATCGCATGGTTGGTCGAAACGAATGTCAGTGCCGTGGTGATCACCTCGTCGCCGTCGGCCCAGCCGCGTCGGCGCTTGAGCACATCCAGGGCGAGGTGCAGGCCAGCCGTGTTGCTGTTGACGAAGTGGGCGTTCTTCACGCCCGTGTATTCCTTCCACTTCTGCTCGATGTCGACGGTCATGAAGCCAAGACCGGTCCACCCGCGCTCCATGCATGTGCGTACGGCATCCAGGGACTCGTCTATGCGGAAGTGGGGGACGAAGAGCTGGATCGGTGTGCGGTTCACGAAAGGTTCTCCCTCAAACTCAGAATCGGTGGTGGACGACGGTGCGCCGGTGTCGGCGTGCGGAAATCATTGGGGCTCGGGTGGTGCGGCGAAGTACATCGGCAGAACCTCTGCCGGAGGGCCATCGGCGATGAGCCGCCCGTGGTCGAGATACAGAACACGATTGCACTGTCCGCTGATGAGATTGGCGGAGTGACTGGCGATGACGAGGATCGACGTACGGGAGACGACTTCGTGGAGCCTGGCTTCCGCCTTGGACTGGAAGGCTTCGTCGCCCACGGAGAGCCACTCGTCCATCAGCAGAATGTCGGGCGACAGCACCGTTGCCACCGAGAACGCGAGGCGCAGAAGCATGCCCGAGCTGTAGGTGCGCATGGGCAGTTCGATGAAGTCGCCCAACTCGCTGAACTCGATGATACCGGGAACGAGGCGCGCGATCTCCGACCGTGACATCCCCTGGAGTGCCCCTCGAAGAAAGATGTTCTCGCGGCCGGTTGCGTCGGGAGACATGCCCAGACTGATGTCGAGCAGGGATCCGACGACACCCGCACGCGAGACCGTTCCGGAGGTGGGACGGTAGATCCCGCCGAGAAGCTTGAGCAGGGTCGACTTGCCAGACCCGTTGTGGCCGATGAGGCCCACGCGGTCGCCGACCTCCAGCCGAAGGGTGATGTCCGTCAGGGCGCGGACCGTGATCCTGCCCTGTTCGGAGCGGTCGAGCTGCCCGCCCGTTGCCACATTGATCAGCTGGCGGCCGAGCCTGCGAGACGACTGACTGAGGATCGGGTAGTCGAGCTCAACGTCATCAAGATGAATATGCACGGTCATGAGATCACAGCCAGAACGCCAGTCGGTGATAGTTGCGGGCATAGACCAGCGCGCCGAGTGCGATAAAGACTGCGGCCAGAGCGCCCGCGATTCCCCACTCCTGCAGGGTGGGCAGCTGGCCCAATAGCGGCTGACGCATGATTTGAATCATGTGGTAGAACGGGTTGATTCCGAGGATCAGGCCTCGAGCCTGCTCGGGAATCGACTGTGGCAGCCAGACGATCGGTGTCAGGTAGAACAGCACCTGGATGAGGGCAGAGAGAATCTGCGGAACGTCGCGGAACCGTGTGGCAAGTACCGCTAGGGCGAGAGCGAGTCCGGCCATCCCTGCACCCCCGAGCACGACTGCAGGGAAGACGAGCAGGATGGCGGGGGTGGGCGGCGGCGAGAAGACGAGCAGGAGAAGGATCAGCGCGATCGCGTTGTGCAACAGCACGAAGACCGTCTTCCAGATGCTGCGCAGGAAGAAGATGATCGGCGGCAGTGGCAACTGACGGATGAAGGCATCACCGACGATGAATGAGACGGCACCCTCATTGACGATCAGGCTCAGGAAGTTCCAGAACACCAGCCCGCATCCGAGGAATGGCAAGTACTCGACGACGGGTGACTGGAAGATCAGGCCGAAGACACTGCCGATCGCCAAGAAGGTGATCGCCATCGACAGGGTGATCCAGAACTGACCGAGTACGCTGCGGCGATACATGAGCCGCACATCCTGCCAGCCGAGGAAGAAGCTGAGTCTGACGATGCGAGACGGGGTGTCTTGCCGGTCGAGGGTCGCGGTCGTCACTAACGCACACTATCACCGCAAAAGTGAGAAAGGCTTCTCCCGCCGGCGGCGGAAGGGGTAGCGGACTGTGCGTACGAGAGTGAACCAGAAGCCGCGTTCGGCGAGATGAGTTCGACCGTATGCCCAGAGCAATCTGCGGCGCTGAGCACGGAGGGCACGGGGGGTCGACGGCGGTGCCAGGGCCCGCCGAACGGCGTCTGCCCGCCCTGGTCGATCGCCGATGGCGGGTGCGGCCGAGAAGAACTTGCCCCACTGCGGCGCTACCACGTCGAGGGAGAGCCTTTCTTCAACGTCCTGTCGTGCGGCCGCACGCACCGCATCTATCAATCCCGGCTCGGCGCAGTATCGATCGATTGCCTCGCGCCAGCCGCGGTCGCGACCGACGATCAGACCGGTCACCCCGTCACGTACCGCGGAATAGGGTTCTGACTCCTGATAGATGCCCGCGATGCCCAAAGCCGCGTATTCGCGGTACTTGTTGTCGGTCTTGTAGCGGTTGGAGGTCGCTCCCCCCAGAGGGGCGATTCCGATGTCCCATTCCCGCGTGCGCTGGAACGCCACATACTCGGCGTACGAGGCCAGATAGTCGAATGCAATGATGCGGTCGTGGTCGGGCAACGCTTCGGGATCGGCGCCGATCACTTCGAACTCCAGCTGCGGATGCTCCTCGAGCGCGGCACAGACGTCGGCGAGGACTGTCGCTAGGTCGTCACCGCGTGAGGCGCTCGCCGCGAACCCCACCCGCAGCCGCGCATGCGACGACCGCGGGGGCAGCACCTGGGGCACAAGTGCGAAGTCGAAGAAGGAATCGAGCTGCTGAACATCCCGCGCCCGTGGTCGGAGGAAGTCGCGGAGCAGAGGCGTCGATGCGATGACCGGGGTGGCTTCGCGAACGATCGAGTCGAGGCGTCGCCGGGTTGGTTTGGCGGCATAGTGCCTGCCGAGAGGGGTCGTGGGGTCGAGGAGCCAGAAGTTGTCGTCGAGGTAGAACCCGAACGGAGCACCCGTGCTCGACAAGGCACGGACGAGGCTGCTCGCCTCGGGACTGCACGACCTGACGAGCAGCGGATACGTGTCGTCGGTGAAGTCCTCCGGCTCGAGTTCGCTGAGGAGTTTGCTGCTCACGGACAGTGTTGTGGTCTGACCCAGATGGTGCAGAATCAGCTCGAGGATCTGAACCGTGGCAATGCGAGCCTCAGCGATGAGTAGGACATGCTTCGCCACGATCGACTGCCTCCCGCCTGCGGGGAACACACAGCGACCACCTCGGCAAGGTGCACCGTGTACGGCCCCATCGAGTCGCGATGAATTGATCGCACTCACTGCTGAGCCAATACTATCGCGACGGATGTGAGCGGCCTGCGTGCCCAGCCAGCGGTAGCGATTGGCGGCCAGCCCGTACAATGTTGCACTAGCGGGTCTCGATCCGAGATTCTTCAGTTGTACGGAGCCGCACGGATCGGAGGGGCGCATGGTGGGCCTGCCTGGAACTCTGGTGTCCGCATGACCACACTGCGCGTGATTGTCGACGAGATGCTCTCGGGCGCTCCGGGGGGAGTCTCCCGGTACGCCGAGGAGTTGACCCGAGCCCTCATCTCGACGGCACCGAAGGGTGTCGCCATTGAAGGTCTGGTCTCCGCGTCCACCGAACCGGAATACGAGCGCATCACCGAGCGTCTGCCCGGCCTTGCGACCCTGTACAAGAGTGCGCTTCAGCGTCGCGAACTGAGTTCGGCCTGGCAGCACGGTTTCACTCGGCTCCCGGGAACCGGCATGGTGCATGCCCCCAGCCTCTTCGCCCCCCTTGCCAAGCACGACCGTCTCAATGACGGCGACCAGATCATCGTGACGGTTCACGACACTCTCGCCTGGACCGCACCGCAGGTGCTCAGCCCGCGCCGAGTGTCGTGGCACAAGGCGATGCTCAAGCGGGCCGAGAGGTACGCCGACGCGATCGTCGTGCCCAGCCACACCGTTGCCGATGAGCTCATGACGATCGCGGCTGTCGGCGAACGAATCAGAGTGATCGGCGGTGCCCCGAGCTCGGCCATTCGCATTCCGGCCGACGCGGATGCGCTCGCCACCGAGCTGGAGCTCCCCGATCGCTACGTGCTGGCCATCGGCGATATCGGCGCCCAGAACGGCCTCGACCAACTCGTCGCGGCCCTCGCAGCTCTCGACGATGACGTCGCCCTCCTGCTCGCGGGCACCGAGCCCGCCAGCCCTGCGCTGGGCTCCCTTGCAGATGGCGCGCACGTCGCGCCCGGCCGTGTTCGGGGCCTGGGAGCACTCGCCGACCCGGCGCTGTCCGTCGCGCTATCCCGGGCCGCCGTGTTCGCCTACCCCAACCTTGAGGAGGGGTTCGGACTGCCCGTGCTCGACGCCTTCGCGCTGGGAACTCCGGTCATCCACTCGGATTCCCCCGCGCTCGTCGAACTCGGGGCGGAGGCCGGGCTCACGGTGGAGCGCGAGGGTGAGGGCTACTCCGAGCGTCTCGCCGAGGCCATCGGTTCCGTTCTCGCCGACTCGACCCTTGCCGATCGACTGCGCGTCGAGGGGATCGATCGCGCCGGGGTATTCTCCTGGCGCGGGGCGGCCGACAAGGTCTGGCAGCTGCACGCCGACCTGTAGTCGGGCGCTACGGCGCCGGGGTCTCCTCGACGGTCGGCGCAAGCGCTTCCGCGACGAGCTGGCGAATGTAGTCGAAGTCGGGATACTCGGGGTCGACGCCGTTGTCGGGCACGAGGTCGAGCGTGTCAACGGGCAACTCGCGAGACTTGCCTGCCAGCTCGACGAAATATCCGAGCATTGACTGTGGGATGTCGGTGCTCACGACCTGCGCACCCGCCTGGGCGACCGCCTGGAACTTGGTCAGCACGTTGGCCGGATCGAACTGCTGAAGGATCGCCTCCTGCACCTGGCGCTGCCGCCCCATCCGCTCGTAGTCGGTCGTGCCGGCGCGGATGCGCGCGTAAGCGAGCGCAATTCCGCCATTCATGAGCTGCACGCCCGGCTCGATCCACGGCACGTCGGTGTAGGGCTGACCGTTCTCATCGACCTCGTCGGTGATCGGCAGACGGTGTGCGACGTCGATCGTGACGCCCCCGAGGGCATCGATGAGGTCAGCGAACCCCTGCATGTCGATGAGGGCGTAGTACTGGATGGTGATCCCCAAGGTGCCTTCGACGGCATCCCTCATGGCCTCGATGCCGGGCTGGCTGCCGTTCGCGACCGCATCGGGGTAGAGGTCGGGTGAGTACAACTCGACCTCGGTGTAGATCGAGTTGATGAGGCACACGTCGACCTGGCAGCCGTTCAGTCCGTAGCCGTCGGGGTACTCGGCCGCGAGCGGTGACCCCTCGACGAAGGGCACGTCCTCCATGTTGCGGGGCACGCCGATGATGGTCGCCTTGCCCGTCGAGGCCTCCACGCTCACCACCGAGATGCTGTCAGGGCGCAGGCCGTCGCGGTCCGGTCCGGCGTCGCCGCCCAGGAGCAGGATGTTGTACCGCCCGTCAACGGGGGGTTCGATGGTCGTGCCTGCGAAGACCTCGCCGACCGTCGACCGGGTGGTCCCAGCGATCATGACCGCGTAGGCGCCCGTGCCCGCGACCACAACGAGAGCCGCCACGCTCAGCACCGCGACGAAGATGCGGGCGTTGCCCTCGACATTGACGAACCGCACAAGGCGCAGCGTGTCGAGGGTGAGCACCACCCAGAGCACCACGTAGAAGATGATCACGCCCTGCAGAACCCAGAGGGCGAACGAGTTGGTGGCGATCGTGATGAAAGCGGTGCGCCCGAGGAAGTACACGAGCGCGCCGATCGCGATGAGACCCCAGAGCACGAACGTCGACCCGACGCCGAATCGCCCCAGTCGTCGACTGCCGGCGAGCAGTTGCGCCGACCCGGGGATGAGGATGTTGAGCACGACCAGAACCCAGGCTCGACGCGTCATCACCTCCGGAGATCGCGTGTTGGGATAGCGAACCGGGCTCGAAGCGTTAGTCATGCCGATGCCTCACAACGACGCGATGAGGGCGGCGTTCTTCTGCGCGACCTCAGCCTCGAGCGCAGCGGCGAACTCGGCGAGCTTCGCCGTCAAAGCGGTGTCGCCGGAGGCGAGGATGCGCGCGGCCAGAATGCCTGCGTTCCTCGCTCCGCCAATCGACACGGTGGCCACCGGAATGCCCGCGGGCATCTGCACGATGGACAACAGGGAGTCGAGACCGTCGAGAGTCTTCAGGGGAACGGGAACGCCGATGACGGGAAGTGTGGTCACCGAGGCGAGCATGCCCGGCAGGTGCGCCGCACCGCCGGCGCCAGCGATGATCACCCGGATGCCGCGCCCGGCAGCCGCCGAGCCGAAGGCGATCATCGCGGCTGGCGTGCGGTGTGCCGATACCACCTGCACCTCGTGAGCAATGTCGAACTCGGTGAGCACGGCGGCTGCAGCGGACATCACGCTCCAGTCGGAGTCGGAGCCCATGACGACGGCAACGAGGGGGGTACTCACCCGTCAAGCGTAGGTGTCAATCCTCAAAGAATGCCGCTGCGGCACGCGCCCGGAAAACCACGTCGTCGAGGTCGGCACCGCCGGCCGTGACATGCCCCACCTTGCGCCCGGGTCGGGCCTGCTTGCCGTAGAAGTGGAGCTTGACGTCGGGCTGGTCGGCCATCGCCGCGGCGAGCCTCATATCGTGCGCGCTGTCCGCAACCCCGCCGAGCACATTGACCATGACACTCCACGGGTCACGGCTCCCCGTTGCCCCGAGGGGAAGGTCGAGCACGGCGCGCAGATGCTGCTCGAACTGGCTCGTTGTGGAGCCGTCGATCGACCAGTGCCCGCTGTTGTGCGGTCGCATGGCCAGCTCGTTGACGAGGAGCCGATCATCGGTCGTCTCGAAGAGTTCGACGGCAAGCACTCCCGTGACATCCAGATTCTCGGCTATCGACGTGGCGATGTCGGCCGCGACGTCCGCGACCCGGCCCGCCGAATGCGGCGCTGGCGCGATCACTTCTGCGCAGACCCCGTCGCGCTGCACCGACTCCACAACCGGCCAGAGAGCGATCTCACCTGACGGGCGACGAGCGAGCACCTGCGAGAGCTCACGCCGGAACTCGACCAGTTCCTCGGCCAGCAGGGGTTGATCGTCGTCGAACCAGTCGGCCACGTCGCGCGCATCGGCGACGACCCGCACACCCTTGCCGTCGTAGCCGCCCCGCGGCGTCTTGACGATGGCACGCCCCCCGTGCGCGTCGATGAATCCGGTGAGGTCGTGAACGGATGCCACGGCCGCCCAATCCGGCACCGGCAGACCCAGCTCGGCGAGCCTCGCCCGCATGAGCAACTTGTCCTGCGCGTAGAGCAGCGCCTGGGGACCGGGGTGCACTCGCACGCCGCGGTCGACTAGCTCGTGTAGGAGAACCTGCGGCACGTGCTCGTGATCGAAGGTGACGACATCCACTGTGTCGGCGAACGCGAGCACCGCCTCGCGGTCGCGGTAGTCGCCGATAGCTGATGCGGCGAGGCCCGCTGAACTGGCCTCGGTCTCGGCGAGCACCCGCAGACCGATACCGAGCTCGACGGCCGGCGGGATCATCATCCGAGCCAGCTGGCCGCCCCCGATCACACCGACGGTCAGGCTCACGGTACTCCCCAGTTCGTTGTCAGAAATCCTTGGCATGGCGACAGATAGACTGCCGTCGCTCCCCCATTGTCGCTCACCTGAGGAGGCGCATGCGCGCCCTGTTCGGCCAGTTCGTACGCTTCGGCGTCGTGGGACTTGTCGGGGTCGTGGTCGACGTCGGGATCTTCAATCTGTTGCGCCTCACCGTGCTCGCACCCGAGCTCATCCACGAGGGACCGGTGATCGCCAAAGTCATCTCGACCTCGATCGCCATTGTCACGAACTGGATCGGCAACCGCTACTGGACGTTCGGCTCGATGCGCCGATCGCACGTTCTGCGCGAGGGTCTGGAATTCGCCCTGGTGAGCGTCGGGGGCATGGGTATCGCGCTGCTGTGCCTATGGGTGTCGCACTATCTCCTCGGCTTCACCTCGGCGCTTGCCGACAACATCGCCACCAATATCGTGGGCCTCGGGCTGGGAACCGCGTTCCGTTTCACCTTCTACCGCATCTGGGTGTTCCGTCCGGAGCTCGAGGCGAAGGCGGCCGGTGAGGCGGAGAGCGTCAGTCCGGTCGGCTCGCCTCAATGAGGTCGTGAAGCACCTCCTGCACGAGCACCGCTCCTGGCACGTCCCTCAATACGACCTCCTGGTCCCCACCCAGGTCGGCTTCCAGATCTCCGCTGCGAAATAGGCTCTGCAGCCAGGTCGCCCGCATGGTGACGGAGCGCACCCGCGAGTGCAGCACCTCCCGGCGCAGGCGCACGAACACCCCGCTGCGCACCACGGTGCGACGGGTTGTGATCGTGTAGTTGCGCGCGAGCCACGCCAGCAGCGGGTACACCCATCCCACGAGCACAAGCACCCCGGCAGCGGCCGCGATGGCGATGGCCGGCCAGCCGTCGACATACCTGCCGCCGAAGTAGCCGTACGCGGCGCAGACAGCGAGCAGCAACACGGTCGGCCAGAACAGCACCCGCACGTGAGGCCGGAGCCTCGCGACGACCACCTCCCGCACTGGCGCCTCGGTCATGCTCTCATTCATACCTCAGGTGCGTCACGTCACCAGCGGCGACGGGCTGCACGCCCGAATCATCGCGCACCAGAAGGCGACCCACCGAGTCGATTCCCTCGGCCACCCCGCGCAGCATGCTGCCGTCGGGCAGTTCGACCCGCACCTGCTGTCCGATCGTGCCGCAGACCCTGACGACCTGATCGCGCAATCCCGCCTCGGGGTCGAAACCCGAGCCGCGATAGGCGTCGCTGAGCTGACGCAACTCGCCGAGATAGGCGGCGAGCGCGCGATCCACGATATCGGCCGCGTCCGCACCGACGAGTGTCAGCGAAGTGGCAGCCGTAGTGGGCAGCTCCTCTGCGGTCATCGTGAGGTTGAGGCCGGCGCCGATCACCACGGCTCGCGGGGAGACGAGCAGCTCGGTGAGCAAGCCCGAGACCTTCAGCCCGTCGACCTGCACGTCGTTGGGCCACTTGAGCGAGACCCGAGGTGGGTCGACGAGGGATGCCACGGCGCGGGTCATGGCGAGGCCCGCGAGCAGCGGCATCCACCCCACCTTCTCGAGGGGGAGGTCTGGCAGCGACAGCAGCACCGACACGGCAATCGTGCGCCCCGGCGGCGCGACCCACACCCGGTCGAGGCGGCCGCGGCCGGCCGTCTGGTTGGTGGTGACCACGACCGTGAAGTCCTGGGGTTCGCCTGAGGATGCCCGTGCGACGAGCTCGGCGTTGGTGGACCCCACCTCGTCGAGCAGGTGGAGGTGCGGGGCGATCGCGTGGCTGAGCGGCAGGTGCATGCCCACAGGCTAGCCGTCTTGACCCACTACGATGGGGCGGCAGGGTACTGGTCGGACTACCGAGGAAGAGAACGTGACAACAGACGTTTACCCCGAGCCCGTCCTCCCCACCGCGACCGCGCTCAGACCGAGACTCGCGAACTCGATCATGCAGTTCGCGACTCGCATCAACTGGGCCGAGGCCGAGCTGCGTGGTCTGCGGGCGATCGTGCGTCCCGGTGATTCGGTGATCGACATCGGCGCCGCGCACGGCATGTACACGCTGCCGCTGGCCCACCTCGTGGGACCGACCGGTCGGGTGGAATCCTTCGAACCCCACCCACGGCAGCAGCGCACCCTGCGCTTCCTCCGGGGGCTGGTCGGGGTGTCCCAGGTGAGCGTCAATGCCGCGGCGGTGGGCGCGACGACCGGCGAGCGCACCATGCGGCTGCCGCTCAAGCTCGGCTTTCCCATCTACGGCCACGCCCACATCACCGAGGGGGCGGCGGTTCACCCCACCGCGCGAGTGCGGCAGTGGAACACCATGATCACCTCGGTGGATGCGTGGGTGAAGGCCCAGGGAATCGACCGGGTCACCTTCATCAAGATCGACGTCGAGGGCTTCGAGCCCCAGGTGATCGAGGGCGCCGTCGCCACCATCACCAACGATCATCCCAGCCTGCTGCTCGAGATCGAGGACCGCCATCTGGCTCGCTACGGCAAGGACGGCAACTCGTTCGCCGAGTCGATTCTTGCCCGCTGGCCGGAGTACGGCATGTACGTCTGGCAGGACGATCGGTGGGTCGCCGCCGACGAGGTCGTGCTGGGCATCCGCAACTATCTGTTCGCCACCGAGGACGCATTCCAGACCAGCCGGGTCGCTCGGTCGCAGTAGGTCGGCCCAAGAAAGCCGCGACACTGCTGTAGCTCGTCACCAAAGCCGGTTCGCGCGCTCTCGGTAGAGTGTGAGCGTGAGCGAGAAGACGACCCCGACCCCAGCCGACCTGTCCACGACGGCCGGGCGCATCGCCGACCTCAAGGTGCGCTACCACGAGGCCGTGACCGCCAGCGGCGAGGCCGCCATCCAGAAGCAGCATGCGAAGGGCAAGAAGACCGCCCGCGAGCGCATCGAGCAGCTGCTCGACCACGGCTCGTTCGTCGAGCTCGACGAGTTCGTGCGCCACCGCACCCACGCGTTCGGCATGGAGAAGAACCGCCCGTACGGTGACGCGGTCGTCACCGGCCTCGGCACCATCCACGGTCGCCAGGTCGCGGTCTACTCGCAGGACTTCACCATCTTCGGCGGCTCGCTCGGCGAGGTGGCCGGCGAGAAGATCATCAAAGTGATGGATCACGCCCTCAAGACCGGCGTGCCGATCATCGGCATGCTCGACTCCGGTGGCGCCCGCATCCAGGAGGGCGTGGTCGCCCTCGGCAAGTACGGCGAGATCTTCCGCCGCAACACCGCGGCATCCGGAGTCATCCCGCAGATCTCGATCGTCATGGGCCCAGCGGCCGGTGGCGCCGTGTACTCGCCGGCTCTCACTGACTTCGTCATCATGGTCGACAAGACCAGCCAGATGTTCGTGACCGGACCCGACGTGATCAAGACCGTCACCGGCGAGGACGTCGGCATGGAGGAGCTGGGTGGCGCCCTCACCCACAACAAGATCTCCGGCGTTGCGCACTACCTCGCCAGCGACGAGGATGACGCGCTCGACTACGCGCGCACGCTCATCGGGTTCCTGCCCGACAACAACCTCGCCGAGCAGCCGGTCTACGAGAGCGAGGTGGAGCTCGAGATCACCGACGAGGACCGCAAGCTCAACTCGATCATCCCCGACAGCCCCAATCAGCCCTACGACGTGAAGGCCATCATCGAGCACATCGTCGACAACGGCGACTTCCTCGAGACCCAGCCGCTCTACGCGCCCAACATCGTCGTGGGCTTCGGACGGGTCGAGGGCCGCACGGTGGGCGTCATCGCCAACCAACCGCAGGCCATGGCAGGCACCCTCAACATCGAGGCCGGCGAGAAGGCGGCGCGCTTCCTGCGCTTCTGCGATGCGTTCAGCATCCCGATCCTGACGCTCGTGGATGTGCCGGGGTATCTGCCGGGCACCGACCAGGAATGGACGGGCGTCATCCGCCGTGGGGCCAAGCTGCTCTACGCCTACGCGGAAGCCACGGTGCCGTTGGTCACCGTGATCACGCGCAAGGCGTACGGCGGTGCCTACATCGTCATGGGTTCCAAGCAGATGGGCGCCGACCTCAACTACGCCTGGCCGACGGCCGAGATCGCCGTGATGGGTGGCCAAGGCGCCGTCAACATCCTCTACCGCGGCGAGATCAAGGCGGCAGAGGAGGCGGGCGAGGATGTCGCGGCGGTGCGCACCCGGCTCGCCAACGAGTACACCTACAACGTGGCATCCCCGTTCCTGGCGGCGGAGCGCGGCGAGCTCGACGGCGTCATCGAGCCGGCGGCAACCCGCGTGGCCGTGATCAAGGCGCTCCGAGCCCTGCGCACGAAGCGCGCGACCCTTCCCCCGAAGAAGCACGGGAACATCCCGCTGTGAGTGAGGACTCGGCCTTCAGGATCATCTCCAAGAACGCGACCGACGAGGAGATCGCTGCGGTCAGCGCCGTGCTCCAGGTCGCCCTCGACGAGCTCGCAGCCGCCCAGGGCCCGGATGACGGCCCCGTCGTCTCGGCGTGGAATCGCAGCCAGCGCGGCCTGCGCAGCCCACTCACGCCCGGCCCGGGGGCGTGGCGTTCGTTCTGACGCCGTAATCACCCCCAGAGGGGGGTCACTTGGTGCGGAAACCGGGTTACGAGTGGCTTGGAACAACGAAATCCGAAGCACTGACGGGCCATACAGACCGTTCTACCCTCTGCAGGCCGCTGATTCCGCCGAAAAGCGACGTTTGTACCCCTGATTTCGAAACCGGCTTCCGTGAAAAGCCCATGATTTCGGGCACAATCTCCTTCATTGAACCCCGAATTGTCCCCCTCTAGTCCCCCAAAGAGACGACTGTTCTCTATCCCGCCCTGCGACCAAACTTGATGGTGCTAGGTGAATCTCATTGAGATCACCACCAGCGATTGGCCGACTAGGGTAAGCGGGCCAATCGCTTGGGGGCGGGTCAGGGCGATATTCGGGTTATCGCCCTGACCCGGAAACGTGCAGAAGGGCCGGGAGCCACGCTCCCGGCCCTTCGTGCGTCACCGCCCCGGAATCTACACGACCCGCGGAATCTCCAGCCACAGGTCGACCTCGTCGTCCTCCAGCGAGTCCTGTCCGAGGGCTACAGCCTGGCCATCCCCTGAGCTTCGCAGTCCCACGACGGTGACGGCGACATCCGAGCCTTCGGGCACTGTTCGAGCGATCACCTTGTCGGCGTCGGTGTCGTGGATGGCCTGGGCGAGACGGTTGAGCACCCGATCCAGCTCCACCTCGGAGAGGTCGTCGATGCCGCCCTCGTCGAGAAGGGTGACCGTCGCACCGCGGCGTCGGGCGCTCATGACCTCTTCGCGTACGGCGTCGTTGAGAAGCTTCCGGCCGCGGATCTCGTCACGGATCGCGCCCTCGAGGTGCAGGCACTCCTGGCGCTGCTCGTCGGTCAGATCTCCGTCACGCTCCTGGATGATCCTGAGCATGGCCAGTGCCATGGCGCTGGTCTGACCCAGCCGGAACTGACGCTCGTAGACGTGGGCCTCCTGCGCGGCCTGCCAGTCTGTTGCCTCGCGCTCGGCGAGCGCGAACCGTTGGGCATCCTTGGAGGCCTTGGTCAGCGCGGTGCTCATGACGTGCGACACGGCGACCCACGAGGCGCTGCCCACGATTCCCAGGCTGAGGAGGCCTGCGGGTCCAGCGGGACCCACGATGGTGATCGTGTGCACGACGAGGAATCCGATACCGAGCCAGGCGAAGGTCGGGCGGCCACGGGTGGAGGTGATGGTCAGCAGGATGCCGCTGGCCGCGACATACCAACTCGCGTAGCCCGTGCCTCCGGGCCGGGCGAAGTCAAGTTCGTTGGCCACCAGCAGCGTGATGGCAATGACGATCGCGAAGTTGAAGGCCGCCATCCAGATCGGCATGCGCTTGGGGCCGAACGGGAGCAGCGAGACGACGGTCGCCAGCGCGAAGAGGGCCATCGCCACGAAGATCGGAGCCTGATGCCTCGGTTGGTCGATCGTGTAGACCGCGAGCACGAGCAGGTACGCGGAGAAGAGTCCGGCCAGGCCGACGACGAGGTACCGGGGCACGCCGATGTTCATCAGCCGACCTCGGCTGTCTCGAGGCCGACCGGAGTGGGAGCACCGGCGGGGTTCGGCCAACGGAGACTCACGAGTGTGCCTTCGTCAGGTGCGGACTGGATGACCGCACGACCGCCCGCGTTCGCGAGACGCTCGATGATCGAGATGCGCACGCCGATGCGCTCCTCGGGGATGTCCGCCACGCTGAATCCGCGCCCGGTATCACCGACGATGATCTCGATGCCGCCGGGCGCAACGCTGCGGAACGCGACCCACCGGGTCACGCCGGTGTCGCCCGCGTGCCGCGAACTGTTGACCATCGCCTGAGCCGCAGCGGAGTAGAGCGCCTCTGCGGCCTGGGCCGGGATCGAGCGGGTTCCCACGCTGCGCGCCCTGAGCTCGAAGACACCCGAGTAGCCGTTGACCGTCTCCGTGATGCGTTCGGCCAACGACGTGAGCCGCACCATGGATCCGTCGTCCGGGCTGGCGGCCGCGGCATCCCGAAGATAGCCGATCGTGTTGGTGGCCATCGTCGCGGCCAGGTGCTGGGCCTGCGGGGTGAACGCCCGTGCGGCCGAGATGAGGGTCGTCAGAACGCTGTCGTGCACGATCGAGTCGACCTGCACGCGCTCCACCTCGGTGGCGTGCTGGCGCACCGCGTGCGCGTAGCGGTCGAGCGCCGTGGCCTGGGCGTTGTCAACGGAGCTGGCGGCCTGGCGCAGCATCGTCAGGATGATGATGATCGCGCCACCCAGGATCACCGCGTAGATGCCTTCGAACAGCGCCAGCAACGGGGGTGCCCCTCCGCCGATCGGCGTGGCCCGGAAGAGCACGTAGATGGTCGGGCACAGAAACAGGTAGATGGTTGCAATGAGCGGCCTGAACGCGATGGCCGCCATCGCCGTCGCCACGGTGATGAGGTAGTTGAGCCAGTGGATGCCCGAGAAGATCTCCGCCCCCGGCAGCACGGTCAAGGGCCACGTGATGAGCGCCGCGAGGTAGAGGATCGCGAACAGACCCTGAGCCGGCTTGACCCATACCTTCGCGAACGACGTGATGAGAACGACCACGAGCATGCCGAAGAGCGACGGGACGACGATCCACAGCCACAGCGGATACGCCTCGTCGAGCTGGCCGAGCATCCACGGGATGGTCTGGGCCCCGAACACGAGACCGAAAACGGCAACCGAGCGCGCGAAGACGTTCTCGACCTGCTTGCGGCTGATCGGATTCCGCGGCTGCTTGGACTGCGGCGGAGCGGCGACCGATGTCGCGCTAGCGGGCATCTCCGCCATCCGGATCGAGACCGGGCAGGATGCCGTCCTCGACCGCGCGCCTCAGCAGATCGACCTTGGTGGGCGCCGGTCGGCCGACCTCCACGTACTTGACGCGGATGCGGTCCAGGTACTCCCTGGCGGTCGAGTATCCGATGCCCAGTTGCTGGGCAGCGAGCTTGAGCGGCAGTCCCGAGGCGTAGAGGTGCAGGATCTCGCGCTCGCGCCGACCCAGCTGGGCTTTGGCGAAGTCGCGGTCGGCGTCGATTGCCGTCGCCCACTCGAGGTTGTTGAGCACCTCGCCGCGCGCGACTGTCGCGGCAGCGGCGAGAACGGTCTTGGTCGCCGACGACTTGGGGATGACGCCTGCCGCACCGGCCGCGAGCGCCTCGCGCACGTAGGCCACGCGGTCGGCGATGCTGTGCACGAGTACGGCCGCGCCGGTGGCCTGCACCCGCTTGACGTTGTCGGTGACGGTGGACCCATCGCCGAGCGAGAGGTCGAGCACGACGACGTCGACCTCGCGGCCGTCGAGACCTTCAACGAGTTCGGAGACGGTGGGTGCGGCGAGCACGAAATCGTAGCCCTCCGCGAGGAAGGCAGCCTTGAGACCGAGTCGCACTGACTCGTGGTCGTCGACGACGGCAACGCGCACCTGCGGTGCGGCGATATCGCTGCCGACTTCCGTAGTAGATGCCTGGGCCATGCACGTCCATTCTGCCGGGTGTACCCCATCGTACTGTCGTCAGAGCACTAACGCGGGGCCAACATTCCGCCCGTTCAGGTGCGAGTGAAGGTTCCCACGGCTTCAACATGGTGAGTGTGCGGGAACAGGTCGGACGCCCGCAACCCCCCGAGGTGGTACCCGAGATCGGCAAACAGGGCGGTATCCCTGGCAAAGGCCACCGGATCGCACGCGACGTAGACCACCTGGGCGGGCTTCAGCCGCGCGACCGCCTCGACGACATCTCGTCCGGCGCCCGAGCGGGGAGGGTCGAGAACGACAGTCGCCCTGGCGAGTCGCTCGCGCTCCGAGGGGCCAGCGGATGCCGCGAGCGCGGCCACCCAGCGCTCGACGCGACCCGTCTCGGCTCGCGCTCCGAGCCATTCCGACAGGTTCTCGGCGGCGAAGTCGGTCGCGGTCGCGTCGCTCTCCACGCTCGTGATGCGCGTGGACGGGCCGAAGCGATCGGCGACCGCCGCGGCGAGGAGCCCGACGCCGCCGTACAGGTCGAGGTTCGCGGCCTGCGGATCGAACAGCTCCGGATCGATGGCCGACTGAACCGCCTCGGTCAGGGTGGCCGCAGCCCCGCGGTGCACCTGCCAGAACCCGCTGTCGGCGAGGCGGAACTCGCGCTCGCCCACCCGCTCGGTGATCACGCTGGGCTTCTGATTTCCGACGATCAGACGCACGCCCCCCGTCGACGGGTTGAGCACGTCAACGCTCTCGTAGCCGTCGAACCGTTCCCCGAGCGGCGCTGATGCCTCGAGCTCGGCGGTCGCCAGCGGCAGGCTCGTGACAGGGATCACCCGGTGTGACCGGGCGGCGAACGGGCCGGGCCGCCCCTGGTCGTCGACGTGCAGGCGCACCCGGGTGCGCCATCCGGTGCCGGCGCGTTCGTCGTCGCCGGGCACGGCCTCGACAGTGACGTCTCGCTCAAGGCGCGCCATGCGGGCGAGCGAGTCGGTGATCACCTGCCGCTTGAGCTCGCGCTGGTGGGCGAGTTCGATGTGCCCGAACTCGGCGCCGCCCGCACGGTCGACCGGATCGCGGTCGAGAGCCGCGGCATCCCACACGTGGGGCTGGCGGTGCGGGCTGGCCTCCAGCACCTCGACGGTCTCGGCGCGCCAGAAGCTCTTCTTGGAGTCGCTCGACACCCGCGCGAGCACTCGCTCCCCCGGGATCGCGTCGGCGACGAACACGACACGGCCGTCGTGCCGCGCGACCGAGACCCCACCGTGCGCGATGTTGGTAACGTCGAGTTCGATCGTCCTGCCCAGCCAGTCACCCATCCCCCCAGCCTAGGAGCCCTCAGTGCGTCTCTACCTCGCATCGACCTCCCCCGCACGGTTGGCGACCCTCCGCGCCGCGGGCATCGAGCCGATCGTGCTCGACCCGGCGGTTGACGAGGATGCGGTCGCGGCGGCGGCCGGGCCGCTGCCCGTGCACGAGGCGGTGCAGGTGCTCGCGCGCGCCAAGGCCGAAGCGATCGTGGGGACTCTCGTGGGCGGCGAACCGATCGACGGCATCATCGTGGGCGGCGACTCGCTGTTCGAGTTCGACGGCGCCGTGTTCGGCAAGCCGCATCATCCGGAGGTCGCCATCGAGCGCTGGCGCAGCATGCGGGGGCGCTCGGGCACGCTGCACTCGGGCACGTGGATCATCGACCATCGCGGTGGAGTGGACTCCGGCGGCGCGGGCGGGGTGTCGTCGGCCGGTGTCAGCTTCGCCGACCTCGGCGACGAGGAGATCGATGCCTACGTCGCCACCGGGGAACCCCTGCGGGTGGCGGGCGCCTTCACGATCGACAGCCTCGGCTCGGCCTTCATCACCGGTGTCGACGGCGACCCGCACGCGGTGGTGGGAATCTCCGTCGCACTGCTGCGGCAGCTGGTCGTCGAGCTGGGCATCCCGTGGCACACGCTGTGGAACCGCGCGAACTTGTAGCCTCACACAGGACTCTCGACCCGTTTTTGTCGGCATCGCCCAAAGGCGTGCCGCTCCGCCCCAATAGGCTAGGTGACTATGGCTCCCATCACGAAGGTTCTGATCGCCAACCGGGGTGAGATCGCGGTGCGTGTCATCCGCGCCGCCAAAGACAGCGGCATCGCCTCCGTCGCGGTCTACGCCGACCAGGATCGGGATGCCCGCCACGTCAAGCTCGCCGACGAGGCGTACTCGCTCGACGGCACCACGAGTGCCGACACCTACCTCGTGATCGACAAGCTGCTCTCCGTCGCCCGTCGCTCGGGAGCCGACGCGGTGCACCCGGGCTACGGTTTCCTCGCGGAGAACGCCGACTTCGCCCGCGCCGTCATCGACGCCGGGCTGACCTGGATCGGTCCGTCGCCTGACGCGATCGAGAAGCTCGGCGACAAGGTGAGTGCTCGCCACATCGCCGAGAAGGTCGGCGCCCCGCTCGCCCCCGGAACCCTCAACCCCGTGTCGGGCGCCGCCGAGGTGCTCGACTTCGTCGACCTGCACGGCCTACCGGTCGCGATCAAGGCGGCGTTCGGCGGCGGCGGTCGCGGCCTGAAGGTCGCCCGCACCCGCGAGGAGATCCCCGAGCTGTTCGACTCCGCGACCCGCGAGGCTGTGGCGGCCTTCGGTCGTGGGGAATGCTTCGTGGAGAAGTACCTCGACCAGCCGCGTCACGTCGAGACCCAGTGCCTGGCCGACAGCCACGGCAACGTCGTCGTCATCTCCACCCGCGACTGCTCGCTGCAGCGTCGCCACCAGAAGCTCGTGGAGGAGGCGCCGGCACCGTTCCTCACTGACGAGCAGAATGCGGCCCTCTACACGTCATCGAAGGCGATCCTGAAGGAGGTCGGCTACGTCGGCGCCGGCACCTGTGAGTTCTTGGTCGCCAAGGACGGCACGATCTCCTTCCTCGAGGTCAACACCCGCCTGCAGGTCGAGCACCCGGTCTCCGAGGAGGTCACCGGAATCGACCTCGTGCGCGAGCAGTTCCGCATCGCCGAGGGCGGCGTCATCGACTACGACGACCCGAAGCCGCAGGGGCACTCGTTCGAGTTCCGCATCAACGGCGAAGACCCGGGCAAGAACTTCCTGCCCTCCCCCGGGCCGGTCAACGCCCTGCGCTTCCCTGGCGGCCCCGGCGTGCGCGTCGACAGCGGTGTCACCACGGGCGACGTCATCTCGGGCGCGTTCGACTCCCTTCTGGCCAAGCTCATCGTCACTGGATCCAGCCGGGCGGATGCCCTCGAGCGCTCCCGCAGGGCCCTCGACGAATTCGAGGTGGCCGGCCTTCCGACCGTGCTCCCGTTCCACCGCAAGATCGTGCGCGACCCCGCCTTCACCGACAGCCCGTTCCGCGTGTACACCCGCTGGATCGAGACCGAGTTCGACAACGACATCGAGCCGTGGAGCGGATCGCTGCCCGACGGGTCGGCTCCGCCCGCCCGCCACAACGTGGTCGTCGAGGTCGGCGGCAAGCGGGTGGAGGTGTCGCTGCCCACGAAGCTGGTGCCCACGGCGGGCGGCGGAACGGCGCTGGCTGCTGCGCCTCGGCGCAGTGCCGCGGCATCCGTCAGCACCGTCACCGGTGACACCGTCAAGGCGCCCATGCAGGCGACCGTGGTGAAGATCGCCGTCGCCGAGGGCGACAAGGTCGTCAAGGGCGACCTGATTCTCGTGCTCGAGGCGATGAAGATGGAGCAGCCGTTGACCGCCCACAAGGACGGAACGGTCACCGGCATCAACGCGACGGTGGGTGCGACCGTGTCATCCGGTCACCTGCTGCTGAGCATCGCCGACTGAGGGACGCGAGCCGCCCTGCCAAAGGTTGCCTCCAGGAGTGAGGCAACCCGCTCGCGGGACTCTCACCCTCCGCACTCCAGTTGGGCAGGAAACCCAACGAATCCTCGCGTCTCCTGCGCAACGGGAGCACTTGCGAGACCACACGGCTGGCGCGTGACCGCAGCCAGGGATCGTGCGACAGAGGCCGTAGCGACGGGCGGGCGCTAGTTGACGATGTGCATCGCCCGCGCAGCATCCGTGATGCTGCCGGTCAGCGACGGGTAGACCGGGAACGCGCGCGCCAACTGGTCGACCGTGAGCCGGTGCTCGACTGCCAGCGACACGGGCAGGATCAGCTCGGATGCGTGCGGGGCGACGATCACTCCGCCGATCACCGTTCCGGAGCGGGTACTCGTGAAGAGCTTCACGAAGCCGTCTTTGATGCCCATCATCTTCGCCCGCGGGTTGGACGCCAGCGGCAGCTTGTAGATGATGCCGGTGGTGAGGCCCTCCTCGATCTGCTTCTGCGACCAGCCGACGGTGGCGATCTCCGGCTGGGTGAAGATGTTCGAGGTGACGTTGCGCAGCTCAGTCGGATACACGGCATCGCCCATGGCGTGGTACACCGCGGTGCGACCCTGCATCGAGGCGACGGATGCCAGCGGCAGGAAGTCCGAACAGTCGCCGGCCGCGTAGATGGACGGCATCGACGTGCGCGCGACCCGGTTGACCCGGATGTGCCCGGAGTCGGTGAGCTGCACCCCCGCCTCCTTCAGACCGATGTCCTCAGTGTTCGGAAGCGATCCGACGGCCATCAGGCAGTGCGTGCCCTCGACGACCCGGCCGTCGGCGAGGGTCGCGATCACGCCGGTCTTGGTCGCCTTCACGGAGTCGGCGCGGGACTTCGAGAGCACGGTCATGCCGTTGCGCTTGAAGACGTCCTCGATGACGCGCGCGGCGTCGGCATCCTCACCGGGCAGCACCTGCTCGCGGGAGGAGATCAGGGTGACCTTCGAGCCGAGCGCGGTGTAGGCGGAGGCGAACTCGGCGCCGGTCACACCCGAACCCACCACGATGAGGTGCTCGGGAACCTGGTCGAGCGTGTACAGCTGGGTCCAGGTGAGGATGCGCTCGCCGTCCGGCATAGCGCTGTCGAGCATCCGCGGTCGGGCGCCCACGGAGACGACGAGGGTGTCGGCGTCGATCTCGTCGAAGTCGGTGCCCTTCTTGCCCTTGCCCGTTGAGACCACGAGACGCTGCGGGCCGTCAAGTCGACCTTCGCCCTGGATGATGCGCACACCCGCCTTGATGAGCTGCGACTTCATGTCCTCCGACTGCTGGCGAGCCAGCCGCAGCAGTCGGGCGTTGACCGCCGCGAGGTTGACCGTCACGTCCGGGCGAACCGCCCTGCCGGATTCGGAGCGCACGAAGAACTGAACGCCGAGGTCGGCCGCCTCACCGATGCTGTTGGTCGCCTCGGCGGTCGCGATCAGAGTCTTGGATGGCACTACGTCGGTGAGCACCGCCGAGCCGCCGACGCCCTCGCGCTCGACCAGGGTGACCTCGGCACCGAGCTGTGCCGCGGCGAGCGCCGCCTCGTATCCGCCGGGACCGCCACCGAGAACGGCTATTCGCTGGGTCCGCTCGAATTTGTAGGCCATGAGGTAATTGTCTCAGAAGTAGAGTGGTGGGATGTCGCTGAAGACCCCCACGAATCCCCTCGATGACCCCACCGCCGACCCCTTCGCCATCGCCGCAGCCGCGGCTGCGGAAATCGCGGAACGCACGGGAGTCGAGCGCCACGATATCGCCCTGACACTAGGCAGCGGCTGGGCGAAGGCCGCCGACCTGATCGGTGAGACCACCGCCACGATCCCCGCCTTCGAGATCACCGGCTTCTCCAAGCCGGCGCTCGAGGGCCACGTCGGCACCCTGCGCTCGGTGCTGCTGCCCAGCGGAAAGCGTGCGCTCGTGATCGGGGCACGCACTCACTACTACGAGCAGCACGGCGTGCGCCGTGTTGTCCACTCGGTGCGAACGGCCGCCGCCACGGGGGCGACGACCATGATCCTCACGAACGGGGCCGGGGGCATCCGGGAGACCTGGAAGCCCGGAACACCCGTGCTCATCAGCGACCACATCAACCTCACGGCCGACTCGCCGCTCGAGGGCGCCACCTTCATCGACCTCACCGACCTGTACTCGAAGCGCCTGCGCGACCTCGCTCGTTCGGTCGACTCGAGCCTCGATGAGGGCGTGTACTGCCAGTTCCGCGGGCCGCACTACGAGACGCCCGCCGAGGTGCAGATGGCGAAGATCATCGGCGGCCACATCGTGGGCATGTCCACCGCGCTCGAGGCGATCGCCGCACGGCAGGCCGGCATGGAGATTCTCGGGATGTCGCTCATCACGAACCTCGCTGCAGGCATCCAGAAGACACCCTTGAGCCACGCCGAAGTGATCGAGGCAGGGCGCGAGGCGGAGTCGCGGATCAGCGCGCTGCTCGCCACGATCGTCGGGGAGCTGTAGCCGTGAGCCTGATCGACGATGCCCGGGCCTGGCGCGACCAGGATCCGGATGACACCACCCGCGCCGAACTCGACGCACTGATCGCCTCCGCCGAGGCCGGGGACTCCGAGCCACTGGCCGAGCGCTTCGCGAGCCGGCTGCAGTTCGGCACGGCGGGACTCCGCGGCGAGCTGGGCGCGGGCCCCGCCCGCATGAACCGAGTGCTCGTCACTCAGGCGGCCGCGGGCCTCGCCGCCTACCTCCTGTCGAAGTCCCCCAGCCCGAGCGTCGTGATCGGCTACGACGGGCGCACCAACTCCGAGGTCTTCGCGCGTGACTCGGCCGTCGTGATGGCCGGCGCAGGCGTGCGCACCACGCTGCTGCCGCGCCACCTGCCGACCCCGGTGCTGGCGTTCGCGGTGCGGCATCTCGAGGCGAGCGCGGGCATCATGGTGACGGCGAGCCACAACCCGGCCCGCGACAACGGCTACAAGGTCTACCTCGGCGATTTCGACCACGGCTCGCAGATCGTGCCGCCCGCCGATGCGGAGATCGCCTCAGACATCGCTCTGATCTCGACGGGCTCGATCACCGACCTCCCGCGCTCGACCGACTTCGTGGTGGCCGACGAGTCGATCCTCGAGGAGTACGTGCGCCGCACGGCCGAGCTGGGCTCGACGCCCGCGCCGATCTCGTTCGTCTACTCGGCGATGCACGGAGTGGGCTGGGAGACGGCCGGCAAGGTCTTCGCCGCTGCCGGATTCGCCGCCCCGGCCCTTGTCACCGAGCAGATCGAGCCGGATGCCGCGTTCCCCACGGTCGCGTTCCCCAACCCCGAAGAACCCGGCGCCATGGATCTCACGCTCGCGAAGGCGGCGGAGGTCGGCGCTGACGTCGCCATCGTCAACGATCCCGACGCCGACCGGCTCGCGGTGGCCATTCCGACCGCGAGCGGCTGGCGCGCGCTCTCGGGCAACGAGGTGGGGTATCTGCTGGGGTGGCGAGCCGCGCAGCGGTGCAATCCCGATCAGGTGCTCGCGGCATCCATCGTCTCGTCGCCGGCACTGCGGGAGGTGGCTCGCAGCTACAACCTCGACTACCGCGACACCCTGACGGGCTTCAAGTGGATCTCCCGCGTCGGCGGACTCGCCTTCGGCTACGAGGAGGCGTTGGGCTACCTCGTCGATCCCGACAAGGTACGCGACAAGGACGGCATCTCAGCCGCCGTCGACTTCCTCTCCCTGGTGTCGGAGCTGAAGTCGCAGGGCAAGACCGTCGTCGACCACCTCGCCGACTTCGCGGCCAAGTTCGGCGCGTACGCGTCGGGCCAGATCTCGCTGCGCGTCGACGACCTGTCGCGCATCGGCGCGATGATGGCCCAGCTGCGCGCGCATCTACCGGAACGGATCGGCACCCTCGAGGTCGACCGCATCGACGACTTCATCGATGGCTTCGGCGAGTTTCCGCCGGGCGACATCCTGCGCATCCACCTCGTCAACGGTGCACGCGTGATCGTGCGCCCCAGCGGTACGGAGCCCAAGCTCAAGGTCTACCTCGATGCGTCGAGCACCGACGGGGATGCCACGGCGCGCCAGAGTGCGGCAGCCGCCGTCATCGCCGAACTCGACGCCGGCATGCGCGAGTTGCTCGCGGGCTGAGGAAGCCTATTCGAGGGCCGACCTGAGCTTGGCGGTCAGTTCCTCCGTGTCGAAGTAGTTCTGGATCACGATCACGTCGGCGAAGGTCGAGCCGATCGCATCGACGAACTCCTGAGAGGTGAGGATGACCTGCGCGTCTGAGGCGACATCCTTGACCGTGGAGATGTCGGCGGCGACGACCGTCGCCTCAAGGTCGAGTTTGCGCAGCACTCGCTCCGCGTTGACCTTCAGGATGCCCGAGCTGCCGATTCCCGCACCGCAGATGGTCACGATCTTCACGCGGGAACCTGCATGATCCGCTGCACGTCGGCGGCGGTCGTGGCGGCCGCCAGATCGGCGATCGCCGTCGAGTCGTTGAAGATGTTGGCGACCGCGGCGACCACGGCAAGATGACGGTCGGCGGTGAGGATCGCGAGCCCCAGGATTACGCTCACCGGATCGTTGTACGGGTGGCCGAACGACACCGGCTCGGCCAGGGTCACGACCGAGAGTCCGTCGGCGAGCACCTCGGGGCCGGGCCGAGCGTGGGCGAGAGCGAGACCTGGCGCGATCACCACATAGGGACCGTGCTCCTCGATCATGCGGATCATCTCGCGCGAGTACTCCGGCTTCGCCGCGCCTGAGGCGGCGAGCGCGTCGCCCGCGAGGGTGACCGCGGCTCGCCAATCGGCGGCGTGAGCCCCGATGACGATGGCGCTGGCGGGGAGTGGGGGCAGCGACATCCGTTAGGCCTCTTCGAAGCCGGCGGTGATGCGGTCGGCAAGATCCTCGCGGTCCTCCAAGGGGAGGAACGCCGATGCCGCAGCGTTGAGCTGGAACACCGCCAGGTCGGTGAGGTCGTAGTCGAAGGTCTCCGCGAGCAGGGCGAGCTCGCGGCTGAGCGAGGTGGCGCTCATGAGTCGGTTGTCGGTGTTGACCGTCACGCGGAATCCGAGCTGGTACAGCAGGTCGAATGGGTGATCGATGAGCTCGTCGCCCCACTGCTCGATCGCGCCGGTCTGGAGGTTGGAGCTCGGTGACAGCTCGAGTGCGATCTCGCGGTCCTTCACCCACTGGGCGACCGGGCCGAGGGTGACGTAGGTGTTCTCGTCGTCCTCACGGGCGGTGTGCACATCCTCGGCGAGGCGCACGCCGTGGCCGAGGCGCAGAGCACGGCCGTCGAACAGGGCACCGCGAATCGAGTCGAGACCGTCGGCCTCGCCCGCGTGGACTGTAGCGGGGAAGAAGTGGTGGGCGAGGTAGTCGAACGCATCGCGTAGGTTGCCGGCCGGGAAGCCCGCCTCGGCACCCGCAATATCGAATCCGACGACGCCGTTGTTGCGGTGCCGCACGGCGAGCTCGGCGATCTCGAGGCCGCGGTCGGCGTGCCGCATCGCGCTGACCAGCTGACCGACCCGGATGCTGCCACCCGCGTGACGGACCTCCTCGGCACCAGCCTCCAGGCCCTCCTGCACGGCTTCGACAGTCTGGTCGAGGGTGAGTCCCCGGCTCAGGTGCTGCTCGGGTGCCCACCGGATCTCCCCGTAGATGACGCCGTCGGCGTGCAGATCGAGCACGAACTCGCGGGCCACGCGCGCCAATCCCTCGTGGGTCTGCATCACTCCGGTGGTGATGTCGAAGGTCTTGAGGTACTCCACCAGGGAACCCGAGTCGGACTTCTCGGCGAACCAGGTGGCGAGAGCCGCGGCATCCGATGCGGGAACGGCCATGCCGATCGCATCCGCCAGCTCGATGATCGTCTGCGGACGGAGCCCGCCATCGAGGTGGTCGTGGAGGGACACCTTGGGCAGCGCCGTGATACTCGCTCCACCCCCGGGCATGAGGAACTCGGTAACAGCGGCGTTCATGTGCCCCAATCTACCGGGGTTCACCCTGTAAGAGTCGTGAGATCTCCGACGCGGTGTCCTCCGCTGCGGCCACAACCTCGTCGACCGGGATGCCCGAGAAGGTGGTCGCGACGTACGGCACCGTCAGCGCGGCCCGCGTAACCCCGCGCGCGTCGACGATCGGGGCCACCACGTCGGTGATGCCCGCCTGCAGCGGGTCGGCCCGCGTGAGGGCGGCGGCGCCCTCCAGCACCTCACCCGTGGCGGTCTCCAGCGGGAAGACGGCGCCCACCCGCACCCGGTACCCGAAGTCTGCGGGGCTCTCCACCTGCGCGATCACGCGCACTCGCGCCGCGTCGAGCACGCTGAGGTTGCACGACTGGCGCACCCGATCCGACAGCTCGCGCATGGGAGTCGTTGCCAGCATGATGAGCCCCCGCAGCGGCGGATGCCGGTGCGCGAGGTCGAAGGTCATCATCGAGAAGGAGTACAGCCCGCTCTGCCGGTCGCGCACGACATAGCCGCGGCGCTCGAGCACCCCGAGCACCCTGAAGATCTGCCCGACGCTGCGGCCGGTCGCCTCGGCGATCTCGGTCTGGCCGAGGCCGCCGGCGGTATCCGCGAGCAGCTCGAGGATGTCGAGACCCTTCTCGAGGGCCGGCACGGCGTACGCGGTGTCGGGAGCTGGGGGCACCTCCGGGTCGCGCGGCATCAGCGAGCGGCGGACAGTGCGGCGAGCATCCGTCGGGCGATCTCGCGGTCGATGTCCTCGGGAACCGGCTGAGCGCCCAGGGTGAGGGTGTCGGCTGCGGTGGCGACCCGCTCGAGGGAGAGCGACTGGAGCAGGAAGCCGAGGTCCATCGACTCGAGCGAGTTGCCCTTCGGTTCGCGGCCGGCGAGGTTGAACATGCGTCCGTCGGCGATGAGGATGACGTGGCGCCCGCCCGGCAGGTCGAGACGCTCGATCGCGTCGTCGAGCACCGTGCTGCCGATCGCGTAGGCGCGCAGGGCGGGAACGTCGATCTCCCAGGGGAAGTGCCCGCAGTTGGCCAGCACGGCTCCGTCGGCGACCTTCTCGAAGAACGGCGCCGTGAGGACTCCCGGATGCCCGGTGGCCGTGATGAACACCTGGCCCCACTCGGCGAGCCCGTCGGCGGTGTCGACCCGGAAGCCGTCCATCGCCGCCTCGAAGGCCTTGATCTCGTCGACCTCCACGACCGCGACCTTGCCGCCGAGCGCCCGGAGGTACTGCGCCACGCCCCGACCGCACCAGCCGTAGCCGAAGACGACGAACCGCTTGGAGTTGACCATCAGGTTGGTGATGCGCATGAACGACTCGACCACGGACTGGCCGACGGCGTGCTTGTTCTCGCCGATCGCCTTCAGCAGGGAGTCGTTGATGACGATCATCGGGAAGGGGATGCGCCCCGCGAGCTCGCCGCGCAGCCGGAGGCCGCCCGAGGTGGTCTCCTCGGTGCCGCCGATGATGCCGGTCGGGTCCGCCGCGGCGAGCGCCGCGAGGTCGGCGCCGTTGTCGAGCAGGATCGTCGGCTTCGCCTCGGCGACGGATGCCACGTTCCGGTGGTGCTGGTCGAGGTCGTCGTCGCGCGAGCCGAACACGGTCATCCCCTGACCACGGAGGAAGGCCACGATGTCGTCCTGGGTGGAACCGTGGTTGCCGGTCGCCACGACCTCGGCGCCCCCGGCAGCCAGAGTCTCCAGCAGCACAGCGGTCTTGGGCTCGAGGTGCAGGCTCATGCCGATGCGGTGGCCGGCGAAGGGCAGCCGCTCGGCGAACTCGGCGCGGGCTCTCGCGAGCAGCGGCATCCGGGATCTGATCCATTCGACGCGGGCGGCGCCACGGGCACTGAGATCGGTGGTGGAGGCACTGTGGTCGGTCATGCGAGCACTCTACACATATGAGGGTGGCTTTCATATATGCAAATCACGCTAGGATCGAGACATGGCGACGAAGATCATCCTCGACTGCGACCCCGGCCACGACGACGCGATCGCGATGCTGCTCGCCTGGGGCAACCCCGACATCGACCTGGTCGGCGTCACCACGGTGATGGGCAACCAGTCGATCGAGAAAGTCACGCGCAATGCGCTGGCGGTCGCTCGTGTCGCGGGAATCACCGGGGTGCCGTTCGCGCGGGGTTCGCATCGGCCGCTCGTGCGCCCGGTCGAGTTCGCTGACACCATCCACGGGGAGTCAGGGCTCGATGGTCCCGTGCTGCCCGAGCCCACGTTGTCGCTCGATCCCCGGCACGCGGTGGACTTCATCATCGACACGGTCATGGCGTCCGAACCCGGCGAGATCACCCTGGTACCGACGGGGGCCCTCACCAACATCGCGCTGGCCGTGCGCAAAGAGCCTCGCATCGCATCCCGGGTCAAGCAGGTGGTGCTGATGGGCGGCGGGGTCAACGTCGGCAACTGGTCGGCGACGAGCGAGTTCAACATCGTGATCGACCCTGAGGCCGCGCACATCGTCTTCAACGAGTCGTGGCCGCTCACCATGGTCGGCCTCGACCTGACGCATGAGGCGCTCGCGACGCCCGAGGTCGCCGCGGCGATCGCGGCCGTCGACACCGCGCCGGCGAGATTCGTGGGCGAACTGCTCGAGTTCTTCGGTCACACCTACAAAGACGAGCAGGGCTTCGACTACCCGCCGGTGCACGACCCCTGCGCCGTGGCCTTCGTGATCGACCCGACCGTGATGCAGGCCGTGCGGGTTCCGCTCGACGTGGAACTCACCGGCACTCTCACCCTCGGGATGACCGTGGCCGACTTCCGCGCGCCCGCTCCCGACGACTGCACGACCCAGGTCGCGCGCAACCTCGACCACGCCAAGTTCTGGGCACTCGTCGTGGACGCGCTGGAGCGGATCGGCGACCCCGCCTAGTCACGCCCTCGGTGAGGTGCGGCAAACGCACGCTCCCGCGCTCGTTGCCGGGTTGATTGCCGCACCTCACCCTGTGGATGACTCTCGGGTCGCGGGTCGCTGGTCGTGCATTGTGGGTGGCGTGACCGCGCGCATCCCTCTGCCCGATGCGCTGGGTGCTGCATTCTCCGTCGCATCCGCGCGCCAACTGGGCATCGGGCCTCGTCGACTTGCCGGAGCCGACCTAGAGCGACCGTTCTGGGGCGTGCGTGCTGCCGCCGGGACCCTGGATGACCCGGCTTCAGTCGCCCGGGCCTACTCGGCAAGGATGCCCGGGCACGCCTTCTTCTCGCACGCCACGGCGGCCCAGCTGTGGTCGATCCCACTGCCCATCCATCTCGAGAATCCGCTGCCGGTCCACGTCTCTGTCCCCTCCGACCGCCGGGCCCCGGAAGGTCGGGGAGTTGCGGGCCATCGTGTCGAGATCCACCGCGCGGATATCGAAACGATCAACGGGCTCGCCGTTACCTCGCCGGAGCGCACCGTGATCGACCTGACTCCCCTCCTTGACGACGAACACCTGCTCGGAGCTCTGGACAACATCTTCTGGCGCCGACGGTCGAGTGCGTCACGCGCAACCCGGATTTCGTTTCGCGAGTGCCTAGACCGCCATCGGGGCCGCCGTGGCAGGTCCCGAATGGAGACTCTGCTGCCACTCACCACCGACCGATCGGACTCGATTCCGGAGTCGGCGTTCCGACTGCGATTCATTCGAGCGGGGTTCCCCGATCCGGTGCCCAACCAGAACGTCTACGACAGGAACGGGCGTTTCATCGCCATGCCCGACCTTCAGTTGCTTGAGTATCGGATGGCGTTCGACTACGAGGGAGACCATCACCGCACGGATGCCCGCCAGTGGCGAAAGGACCTGCGACGGGTCCCCCTGCTCGAGGATGCCCACTGGCATCACACGCGTATGTCCGCCGACGACCTAGTAAACCCCCGCGAACTGCTGAGACGAACAGCACGCCGCCTGAGGGAGCGAGGCTGGCCGGGATGAGGTGCGGCAATCGCACGCTCCTGGCCTTCGCGAGAGCGCGTTTGCCGCACCTCATCGGGCGCGGCGAGCGCGGGGCGCGCGGGCGCGCGCGCAGCGTCAGTCGACGCGACCGGCGATCAGCGGGCCCACGTCGTCGGCCGTGTCGCCGATGCGGTAGGCACCCTCGAGAGCTTCGAGCGCGCGCTCGAATCGCGCGGGCTCGTCAGTGTGCATGGTGAAGAGCGGCTGACCCTTCGTAACGCGGTCGCCCGGCTTGGCGTGCAGGTCGATGCCCGCAGCGTGGTGCACGGGGTCCTCCTTGCGGGCACGCCCGGCCCCGAGCCGCCAGGCGGCGATGCCGAACGGCAGCGCAGCCTGCGCGGCGAGAACCCCGTCGGCGTCGGCCGTGACGACCTGGCTCTCGCGCGGTGCGGGCAGTGCGGCATCCGGGTCGCCACCTTGGGCTGCGATCATGGCGCGCCAGGTGTCCATCGCGCGGCCATCCTTCAGCGCCGCCTCGACGTCGGCGTCGGGCTGGCCTGCGAGGGCGAGCATCTCGCGCGCGAGGGCAATCGTGAGCTCGACGACATCGGCCGGGCCGCCACCGGCGAGCACCTCCACCGATTCGCGCACCTCGTTGGCGTTGCCGATCGCCAGTCCCAGCGGAACGTTCATGTTGGTGAGCAACGCGACCGTCTTCGTGCCGGCATCCTTGCCCAACTGCACCATCGTCTCGGCCAGTTCGCGACTGCGCGCTGGGTCCTGCATGAACGCGCCCGAGCCGAACTTCACGTCGAGCACGAGGGCCGCGGTCCCCTCCGCGATCTTCTTCGACATGATGGATGACGCAATCAGAGGTATCGCTTCGACGGTGCCCGTGATGTCGCGCAAGGCGTAGAGCTTGCCGTCAGCGGGCGCCAGCCCGGACCCTGCAGCGCAGATCACCGCACCCACCGACTTCAGCTGCGCGTAGAACTCGTCGTTCGACAGCTTGGCGCGCCATCCGGGGATCGACTCGAGCTTGTCGAGCGTGCCGCCGGTGTGGCCGAGTCCCCGGCCGGAGAGCTGCGGCACAGCGACGCCGAACGACGCGACGAGCGGCGCGAGCGGCAGGGTGATCTTGTCACCGACACCACCGGTCGAATGCTTGTCGGTGGTCGGCTTGCCGAGTCCGTCGAAGGAGAGGGTCTCCCCGGTGGCGATCATCGCGAGGGTGAGGTCGCGGATCTCGGTGCGCTCCATACCGTTGAGGAAGATCGCCATGGTCATGGCCGACATCTGCTCGTCGGCGACGTAGCCACGGGTGTACGCGTCGACGAGCCAGGTGATCTGCTCAGTCGTCAGCACGCCCTTGTCCCGCTTGGTGCGGATGAGGTCGACGACGTCGAATGGTTCTACGGCCATGATGGTTCTCCTTGCGATTTCGATACGGCGCGCGGCCTACTCAATCAGCGGCTCGGTACGCCTCGAGGGTGCGCGGCCCGAACGCATCGGGGATGACCTCGTCGATGGTCCTGATGCCGGAGACGGTCTCGAGCAACATTCCCTCGGCGGAGTGCTCGAAGAGCAGCTGGCGGCAGCGCCCGCAGGGCATGAGGGCATTGCCGTGGCCGTCGACGCACGTGAACGCGACGAGCTTTCCACCCCCGGTCATGTGGAGCGACGACACCAGCGCGCACTCCGCACAGAGGGTGAGACCGTACGACGCGTTCTCGACGTTGGCGCCTGAGATCACGCGCCCGTCGTCGACGATGGCCGCAACCCCGACAGGGAAGTTGGAGTAGGGAACGTAGGCGTGACTGAGGGCCTCCTTGGCAACGCCGCGGAGGGCATCCCAGTCGGCCTCGGTCTTGGGCAGGTAGTCGGTCATGATTTGATGTACGGCTTTCCTGAGGCGGCTGGTCCTCGAACGTGTCCCACGAAGCCGGCGACCGCCAGGATCGTGACGACGTACGGAAGCATGAGCATGAACTCGCTCGGCACCGGGGAGCCGATCGCGCTCAACACGCCCTGCAGGTTGGATGCGAAGCCGAACAGGAGTGCGGCCATGGTTGCCCTGATGGGGTCCCAGCGCCCGAAGATGACGGCGGCGAGCGCGATGAAGCCGGCGCCCGCGGTCATCTCCTTGTTGAAGGCACCCACTGAACCGAGCGTGAAGTACGCACCACCGAGACCGGCGATAGCACCGGCGAGCGATACATTCCAGAACCGGGTGCTGTTGACGTTGATGCCCACGGTGTCGGCGGCCTGCGGGTGCTCACCGACCGACCGGAGGCGCAGCCCCCATCGGGTCTTGAACAGCGCGAACCAGACGACGGCCACAGCCACATACATGATGTAGACGATGATCGTCTGCCTGAACAGAACCGGCCCGAGGATCGGTATTTCGCTGAGCAGCGGGATCGGCAGTCGGGGGAATCGCGGCGGGCTGTTGAGCAGTGCAGCGTTCGGCGCGAGCACCTTGGAGAACAGGAAGCTCGTGAGACCGACCACGAGCACGTTGAGCACGACGCCGACGATCACCTGATCGACGAAGTACTTGATCGAGAACGCCGCAAGCACGAAGGCAACGAGCACGCCCGCGACCACCGCGGCGAGCAGTCCGAGGAGCGGTCCGAAGAACGCGTCCTTGATCACGGATGCCACGACCGCCGAGACGAACGCACCGGCGAGCAGCTGGCCCTCGATCGCCACGTTGACCACACCGACGCGCTCGGAGATGACGCCGCCGAGCGCACCGAAGATCAGCGGAACACTCAGGCCGACGGCCCCGACGAGCAGACCCGGGATCGGGATGAGCGCCCCGGCCGCAGCCCAGGTGAGGAACCCGATCACGAACAGCACCGCGAAGATGCTGACCAGCCACAGTGGCGTGGGGCGAGCGCGCCAGGTGAACCAGAACGCCACCGCGGTGATGGCAACCATCAGCACGGTGATGCCGATGCTCACCGCCTGCACGTCGGCAGGAATCACGGGCAGCTGGATGAGGTCGCTCTCGGTGGAGAGCCGGTAGGTCGTCGTTCCCGTGCGGCCGAACACGATGAGGAGCACGAA
>ENA-UOYA01000366-UOYA01000366.1-activated-sludge-metagenome-genome-assembly--contig:-NODE-366-length-61696-cov-36.472835_pt1 | contig 61696 bp, 59 predicted proteins | sample MGYA00238163_ERZ764804 | MGnify/ENA primary metagenome ERZ764804 (study PRJEB28919, sample SAMN05720223) | activated sludge metagenome | isolation source: Anaerobic digester | place: Hong Kong...
CAGATCCGCTTGATCAATTTCTTGTTCGCAACCCCGATTATTTACAAACACACTCACCAGAAAAAGCACTGATAAACCCAAACAACCCGCTCATTCTTCTAGATCACATTCGTTGCGCAAGTTTTGAATTACCATTTACCGCAACTGAGCATTTTGGCTCAATTGCACCACAAACGCTTGCTGAGTATCTACAAGTTCTATCCGATATGAATGTGCTACTCAAATCCGGAGATAAATACTTTTGGATTGATCAAAAACCTCCGGCTCAAAGCATTTCGCTGCGCTCTGCCACAGGTCACAAAATTCTTCTTCAGACATTTTGCAACGAAAAGCTTGTCACAATTGGTGAAATAGACTATCAGAGTTCCTTATGGATGACACATCCAGGCGCCATCTACATGCACGAAGGTGATATATATCAAACCATAAATTTAGATCTTGAGCAAGGGATTGCAACCTTGCAACCATCTCAAGTAGATTACTTCACTGAACCGATTCGAGAAACAAACATTCAACCGCTCTCCACACTGCGCAGCGCAGCAGTTCAGTCTGGAGAAAAATTTTTTGGCGAAATTTTGGTCACGGAGCACGTTACCGGTTATCGGAAAATCTTATGGCAAACCCACCAGGTGATGGATGTAGAAACGCTTGAAATGCCTCAAACAACGCTGAATACCACTGCGTATTGGCTGACAATTGGCTCAGAAGCCATTGAAGCATTACAGCAATTAAATCTCTGGAATAGTACACCGAACAATTACGGCAGCAATTGGCCGCGCATACGCGACCAAATCAGACAGCGTGATAATTTTTGTTGCCAGGTTTGTGGAAAACACGAACAAGACAAAGCCTTTGCAGTTCACCACAAAATTCCTTTTCGCTTATTTACATCACGCGAACAGGCGAATCAACCCGACAACTTAATTACCCTTTGCCCATCCTGCCATCGTCGCGCTGAAACCGTCGTAAAAGTTCGCAGTGGCCTTTCTGGATTAGGTTATACATTATCAGCTCTTGCACCACTTTTCTTAATGTGCGACTCGAACGACATATATACGCATACAGACCCTGAAAGTTATTGGGTGAATCGTCAACCACTCTTGCTTATTTATGACCAAACCCCCGCCGGAATTGGACTGAGTGAAGCAATCTACACCATGCACGAGCAAATCCTGGCTGCTGCGCTGGACCTTGTTCAATCATGTACGTGCAAAAATGGATGTCCATCCTGCGTTGGCCCGGCCAGCGAAAGCGGTTTTGGCAACAAAGAACAAACTCTTGCCTTGTTACAAGTCCTCAATGGTAAAATAAGCACGCCATGTCAACATTAAGCGAACGTTTGCAATTGCTAGGAATTCAAATTGGGGCAAAAAATTTTCCGCGCCCACAGACCGCTAAAACCACTTATCCACTCAGCGCTGTATTAAATGTCTCAACTCACACAACCATCTTTGGTGAGGCACAATACATTCATAAAACATATGCTGCCAATTATCAACATGGCATTGTCAACTTATCAGCCCCCATCTTTGGGCAAATGCTGGCCTCTTGGGGGCAAGCAGTTAGCAGTAACCTCTCTCGTCAAAAAATCCTTTTTTTAGACACAGAAACATCCGGACTTTCTGGCGGTAGTGGCACTTTTGCTTTCCTAATTGGTTTGGGATATTGGAACGACGCTGAATTTGAGCTCACCCAATTTTTCTTGCCACATCCAGAATCGGAAAACAGCTTTCTCACGGCCTTTGACGAATTTGTTTCAAACTTCAATTGCCTGGTCACCTTTAACGGCAAAAGCTTCGATGTTCCTCTGATCAATAGCCGTCACACGCTCAACCGGTTACAGCCCCCATTCCCCAAGGCAGAACACCTTGATTTGCTGCACTTGGCGAGAAGGCTTTGGCGCTATCGTCTCACCGATCGTTCCCTAACAAGCCTGGAAGAAAATATTTTGCACCTATCGCGCACACAAGAAGACATCCCCGGATGGATGATCCCTCAACTATATTTGGATTATCTACAGACTCAAGATGCTCGTCCATTGGTCAACATCTTTTATCACAACGAAATGGATATCTTATCACTTGCGGCCTTATTTTTATATCTAGGGGATTTGCTCGAGCATCCGCTTCAACAACCCATCCAACCTCACGGCCTCGACTGGATGGCAATCGCCCGCCTGTATGAAGATACCGATCATCTTGAACAAGCAATGACCTTGTATCGCGCTAGTTTGAACGCAGGCTTGCCCATGTCCTTCTATTTAGACACCTGCCGTCGCTTTGCCAAAATCTATCGTCAGCAACGCGATTGGCCCAACGCCATTGCACTTTGGCAAACAGCAGCAGAAAACGGAGATCCCTTATCTTGCATTGAACTAGCAAAATACTACGAACATCAGGTAGGCGACTTGGATCAAGCACTTTCATGGACCAACCAGGCCATCCAACAAACAAAATTTTCAGACCCAGAACTAACCAAACGATTGAATCGCCTAAAGCAAAAAATCTCTGGCAAAACAACCGTTTTCAAGGAGTAAGTAACATGTCTACCAAATACGTTAATGTCTATAATGCGACCAGCCCCACAATGGCAGAAGCTATTTGCCTATTTCTAAAATCGTTTGAAATCCCAGCTTTTTACAGAAAAGAAGCCGGTGCCAGTGCATATGGCTTGTACTTAGATGGCTTTGGTGGAACAAAAATATTTGTTCCAGAAGAAATGGCAAAAGCCGCCGAAGAAATCCTTGAGCAAATGGATATGGGAAAGTTCGCTGACGAAGAAACAAACGATTCACCCACCGACGCTCCTGCCAACTAGATCCCGCTAGATTGGCTCAACATGATGATCAATCCAAGCATCATAAGCGGCCATAAGTTGTTTCGTAATTGGCCCAGGTACTTCCTTGCCAACCCAACAGTCATCAACTTGACGTACAGGCAAGATTCCACGACTGGCACTCGTGATAAAAGCCTCGTCAATATCCGACAAAGTTTCAACTCTAACACTTTCTGTCTTTAAAGGCACGCCCTTTGACTGAGCAATCTCCATAACCACACGTTGCGTAACCCCTTGCAAAACACCAGTTCCAGCAGTATAGAGACAAGAATTTTTCACAGCAAAAAAATTACTGCTCAGCCCCTCCAAAATCTCGCCTTGCTCCCCAACCATCAATGCTTCATGAACCCCAACTGGTAATTTTTGTCTTAAATCTGCTGCCTGTTCAATAAAGCTTGTCTGCTTGGCGAGTGGATTTTGGCGCTGAAGGTGAACTATCATCACCCGTACACCTTGCTGATAGTCTATTGGCGAGGGCGTATGCAAAGCTTCTGCCATCAAGTACGTATGTTCTTGTGTGCAATGAATTCGAAACCTGGTTTCTCTTTTTTCCTTTATGGCTATGCGCAATAAATTTCGGAATCGCATCCAGTCTATTCCTATCTCAAAACCCAACAACCGGGCCGATTCGTCCAGCCGCACAAAATGATCCTCTAACCGCAAAAAATACCGTTTCCGATAGGTGCGGAAAGTTGTATACACCCCCCTTGGCAAATTCAAAGATGCAGCGTCTAGCGTCTCGTAGGTCGCATCCAGCTTTTCCAGATCATATTGTCCCTGTTCTTCCTTGACTTTCCACACAATCACATCACTCACTTTTCCTCCTTTTGATACGTTCCCGGACAATATCGTTGATACTCTTCCGGAGTATCCAAGTCTTGTAAGACACTTTCAGTCTCAACTTCAAGATAATAGATCCTATCTGCGTAGTTGTGTAAAAACTCACGCGGCGTGTTAACCACCTTTAACCCAGGCCATAATTGCCTTGCAACAAGCCAGGGATGCCCACGCCGCATCTGATAACTTGGCACAAGAAGTTCAATTGCATCATCTTCTGATATTTGTAATATTCGCTCGATCACATCACTTCTTAACTGCGGCTGATCGCCCAAAACAATCAATCCAGCTTCAATATCACCATCCAACGCATCCAAACCAAACAAAATTGAATCAATCATTTCCGCTTGCTCATACCTTGGGTTGAACAAAACCTGCACCGGCAAACCAGTTAACAACCGTTCAATTTCAACATGCCATTTGCCTGTTACCACTACAATTTGCGAAACTCCAGCATTTAGCACAACACCAACAACTTGCTCAATAACGGTTTTTGTCCCCCAAGGCAACAATAACTTAGGGCTTTTCATTCGCGAGGAAAGCCCAGCTGCTAACACAATTGCACCAACTCGCCTATGACTCAACCTCATCCTCCAGCAAATGCTCGTAATCCGTTAAGGTATCTACGTCAAACAACAATCGTTCATCTTGCCAATCCAACCAAACCCAATCTTGCATATAGCGAGGAAAAATACCGCGCCCACCAACATCGCCCTGCAACGCGTTTAAGTCCGCAAACGTACGCCGATCAAACAAGGCCGGATTCGCGCGTCGTCCATCCACGCGCGGCGCCACAATAGACGCCATTGTTTGCGTATGCAATTCCTGTAATTGCATAATCAACACCGGTGACACATAGGGCTGATCCGCCAACAAAAAAATAACCGATCCCGTTGTCTCAGGCACCTTCGTTAAGCCACACCGAATTGACGAGCTTTGTCCAGTGGCCCAATGCAAATTTTCAACCACTGTCACATCATCCAAGCCAATCAAAACACCGCGAATTTTCTCGACTTCCTCGCCCGCTACCACAATCACCGGTGAAAGGCCACCTGCCAGAGCAGTTTCAACCGCTCGTTGCACGAGCGTCAAACCGCGCCACATTAACAACGGCTTCGCTTTGCCTCCCATGCGCGTTGCGCTTCCTGCAGCAAGCACGATCCCAGCAGTGCGCTCATAAACCGCATGAATACCTGCACTCACCCCAGGTCTCTTAGGTGACAAAGCACCAATCAAGACAGAATCATAGCTCGCTAAGAGTATGCGTGCCAACGTTGCCGCCCCAGCCTTCTGGTCTTCTGTTTCAACCTGATTGATGAAAACAGAACGCCGAGCATTTGGCGGCATATTTTTCAAGCCCCCCTCCGCATTCAGTAACACCTTTCCCACAGCTTGCCATGTAACCTCTTCCCCCATTGCAATTCCAGCCAAAGCCGAAAAACGTTCGGGGCGATGCACCCACTCATCACTCAAGGGCTTTCCCACACCCTCTGCCCCCACCACAACCAACACATGATTAACCCACCCTGGAATAGCCGGCTCATGCAACGCTGGCGCCTTGAGCATTCGTTTTTTAGCTCCATCTGCCTCAACCACAATTGGAATCCCCTCGTTTTTGGCTATGCGCAACAGATGGTCGTACACCACCTCTCCAGGTGCTCCAACGCGTCCATCCAATATTTTCTTCCCCGTCACCAAAACCGGACCCTCAGCCCACGACCATCTATCCCTCTCCGCATTATCTCCCACACGCTCCCAATGACAAAATGTAGCCGCTTGCTCAACAGCCAAATGCGTTGTCGTTGTCGCTATCAGCCTCATTCCAGAAGAAGCCAACTTTAACAAAACAGACGACTTCCCGCCCGCCCCCACAAGCGCCAGTCGGGAAGTCGTTGAAAGGCGTAAAGCCCTGTCTAACCCAATCACATCAAGCGTCCAGTTTCCCCAATCCCCTTAAAACCCGTTCTGGCGTCAATGGAAACTCGGTAAACCAAACGCCGGTTGCATCATGCAATGCTGCTGTAATCGCTGGAACTAGCGGCAAAAACGGCATCTCTCCCATTCCGCGCGCCCCCCAAGGGCCAATTGGATCAGGATATTCCAACACCACAGATTCAACACGTTCAGGAACATCCAAAATTGTCGGAATCAAATAGGTGGATAATGTGCGCGTGCGCGTTTGTCCGTTCTCCTGGATGAAATTCTCCAGCAAAGCATACCCAGCAGCCTGCACCACAGCTCCCTCAACCTGGCCTTGCACCTGTTGTGGATTGATTGCCCGCCCCACATCGTCCACACAAACCACACGCTTCAAAAAGATTTGCCCGGTCTCCGTGTCTAGCTCAATTTCAGCGCTCTCGGCCACATATCCATAGGCAAAATTTGGCTCCGACTTTCCCGTTTCAGGGTCATAGGGAGTTGTACGCGGTGGACGGTACTGATACGTACCAATTGCTGGACGTTCCTCATTTTCCCATTTCGCTAGCGCCGCCTGAGCGGCACCACGAATAGCATTCCCCGCCATAAACGTCATTCGAGAAGCAGAAACACTCCCCGAATTTTCTGTTGTCGCCGTATCCGAAGTCACTAGATGCACTTTTTCTAAAGCAATTCCCAACGCCTCTGCCGCCATTTGAGCAAAAACAGTATGAGATCCCTGTCCAACATCAGCGCCAGCATGATATAAAATTGCCTCTTCAATCTCATCCTGTCCCCGTAGCTCAATTGTTGCCATACATTGTTCAGGCGCCCCAAACGAAAAGCCAACGTTTTTGAACGCGCAAGCAAATCCTCGACCATGCAACAAGCCATCGTTTCCACAAGCTTTTGCTGGTCGTCGCCATTGATCTCCATCCTGCTCCCAACCGCTTCGCAGCGCGCAAGTTTCAACGACTTGTGCAATACTAACCCCCTTAGGCAAAGGCGTCCCTACTGAAAGCAAGTCACCTTCGCGCAGCACATTGCGCATCCGCAATTCAACCGGATCCATTCCCAGCTTCTCAGCCAAACGGTTCATTTGAGACTCGGCAGCAAACGCCCCCTGTGGGCCACCAAACCCTCGAAATGCTCCGCCAGGAATATTGTTCGTGTAAACGGCATAACTATCCACTTTGACGTTCGGAATCTGATATGGCCCCGTACACATCAGTGTCGCATTTCCCAACACCTTGGTTGAAGTATAGGCATAAGCACCCCCATCTGCAACCACTTCAGCCTCTGCTGCAATCACCTTTCCTTCTCGTGTCGCCCCCCAACGCGTCCGAATTCGGTATAGATGACGCTTGTGATGACCAATAATGGACTCTTCTCGACTCCAAATAATCTTAACCGGGCGCGGTTTCCCAATTTGCTGTAAGCGCCAAGCTGCTAGCGCCAACACAATCTGCACCGACATATCTTCACGCCCGCCAAACGCCCCACCAATTGCTGGATAAATTACCCGCACCTTTTCCAATGGCAAATGCAGCGCATGGGCAATTTGTTCCTGATCCTCATGCGTCCATTGCCCACCAACAATCACTGTTACGCGCCCTTCCTCATCAATATACCCCAAGCCTGCTTCGGGTTGCAAAAATGCATGTTCTTGCACTGGCGTCACATACTCATCCTCAACAATCACATCCGCTTTCGCAAATGCCGCCTCACAATCCCCCTTACGAATGCGAAAATGGCAAAAAACGTTACTTCCGCGGTCCGGATGAATCAAGACATCAGAATGGATAGCATCTCGAACATCACCAATGATCGGCAAATCTTCATAGTCCACTCGAATTGCCCGAAGCGCCTCTTGGGCGATTTGCTCTGTCTCAGCAACCACCACAGCCACCTGATCGCCAATAAAACGCACTCGATCCGCATACAATTTGCTTGAACCGGGCCCGCACAACACAGGTTGATCCGGCATAATTAAACCATATTCGTTTACCGGCACATCGCGCGCCGTCAAAACCAACAACACGCCTGGCATCGCCTCTGCAGCGGAAACATCAATCGCGCGGATCAAAGCGTGTGGCCGATTTGCAAACAGAATTTTCATGTAAGCCTGCCCAGGCAAATTAATATCGCCCGGATATAACGCCTCACCGCGCACCTTAGCAACCGCATCCACTCGCTGAACCGACTGACCAATATACGTCATGTGACCTCCTGTCCTCCTATTTTCCAAAATCAGCGGCTCTTCTTCTTGTTACGGATTGCAACAGGTGGCACATCAAGCGGACCGTAACGCTTGGGGCCAAACATGCCATACAACATAAAAGAGACAAACTGCATCAAGGCAAAAAACAAAAATGCCAGAATAACAGTCAGCAAAGCTTTGACAAACAACAAAGGGTCTTGTCCCAATTTGCCAAGCATCTCTACCCCCTCCGTGTTATACAACCCAGAAGGAATACGATACCAACCATTCACCTTGTTCAGTTGAATTAAAGTCAATGCTCCAAAATAACCTAAGATAGGTGCCAGCAAAAAGAAAACAAACCCAATCCCACGCCAAATAGCATGAGGTTCAGTAGTTTTTTTCGGCCCTTGCGCTTGCCGTACAGAAGAAGAATACTTACCCATTTCGAACCTCCGAATTTTTATTTTCAATCACGTGTTCAATCGCCTCAATAATTTTATAATATCCCGTGCAACGGCACAAGTTCCCAGCCAAAGCCTGACGAATATCATCCAACGTTGGTTTTGAACGTTCTTCCAAAAGCTTAACAGATGACATAATCAAACCTGGCGTACAATACCCACACTGCACAGCTCCAGCTCGAACAAAACCTTCTTGAACCGGATGTAAAGTCTCATCAGCCAAACCTTCAATTGTAACAACTTCAGCTCCATGCGCTCGCGGCGCAGGCACCAAACAGCTCATCACTGCCACTCCATCCAAAAACACCGTACAGGCCCCGCACTCACCCTCTGCACAGCCTTCCTTTGAACCAATCAACTCTGCATCCTCACGCAACAAACGCAGCAAAGATTTATCTCGCCCATTCTCAAAGCGGTATGGCTTACCATTAATCACCGTTTCAATTGAATCATCCATACGCCACGGCTTGGCCAAAGGCTTCCTTTGGCCTCCTGCACCCGTCAACAAAACTGGCACCTCCGGGAATCCATCTTGCTCCCGACCATCACGAATAGCAATCAAAGCACGTTTTGCCAAAACGCCACTCATGTGTTTGCGATACGATGCCGAACCGCGCACGTCACTGATAGGACGTGTCGCTTCCCTGACCAATTCTGCCGCCCGAATAATCACATCCTCTTCAAGCGTCTTTCCAACCAAAAATTTCTCCGCCTCTTCTGCATGAAGAATTACTGGGGATACTGCCCCCAACGTAATCGCAGCTCGCTCAATAACCCTTCCAGTCACCTCTCCAGAAACAGGCGACTTACCAGCAAAAGATAAAATTACCGCAATATTTACCAGAGAAATTGCTTGCGCCCGACGCAAAGCATACTTAATAAATATTCCGCGCTCATTTTCCTTCATCACAGGGAAAGCCAAATCAACCACCATCTCATCCGGTTGCATTACCGTCCGTCTTACCCCTTGATAGAAATCCGCTAATGACAAATGTCGCTCTCCGCGCACCGAACGTAAAGTCACAACGGCTCCCAGTGCCATTAACGGGGTAATTGTATCGTTCGCAGGTGAAGCAGTAACCACATTGCCAACCACCGTACCACGATTGCGAATTTGAGGCGAGCCCACTTCCCACGCCGCCCTTACCAAAGGGTAGGCATATGAACGCAATAATTTTGATCCCACACAATCGTTATGCGTCACCAATGGCCCTAAATGCACCCAGCCATTTTCATCCATCGTGATGCTGTCCAACCCAGCTATTCCAGTAATATCTACCAGACTTTCCACCCCTGGACGTTGACCTCGTTCAAGCTCCAGCATCAGGTCCGTTGCCCCAGCAACAATCCGTGCCGATCCTTGTTTCTCAGCCAACTCATTCAGCACATCTTCAATTTTAGTTGCCCGCAAGTACGATTTCCACATAATTACTCTCCTACTCCTTCATTTGCTTGCCCGTTCCACGACGACGGAGCATAATTATCTCGGCCATAATACTGACTGCAATTTCTTCTGGCGTTTCAGCCTCAAGTTCAAGGCCCATTGGCGAATGTACCACATTCAGCTCACTCTCCGCTACTCCTGCTTCCAACAACGCCTTGCGTGTTACCGCCCAACGCCGCTTGGATCCAATCACACCAATATATCCCGGCTTTGCCGCCAGCAGCGCCGGCAGCCCCTCCACATCCACTGAGGAACCTCGTGTTGTCAAAACCAAATACGTACTCGGGCCAATCCGCAAACAATTTGGCAGCTCTGCCATTGGCACCGGATAAAATGCATCCGCCTCAGGGTTTTCCTCAGGAGTACAAAATTCTGCCCGGTCATCCGCAACAGCCACCTGAAACCCCAACCAATGCGCCAAATGCACAACCGCCTTGCCCACATGTCCAGCACCAATCACCACAACCGTAGGGCGAGGAAAAATCGGCTCCACAAACACCTCCAAACTTCCCCCACAAACCCCCACGTCACCACGCTCCGGAGAAACCATCGAATAATGTAACAAACGCGCCACGCCATCCTTCATTACTTCCGCAGCTTCTTGGCGAACCCGCAATTCAACTTCACCTCCGCCAACACTGCCCACAATACGCCCATCAGCATAAATCAGCATTTTACTACCCGCATGGCGCGGCGTAGAACCTTGACTATGAACGATGGTACACAGCACCCCCCAGTCGCCATTTTTTTCCAAATCAGCCAATGCCTGATAGATAGACATCTCACCGCTCCAACAGTCCTAACACCACCGGCAAAAGCTGCTTTTTGCGGCTAACCACACCCGTTGCCAGGCGAGTGCCATCTGCTTGTGGCGGATATGGCAAATCATCCAGAATCGGTGGCGCATTAACTGTTAGTAAACGACTTGAACCGCGCACCACATCTGTCACCATGAGCATTGCAAAATCCAACCCCTTACCCTCGCGCAATCCATCCAACGCCGCATTCAATTGCTCCAAATGCTCGCTTAATTCATACAAATCACTCACTTCAGCTTGCGCAATTGCAAACTGATAGCGTTCCGTGCGATAAATCTTCATATCAGTCGAAACAACCTCGCGCGGCGAACGCGCCCCCAAGCCAGCACCCGCTTGGAGCACCTTTTGTCCAAAAGACTGAATTGTCTCGTCCATCAAAACACTGCCGCCCACAAATGCCCAACGCGCCAGGCGCTCTGCTGCTTCGCGATCGCGTTCTGTCGTTGTTGGCGAAGTCAGAATCAGCGTATCAGATAACAAACCCGCCAGCATCATCCCACTTAACTCCGGCGGAGCACTGAGCCCCGCCGCCTCGATCCGCTCTGATACCAGCGTACTCGTGCTACCGACAATATCCACCGTGAACTTAATCGGCACATGTGTTGAAGGATTGCCCAAACGGTGATGATCCAAAATCTCCAACAAATCGGCCTCATCTAGCGAAGCAACAGCTTGTTGGGCCTCATTATGATCTACTAAAACCAAGCGCAATCGAGGCGGATTCAACAAATCTCGCTGCCGGCAAATTCCCAAATATCGTCCGGTTTCATCCAACACCCAAAACTCATCCCCCTCCTCGCGCAACAAGCGATTTAAAACATCGCGAATGCGGGTAGTAGCCTGAAATTTCGGCACCTTGGTTGTTGTTGCCTGTAAAGCAGGCAATTCTAACAAATCTGCCACCCGCATTTCGCGTTGCCGAGGTGTCGGGCCCAACAAATGCGTCAAATAATCAAATAAGCTGCGCCCAGTCACCAAACCATACGGTGTTCCATCCGCATTAACAACAGGGCAAATGCCCCCCGTCCGTCCAGCAATTGCCCAGGCTTCTCGCAATGGTCGGTCTGGCAAAATTGTATTCAACCGACGCATAACCGATTCAAATCTTGGAGAAGCATCTGTCAATAATAGCGGGGCTTCCAAGCCCAAATAGCGCAGCACCCAGCTTGTTTGTGTATTCAACGCCCCAGCGCGTGCCGCCACCGTATCCATGCCATCTCGCTCGCGCAAACACCACGCATACCCCATGGCTGATGCCACCGAGTCCGTATCAGGATTAACATGGCCAATCACATAAACCGGATTTGTCACAAACGGCCTCCTTCTCTTGCCCTTTGTAACGCCCGCCACAAACGCTCTGGCGTAATCGGGTTTTCATCCACCTGCGCCCCGCAAGCATCCAGGACAGCATTTCCAACCGCGGGAGCCACGCCGTCCAACGGAATTTCTGCCACTGCCTTAACACCAAATGGATGGGAAGGTTCAAACGTTTCAACAAACACCGTGTCTAACACCGGCATTTCGGGCGCACGGAAGATGTGATAATCCACAAAATCGCGCTCGCGTGCTACGCCACGCTCATCATAACGCATTTCCTCACACACCGCATATCCAAGAGCCTGAGTCATGCCGCCCTCAATTTGCCCCGAAGCAGTGACCGGGTTGACAATCACGCCTGAGTCAACTGCCATCACCAACCGATCTACTGTCACCTGCCCGGTCTCAACATCTACTGTTACTTCAGCAAATTGAGCGGCAAACGGTGGCGGTGAAACCGGCGAGTAAAACGAAGCCACCCCCATAATTTGCTCTTGGTCTGCATGGTGCAACGCATCCAAAGCAATTTCCGCCAGTGAAACACTGCGCCCATCAGGTGCCCAGGCCGACCGATCATGCAATTGGATTTGCTCAGGAGATAATGCCATATCCTGACCACTCAAAAGGCGCGCAGCACGCACACGAATTCGTTCCGCCACTTGCTGCGCCGCCCTAACAACTGCCGCACCAGAAATATAGGTCGTGCTTGATGCATATGCCCCCTTATCAAACGGCGTAAAATCAGTGTCCGAAGAATATACCAACACATCTTCCACCGGACAGCCCAAGACCTCAGCCGCCATTTGCGCCAGAACCGTATCCGAACCCGTTCCCAAATCTGTTGCCCCCACCAACAGATTGAAAGACCCATCATCATTCATCTTGATGCTTGCGCCGCCCATATCCAGATAAGGAATTGCCGTCCCTTGCATCACCATCGCCACACCAATGCCGCGTCGCAAATGCGGTTTGCCTGGCACCTGATGCCACTCAGGATTGTTGAACTTTTCATCCCAACCGATTAAAGCCCGACCCTGCCGCACACATTCTTCCAGTCCCACCGTTTCTATCACTTCTGGACGCGGCTCACGTCCCTCACTCCACGCGGTGCTAAATGGATGTAATTCGCCTGGACGAATTGCATTCCGCAGTCGAAACTCAATCGGGTCCAAACCCAAATCACGAGCAATTTTCTCCATGTGCCGTTCCACAGCCCAGAAACCTTGCGGAACGCCATACCCACGATAAGCACCCGCAGGCGGATGATTCGTATACACAATATCCGCATAGAATCGAATATTGGGCGAAAGGCGATAAGGCCCATCCCCAACATACAAAGCCATCGCTTTGTGTCCCGTGTTTCCTGTCACCGTCAGCGCATGACACCCATAGGCACCCGTATCGCTCAATGCATACATTGCGTTTGCCGTCACCGTACCATCATTCTTGACGCCAGTCTTCATATGCAGTCGCATTGGATGGCGAGAGCGAGCTGAGACAAATTCCTCCTCGCGAGTATAAACAAACCGCACAGGGCGCCCCGTTGCAATCGTCAAATGTGCAGCTACATCCTCGATCAACACCTCTTGTTTTCCACCAAAACCGCCACCAATCCGTGGCTTAATTACCCGAATGCGTTTTACTGGCAAACCCAACACAGGTGCCAACATTCTGCGCACATGGAACGGCACCTGCGTGCTCGTTCGAATCACCAAACGGTCATCTTCATCCCAATAGGTTACAACCACATGTGGCTCAATATGCGCCTGTTGAACTTTCGGCACCTCATAATCCGCCTCATAAATACGATCCGCTTCTGCAAATCCTTTTTCCACATCGCCAATATCAATGCGGATTGCCGCAGCCAAATTGCGAGAGGGGTCTGAATCGGCAAAATTGACATACTCTGGCTCATCATGCAAGATGGGCGCCCCAGGCTGCATAGACTGCCGAGAATCCAAAACCGCCGGCAAAGGCTCGTACACCACATCAATCAATTTCAACGCCTGCTCAGCAATCTCCTCCGTTTCAGCGGCAACAAAGGCAACCCGGTCACCAACAAACCGCACCTTATAATCCAAAGAAAATGTATCCAATGGCCCCGGAATCGGATCTGACTGTCCAGCCGTCGAATATGCAACACGAGGCAAATCCTTCCATGTCAAAACTGCCGCCACTCCCGGCAACGCCTTCGCCTTTGAAACATCAATCTCCCGAATGAGAGCATGCGCCAAGGGACTATATAAAACTTTTGCAACCAACATTCCACGCATCTCTACGTCTGCAGCAAACGCCGGCTTGCCCTGCACCAGCTTGAGCGCATCTACTTTGACTTCTGGTCGTCCAACAGTCACATTTCGTTTTCCTTGCTGCATTGTCACAATATGTGGCAACACCCTTGTTGGCAAAGAGCCATTTTGCCCATCTACATATGGCTGTTTTTCTTCTTCCCCTGCTACAACAAACGAATCAGCCTGTCCAGTCCACAAATCGTGCACAATTTCACCGCGCAGGATCGCCGCGGCTCGCAACACTGCCTCTACTGGCTTAACATACCCCGTACATCGGCATAAAATACCCGAAAGCGCCTCACGAACCTCAGCTTCGCTCGGACGGTCATTTTTCTCCAATAAAGCAAGCGCAGCCATCACCATTGCTGGTGTACAATAACCGCACTGAATCGCACCTGTATCAACGAACGCCTGCTGAATAACGCTCAACCCCATACTCTTACGCCAACCGTGTTGAGGATGTTCGCCCTCTGCCTCAACTGTTTGGATCACATGACCCTCTGCTTGTGCCGCAAGCATGGTACAGGTATTGACAAGCCGTCCGTCCAATAGAACCGCACACGCACCGCATTCCCCATGCGCACAACCACCCGACTTGACGCTCATCACACCTTCTCGACGCAGCACCGCCAATAACGTGTCTGCTGGAGAAACGTTCACTTCTTTTTCAATGCCATTCAGCACAAATCGAACAATCATGATTTTTCCTCCTGCATCGCTTGCATCAGCCGACGCGCCAAAATTGCAGCAACGTGCTGACGATATTCAGCACTTGCCCAGGCATCGCCCCATTGGCTACATGCGTCGCTCGCCGCCATATCCAAACTCTCTCCCCCCAATCCATCCGCCACTAGAACAGGATGCGCTCCGCTTCCACCTGCCGCAAGGCGCACCCTTCCAGAAGACCATTCCGCCAATGCCAAACAGACGACCGGCAAATCCATTGGCGAACGCGCCACCGCCTCAAAGATCACCTTCGGTTTCAAGGGTATCAAAAGCGAATGGATCAAAACGCCTTCCTTCCAATCTTTTCGCAACGCAAGCCAATCACCAATTCGAACCTCCCGTTCTCCTGGCAACCAAACAAGGCTCACATCCAATGCCAAAAGCACCGTTGCCAATATCGAACGTCCTGTTGCCGTCACCAAGCTCCCAGCCACACTTCTCGCATTGCGAATATTCAACGACACATCCCGGATGATCGCCTGTCGTAAAGCATCTGGCACGTCTGCGCAATCCATCAATGACTGCAACTTTGTGCAAGCCCCAACAACCAGCACATCCCCTTCGCGTCGAATAAAATCCAAACCCACATCCTGCAAATCCACCACTTCACACTCTTCAACAGCGTGCCGGCTTAGATACGTTCCACCAGCCAATGGATAGCTCAACACATTGGGGCGGGTCAACAAATTCACTGCTTCTTCCACTGATGTTGGACGATGATAAGCCACAATCATCACAACCTCCTCCGATTAAGCGCTCGCAAACGTATCAACCAAAAGCTTTACATCCCCACCCACCGGATAAAGAATTGGACAGGTGCAACCATTGGCAACATATTCTTTAACCTTCGCCCGTGCTTCGTCAGGTGTCCCAGACGCTGTAATCCGCAAAATCAGATCCTCAGGCACCAAATGTTTGGCCTTCTGAATCTGTTCATGCGTTGCCGGCCAGCCCAGAATGGACTGAATTTCAGCGACCACATCCATCGAAACCCCCGAAGCTTTGGCAATGTGCGGTTGCTGTGCCAAATATTGGGTCAACAATTCACGAGTCGTATCAATCGCACGATCATGGTCATGATCCACCGAGCAAACCACCAATTGTGGCCGATCAATATCATCCAACGTACGCCCAGCTTTGCGCGCCCCTTTTTCCAACAACTCCAATGCCTTATGATTATATTCCGGCGGCACACAATAATTCAAAACAGCTCCATCCGCAATCTCCCCTGTCATTTCCATCATTTGATCCCCGGTTGCGCCAATGTAAATCGGCACATTCCTTGGCTCCCGACGCCCATGCACCACATCTAGCTCAATCCCTTGCACATGGACAAACTCGCCCTCAAATGTTACCCGCTCCATGTTCAACAACCGTCGCATCACTGTCACAGTTTCACGCATTGCCAACAAAGGTTTTTTCCGATCAATTCCAACATTGCGCGCCAACGGATCCCACCATGCACCGATTCCGCAAATAATCCGGTTGGGCGCCAGATCGTCCAAAGTCAAGTATGTTGCTGCCAATAAACCGATATTACGCGTCCAATTATTAATCACCCCTGATCCAACTTTCAGCTTCTCAGTCACTGCTGCATAAGCAGCCATTGGAACAATTGCATCACGCACCAAACGACTCTCAGCTTGCCAAACAGCTTCAAAACCATGCTGTTCCGCATACTGAACGTAGCGCAATCCCTCACGCAGGTCATGTGAATCCTGCAAATACAATGCTACCCGCTCAAACATGGTGCCTCCTGAAAAATCGCAAATAAAAAAAATTTAAGGGTCTATCTGCACAGCCTGAATTTGTCGCAACAACTCTAAGTCTTCAGGCAAATCAAGATCTAAGGCCAGAGAAGTCAGCTTACAAACTTCCACCCTCGCCCCTCGCTGCTCAGCTTGCTCAACATGACGCTGAAAAGACCCTGGCCCATAAGCATATTGTAGCAAACCTGGAGGGCTTATGTACAGTGCATTTGTTCCATTATTTCGACGATCAGGCGCAATCACGATTGATGGCGCTGGCCCTGCCATTCGAATGACCTCTTGCACATCTCGCACAGTAATCAGCGGCAAATCAGCCGGAAGAATTAAAATCTCCTGAACGGCATATTTCTGCACAACAATCGTAGCCCGCTCCAAAGCCAGATTCAACCCTGGCTTTCCATCTTCCTGCAAAGTGCGCACCCCATATTCTCGCGCCATTGCCAACGCAGCAGTATCGCGGCTCACCACCAGTACCTCATCCACTTCTGGAACAGAAGACAAGGTCAGTAACACATTCCCTAACATTGTTGAATTCAATAGCGAACGTTCATCCTCTGATAGCACACCTGCCAGGCGCGATTTTCCGCGTCGCAACGGCTTAACTGGGATGATTGCCCAAAGGCTCATAGACCACCTTTCAACAGCAATTGGCAAAATTCTAAAATCTGGCTTGCCAAACGCCGACGTTGATTTTTGTCAGACATGTACGTGTCAGTGATATAAGGTATTATACCCCACTGCGTCAACGAGGTTGCATACTTCTCATCCCGAAAATCAATAATCATTGCCTTCAAAAAATCGCGATAGCATTCAGCAACTGCCATCACCCCGGGTTCAAAACCTAATTCCCTAAACATTTTGGCAGCCGGGCCCTTGACCGCCACACCACCTATCAGCGGACTAACAGCTGCAACACAGCCATGCATCTGCAAAGCCGGCAAAATCCCCGGAACAGCCAAAATCGGCCCAATGCTGACCCAAGGATTGGACGGACAAACAATCACAACATCTGCTTCTTGAATCGCTTGCAATACACCCACTGCCGGTGCAGCCTGCCGCGCAGCTGATAAATCAAACCCGCTCACTCGAGGCTCACACCGCAACCGCACAAAATATTCCTGAAAAGGTAAAACACCTGCATCAACCGTCTCAACCAATGTTGGTGCGGGGTCATCACTCATCGGCAACACTCGACAATCAATCCCCCAAGCAGAGCAAAAACTTGCTGTCACTTCGCTTAAACGCTGACCAGAACGCAACCGCCGGCTACGTTCCAAATGTGTGGCCAAATCCCTGTCCCCCAACGCGAACCAATCAGCCGCCCCCAAGGTGCGCATCTCCTGCAAAACGTGCCAACTTTCCTCGGCTCGTCCCCATCCTGTTTGTGGGTTTTCCAAACCAGCCAAAGCATAACAAACCGTATCTAAATCTGGAGAAACAAACAACCCCCAATGTTCAAAATCATCTCCTGTGTTGACCACAACGGTTAACTCATCACCTTGTTGCAGCGTCATCGCCAATCCATGCGCAAGCTTAGCCCCCCCAACACCACCCGCCAATGCAAGCACCTTCATGGGCACACTCCCTTAAACCAATACCGCTCCACACCCATTAACGCCTCACCATTATAGAATGCAAATTCAAAATGGTTTACTGTGATTAAAAATTCAAGCGGCATAGAAATCAATTCCTCAACCGCGCAAGCCAAACGACGTGCTTCCAAATCGCGAAACGCAAGTGTCACATGCGGCACCCATCCCTTCGGTTCATAATAAAAATTTACATCCTTCAGATGCGGCAATGTTGAATTCCAGACCATCTCGTGCATTTCTAGCAACATGCGGTTCTTTACAATCGGCAAATACAATACGGGCGCAGCACCGGTAAAAACGCCAAAGCCAACTGTCTGCACTGTAAATGGCTCAAACAAAGCAGTCAAATTTGTCAGTTGCTGCTTCACCCCAGCTTTATCCGCCTCTTGGGCGCCCAACCAGGAAAAATGCGGCCAGGGCGTCAGCCGGATCCCCTCTAAATGGCAATCGCACTCCAAAAAGCGCCACAAAGATCGAGTTTTCTCGTCAGCGCTAGCATCCAACATTGTTGTAATCGCATACATAGACAAGAATCTTTATCTTATCGAAACAAATCCAAAGACTTCTCTCGAATCAGCTCCGCCAACTTTGAATCGCGCAACGCATATGGGAAGCCTCGCACATGAACAACCGGCGTACCTTCTGCTGCCTGCCCCATTACCAGCGAAGCCGCAGCTGCCAACTCATCCGCAGCCCCAACTTGTGTAATTCGCAATTGAAAGCCAAACAAATCTGGCACACCGCGCAAATCCACCAAACCGGGCACGCCCGCAATGCCAATTGCCACCCCAACCGTGCCAGTACGCCATGCACGGCCATGCGAGTCAATAATCATCACCCCAACATCACATCCATATCGCTCGCGCATCTGCTCTCGTAGTTTCTGCGCCGATCGATCTGGATCCTCGGGCAGCAACAAAACCCAATCTTCATCTGCACCCCAATCACCATGCACATTCGAGTGATCAATCCCTGCATTAGCGCACACAAACCCCAAACGATGCTGAACGATCAACGTATTCACGCGCACCCTTAAAACCTCAGCACTCTCGCTTAGCACCAATTCGACAAAGCGAGCATCTTTTTGGGTAATTGCTGCTAACTCCAGCGCGCGCTGCGAGGGCGTGACCTGATTCAGATTCACCAATCGCCCTTCAGCCTTGGACACAATTTTTTGTGCCAGCACCAACACATCTCCATCCATCAATGTCAATGCATCATCTGTCAATGCCGTCGCGATAATCCGACCCAGATCATCACCAGGATGTATCAATGGAATCTTTGACAATGCTTGCAAGGTTAGAGCCACACATACCCCTTTCTACGAGCGCGGCACGCCCGTAATCCGAATTCCAGCAGACTGCACGCCATATTGCTTGTTGATACCAATCAAAATTGAAGTCATCCCTTCAACAACAACCGAATTTTCAATTGGCCCTGCATCCCACCCCACCATTCCGGCAGCCTCCACCAGCTCCAAAACCAACTGACGCGCCGCCTTGCTGCTTCCACATACCAACACATCACATAAAATTTCCTCGTCATTCAGCAAATGCTCATATGAAATGTTTTGAAAGGCTGCCACAACCTCAACTTCTTCGCCCAAAATTTGCCGCGCTTCTTGTGTAGCACTGCCTGCAGGCGGCATTTGTACCTTTGTCACCTTAGGAGGAACCAACGGAACCGTCACGTCAACAACAACCTTACCAGTCAAATAAGGTTTCATTGCCTCACACATTTCTCGATGCGCTGCAAACGGCACAGTCAACACAACCAATTCTGCCCACTGAGCAGCCTCATCATTCGTCATGCCGCCAACCAGACCTTCTTTACCTAACAACTGATTCAATTCAGTTGCCGCCGACAATGCCTTTTCAATAGAGCGCGAACCAATCACCACTTCATACCCAACTCGCGCCCACCGATATGCAAGTCCTTTACCCTCCTTCCCCGTCCCGCCCAAAATCGCAATTTTTTTCATCTCAACCTCCATAAAAACAGCTAAAACTGATTTCGATACCGCTCCCATACATTCGCCGAAAGGCGTCTGGCCTCTTGCGCAATGTGCGCTTCATCCAATGTCAACAACACCCGGTCTTTCATCAACAGTTTGCCAGCGACCATCGTCATTGTGACCATGCTTTCATGAAAGCCAAACAATATGTGCCAGGGCAAATTTTGCTCGGTTAATTCTGTAAATGGATGATAATCCACCAGAATCAAATCCGCAGCAGCGCCGGGCGCCACAACCCCCAGACGAGTTTCTGGAAACAATCGACTCGCCAGTGCCGCATTATGATAAACACCCATCTGCACAACCGCCTCCCCTCCCATTCGACGCGGGTCCAAATTCCATAGTTTGTGCGCCAGATAGGCTGTTTTCCATTCCTCCCACATCGCATTCGAAAAGCCATCATTTCCCAAACAAACCCGCACACCTGCGCGCAACATCGCTTCCACCCACGGCAACCCCACAGCGTTGTTCATATTGGATCGCGGCTGATGCGTAACCCACGTTTTTGTCTGGGCCAACAAACCAATCTCAGCCACATCCAAATGCACCCCATGCACCACAATCGAATCCTCGCCCAACAGCCCATGCCGATATAACCGATCCACCACCCGTTCGCCATAGCGCTGCAAGCTATCATATTCATCCACAGAATGTTCCGCCACATGGATGTGGAAGCCAATCCCTGTCGGCGCAGCAGCTCTACAAGCTGCCATCGTCTCTTCTCCCACCGTCAAACTAGCATGAAGCCCAAACATTGCCGAAAGACGCCCATCTGCATTTCGCCCAGCAGCAATCCGACGCGCAAACCGTACATTCTCCTCAATTCCACGTCTAGCGCCATCCGCCCCATTGCGGTCTGTTACCTCATAGCACAAACTGGCGCGCACACCCGCCTGCTCCACCGCGTCAGCAATCACATCCAACGAACCATCGATCGCATTAGGCGAAGCATGATGATCCACCAATGTTGTCGTACCGTGCCGAATAGCATCCGCCAAACAAACCAGCGTCGAAAAACGGACATCCTCCAGCGTCAAGGCGCGATCTAAAGGCCACCATAGTCGCTCCAAAATCTGTGGAAAATCTGCCGGTGCGCCCCCCCCAATTGCCATACCGCGTGCAAAAGCCCCATAAAAATGGGTGTGTGCACAAATATTTCCCGGCATCAAATATTGCCCTTGCGCATCCAAAACTTCCTCCCCCGGATTTTGCTGCAAAAGTTCCTTCACATCCCCAATCTCAACAACCTTGCCGTCCTGCACCAACACCCCTTGCCCAGGCAAAATCTGATTGGGGTTTTCCCAGCTAATCACCGTTGCATTTTTAATTAGCATTTGCACACCTTTCTGTCTAAACTTGGGAAAGTTAATTTTAGCACAAACCCTCATCAATCGCGTATAATCAAAGTATGTCTGTGTAAAAAATTTGAATTCATTACCGACGCCAAGGAGATATATCATGCCCAGTGAAACTGCTCTTGCTTTTGCAAACACTCATCAGTCCAAATTCTTACAACACCTCAAGGAACTTATCGCCATTCCGTCCATATCAACGGACCCTGATCACAAAACCGATATGCAACACGCTGCCGAATGGTTGCAAAAGCGCTTGTTAGACATAGGAATGACTCGCTCTGAGATTTATCAAACCCCCGGACATCCAATTGTTTACTCAGAATGTCTCGCAGCCGGGCCCCAAAAACCCACAGTCCTAATCTATGGACATTACGACGTACAACCCCCCGACCCACTTGATCTCTGGAGTACCCCACCATTTAGCCCTACCATCGAACAAGACTACCTGATTGCGCGCGGCGCCTCTGATATGAAAGGCCAAATTCTGGTCAGCATGAGCGCAGTCGAATCTGTTCTTGCCCAAAAAGAGTTTCCACTCAACATCAAGTGGATCCTTGAAGGCGAAGAAGAAATTGGCTCCATCCACTTACCAGAATTCATCCAGGAACACCGCGATTTGCTTGCTTGTGACGTCATCCTCAACCCTGATGCCGGCATGATTGCACCCGACGTACCAACAATTGTTTACGCACTGCGCGGCCTGGCTTATTTTGAACTCCGCGTTTATGGCCCTGATCACGATCTCCACTCCGGCATGTTTGGCGGCGTCATCCACAACCCAGCCATTGTCCTTGCCGAACAAATTGCCCGTTTACATGACGAGCAAGGGCGCATTGCCATTCCCGGCTTCTACGACCGCGTACGCGAACTATCCGCCGAAGAACGTCAGGCCTTAGCCCTTCTCCCCATGGATGAGGCCTATTACCTTCGCCAAACAGGCGCACCAGCCCTCTATGGAGAAGCCGGTTATTCCCCCGCCGAACAAGTTGGCGGTCGCCCAAGCCTGGATGTCAACGGTTTATACGCTGGTTTTATCGGTCAGGGTTCCAAAACCATCATCCCCGCCTACGCAATGGCAAAGATTTCCATGCGCACCGTCCCTGATCAGGACCCACAAGAAATCCACCAGCTTTTCCGCACACATCTGCAGCACACCATGCCCCCAACTGTACGTTGGGAACTCACCATGTTAGGCGGCGGGGCAGCTTCCATTTCAGACCTACACCACCCTGCTGTAACTGCTTTTGCAAAAGCCATGCGAACCGTCTGGGGAAAAGACCCCGTTTTTAAGCGAGAAGGGGGCAGCATCCCGATTACTGGCGATTTTCAGCGCATCTTGGGCGCCGAATCTGTCCTGACCGGCTTTGGTTTACCAGGTGACAACATCCATAGCCCCAACGAACATTTACATTTACCAACCTGGTCTAAAGGCATCCAAGCCATTATCCACTTCTTATACGAATACGCCATAGGATAAACACAATCAATGCAAACGGAAAAACTAAAACTACCTTCTTATGGAGGACAAGCCCTCATGGAAGGTGTCCTTATGCGAGGCGCTCACGCAGTCTCTGCCGCCATGCGTGCCCCCAATGGCGAGATTGTGCTACACACAGAAAAGCTGACCGGCATTTACAAAACCAAACTGGCGCGTGTTCCCTTCCTACGCGGCCTAGTCGTTTTGTGGGATGCTCTGGGGCTTGGTTCTCGGTTTCTCGTCATTTCTGCCAACTTACAAACCGGTGAAGACGAAAAAATCGAGGGAGTTCAACTCACCCTGACGTTACTGTTTTCTTTTGTCGTTGCCGCGCTGCTCTTCTTTGCCCTACCTGCTGGCATTGGCTACCTTGCTGATCACAGCATCCTAACCAATGCGCCAGAAAAAGCCAACACTGGCATTGTAGGCAATCTCATCGAAGGCATCCTACGCCTCTTATTGGTCATTGGCTACATCTGGGGCATAGGCAAAGTCCCCGATATTGCCCGTTTCTTTGCCTATCATGGTGCTGAACACAAAACGATCAACGCATTCGAAGCCGGTGCTGAGCTGACCCCCGAATCAGTTGCCCGATTTCCCCTCTATCACCCCCGTTGCGGCACCGGCTTTGTCCTCATCGTTGTCCTCTTTTCCGTTTTGCTATTCACTTTGCTTGGCCCATTACCGTTCTTTTGGCGCTTGACCACGCGTATCCTGTTCATTCCCGTCCTGGCCATGCTTGCCTACGAATACATGCGTTGGACAGCCAATCACTCGCAAAACCCGATTGTACGCGTCCTCATCTGGCCCAACCTGGCCATGCAACGCCTGACAACAAAAGAACCAACCCGCCCCATGCTTGAAGTTTCCATTGCTGCCTTTCAATCCATGCTTGAGCAAGAAACAAACACATCTACGCAACCCTCTTGACAGTTTCATGGTGGCGACTATACTGAATCCATATCGTGGAATGGCTGCCTAAAATGAAACCCTGGATGCAAAATCTAACTGCATTTTTTGTCGGCATCACCGCCGCAGCGGTCATGTATCTAATTGCCGCCCAGCCCCAAGGCACCCCAATTGAACTTCTGCCAACCCTAACACCCGCTCCAATCGTCGTACACGTAGATGGCGCCGTCAGCACCCCGGGGCTATATACCTTACCATATCAAAGCCGCACCGCAGATGCCATTGCTGCCGCTGGTGGCCTTCTTGCCAATGCAGATACTCGTTCAATCAACCTCGCTGCCAAACTTGTTGATGGACAAAAAGTATATGTCAACTTTCAGGGCGCACAACCCCAAGGCGCAACGCCATCCAATGATTCTACATCAGACCAACTGATTGACATCAACACAGCGGATCAAGCACAGCTCGAAACACTCCCCGGCATTGGGGCTACCCGCGCCCAAGCCATTATTGAATACCGCTCAACCCATGGGCCATTTCAAACCATTGAAGATCTTCAAAATGTTTCTGGCATCGGCCCCGCAACATTTGAAAATCTCAAAGATCATATTTTTGTTTCAAAGCCCTAACCCAATAAATGAGGTACTTATGCAAATCAAACAAACCCTTGAAAACGCCCTCAAAGACGCCATGCGAGAACGCGACGAAGTTCGCCGTCGCACATTGCGCATGGCCCTGGCCAGCATCAAAATGACAGAAATTGAAAAAGGCGCAGCCCTAGATGACGCCAGCATTGCAGCTATCTTGCACAAGGAAATCAAAATTCGCCGCGAGGCTATTCAAGACGCCGAAAAGGCCAATCGTCCAGACCTGATTCAAGATGCACAAGCAGAAATTGCCGTCCTTGAATCCTTTCTTCCCAAAGGCCTTTCCGATGATGAACTTCGCCAAATCATTCTGCAAGCCATTCGCGAATCAAATGCCAGCGGGCCAGCAGACATGGGAAAAGTGATGAAAGCGGTCATGCCACTGATTCAGGGCCGCGCCCCCAATGACAAAGTCAGCAATATGGTACGCAACGCACTCCAGCCTCAATCTTAAGGCTCTTGATGAAGTCGTTTTCAGTCAAAAAATTTCTATATACCCTGCTCAGCAACCCGCGTGTGCAGGTCATTTTCCTTATTTTGTGCGGTGCCCTGGCTCTCAGCGCGCTTATCTTTCCCATCGCCACCCGCCCCCCCATCTTTGAATTAAAAATCGGCGATGTTTCACCCGAAGATATTCAGGCCCCGCGCTCCCTGGAATATGAAAGCACCGTCCTAACAGAAAAAGTGCGCAGCGAAGCAGAAAAAAGCATCCTTCCCATCTATTTACCAGCTGACCCTGCCATTGCACGTCGCAACCTTGAACACTTGCGGATCACCCTGGCGTATATCAACTCGGTGCGCATGGATGCGTACGCCTCCACCACACAAAAAACCAATGACCTGCGCTCCGCCCAATATATCAACATCTCCCCCTCTCTATCCGAACAACTCCTCACCCTAGACGAAACTCGCTGGGAGATCGTCCAAAAAGAATCGCTCAATGTTCTTGAACAAATCATGCGCAGCACCATTCGCGAAGATCGCGTTGAAGAAGTTAAACGGACCATTCCAACCCTAATCAGCTTTTCCCTCACCGAAGATTTGGCTGCGCTCGTCAACGAAATTACAGCTGCGTTTGTCACTCCCAACAGCCTGTATAGCCCCGAACAAACCGAACAGGCCCGCCTGGCCGCTCGAGAATCCATCAAACCAATCATCAATCGCTACATTGCCGGCGAGACGATTGTACGCCGTGGTCAAGTCATTAACGAAACCGCGTGGGAAGCATTGCAACAATTTGGCATCATTCAGCACCAAGACCGCGCTCGTGAAATCAGTGCAGCCATTGCCCTCACAGCAGCCATCACCAGCTTCATTGGACTTTACTTTACTCGCCGCAAACCCGCCATCCTCACCAACCCGCGCAGCTTATTTGTCATCAGCATCTTATTCTTCATCTTTCTTTACGGTGCAAAATTAGCCACGCCCAATCGGCTTGTTCTGCCCTATATCTTCCCCATCGCCGCCTTTGCTTTAACCATCTCAAGCCTTTATAACCTTGAGATCGGCCTGATTTTTTCTATAGCACTCAGCGTCCTTGCCGGTTACGGCATGATCTACAGCCTCGACCTCACAATCTACTATCTTTTCACGAGCCTATGTGGCGCGCTGATCATCGAAAAGGGTCGCCACCTGAGTAGTTTTTTCTGGTCTGGGCTTGGCATTGCTCTCACCGGAACAGCTATCATTTTTTCCTATCGTTTACCCGATGCCATCACAGACTGGATCGGCCTAGCCACCCTTGCTGGCGCAGCGCTGGTCAATGGTCTAGCAGCAGCGAGTCTCACCCTCCTCTTCCACTTCATCTTCTCACAACTTCTTGGCATCACCACAGCCATGCAATTACTTGAGCTTTCAAGACCAGATCACCCACTATTAAAACTTATCTTGCAAAACGCCCCCGGTACCTATCAACACAGCTTACAAGTTGCCAATCTCGCCGAACAAGCTGCTGAAGCCATTGGCGCCGATGCCTTGCTCACCCGAATTGGCGCTCTCTATCATGATGCCGGCAAAAGCCAAAACACCCTCTTCTTCATTGAAAACCAACCCCCCGGCAATATCAACGCCCATGATGAAATTCCACCAGAAACCAGCGCCGCAACCATCATCCAACACGTCACCGATGGTGTACGCCTTGGCAAGAAATACCGTCTCCCCCCTCGCATCCTAGACTTCATGCGCGAGCACCATGGCACCATGCTGACCCGCTATCAATACACCCGTGCCGTACAAGCTGCTGGCTCAGCTGACCTGGTAGATGCCAATCTATTTCGCTATCCGGGGCCTCGTCCACAATCCAAAGAAACCGCCATTCTCATGCTGGCTGATGGCGCCGAAGCGCGCGCCCGCGCCGAACTTCCCAAAGACGAAGAAGAATTACGAAGCCTCGTCAAAAAAGTCGTCGAATATTGCCAGAAAGAAGATCAACTTGCCGACACCAATCTGACTCAACGCGATATTCAGCGGATCATTGAATCCTTTGTCAACACCCTGCGCAACACCTATCACCCGCGCATCCAATATCCAGAACTCAAACCCTCCTCACCAGAAAGTAAACCCAATGATTAACATTCAAATTGACACACCATACCAAACTCAAGTCTCGCCCAACCTGATCGAAAAAGCAGCGCAAACCGCTTTGCGCCATCAAAACGCACCCACCCGGGCAGAATTAACCATTGTCATCACAGACAATCAACAACTTCAAGAGCTAAATTTACAATATCTGGGGATAGATGCCCCAACAGATGTGCTTTCGTTCCCTTCTGAAGACGAAATAGATCCAGAAACTGGCAACCCCTATCTAGGCGACATTCTCATCTCGCTACCGCGCGCCAGTGAACAGGCAGCTGAATCGAACACTACGCTCGAAGACGAAATTCAGCTTCTGGTTGTCCACGGCGTCTTACACCTACTTGGGCATGACCATGCTGAGCCCGCAGACAAGGAAGCCATGTGGGCTGCACAAACCGCCATTCTTCTACAGCTTGGCTGCCAAATCCGCCCCCTTCCCGAGTCTTAACATGCTACAAGACTTCATTGTTTCGCGTCTCCGCTCTTTTAAGTACGCATTTGAGGGTTGGTGGTGCGTCCTACGTACACAACGGAATGCCCATATCCATGCATTCGCCACCATTTGCGTCATCATCTTAGGATGGGTACTTAAACTTCCAGGACGAGATTGGGCCATCCTGGTCCTCACCATTGGTGCAGTCTGGACAGCTGAATGCATCAATACAGCAATTGAAGCTGCAATTGACCTGATCAGCCCCCAAAAACACCCGCTTGCAAAAACAGCCAAAGATGCCGGTGCGGCCGCTGTTCTCATTGCCGCACTTTGTTCAATTGCTGTTGGTTTTCTTGTACTTGGCCCCCCCTTATGGCGTCAGATTATTCTCTGGCTTCCCAATTAATTTTTTTTACAAATACTCCCGCAAATTATGTTCCACCGCATAAGCTGCTGCTTCTGCCCGATTGCTCACACCCAGCTTAGACAAAATACTGCTAACATAATTGCGCACTGTTCCCTCCCCCAAAAATAGCAATTTCGCAATTTCACGATTGGTTTTCCCTTCTGAGACAAGCAACAACACATGCTTTTCCTGTTGGCTTAAATTTGCAAATGCCAACGCCTCCTCTTCCTTTACTGCCCGACGCACTTCTTGAAAAACGCGCTGCGTCACAGCCGGATCCAAAGACGCCTCTCCTCGCCCCACCGCCTCAATCGCCCGCACCAAATCTTCACCACCAATCTGTTTCAGCACGTACCCCGAGGCACCCGCCCGAATCGCCGAAAACAGCATTTCATCCTCAGCATACGAGGTCAACATCACTACCCGCGTATCCGGGTACAGACGCGTAATCTCCTCACAAGCCTCAATCCCTGAAGCCCCCGGTAAACGGATATCCATTAACACCACCTCTGGACGATGCCGCGCCACCTGCTCCAACGCTTCCTTTGCTGTTCCCGCCTCCCCAACCACCTCAAATTGCGGATACCGATCTATTAAAGATCGCAGCCCCAACCGCACCACCTCGTGATCATCAACCAACACAATATGTTGTTTCGCCATGTACAATCGCTCCTCATCCTTATCAGTAGGATATCTATAAGTCTAATGTCTGCTTTCAAGAATGTCAACTATTTTTATCTTTCAACAGCAAACTAACTGGACAATGATCAGAACCAAGCACATCATCGAAAATCACAACATCCTCAACCCGCTCCATCAACCCTTTCGACACCAAATAATAATCCAATCGCCAGCCAATATTCCGTCCGCGCGCCCCAAAGCGATATGTCCACCATGTGTATTGCACGCGCTGCGGATACAAAACCCGATATGCATCCACAAAACCATGTTGCAAGTACCTATCAATCCACTCGCGTTCTTCCGGCAAAAATCCTGAGGTTTTTGCATTCTCCTTAGGGTTTGCCAGGTCAATTTCGCAGTGTGCCGTATTAAAATCCCCTGTCACAATCACCTGACGCCCAGTTGTCATCAGTTCATCACAAATCTGCAACAGAAGCGCATAAAATTCCAACTTGTAATCCACTCGTTCCTGCCCGCGTTGGCCATTGGGAAAATACACATTAAATAAAGTCAAATCCCCAAAATCACAACGTATAACCCGACCCTCCGTATCAAAACGCTCGTCCCCAAGGCCAAAAAGCACCTTATCTGGCTTTTGCTGAGTAAAGGTAGCAACCCCACTATACCCCGGACGCTGAGCCGGATTCCAATACGAGCAATACCCATCAATAAAATTTTCAGCATTCTCGAGCTGATCAGGCCTTGCTTTGATCTCCTGTAAACACAACACATCCGGAGCATTGTTACGGACCCAATCGTGAAAACCCTTTCCCGCAACTGCCCGAATTCCATTGACATTCCATGTTGTAATTTTCATGATTCTCCTTGATTCTACAACGCAATTTGCAACCCTGTGGTAAACTTATAGTATACGGAGTGCTTATGGATAAGAACGTCTCCTACAAAATTGTTTACATCGAGGACGATCCTGAAATGATCGACCTTGTCACTCTGATTCTAAACCGACGCGGCTATCAAGTAAAGGGCGCAAATGGTGGCCGACAAGGTTTAGATGTCATTCGTACAGAAAAACCAGACCTCATTCTATTAGACCTGATGATGCCCGACATAGACGGTTGGGATGTATACCAACAACTTAAGGCCAATGAGGCCACACGCAACATTCCCGTCATCATCATTACCGCCAAGGCCCAGGCAATTGATCGCGTGCTCGGATTGCACATTGCCAAAGTAGACGACTATATCAGCAAGCCCTTCCGACCACAAGAACTTCTTGATAGCATCGAGAGCGTCCTCAATCGCCAACCCAAATAGGCTTATGCGCACCTATCGCATCGAAAACCAAACTCACCCCCTAACCTCCCCCCTGCTTGTAGCCCGCTGTGAAACGTTCTTCTCCCAGCTGCGCGGTCTCATGTTCCGCCGCGAACTTGACCCTCAAAGCGGTTTGCTTTTTGTTGAAGGCAATAACTCTCGCATCAACAGCTCCATCCACATGTTCTTTATGAATTTTGATATTGCGGTCATCTGGGCTGACACCAACAAAAAAGTCGTAGATGTGCAACTTGCACGCCGCTGGCCTCCCTTCTATTTTCCAGCCCAACCCGCCGCCTATATCCTTGAACTTCACACCTCCCGACTGAATGATTTCTCAATCGGAGACCAATTGGCATTCAAAAATGATTAAACGACTCATTTACACCCTACTTACACTGCTCTTACTCCTCCCCCCACACCCCGTTATCGCACAAGACCAACCAACCGGCCCAGTTTACATTGTCCAAGAAGGCGACAACCTCAACACAATTGCCGCACAGTTTGGCGTCTCCGTCACCGACTTAATGACCGCCAATAATATTAGCGATGCCAACCTTATCAGTATCGGAATGCAACTCACCATCCCCGGCGTAACTGGCGTTAAAGGCTATCTGACCACGGTCACAATTCCCCTTGGCGCGTCATTGCAATCTCTCAGCCGCGCCTATAATATGCCCGCATCCACCCTGACCCAAATTAACCGGCTTGTCAGCCCAGCGGCAACCTACGCCGGTGCGCCGCTGATTCTTGCGCTTCCTCAGCTCACCGAACAACCCTCTCTCACCTCCGTTGCACCCTTGCTGCCAGGCTCTTCGCCGCTACAATTTGCTGTACAACACAACACATCCCCCTGGACAGTGATTTTGCAAAACGATTTATCCTCTCCATGGCAGCTACCAGCAGGAGAATCGCTCGCCCTGAACAGCACGGCACTCAACACCCCTTGGGGAAACCCCAACCTGCAAGAAATTGTCATTACTCCTCTCCCCATTCAACAAGGTGGCACAACCACGATTCATGTCCGCACCAATCAATCCGCCACACTTTCCGGCAGTTTGGCTGACAAAGAACTGCATTTCTTTGCTGACGGCGACAACGATCAAGTCGCTCTACAAGGCATTTACCGAATGAACAAACCGGGCATTTATCCGTTTCGTCTTAAGGCTGTGTTTGCCAACGGATCTTCATATGAATTTGAACAAACTGTTCTTCTCAAACCGATGCCCTCTATCTTCGATTACCCCCTCAGCGTAGACCCGACAACAACTGACCCCAATACGACCAAAACCGAAGATGAACTGGTGCGCAACCTGACCGCTCAAGCCACACCCACCCGCTATTGGCAAGGAACCTTCACAGCCCCCATAGATGTAGCACCCAAATATCGCCTCTACCCCGATTGTGTCACCAGCGATTATGGCAACCTGCGCTCGTACAATGGCAGCCCTTACAACTTCTACCACACAGGGCTTGATCTATTTGCCTGTGGTAACACACTAAATATCTATGCCCCTGCTGCAGGAGTCGTCGTCTTTGCAGACAACCTAACCGTACGCGGCGGCTACACTGTAATTGATCACGGCTGGGGGGTTTACAGCGCTTATGGACACCAATCCGAAATTCGCGTCCAAGTTGGCGATCATGTCGAGGCCGGTCAGCTAATTGGCCTGATTGGCAAAACAGGTCGTGTTGATGGGCCACATCTACACTGGGAAGTATGGGTTAACGGCATCCTTGTCAACCCAGTTGAGTGGTTAAAAAACAATTTCTAGTCATCTCAAAAACAAGGTATAATTCAATTATCTTTTCTTGAAAGTAAGGCACCATGGCAATAGCACCCCTCACTCTCCCCAAAAATTACTGGGAAACATTTCAAATCGAGGACGAGGACCTTGAATTCCTTTATAACTACTTACTCGAAATTGAAATGCCCCAAACCCCACAAGAATTACTCCGCTCTCTCATCAAAGAAAGAATCCGCATCGAAACCGAAAAATTACAAAAGCAACTAGAAGACAAGGGCTCCATTTACCTTCCCCAAGAACAATATCAAATTGGCCAAACCCTCAAATTCTCTGCCCTCGCCTGGGAAACAGGCACAGTCCAATCCATTCGCCCGGGCAACAACCCCGAATATCCACCCTTCCAGGTCATCGAAGTTAAAATGGAAAGCGGGCAAATCCGCCAATTTGCTGCTGGTTTGGCTAATCATGCCCTAAACTCCCCCATTCAAATTGAAACATCCGATCCACTTCTAAACATACAGCATGTTTTAAAAGTTTATGGCAAGGACCTGCTTGCCCAGCTAACCGACATTCTTGAACAAAGTTCAGATCTGGTGCAAATTGCCGGGCGTTGGTTTCCAAGGGCACTGTTGGTAGATGTCAACATTGGCTATCTCAACCTGGCCGAAGCCGTCCTGGAAATGGAAAACGGCGGCCCTCTTACCACTCAGACCATTCTCAGTCAAATTGAACTTCCAACGGATGTCAACCCCAAATTAACCGAATTCTCTTTCAATCTTGCCTTACAAGAAGATGGCCGTTTTGATGAGGTGGGTGCAGCAGGCGAAATTCTGTGGTTCCTTCACCGTCTTGAACCTGAAAGTGTTCAATCTCAACCCCAATGGCTTAACTACACACCCATCTCTTATGAAACCGCACCCATCCAAAATTTGCTCCAAAGCATAGATATTGAAACTTTTGACGAAATTGAACCCAGCAACCAATGTTGTGAAGAAGAAGTTCAGCAAGTCACTGTCACGCTCATTTACCCTCACTGGCGTTCAGGCACCCTTCCGCTCACAAATCGCCTTGCTCACCTCTTCCCAACCGCTTACCAATCCCCCCGCATCAAATTTACCTTCGTCGATGGCGAAACAGGCCAAAAGTTCCCCGGGTGGGTTGTACGCCCCTATCGGTATGTTTACGGGCTGCGCGAATGGTACATGGCAAACAATGTCTTAACCGGCAGCATGATTCACATCCGCCGCACGGCAATACCCGGCGAGATCCTTATCGAAGCCAATAAAAAACGCCCCACGCGTGACTGGGTGCGCACCGCCCTGGTTGGCACAGATGGCGGCGTCGTCTTTACAATGCTCAAGCAACAAATCGCCACCACCTTAGATGAACGGATGGGATTTGTTATCCCCAACTATGAAGGCCTTGACCTGACTTGGGAACAATCTCGTAAAATCACCCTGGAACAACTTGTTCTGCAGCTCATGCGTGAACTTGGGAAGCTCAACCCACAAGGCAATGTCCATGCCCAAGAGCTCTATGCCGCCGTCAACATCATGCGTCGTTGCCCACCAGGCCCCATCCTCAGCTTGCTCACACACCGCCCCTGGGCAACCCACCTGGGCGACCTGTACTTCCAACTCCAAGAAGAAAGTCGGGAATTCACCACATGAACGAGCCCAAACGCTTCAGCATGGTCAAACCCACCATCCACACCGCATTTCGAATAGATTTCGACTGGTGGAAAAATCACGATAACAATTGGCGCATCTATATGCTCAGCTGCCTATGCCCAGTCCACCAGGCTATGTTTGAGAACAACCCTTCTGAAGTCTGGCTAGATTGGATAGACCCACAAACTGCTGAAGTCAAAATGTTAGATGGCATGCAACACATGCTCATCACACATTGCGCCAAACAACCCGATTTTATCAACGCCAACACCAGCACAGTAGATGCCGTCTTCCGCCTGCTTCTTGCTCACGAAAACAAGCCCATGACTTTGATCGAAATTGGACAAAAGATCAATCGTCCTCCAGAAACGCTCTTGCGCACATTGACAGGTAGCCAGGTTTACAAAGGCATCCGCGCAACCAACACATAACAACCCTGCTTTTCAGGCGACCGTTTTTTATGGTAAAATCAAGTCTGCTTCTGCCCCCGTAGCTCAATGGACAGAGCAGCAGACTTCTAATCTGTTGGTTGTGGGTTCGATTCCCACCGGGGGCGTCAAGAACTTCCCAACGATAATATAAATCTGACAAATTGTTAACGCTCTTCCGATGCAGCCAGCTTATATTAAAAGCTGGAATTTTTATTGATTGCATGATCGGAGGTAGCAATGAATTTAGACAAATTTACTCAAAAATCACAAGAGGCTTTGTTTCAAGCCCAACAACTGACGCGCGACCTAAATCATCAAGCCATTGAACCATCTCATTTGCTCTTAGCCCTCATTGAACAAAAAGATGGCATCGTCCCAGCCATTATCACCAAAATATCCGGTAGTACAGAGGCCATACGCAATGAGCTGCAAACCGAACTGGAGCGACACCCCAAAGTATACGGCTCGAACGTAGATGTCCAGCTCGCCCCAAACACTGCCAATGCCCTTGCAGCTGCAGAGCGATTTGCAAAAGGGATGCGCGACGAATACATCTCAACCGAACACATCTTACTTGGCCTTACAGAATCATCAGAAAATCGCCGCATGGCCTCCTATGGCATCACCAAAGACGCCATTTTACTAGCCCTAAAATCTGTACGCGGCGCCCAGCGCGTTACCTCTGCTGACCCTGAATCCACCTATCAATCCTTGGAAAAATATGGCCGTGACCTAACCGACATGGCCCGCAAAGGCAAACTTGACCCCGTCATTGGCCGCGACGAAGAAATTCGACGCGTCATCCAAATCCTCTCTCGCAGGTCCAAGAACAACCCGGCTCTGATTGGAGAACCCGGCGTCGGCAAAACAGCCATTGTCGAAGGCCTGGCACAACGAATTGTCAACGGCGATGTTCCCGAAGGGCTAAAGAGAAAACGCCTCTTCCAACTCGATATGAGCGCACTCGTTGCCGGCGCAAAATATCGCGGAGAGTTTGAAGAACGCCTTAAAGCTGTTCTTAAAGAAATCACCGAATCACAAGGTGAAATTCTGCTCTTTGTAGATGAAATGCACACCGTTGTCGGTGCTGGCAAAGCCGACGGTGCTATGGATGCCGGCAACATGCTCAAGCCAATGCTCGCACGTGGTGAGCTGCACATGATTGGTGCCACGACCATTGATGAATATCGCAAACATGTTGAAAAAGACCCAGCGCTAGAACGCCGTTTTCAGCCCGTTTTGGTAGAAGAACCAAGCGTAGAAGATACCATCAGCATTCTGCGTGGCCTCAAACCGCGCTATGAAGTCCATCATGGCGTACGCATCACCGATCCAGCGGTCATTGCTGCCGCTACACTTAGCCATCGTTACATCACAGACCGCCATCTGCCCGACAAAGCCATTGATCTAATTGACGAAGCAGCAGCCCGTCTGCGCACGGAGATCGACTCCAAACCTCAAGAGTTGGACAACGTAGATCGTCAAATCATGCAACTAGAAATCGAGCGGGAAGCCCTGAAAAAAGAAAAGGATAAGGCCTCAAAGGAACGGCTCGAAAAACTGGAGCAAGAATTAGCCGACCTACGGGAACAATCTTCAGCTCTCAGCACCCGCTGGCAAAGCGAAAAAGCCGCCATTGCCGAATTGCGCGCCCTCAAACAAAAAATGGAAGAAACCCAAACTGAAATCGAGCGCGCTGAACGCGCAGTGGATTTGGAAAAAGCTGCTCGCTTGCGCTACGGTGAACTGCGTCAGATTGAAGAGCAAATCCGCACAGCTGAAAACCGCCTCAAAACCACACAAAACCAATCCCCGCTTCTCAAAGAAGAAGTGGACGCCGAAGAAATTGCTGCAATTGTCGCCCGTTGGACAGGGATCCCCATCTCCCGTCTGATGGAAGGCGAAACCCAAAAGCTGCTTCACATGGAAGAAAGACTTCATCAACGCGTTGTCGGGCAGGATGAAGCCATTCGCGTTGTTTCCAACGCAGTACGTCGGGCGCGTGCCGGCCTGCAAGACCCCAATCGGCCAATTGGCTCATTTATCTTCCTTGGTCCAACCGGCGTTGGCAAAACCGAACTCGCTCGTGCTCTGGCCGAATTCATGTTTGACGACGAACACGCCATGATCCGCATTGACATGAGTGAATATCAAGAAAAGCACACTGTCAGCCGCCTCATTGGCGCCCCGCCGGGCTATGTCGGCTACGACGAAGGTGGTCAGCTCACAGAAGCCGTTCGCCGCCGCCCTTACAGTGTTGTCCTCTTTGATGAAATCGAAAAAGCCCACCCAGAAGTTTTCAACGTCCTGTTGCAGTTGTTAGATGACGGTCGCCTCACCGACGGACAGGGTCGCACAGTGGATTTCCGTAACACCCTCGTCATCATGACCTCAAACCTCGGCAACCAACTATGGGAAAATGGTCACAATGTCACTCGCGAAGACATCACCGCAGTTCTACAACGGCACTTCCGTCCAGAATTTTTGAACCGTATTGATGAAATCTGCATCTTCCACCCATTGCAGCGCGAACACCTGACAGAAATCGTAGACATTCAACTTCGTCGTTTACGCGCCCTGCTTGCCGATCGAGGATACCATCTGGAAATCAGCCCAGCAGCACGCCAATATCTAGCCGAGGTTGGCTATGACCCACAGTTTGGCGCCCGACCACTCAAACGTGCCATTCAGCGTGAACTCCAAGATGTATTGGCAATGCGCCTGCTAAATGGTGAATTTTCTGATGGCGACACAATCTTTGTAGATTGCGACCAACAAGGAATCAATTTCCGCACCCAGTAAACACAATCACATGTTCCAGGCCGGAGCAGTCTCCGGCCTGGAACAAAGCTCTAATTTTTTACCGCACCAATCCAAATTCTACATCCGCCGGCATCCCTGGCTTCAGAGCCCGATCAGGATTAGGAATGATAATCTCCACTGCATAGACCGTTGCTTTGCGACCCTCCACAGTTTGCACATTGCGTGGGGTAAATTCTGCTTCATCTGCGATCCGCAACACCCGTCCCTCAAACACACGATCAGGGAAAGAATCTACCGTCACACTCACCGTCTGTTGCACTGCAATCCGTCCATAAACATCTTCTGGCACATAAACTTTCAAGCGCACTGTATCCAATTGCCCAATCGTCATCACTGTCATTCCCGCTCCAACCAGCTCACCGACTTGAACGTTTCTCGTTAAAATCACACCATTCACAGGTGCAGTCACAGCCATCTTTTTCTGCTGTAAATCCAACAAAGCCGGGGCTGCCTGTGCTTGTTTCTGCGCGGCCTTCGCCTGATCCACCATCGCCTCTGCCGAGAGAACCGCTGCCCGTGCTGCCTGCACCTCCAAGGACAAATCCCCTGTTTGGAAAGTATCCAAAACATTTTGCGCATTTTCCAACCGTGCGAGCGCCACAGCAAGCTTTGCGCGCGCCTCCAGAACCTCATTCGCCGCTGTTGTCGTCAACATTCGGTCATAATCGCGCTGTGTTGTTTCCAAATTTGATAACGCAGCATCATATTCTTTCTGCGCCATTTCCTTCAAAACCGCATTCTCCACCGCAGTATTCGCCTGGTTTAAAGTCTGCTCAGCCACCAAAAAACGAACTCGAGCGTCCGCCAGGGATTGCTCCATCGCCATAAAATCGCCATTGCTCGATTTGGTCTGCACCGCCTCAAGATTGCTTTTCTCCTTCTCTACAGCCAACTGCGCCGCAGCCACTTCACGTTCAGCTGCTTTCAGGTTTTCCTCCTCAGCATAGTACCACCCCGGCTGTACAAATTGCGTCGGCGAAGGAGCACTCCAAGCCGTTGCCCGCGTTTGCATTTGCTGCAATTCCATCAACCGTGCCCCTTGCTCAGCGCGCTTCAACTGAATCTGCGCCGACTCCAATTGTCGTTGCGCAGCCACAAGACCCGCATCTGCCGTTGCTACAGCCGCTTCAGCTTGCGCACGCTGAACAACAATCACCTCATCATCCAATTGAAACAAAACGTCCCCGGCCTCTACAACGCTGCCCTCTTCGTAAAAAATTTTATTCACTTTTCCACCCATCTCAGCCGCCACATCAAAGCGATCTGCCGAGATCATCCCAGAAGCCGTCAAATGACTCGTTGATTGCGTTGCAGTGCAACCGACCAACAGCAAAACTACCAAACTTAACCAAGCCAACCTTTTAAACATCGCTGAACTCCTTTTATGCTATAGTTTCTTCTGGAAAGTCACAACAGAAGCCACAAAATAAACTACACTCAGCACAACCAACATTCGAATAGATGGCCACAGGAAAGAAAATCCTACACCTTTGACCATAATGCCCCGGATAATCACCAGAAAATGGGTAATCGGTAACATTTCCCCAAACCAATAAGTCACCCACGGCATTCCCTGACGGCTAAACATCAACCCCGACAAAATAATTGCCGGAATTAACACAATTCCCACAGCTAAATACATCGCCTGCATCTGTGTGCGCGAGATATTTGAAATTAGTACCCCCATCCCCAGCGACCCCAGGATAAAAATAGTGGACAACCCCACCAACAACCAAAAACTGCCCTGAACAACCACGTCAAACAAATACATTGCCACCAAAAGCGTTGCAATCGTATTGAAAATCCCCACCGCCAAATAGGGTAAAATTTTACCGAGCACCAATTCCCAAGAACGAATTGGCGTTACCACAAGCTGCTCCATTGTCCCCTGCTCTCGCTCACGCACAATTGCCAACGCCGTCAACAACAAAGCCTGCACCTGTAAAACCATAGCCGTCAAACCCGGAATCATGTACAGTTTGCTTTTTCCATCTGGGTTATACAACGTCTTGGTAAATGTCTCCACCGGTAATTGCAACCCACTCATTCCCAGTGAAGATCCTGCGCTACGCAAACGTTCCGTCAAGATCTTTTGTGTAGCCATTTGAGCGATTGTCTCCAACTTTAGGTTTGTTGTCTGTGCATCCGCCGGGTCCGATCCATTGACATAAAACTGCACTTGCGCCGTCTGACCAGTTGCCAATTTCCGCCCAAAATCCTCCGGAATATAAATTCCAGCCACAACCAGCTCTCGATCCAGCAAATCCAAAATTTCTGCCTCGCTTAACACATCATAAGTAATCTCAAACTGCTCACTCGATGTGAAATACTCCAAATAACGCCTGCTTTCATCCGTTTTTGAAAGATCTACAACCGCTAACCGAACATTTTTTGCCTCGCCCGAAACCCCATAGCCGAGCAATATCAGCAAAAACGTTGGCAAAACCACAATAATTGCCAGGGTTCGATAATCACGCAATATATGGTAAAACTCCTTACGCATAATCGTCAACAATCGTCCCATCTCAGCCTCCTATCTCAGCCGCTTTCAACCGCGCTTCAATCATAGAAATAAACACATCCTCTAACGAGGGCAAAATCACTTCAAATTCACTCACGGCAATCTGCGCCTGAATGAAAGCTTCCTTCAACGAAGTCAGCATCCGATCATCTTGCAACGTCACATGCAAGCGAACCCCATGAATCGACGTATCCAAAACTCCCGACACCTGCTTAGCCACTTGCTCAGCCCGCAACAAATCATCACATCCCACCTGCACCAGAACCCCAGGAAACTCATCTTTTAACCGATCAGGACTGGCAAGCGCAACCAACCGCGCTTGATACATCATGCCAATCGTATTGCAATATTCCGCCTCATCCATGTAATGCGTTGTCGCCAAAATTGAAATACCTTCCCCCGCCATCTGATAGATCAAATCCCAAAACTCGCGTCGCGACACTGGATCAACCCCCGCAGTTGCCTCATCCAAAAACAACATCGGCGGACGGTGCGCAATTGCACAAGCCAATGCCAATCGTTGCCGCCAAGCACCGGAAAGGTTATGCGTCAGCTCGCGCTCATAATGTCTTAAGCCAGCCTGATCAATCAAATCATTCACCCGCCGTCTCCGCTCACTCACAGGCACCCCATACACCGAGGCATAAAAATCAATATTCTCCTCAGCCGTCAAATCATTGTAGAGCGAAAACCGTTGCGACATGTAACCGATTTGCCGCTTAATCGCCTCAGCCTCCTTATCAACATCATATCCCAACACCTCTGCGCGCCCTTCACTAGGCTTCAAAATGCCACACAGCATTCGTATCGTTGTTGTCTTGCCAGCTCCATTCGGCCCCAACAGCCCAAAAATTTCACCTTTGGGAATGTAAAAATTAACTTTCTCAACCGCCACAAAATTGCCAAAACGGCGGCTCAAATCATATGTCTGCACTGCATTTGTATATGCGTTCATTTTTGCCCCCGCTGTTGCTGCACGAGATGGACAAAAACATCTTCCATTGTCCTCCGACCTGGCCGCAACACCTTGATTTCAGCACCAACCTTCAGCAACGTCGTCTCCAGCGCGCTCGCCGCTTTCGGAGCATCTTGCACGCACAAACGTAAACGATCTCCAATCGTCCGCCATTGCAAAACCAACGAAGATTCCGAGACCACTTGCCGCATCAGCTTACGCGGCTTGGCCTTAACTTCAACAATCTCAAACGGCAAAGCATTTTGCAGCTCCGTTGGTGCACCAGCTGTCAATAGCCTTCCACCATATAACACCCCCACCTGATGACAACGCTCAGCCTCATCCATATACGGCGTAGACACCAACACAGTCACCCCATCTTGCACCACCTGCGCAAGCATCAGCCACAATTCACGGCGCGACACCGGGTCCACACCCGTTGAAGGCTCATCCAGCAGCAAAACCTTTGGCTCGTGTAACATTGCACAGGCCAACGCCAACTTCTTCTTCATTCCCCCCGAAAGATGATCCGCTCTCCGCTGCGCAAAAGGGCCCAACCGCGTAAACCCCAACATTCGTTCAATTTGCTGATGCTTCTTTTCCCGTCGGACTCCATGAACTGTTGCAAAAAAATCAAGATTCTCTAACACCGACAAATCCGGGTATAAGCCAAAGTTCTGTGGCATATATCCTATCATCCGTCGCACCGCTTCAGCCTGCCGCCGTGTATCACAACCACCAACGCGCACCTGTCCAGAACTAGCATCCAAAACTGTTGCCAAAATACGTAGTGTTGTCGTCTTACCAGCGCCATCTGGGCCCAACAGCCCATACATCTGCCCCGACGGAATGCACAAATCCAATTCATTCAGCGCCAAAACAGCACTTTGCTGACCTCGATACTGTTTGGTCAACCCCACCGTCTCAATTAACGGGGTTTGCTCAGCCTTAGGCACCGCTTCAACATCTACTACAGATCGTCTCCAATGCAAACCTGGCATGCAACCTCCTCATTAATCAGAAGCCACATCTCTGTTCCACTTTTTTATACACCGGCATCCAATAAACTCACAGGTGCTATCCACAATCGCCTGACATGATGCCAATCATCAAACAACATGATGCGCATCATATTTTTATTCTGCCCATATTCCTTCACGTCAATTTGTGTTAAGATGAATATATGCAAACAGATTCGCCTATCGAACCAGGCCTCATTCGCATCTTTCGTTTCTTCACTGTCGCCGAAACGATTGCCTTCTTGCTTGTTCCTCTGGGAGAATGGCTTGTCACTGGATCGTCCTCTCAGTTCTACACAGATCCGTTCTACATCATCTTCCTCCAGGCATTGTTCCTTTCCATCTATCTTTCCATCCCATGGCTGCAACACAAATTACGCAAAACCTACCTGTTACTCGCCTTACTGTTTGCCATTCTCATCCCCAGCATTGTTGTCAACATAGATATCACGCTCCGGATTCGTTCAGGGCAAGAAATTGAACTCTACCGATTGTGGGCGCTGCTGCCAATCCTCATGATTCCCCTTGTGCCAGCCGCCTGGCAATACACCTTTCGAACCGTACTGTTGCTCTTTACAGGCCTGGGTCTCATTGAGGCGCTCTATCTCATCTTCCTCAGCGGCGGTCTCCACCCCGGATTACTGATGCCTTTGTTTGCCATCTTCATCCGCCTCACCACCCTATTGCTAGTCGGGTTGATGATTACCGACTTAATGCAAACTCAACGCGAGCAAAGACGCAAACTCATGCAAGCCAACCTACGCATCAGCCAACAAGCACTGGTGCAACAACAACTTGCTGTTTCACACGAACGCAACCGACTGGCGCGCGAACTGCACGACACCCTGGCGCACACGCTCAGTGGCCTATCCGTTCAGCTTGAAGCAATTCACACCATTCTCCCCCCAAACAATCCAGAAATCAACGAAATGATTGAAACCGCCCTCTATAGTGCCCGGAGCGGCCTGCAAGAGACACGCAGAGCACTCAAGGCCCTCCGAGCTGAACCAATTGAAGATATGGGGCTACAACTAGCCTTACGCAACCTCACACAAACCATTGAACAACGCTCCGCTTTACAAACCCACCTAACCATCTGCGAAGAATTACAACCCCTTCCCCCCGAGGAAGAACAAGTCATCTATCGCACAACACAAGAAGCCCTTGAAAACGTCCTCCGACACGCTCAAGCCACTCATGCCTGGGTCGAGCTTCGCTGTCAGCCCCACGAATGGATACTCGAAATCCGCGATGACGGCAAAGGGTTCGACCTTCAACAAGCCAATCTCAACTCGGATCATATGGGGTTGCGCGGCTTGCGTGAACGCGCCGAGAGCATCCACGCACAGTTTGAGATATTCTCCACCCCCAACCAGGGGACGATTCTTCGGCTTCACAAGCGAGGTAAGCCATGATCCGTATCGTCATATGCGATGACCAAGAGATTGTCTGTCAGGGTTTGCGCACTATCCTCAGTCACGACAACCGCATCCAAGTGATTGGCATTGTCAATGATGGCCAACAAGCAATCGAAATGGCCATCAAACATCAGCCGGATTTAATACTCATGGATTTGAAAATGCCTGGCATGAATGGTATCCAGGCTACCCAACACATCCATCAACGCCTCCCCGAAATTAAAATCCTCATTCTTACAACCTACGATGATGATGAGTGGCTATTCGACGCTATTCGCGCCGGCGCGTCTGGCTATCTTCTCAAAGACACTCCAGCACAACAACTCATCGAATCGATTGTTGGAACTGCATCAGGAAACAACTACATAGACCCCAAAATCACCGGCAAACTACTTAATAACATAGTGCAACAACGTCAACAACCCGCCCCATCTCACATCCAACTCACAGAGCGTGAGCGTGAAATCCTTCAACGCATGGCTCGCGGACTTTCAAACGCAGATATTGCACGCGAATTGTATCTCTCAGAAGGGACAGTACGCAACTACACCAGCGCCATCTTTGCCCGCCTGGGCGTTTCGGACCGCACCCAAGCCGTCATTGTTGCATTACGATATGGTCTTGTTCAACTTGACGAATGAGCCATCAGCCTCAGCGCAACTTTGCCTTATTCAAAAAAATTAGGGTCAGCACAAACAACCCCAACGCCAAACGCTGTCCCACTGCCACGTTATTTCACGGCATTTCAGGACGAAAACGACCACCAACCCTGAACCAAACAACTGCCAGAATTGAACCAATCCCCTTGCCGCCGCTGTTACTTCGATCACCTGCCTGACAATTTCAACGCTGCGCTTCTCGCTCACATCCTCCAACTTCGATTATAATCAATTTCATGAAACGCGCCCGGCTCATTTTGCCAATCCTCTCCCTGGCCATCCTGGCCATCACAGCCAGGCTTATGCCAGGGTTACGTGTCATTGACGATTCCTACATCACCTTTCGTTACGCCCGCAACCTGCTTGCCGGACAAGGATTTGCCTACAACCCCGGTGAAACAGTGCTTGGCACCACCACCCCACTATACACCCTCCTCATGGCGGCTCTAGCAAGCTTTACTGGAGGTGTACACGCCAATTTTCCACTTCTGGCTGCCATCGTCAATGCACTGGCTGATGCCGGTGTCTGCATCCTGCTCTGGAAAATCGGCCAGCGTCTATCCTTGCCGCTCGCCGGTCTCACAAGTGCTCTGTTGTGGGCCATCGCCCCTTATAGCGTCACCTTTGCCATTGGCGGCCTGGAAACCAGTCTGTACGTTTTCTTACTCACCACAACTGCCTGGGCTTACCTGCAAAAGCATCGCCGTCTAACCGCCTTGGCTGCTTCGTTAGCTTTGCTCACCCGTCCAGATGCCATCTTGCTTCTCGGCCCAATTGCCCTTGACCGCCTGATTCGCGCCTTGCGCAGTCCCCAAAAATCAGAGCCTTTGCAACCTGCCGAAGTGTTCATCGCTATTCTCCCCGTGCTGTTCTGGTATGGCTTTGCCTGGCTCTACTTTGGCAGCCCCTTCCCACACTCTGTTCAGGCCAAATTGGCTGCCTACCGCCTACCGCCCAACGAGGCCCTGATTCGCCTTATCCAGCATTACGCCACACCCTTTTTAGAACAAAACACCTTCTCAACCCGTTGGGTCGCCATTGGAATATGGCTCTATCCATTCTTGTACTTTATTGGCGCGCGCCGCATCATCCGCTCAACGCCGCGTTTATGGGGCTGGCTGCTTTATCCCTGGCTTTATTTTGCTGCCTTCACCCTCCCCAATCCGCTCATCTTTCGTTGGTACCTCACACCACCTCTACCTGTTTATTTCTTTGGCATTCTTGCCGGACTAGAGACCATCCTCGCACCGGTTTTCAAGCCAACATCAATGTCTTGGCGTCGCCGTGTTGCCACAGCCTTATTCATTACCCTGCCCATCCTTTCCATGCTCACCGGCTGGGAACTCCACCCCGACCACGGGCCCGATCGTCCTGCACCCACCATGGCCTGGTTCAAATTAGAGTTGCTTTACGATCAGGCAGCCCACCTCATTGCCCCCTTCCTCACGCCCAATTCTGTTCTAGCTGCCGGAGATGTAGGTGTACTCGGCTATCAAACCCCAGCGCGCATCCTCGACACTGTTGGATTAAACTCCGCTCAATCGCTCAACTATTACCCACTTGACCCACGTTACTACGTCATCACCTATGCCATCGCACCAGACCTGATCCTTGACGAGCACCCAGATTGGGTCGTCTTCCTGGAGGTTTATGGACGTAAAAGCCTCTTGCAAGACGAACGCTTCCTCAGTCAATACACACTCTATCACAAATTTGAAACCGACATCTACGACAGTGATGGATTGTTGATCTATCGCTGCAACAACTGCCCTGCTTCTCAACCACAACCATGAGCTTCTTTTCATCCCTTGCTGCCGAACGCTATGATCGAAAATACAGTGACCGCGAGCTATTGCGGCGCATTGTACAGTACCTTGCCCCTCACCGTCATCGCATCTTCATCATCATCCTCTGCGTCTTAATCATCTCCGCCTCCAGCGCAGCCCAACCCTGGGTTGTCTCAAATGGGCTTGACTTACTCAGTCAAAAAAGCGGCACTTTTCCAATCCTGTTCATTCCCCTGATAGTTTTGCTACTTGGAGTGCTCAATTGGCTTGCAAACTGGCTCCGTCGTCGTCTCACTGTACGCACCATTGCAGACATTGTCGTTCGCATTGCCAGTCAAGGCTTCAAGGCCGCGACCAATCACGACCTCTCATTTTACGATGACATTCCTTCTGGCAAAGTTGTTTCTCGCATCACATCCGACACTCAAGATTTTGGTCAGCTCATCATCATCGTTACAGATGCAATCTCCCAAATTGTCGAAGCACTGGTATTAGGTATCATCCTTGTTCAAATCAACGCCCGCCTTTCTCTCTACATGTTCAGCATCCTGCCCATTGTTTTAATCATTGCCATCAGCTATCGCAAATTAGCTCGCAAAGTCACTCAACAAGGGATGCGCGCCATGGCCAATGTTAACTCCACCATCAAAGAAACCATTAGCGGCATCGCCATCGCCAAAAACTTTCGCCAAGAAGCCAGCATTTATACCGAATTTGAACAAGCCAACCGCACCTCTTACACAGTAAACCTGAAACGCGGTCTGGTACTCGCCCTGCTTTTCCCCACCCTCAACGCACTTGGTGGCATGACCAGCGCCATGTTGGTATACCTTGGCGGAATCAGTGTTTCACAAGCCATCATCACCGCAGGTTCGTGGTACCTATTCCTGCTTAGTCTCGATCGCTTTCTATTTCCCATCCTCAACATCGCATCCTTTTGGACACAAATTCAAAACGGCTTTTCTTCTGCGGAGCGCGTCTTTGCCCTGATTGATGCCACACCCACCGTCATCCAAATAGACGATCAAAAACCCACCAGGCTAGCCGGAAGAATCGATTTCATTCACGTTAACTTTCACTACAAACCAAACGAACCCATTCTGGAAGACTTCAACCTCTCCATTCATCCAGGCGAAACAATCGCCGTTGTTGGACACACCGGTGCCGGCAAGTCCTCTCTTGCCCGCCTCATCACACGCTTCTACGAATTTCAATCTGGCCAAATCTTGATTGATGGACAAGATATCCGCTCATTCAATTTAAACGCATATCGTCGTCAGCTTGGCATTGTTTCTCAAACTCCTTTTCTCTTCTCCGGCACCGTTCTAGAAAACATTCGCTATGCTGCTCCACAAGTAAGTCAGGCCGATATTGAAACGCTTGCGCATCAAATTGGACAAGGCGAATGGTTAGACATCCTTCCAGACGGCCTAAACACTGCTGTTGGCGAACGCGGTGCCCGCCTATCAATGGGCCAGCGTCAACTCATTGCGCTCATGCGCGTTCTTGTCCAACAACCGGCCATTTTCATTCTTGACGAAGCTACAGCAAGTATTGACCCCTTTACTGAACGACAAATTCAACAAGCAATCAACCTTATCCTTGCTCGTTCCACCAGCATTCTCATCGCCCATCGCCTATCCACCGTTCGCACTGCTGACCGCATCCTGGTTTTAGAAAAAGGCCACATCCTCGAAGAAGGAAACCACACCACCCTGCTTGCCAAAAACGGCAAATACGCCGCCCTATACAACACCTACTTCCGCCATCAAAGCCTTTCCTATGTCGAAGAAGCCCGTCATTTCAGCCAAATCACGGAACCCTCTCCATAGCTAACACAACCTTCTCTGTCAAATCCTGCGTGGTTTCATACCAATATACCCAATCTGCAATCCCGCCCAGCGTCTCAGAGATTTCACATCCTTGCTGTGCCACTACCCACACAGGAAGACCACAAGCAACCGCATATCCCGCCTCAATCCCCACACCCACCCCCTTAACAGACAACTCGACCAATACAGCATCACTACCACGAATACATTCAAATGTCTTGTGCATTAATTCCTTTGCGGAATAATGCACCGCTCCCCAATTCTCCAAGTCCGCCGCAACACAAATCAGCTGTATTTCACGCATCTCCAACGCGTGGCGTAAGTTTTCAACCCACGCTCGGTTTCGCCCATCCTCATAATACTTAATAGAAAGAAATAATCGTCGCATTCAATCTTCAGCAACTTCCTCATCTCGATTTTCCAAGCTCTCTTCCGCTGCAGCCAACAATGCCTTTGCCAGCCGAATGGCCTCCTTGGGTGTCAAACAAATATTCGTTTCATCTGCATTAAAGATACACTCATCTTTGGGACATTCTTCTGTAAAACTCACCAAAATATCGTCCTCAAAATCACTGTCTTCATGACTATACTTCACCTCAACCTTCAACGACCCATTTAACAGCGACACGATCATATGGCACCTCCATGCATGAAAGACTTTTTCTTATAATTATATAAACCAAACACCGCTCAAGTCAACCCTCTTCGTCCGACCAACAAAAGCACCAAACCCTGTTATAATAACCTTATCAATCCCATTTTCAGGAGGACTCATGTCAAACAAAATTGTGTTTGGAACCGATGGCTGGCGAGCTGGCATCGCTGAAGAATACACTTTCGAAAACGTACGACGTTGCGCCCAGGGTTTTGCTTCCTACATGCTCAAACACAACAAAGCTGGCCAATGGATTGTTGTTGGCCACGACAAGCGTTTCCTGTCCGAAAACTTTGCCCTCGCTGTCGCTGAAGTACTTGTTGGCAACGGTCTTAACGTCTATCTCACCAACGGAGCAACACCAACCCCCGTCATTGCCTTTTCTGTCGTCAACCGCAAAGCTGCAGGAGCTGTCAATATCACTGCTTCACACAACCCACCCGCGGACAACGGCTTCAAAGTGCGCAACGAATTTGGCGGCGCCATTTCCCCCGAAGGCCTCAAAGAAATCGAAAGCCTCATCCCAGACAATCCCACCGATATTCTCCGCACCCCCGCCGACCAGGCAGAAGCTGAAGGGAAACTTGTTCGCTTTGACCCAGCCCCCGCATACATTGAGCACCTAAAAGACCTCATTGATTTACAACCCATCAAAGACGCTGGCCTACATATTGTAGTAGATGTCATGTGGGGCAATGGAGCAGGTTGGTTCACTCAGCTCTTACAAGGCGGCAAAACCACTGTCACCGAAATTCACAATCAGCGCAACCCTATCTTCCCCGAAATGAAACGGCCAGAACCAATTCCACCGAACATCAATGTGGGCCTGCAAAAAACAACTGAACTTTCCGCAGATGTCCTCCTCATCACGGATGGCGATGCCGACCGCGTGGGAGTTGGCGATGAAAATGGCCATTTCGTTAACCAGTTACAGGTCTACGCCCTTTTGGCGTTGTATTTGCTTGAAGTTCGCAAACTGCGCGGCCCCATTGTCAAGACACTTTCCACCACCAGCATGCTCGAAAAACTTGGCAAACTCTACGATATTCCTGTCTACGAGACGGGTGTTGGTTTCAAATACGTTGCCCCCAAAATGCTTGAAACTGATGCTTTGATCGGCGGCGAAGAATCCGGTGGCTACGCCTTTCGCGGCAATGTCCCCGAACGTGACGGCATTCTGGCCGGTCTTTACATCCTCGACATGATGGTCAAACTCCAAAAGAAACCCAGCGAATTAATTGACCTGCTTTTCAGCAAAGTTGGCGCCCACTACTACGACCGCATTGATAGCACTTTCTCTGGCGACCGCAAAGCACGAGAAGAGGCAATCCTGGCCGCCCAACCCGCCACCATTGGTGGCCTCAAAGTCACCGGCCTCAACACCACGGATGGATACAAATTTAGCCTGGAAGATGGCGGATGGCTGCTAATCCGCTTCTCCGGCACCGAACCCATCATGCGCGTCTACTGCGAAACCACCCATCAGCAAAAAGTCTCAGCAATCCTTCAGGACGGCCTCAAAATTGCTGGACTAGCATAATCCTCATTTCCCCTAACCTGGCAGCCCTCCTTATCAGGGGGCTGCCAGCTTGCCAGGTTTGATGTGCATCCTTTAACTGACACCCATTGCCACCTCAACCTTGATCTATTTGCTTCTGAGCTGCCCGAAATTCTTGAAAAAGCATTGGCAGCAGGTGTTTCGCGCATTCTCATCCCTGGAATCAACCTGGCCAACAGCCGTTCTGCGCTCCAACTCGCCGAACAATACCCCTTTCTCTATGCTGCTGTCGGCGTACATCCCAACGATGCCAACACATGGAATGCCAGTACACTTACTGAACTGCAAGACCTCGCCCAACATCCCAAAGCCATTGCCATCGGTGAAATTGGCCTGGATTATTATCGCCAATACAGCCTCCCAGAGCAACAAAAAATGATCCTAAGACAACAGCTTGAACTATCCCAAAAGCTCAACAAGCCCATCATCTTACACAGTCGTAACGCTGTTGCCGAAATATTAATGCACCTTGATGAATGGCTGCCTGGTGTTTCAATCCAAGGCGTTTTCCACTCCTACGAAGGAGATTTAGAGACCGCACAACAGATCTTGCAAAAAGGCTTCTTCCTGGGCGTTACGGGGCCAATCACTTTTCAAAACGCTCGAGAACGACAACAAGTTTTCAGCCAACTCCCCGTCTCTTGCCTGCTCCTTGAAACAGATTCTCCCTACCTCACCCCCCATCCATGGCGCGGCAAACGCAATCAACCGGCTTACATTCCAATCATCGCCCAAAAACTTGCTGATTTACACAATCAATCTCTGGATCAAATTGCCATGACCACCTCTCACAACGCCCATCAATTATTCCAATGGGGAGAAGAAATTTGACCTCATCATCCTTGCCCTCCTTCCTCCTTCCAATTCGCTCAGACCTGCAAAAAGTTGAACACCTCATGCGTCAGCAGGCCAATGACTATCATCCCGATGTCGTTGCTGCGCTTAACCACCTCTTGCTCTCCGGCGGCAAAAGGATGCGCCCTGCTGTAACTTTACTGATTGGCAATCTATTAAACGGCGACCAAGACCGCCTCATCACCCTTGCCGCCGCCATTGAACTACTCCACACCGCCACGCTGGTCCACGACGATCTGATTGATGGCTCACTGCTGCGCCGCGGCATTCCAACCCTCAATGCCCAATGGTCACCTGCTGCCACCGTCCTCACCGGTGACTTTTTATTTTCGCGGGCTGCCAAACTAGCTGCTGAAGCCGAATCACTTGCAGTCATGAAGAATTTTGCCACCACGCTCACCATCATTGTCAATGGTGAAATCTCTCAACTTTTCACCAGTCGCTGTCAAGTCGACCTCAGTGAGTACACGACCCGAATCTATGCCAAAACAGCCTCCCTCTTCGAGACCGCGGCAAGCTCCGCTGCTATCATTGCCAACGCCGCACCTGAAATCATAGAACAGGCCCGCATCTACGGCTACAACATCGGCATGGCTTTTCAAATCATAGACGACATTCTTGACTTCATCAGTGACCCCGCCAGTCTTGGCAAACCCGTTGGAAGCGACCTGCGCCAGGGACTTGTCACGCTTCCTGCCCTACTTTACATCCAAAGCCACCCCAACGACCCCTCTGGGCAAGATTTATTAGCAGGCAACTGCATCAAAGACGAACAACAATTGCACAGCCTGATCCAAAACATTGCCTCCAGCACGGCTATTGAACAAGCCTACCAAATAGCCCATCACCACGTTGATACAGCCATTGAAGCAATACGCCAGCTGCCCGACAAACCTGAGCGAACTGAGCTTGAAAACCTCGCCTGCTATATCACCAATCGGGAACACTAGCACCGCAAATGCAGACGAAGTTCCCGGTCTTTAAAAACTTAGTGCGCTGGGTGGGAGTTGAACCCACACGCCTCTCGGCACATGGCCCTCAACCATGCCTGTCTGCCAATTCCAGCACCAGCGCAACAACCCTCGTATTATAATCGGCTCTGCATTCTTGTCAAGCCAATTAGCCCACCCAATTTTTTCAGGAGGTACCTAAAATGAAGATTGTCCTCGATGCCATGGGGAGTGACTCATACCCCGAACCCGAACTACACGCAGCAGTGTCTGCTGCCGAAGCCTTTGGTGAAGAAATCCTGCTGGTTGGAAAAGAAAGTCTTCTTGCCCCCCAACTTAGCACCCTCAACCCACGCAAGCTCCCCGTTCGCATTATTGATGCACCCGACGTTCTTGAAATGGACGAAAAGCCCGTTGAAGCCGCTCGTCGCAAGCCTCGCAACTCCATGGCCGTCGGTCTTGAGCTGGTCAAAAGCGGCGAAGCACAAGCCTTTGTAAGCGCCGGTAACACCGGGGGGGTTATGTTTAACGCCATTCGCACCCTGCGGCGCATTGAAGGCGTTGAACGTCCTGCAATGAGTGTCCTTTTTCCCGTCAAAGGCGGTCAGGCCGTTGTCCTCGATACCGGTGCCAATGCCGATTGCCGCCCCGAATTTCTGCTCCAATTTGGCGTCATGGGAAGCGTCTACGCCCAAAAAATGCTTGGCATTCAACGCCCGCGCGTCGGCCTTCTCTCCAATGGCGAAGAAGCCGGTAAAGGCAACGATCTCATCAAACACACGCATCCGCTGCTTGCGCAAAGTGGCCTGAATTTCGTCGGCAACATTGAAGCCAAAGAACTCTTTGGTGGAGCAGTAGATGTCGTCATCACCGATGGTTTCACCGGCAACGTCCTGCTCAAATCCAGCGAAGCAGTTGCACGCTTCTTGCTCGAAACAATCAAAACACAGCTAACCTCCACCCCAATCGCCAAACTCGGGGCTGCCATTGTCAAACCCTATCTGATGAACGTTAAAAAGCTGATGGATCCCTCCGAAATCGGTGCTGCCCCCATGCTTGGCGTAGATGGGCTGGTGTTGGTCGGGCATGGTCGCTCCGATGCCCGCGCGCTTTTCAGCGCCATTCGCGTCGCCCGACAACTCGTTCAGGCGGATCTCATCTCTGCCCTGCGCGTTGCCATCAAAGAAAACCTGGCCCAAGTACAGGCCGCATCCCAAAACCAAGGAAACCCTCAATGAAAATCGTTCGCAACGACAAAAAAATCGAACGCAGTCGCAAAATTGCCCGCTACACCCTCTGGGGCAACATCATCCTTGCTGTTGTGCTGGTTTACATCCTCTGGCAAGCCCCCGATCAATTTCTCATCTTCATTGGCGGCACCTTTGCCATGCTCATTCTCTCCCAAATCAGCATCTACTACAGCAGTCGTTTTGGCCGTTCTCCCCGCCCCGATGAACTACTAACCAACGCACTCAAAGGCCTCAGTGATCTCTACACACTTTATCACTACATGACCCCCGCCCCACATGTTTTGGTTGGGCCAACAGGAGTCTGGGTATTATTACCCTATGCCCAACCCGGCCCCATCACCTATAATCCCGAAAAAAAGCGCTGGAAGCAACCTTCCACAGGCCTACTTAGCCGCATGTTTGGCGAGGGGCTCGGACGCCCCGAAGTAGATGCCCGCTATGCCGCAGAAGACATCCAGCGTTACCTGGCCAAAAAGCTCGGTGCCGAAAATGTTCCTCCCGTTCAGGGCGTCCTGATCTTCACCGCCAAAAACGTCGTCGTTCAGGCCGAAGGCTCAACCGTTCCAGCAATGCCGCTTGAAAAAGCAAAAGACTTCTTCCGGCGAAAACCCAAAGAAGCCCTCAGCGTAGAAACACTACAAAAAATTGAAGCCAGTCTCAGCTCATAAAAAATACTCCGCCTCTTTCAAGAGAGGCGGTTTTTTTTCGCCCGCACCGGCCTTACCGCTGGAACAGCCGATCGTAATTTGCGCACTTCCTCACCGCTCAAATAGCGCCACTCCCCCGGTTTTAAATTACCCAATAACAAAGTGCCAATCCGAATTCGCTGAATCCGCACCACAGAAACGCCAATTGTCTGACACATCTCGCGAATCTGCCGCTTACGTCCCTCGCGCAAAATCACCCGCAACCACGTCGTGTCATTCGTGCGGCTCTCAATCTCTATCTGTGCCGGCGCTGTGCGATGCCCATCTGCAAGCACGACCCCATACCGCATCGCTGCCAGCTGCCGCTCATCCGGGCACCCCATTACCAACACCCGATATTCCTTCTCATGGCCATAGCGCGGATGCGTCAGCTGATTCGCCAATTCTCCGTCGTTGGTCAACAAAATTAACCCCTCGCTGTCATAATCCAGCCTGCCAACCGTAAACAAATGCCCCGGATGCGAAACCAAATCGCGCACCGTCGTGCGGCCCACAGTCGCGCCCGAATCAGATAACACGCCTCGCGGTTTGTGCAATGCGATATAAACAAAACTCGTTGGCAGTTTGCGCATAGGCTGTCCATCCACCAAAATCGTATCCCGTTCAGGGTCAGCCTTGCTTCCCAAAGTAGCCGTCACACCATTGACTGTCACGCGTCCCGCCACAATCCAAGTCTCACACGACCTGCGCGAACCATACCCCGCACGTGCCAAAATCTTCTGCAAACGTTCTTCCATAAAATAAAAATCTCCTAGTCCTTCAGCAAACCATTTTCCGGTTTTTGTTCTTTTTCCACATCAAAAGGCGGCAAATCCCGCAAAGATGACAACCCAAAGTATTGTAAAAATTCAGCTGTCGTCCCGTACAAAATTGGCCTACCAGGCCCCTCTGCACGCCCCATCTCTTGAATCAGTCCCTTGGCCAGCAGCGACTTCATCACCCCATCACTATTGACACCTCGAATCGCATCCACCCCTGGGCGCGTGATCGGTTGACGATAAGCCACAATCGCCAACGTTTCTAACGCTGCGCGACTCAACCGTGCTGTTGCCTCAATTCCCAAAAAACGCTCCACCACCGCCGCCAACTCTGGCGCTGTTGTCAGCTGCACTCGTCCCTCATGCCGTTGCAGTCGCATCCCATGACCATTTGACAGATGCTCACTCAATGCCTGCAAAGCAAGCTCAACAGCCGATAACGGCACCGCCAACGTTTCGACCAATTGGTTAAGCGCTACCGGCCCAGCTGCAACAAACAAAATAGCCTCCAGAGCAGCCTCAATTGAAGGAAGAGAAAGTGTTTCTTGAGAGTCAGTCATGCTATAATAGGCTCGTTTCTATGCAACGCCTATTATACTCGATGAACTCAAAGAAAATGAACTCTCGCTCACATAAGATTTCTCTTATCTTTATTTTTATATTGATAACGCTGCTCTCGGCTTGTTCAAGTCAGCAAACGGCTCAAATTTTCATCAGCGTAACCATCGTCGCAGATAACCAACAACAAGTCTTCAAAGTTCCTGCAGGCAGCACCGTTCAAACAGCCCTCGATGTTTCAGGCATCACCCTGAATACCCTCGACCGCGTTGAGCCCCCAACCTACACCCTCCTGTCTGATCAAAGCATTATCCGCGTTGTGCGTGTTACAGAATCCTTCGAAGTTGAAGAAACCGTCCTCCCCTTTGAGCAACAAACTGTCCCCAACGAATCGCTACCCGCCGGCCAAACGCTGCGCGTCCAGGCCGGCAGCAATGGCTTGCAACAGATTACTTACCGGCGCGTTTTTGAAAACGGCATTGAAATCTCCCGTAGCGTATTCAAAGTCGTCACCATCCAAGACCCCATCCCCCAAATCGAAATGATTGGCGTACAGCGTCCCTACACTTCCTTGCCAATCGCTGGCAAGCTTGCCTACCTTACTGCCGGAAACGCATGGATCATGGAAGGTAACACAGGTTCGCGTCGCCCTATTGTCACCACAGCAGACCTGGATGGACGCATCTTCTCCCTCTCCCCGGATGGACAATGGCTGCTCTACACCCGCAAACCCAAAGCCGAACAAACCAACACCATTAACACCCTCTGGGTTGTCAGTCTCAACCAGGAAAAACCCGAACCAATTGATCTAAAAATTAGCAACGTTGTGCATTACGCCGGATGGTTTCCCAATCGCCCCATGACCATCCTCTATTCCACCGTTGAACCACGCAGCACAGCCCCCGGTTGGCAAGCCAACAATGACCTCCACCAATTGCGTTTTTATGAATCAGGTCGAACCCAAGATACTCTTTTGCTAGAAGCCAACGCGGGCGGCATCTATGGCTGGTGGGGAACAAGCTTTGCCCCTTCCCCCAATAGTGAACATATTGCGTATGTCCGACCCGATGGCATTGGCCTGGTAGATACAGAAAAAGGTCTCATGCGTCCTCTTGCCGACATCCTGCCCTTTCAAACCCGTGCAGATTGGGCCTGGGTACCCGGGCTTAGCTGGTCTCCCGATAGCACCACGCTTTACACTGTTAATCACGTTGCCATGTCCGGTTTGGCCAACAGCGAAGCATCTCCCCTCTTTCACATTGCCGCCATCGGCCTTGATAATCGCCCCATCACCCAAATCGCCCTCAAGAGCGGCATGTTTGCCTACCCGGTAACCTCTCCTTTTCAAACAGAGGGGCGCTACCAAATTGCCTACCTCGAAACAATCTTTGACCAAAGCGAAAACAGCCGCTATCGCCTAATCGTCATAGATCGCGATGGCTCAAATCGCCGCATCCTCTTCCCCAACGAAGGAATGCCCGGCCTTGACCCACAGACCGTTTGTTGGTCACCAAGCGCAATTCCAGAATCTCCCTGGTGGATCGCCTTCGTTTATCAAGGCAATCTATGGTTCAGCGATCCCCAAACGGGCAAAGCCCAGCCGATCACAGGCGATGGGCTCATCACAAATATTGACTGGAAATAATTTCAAACTCAGAAGGGAATTTTATATGATCATCCTCATCACCGGCGCAGCAGGTTTTCTGGGCTCTCATTTATGCGAACGCCTCATCAAAGAAGGCCATCACGTAATTGGCATAGATAACTTCATTACCGGCAACCCAGAAAATCTTGCCCACTTAGCAGGCAACCCGTTATTTAGCTTCATCCGACAGGATGTAGCAAACTTCATCTTTGTCCCCACCAAAGTGGACGCAGTGTTACACTTTGCCTCTCCAGCAAGCCCCAACCCCAACTCCCCTTATGGCTATACGAATTTACCGATCCAAACGATGAAGGCCGGTGCACTCGGCACGCATAACGCCCTGGGCGTTGCCAAAGCACACGGTGCTCGCTTCCTCCTCGCCTCCACCAGTGAAATCTATGGCGACCCCCTCGAACACCCTCAAAAAGAAACCTATTGGGGGCACTGCGATCCCATCGGTGTCCGCTCCGTCTATGATGAAGCCAAACGCTTTGCCGAAGCCCTCACAATGGCCTATCACCGCCACCATGGCATTGATACCCGCATCGTACGCATCTTCAACACCTACGGGCCGCGTATGCGCCTTGACGATGGACGCGTTGTGCCTAACTTCATCCAACAAGCCCTTCGCCATGAACCTCTGACCGTTTACGGCGATGGACAACAAACCCGCAGCTTTTGTTTTGTCGAAGACCTGATTGAAGGCATTTATCGCCTGCTCCTCTCTGACGAACACGATCCGGTTAATATCGGCAACCCTGCCGAAACCACCATCCTTGAATTTGCCCAAACCATCAATCAGCTCACCCAAAACCCAGCTGGCATCATCTTCAAACCCGATCTACGACTAGGCGATGACCCGCAACGCCGTCGCCCAGATATTACCCGCGCTCAAACCATTCTAAACTGGCAACCCACCATTGATATTCAAACCGGCCTGCTACGCACCATCCCTTACTTCCGGCAAAAAATATTCGGAGCAGCATGATCCTATCCAACGCTCGCGAGCGCACTCGCTTTCTCCGTTTTGCTTTGGTTGGCTTCATCGGCGCCATCATCGATTTTGGCCTCTTCAACTTACTCATCTGGCTCACGGGCATGCGCGCCATCTGGGCTGGAGCGATCTCATTCATCGCTGCTGTTGTCAGCAACTTCCTATGGAATCGTTACTGGACCTATCCCGAATCGCGCAGCAAACCGCTCCCCCAACAATTATTCCAGTTTGTCATCGTCAGCCTGGCCGGGCTTGGAATTCGAACCCTGCTCTTTGCCCTATTGGAACTACGTCTCATCCAGGTCTTTCATTCCATCGTCCCTGAATTTCCACTTTCTTCCACATTCCTGGGTCACAACACCACCCTCGCAATTGCCATCCTCATCGTCATGCTGTGGAATTTTTACATCAATCGTTATTGGACCTATAACGACATCTCCATTGGAGAATAATCTCATGGAAGATACCAATCCTCCTCTTCCCCCATCCAACGACCAGGACCGCCCCAATGTAACCAGCGTCCATTCGCTGCGCGAGTTAATTGACATGGTCTCTGGACGCAATTTTAGCGCCAATCTTCCCCAAGAAGATATGGGGCTTGCTGAACCCTTACCTTTCCCTTTCTTAGCAATTGTCGGCCAAACCGAAATGAAGCTCGCCCTTCTCCTGGCCGTCATCAACCCAATGATTGGCGGCGTCGCCCTCATCGGCCCTCGAGGAACAGCAAAAACAACTGCTGTGCGAAGCTTGCTTGACCTATTACCCGATACAGAACACAGCCTTTGCTTTTATGGTTGCCTTCCCGAAGATGTTGAAACAGGTGGAATTGATGCTGTTTGTCCCGAATGCGCCAAAAAATATGCTCGCGGCGAACCCCTCACTCGCAAAGAACGCGTTCGTCTTGTAGAACTACCGCTTAACGCCCGTCTAGAAGATGTGATCGGCGGCCTAGATGAGCGTGCTGCCATACATTCACGCATGTTATTGCGGCGTGGCATCCTATCCCACGCTGACAAAAACATTCTGTTTATAGACGAAGTCAATCTTCTCAGCAACGAAATCATCAACGCCATTCTCGATGCCTCTGCCACCGGCATCTACACCGTCCGACGCGGTGTCATGACCGCCACCTATCGCGCTCGTTTCATCCTCATCGGCTCCATGAACCCCGAAGAAGGCCAGCTCCGTTCACAAATTATGGATCGCTTTGGACTTCGCATTATTGTGCCTGGTCTCACCGACCCGCAAGAACGCCAGGAAGCCTATCGGCGCGTCAGCGCCTATCGCCACAACCCACGCGGCACCATTGCCCAATATGCCAGCGACACTGCCCAAGCACACCAAGAAATCATTGCTGCACGCAACCTCCTTCCCAAAGTAACCATCCCTGACTCAATCGTCAAAATCGCCCTAGACATGATCTCGCAGCTAAAAATTGCCTCCCTGCGAGCTGAAATAACCCTTTTCGAAGCCGCTCGCGCCTGCGCCGCAGCAGATAATCGCACCGAAGTCTCAGCAGATGACCTGCGCACCGTTGCACCCCTGGCACTGCGCTTGCGCCAATCAGCCTTCATCAATCAATACCTTGACGCTCAAGCAGAAGAACAACAACGCATCAATACAATCATCAACGCTCTTCTTCCAAAACAGGAGCCGAAATGACCCCACTTTCACACCGCAAGCGCATCGAACACACCCTCGCTGGCAAAGCCACCGACCGTCCGCCCGTTGCTCTGTGGCGACACTTTCCGGTAGACGATCAAGACCCATTCTGCCTTGCTGCGGCCGCTCAACATTTCCAAACGACCTACGACTTCGATCTGATCAAGCTCACCCCTGCTTCGTCCTTTTGCCTCAAAGACTGGGGCAGCACCGATGAATGGCGCGGCAACACTGAAGGCACCCGCGACTACACAACTTTTCCAATTCAATCCCCAGAAGATTGGTTGCACTTGCCCGTTCTCTCCCCCAGCGAGGAACATCTGGCAAAACAACTTGAGTGCCTCAAGCTCATGCTAAAAAATAACGCCCCCCATACACCGGTCTTGCAAACCATCTTCAGCCCACTGGCTCAGGCCAAGAACCTGGCTGGCAAAGACACCTTGCTTGTTCATCTACGCCAATTCCCTGAAGCCCTCCACGAAGGTCTGCGTCGCATTACAGAAACCACCATCGCCTTTGTTCAGACCGTCGTGCAATCAGGGTGCGATGGTATCTTCTACGCTATCCAACATGCCCAGGCCCAGCTGCTTTCAGTCGAAGAATTTAACACCTTTGGCCGCACCTATGATCTACAAATCCTCCAAGCCGCCCAGCCCCTCTGGCTCAACCTGGCACACATTCACGGCAGCAATATTTTCTTCAACCAAATCACAGATTACCCTGTTGCCATCCTCAACTGGCACGATCGTCAAACCAGCCCATCTCTCGCCCAGGCTCAACAAATATTTGGCGGCACAGTCTGTGGCGGCATTCGTCAATGGGAAACACTTGTGCTTGGCACAGCGGAACAAGTTCAAGCAGAAGCTATCCATGCACTCCAACAAACCGATGGCAAACGCTTCATTCTTGGCACCGGTTGTGTAGTCCCTGTCACTGCTCCCCATGGCAACATTCTTGCCGCCCGTCAAGCAGTCGAAACCTTTCACCCCTAAGGAGCTCCCTTGCCCACCCCTCGCGTCATTGCCGGCTCTGCCAAAGGCATCCACCTACAATCTGTTCCAGGTGATATTACCCGTCCCATTACCGATCGCGTCAAAGAAGCGCTTTTCAACATTCTCGCCCCCGACCTCCCTGGCGCGTCCATGCTTGACTTATTCGGGGGAACAGGCGCCGTTGGCATCGAAGCCCTCAGTCGCGGGGCACGCTTTGTTCGCTTCATAGATCTACATCGCGCCGCCACTAGCACCATCCAGGCCAATTTACAAAAAACGCACCTTACCGATCGTGCTGAAGTTATCCTTGCCGATGCCTTCAGCCTGCTCAAGCAACCAGCTGACCGCACCTTTGAATACATTTACATTGCCCCACCCCAATACAAAGACTTATGGCTGCAAGCCATCCAGCTTTTAGACGCTAACCCATCCTGGTTAGCAGAAGATTCTTGGGTCATCGTCCAAATAGACCCAGTTGAATACCGGCCCGTCCAATTACACACGCTCACAGAATTTGAGCAACGACGTTACGGCAGCACCCTACTTCTCTTTTACGAACGCACCTAGTCTGCAAACTGCATGAATAGCCTTCCATCTTCATACCAATATCGTGCCGAAAAAGGCGCGTCACCCGCCTTCATCGCAAAAACCCGCGGTAATAACTGATATAAATCCTCTACCAAATCCAATTGCATCACATCGCCACGCTTGACCCAGGTCAGCTGTCCCTCAGCACTTGCACACACATCCCCAGCACCAGCAAATTCTCCGCGGAACACATACAAAGCAATCCCCAAACGATCCGATCCATCAATCATCACCGTTCCACACAGAGAGAGCTGAACACCTTCCAGCCCGCTTTCTTCCAGCAACTCTCTCCGTGCTGCGCTCAACACATCTTCCCCGCGCTCAATGTGTCCGCCAATACCATTATAACGATTTGCCCAAAGTCGCTTGGTCGCCGCCCCCTTTAGCAACAACACCTCCTCGCCTCGCATCACGAAAATCAAACTACGCGGAATCACCGCATAACGCTCTGCAAACAACCCCTGCTCTTCTATGGGCATATATCAACCTCCAGCAGATACAAATCCCCCCCGGCTAATGATAGACGAGGGGGATACCAAACTTCACAGCAATTAACTCAACCGAGCAACTTGCGCACCTCATCTAGTTGCCCAGCACTGCCCAATTTGCGATTTTTATCAGCAATAAATTTCGCATATTCTGCCATAAAAATCTTCCCGATTGGACGCAAATCAAATACTTCTGGATGATCGCGGAAATATTCACGGTGCACGCGCGTCCACACCAAACGTCCATCCGTATCAATATTGATCTTGGTCACACCCAATTGCGCTGCACGCAAGAATTGTTTATCATCAACTCCCTTGGCGCCCTTCAAATTACCACCAGCCGCATTGATACGCTCAACCTCTTCTTGTGGCACAGAGCTAGAGCCATGCATCACCAAAGGGAAGCCGGGCAGTTCGCGTTGAATTTCGCTCAACACATCAAAACGCAACGCCTGATTGCCAGAAAACTTGAAAGCGCCATGGCTTGTCCCAATTGCCACCGCCAACGAATCGCATTCCGTTCGTTCCACAAACTCGCGCGCCACCTTCGGATCCGTTAGCTTGGCATTGGCCTCATCCACAGCTACATGCTCTTCAACACCGCCCAATTGTCCAAGTTCTGCCTCAACCACAATCCCGCGTGCATGTGCAGCTTCAACAACCCGCCGTGTAATGCGAATGTTGGTCTCAAAATCTTCATGACTCGCATCAATCATCACCGAACTATAGAAACCACTCTCGATACAATCATAACATGCCTCTTCATCACCATGATCAAGATGAACTGCAAAAATTGCATCGGGGAAGATTTCATTGGCAGCGCGAATCATCGCTTCCAGCATCCGCTTATCTGTATAAGAGCGCGCTCCCTTGCTGATTTGAATGATGAAAGGTGCTCCACTATCTACACAACCGCGGAACAAGCCCATGGTCTGTTCAAGATTGTTGATGTTATAAGCACCAATGGCATACTTGCCATAAGCTGCCTGAAAAAGTTTTTTGGTCGTAACAATCATCGTATTCTCCTTAAAAAATTAGCTCAAGAACATCGGCACGCCCATAAAGTCACGCACCTTCGGGCGATACAACTCCATATCATAATAACTCGGCACATCCACACGTTTGCGCCCAGCAAGCACCATCTCCGCCGGCACCGTCGTATACTTTCCACCATGCAACGCCACCATCT